>JACCDG010248130.1_pt1 | contig 85170 bp, 65 predicted proteins | sample 7442471 | NCBI WGS metagenome assembly JACCDG01 (sample SAMN15323444, study PRJNA562643) | freshwater metagenome | isolation source: river surface water | place: USA:Blue River Watershed | collected 2017-08-17 | reverse complement strand
TTTCAGGTTTCGGCGGATGATCAGGGAACTTATACCCAGCAATTGCGTATTGTGGATGCCACTGCCGAAAAAGACCCACATGCTCGCCTACTTCAAAGTACCGGTATCGAGGAGAAAAAGAGCTGTATCTATAGATTTTACCAGGTAGATCGCCTACTTTGACACCTGTTAAACAACCGCTTCCATTGTAGGTATACACCACTTTCAGTGGAACTCCATTAATATCCGTGTATTCAACACTGCTAATCATCTGATTTTTTATTGCTACGTCAGCACTATTGCTAGATTCTCCATAGTTGACCTTTACTTCTCGGCCAAATGTATCAGTTATGGTTTTAACTCGAGTAAATTGATATCTCGCTTCACTTAAATATACCGAGGTAAGAGTTTGTGATGTAAGCCATGTAAACTTTAGGCTAGGTGAAATGTACCCGTCATGGTCCCGATAATAGTACGCATCCTGAGGACTAATCTGTGTGGGATATACAAAAACCTTATAATAATCAGAGTAGTAGCTATTTTTAGACACATAGTCTATGTTTCCCTGCCCTATAACACCGCCTATTTTCCCCAAACCCATTCGCTCTTCAGTACCTATATCTTCGTATGTAAAGGTAATTGCCTGCCCAGACACATTCCTGATTTGGCTAAGCGCATACCCATCCACTTTATACTGACTATTTCCGGTTACCCAGGTCTTTGTATACGACTCTTTATAAAACTGTTTACTAAAAACAAATATTTTTCCACTTGTTGTTTTGAACTGAACTTCTGTAATTGAACCCATTTTCCCACCGCTTGTGATCACAGCAGTTTTGTTAAAATTCCCGGGCTGTTTACTTATTCCATTTTCATATTCCTCTATACCATCCGCTGTTTCCACAAAAATCTTATCGATGTTTTTTGAATCGTTTGATCGTAGAACAAACACTCGCATCCCGATATTAAATGCCCAACCTTTTCCTGAATACATACCCCATTGCGTTTCCAGTGTTGGGTTCAAGTTTGGTTCAGTTTGATACCGGCTTGAGGAATAACTTCGTGTGATGCTTACATCCAATCCGTTTTTACCCGGCAACACTAAATCCGTTTCACTAAATCCCAATCCACCCGTTGTTAGGTTCACTTCTCCAGTCTGATACCCAACCTGCGCCAAACCTGTAATGGTTCCTAATTGTGACGTTGAAGTCCCAACCCCACCAGAAGTTGAAGATGAGCCACCTCCAACTGATGAAGCTGTAATCAAAGGCTGCTCATTTCTACCATAAAACGGATCGGCACCTACTATCACCGCTGTTGCATTATTTGTTCCAAACACCGGATGTGCAATAAACCCGAAAAACAACACAGAAAAGAATAGATCCCGTAAACGTCTAAGCATTAAAAAAACCCTCTTTGTAAGATATTACAAACCTGTCTATTTTTTAAAAAAACAAAAACAGAAATTTATTTTATAAAATCTTAACATACTCAAAGATACGATTTTTTGCAAGTTGCAACGCCTGAGCCCTATGACTCGTCTGCTGTTTCACCGCATCCCCAAGCTGAGCGTAGGTATACTGATAGCCATCCGGAATGAAAATCGGATCATAGCCAAACCCATGCTGGCCTTTCATCTCCAAAGCCAGAACTCCGTCAACAGTTCCGCGAAATGTTTCTTTTCTTCCGTCAGAAAACAGCAAAGCAATCACGCAAACAAAGCGAGCTTTTCTGTTTATAGCACCTTTAACATCGTTTAAAATTTTCTGGCACATATCTGTTGTTGTGGCATGTTCGCCAGCGTATCGAGCCGAGTGAATACCGGGCTTTCCACCCAAAAAATCTACCTCTAAACCTGAATCATCCGACATATAAATACGATTCTCTTCTAAAGGAAGATCGATTAATTTTTTACAGGCGTTTTCCTCGAAGGTAAAGCCATCTTCAACAAAAACAGGGACAGGCTGAACAACCTCATTTATGGTTTTAATGGTGATGCGAGGATCGTTAAAAAGAGACTTCAACTCGTCTACCTTGTGTCGGTTTTGGGAGGAGATGACGACTTCAAGCATTGATGGTTTTTCCTCTCGTGATGGTGAGGACGTCGTTGATTAGGGAAATGGCCTGTTTTACGGTGTTGAGGTGTTTGGTGTCTTTGATTTCCAGGGTGATAGAGGCTCTCATTTTGCCTTTGGCGGTTTGGGATTTGGTTTTGACCTCAAGAATATTGGTTTTGGTGTCTGAGATGGTGTTTAACACGTCTTTTAATACACCGATTCTATCGAAAGCTTCCACGTGAAGGATAGCCGCATAGGTTTTTGAGGAATGAGTTAACACGTTCCATTCGGCAGAAACCAGTCTGGCTTTTCCGGCATCATCCAGATTTTGGAGCTGCGAGCAATCCTGACGGTGGATGGAAACGCCGTGGCCAAGGGTTATAAAACCGGTAATGGAATCGCCTGGGAGTGGGTGGCAGCATTTTGCGATATAGGCCATTACGTTGTCTTCGCCAAGCACGCGGACATCGCCGGAGGATGTTTTGGATTGTTTTAATCGGGATAATTTTGATGGGACAGGCAACACATCAGGTTCGTCCTGAGGAGGCTGAAGCTGAGCCTGAATATAATCGGCCACATCTTTGGGGGAGGTTTCTCCCTGAGCAATGTGTAAATAGAGGTCGTCCAGGGTTTGGGTATCAAAACGTTTGCAGATCTGATGAATCAGGGCGTTATCAAATACTTCTTTAGGGATAAATCCAGCCACAAGAAGCAGCTTATCCAGCTTCACTTTTCCTTTTTGGATGTTGTCTTCGGCATTTTGGCGTTTATACCATTGTTTAATACGGCTTTTAGCTTGAGCTGTACCAACGAATAATAGCCAGTCTAATTTTGGATTTGGTTTTTTTGAGGTTAAGACTTCAATACGATCGCCGCTTTGAAGGACGTAATCCAGATTCACAATACTGCCATTTACTTTGGCTCCAATGCAGCAATGTCCGATTTCCGTGTGGATTTTATAGGCAAAATCGATAGGAGTTGAGCCATGAGGCAGCACCTGGACCTCACCTTTTGGCGTAAAGACAAAGACCTCGTCTACAAATAGGTCACCGGTTAAATCGTGGAGGAATTCCGTTGGGGCTTTTGTATCCCGATGCTGGTCGATGAGCTGACGGATCCAGGCAAAATCGCCGTCGAATTTTCCTCGGGCACCTTCCTTATACCGCCAGTGAGCCGCAATACCGTATTCGGCAATTTGATCCATATCTTCGGTTCGAATCTGGACTTCAACCGGTTTTCCTTCCGGACCGATAACCGTCGTATGCAGCGATTGATACATGTTCGACTTCGGCATCGCAATATAATCTTTAAAACGGCCGTTAATCGGTTTAAAAATAGAGTGAATCAATCCCAAAACGGTGTAACAGGCTGTTAAATCCTGCACAATCACCCTCACACCCAAAGTGTCATAAAGAGCATCAAAACTAAGATCCTGGCTTACCAGTTTTTTGTAAATACTATAAAAATGTTTAGGCCTTCCAGTGACACGAGCCGTTACCTGAGAGCGTTGCAGAAGCTCATCGATCTGTTCTAAAAAATCATGAACATAGCGTTCTCTTTCTTCACGTCGGGAAGATACCAGGCGTTTTATCTCCTGAAATTCATCATATTGCAGATAAAAAAAGGTTAAATCTTCAAGTTCCCATTTCACTTTCCACATCCCTAAACGGTGAGCAAGCGGTGAAAAAATATCCTTGGTTTCCTTGGCTTTTTCCATTTGTTTCTGTTTGGACATGTGTTTCAGGGTTCTCATATTATGTAAGCGGTCGGCCAGCTTGATAATCACAACCCTTAAATCTTTTGCCATGGCCAGGAACATTTTTCTAAAATTTTCAGCCTGAGCTTCTTCCTGAGACTGAAACGTCAGTTTTCCAAGCTTGGTTACGCCATCTACAAGCAGCGAAACTTCTTCTCCAAATTTTTCATTCAATTGGTCCTTTGTAACGCCGCAATCTTCGATGGTGTCGTGTAATAATCCCGCACAGACTGTGGCTGTATCCTGCTCAAGTTCGGCCAAAATATTCGCCACTTCAACGGGATGTCCAATATAATCCTCCCCCGATTTTCTTAGCTGACCTTCGTGTGCTTTTTTGGCAAATAAATACGCACGATGGATATCCTCTATTTCCTTTTTAGGTAAATATTGGGTGACTTTAACGATTAAATCTTCAAAATTATTTTCAGCTTTCATATGAGGTTCACTTTAAATCTATCACGGATAATTGAGGCATGGTTTCTCCAGCCCAGGTATTTACATCAACGCTAAAAGCGACTTCTATTTCTGATTTGTAGGCATCTCCGACCTTATTTCCAAGGCCAAACCCGATGCCATCCACTATTTTGGATTTTGCACGATTTGAAAATCTAAATTTGAGATGCTGACCTTTTCCAACAGGTCTGGCTTCAATCACTTTTAAGGCATTGGAATAAAAAGTAGGAGTTGGATTTCCCTGACCAAAAGGCCCCAGTTTTGAAAGTTCTTCCACAAAATCGGTACTGACATCTTCGAGGTTTAATTCGGCATTAATATCTAAGGTAGAGAGCATGTCGTCATCGGATAAAAAGTCAGAGGCAATGGTTTGGATCTCCGAACAAAATGCAGAAATATTGTCTTCTTTGATGCTAAAGCCAGCCGCTTCCTTGTGACCGCCAAAGGTTTCAAAAAAGCGGCTGCATTGTTTTAAAAGTTCATAAATATTGACCTGACCCACTGTTCTTGCGGAACCTCGGCCCACCCCGTTTTGTACCGCAATCAATACAACAGGCTTCCCATAAGCCTCCACAAGCCGGGACGCAATAATACCCACCACCCCAGGATGCCAGCTTGCCGAAGCCAAAGCAATCACCGGGGTATCTGCACATTTTTCTGACGCATCCTGAAAAATAGCCTGGCCCAAAGCCTGACGGTTTTCATTTAACTGCTGCAGCTTAAAGGCCAAAGCCTCCGCCTCTTTTTCATCGGTACTCAATAATAAATCCACCCCCAGTTTAGCCGAGGCCAACCGCCCCGCCGCATTCAACCGAGGCGCAATAGAAAAACCAACGTCTCTCACATCCACCCGATTTTTTTCAAAACCACCAACCTCCATCAACGCACGCAATCCCAACCGTCCCCGTTTGGATAATACCGGAAGCCCCTCAAATACCAGACGTCGATTTTCTCCCGACAGCAAAGCCACATCAGCAATGGTGCCCAAAGCCGCAAGATCCAAATACTCTTCCACTTTCAACATAGCCTCTTTTGAAGCAAAAAACTCTATACATTTATATACAATCCCCGCCGTACACAACGGATACAGCGGATGACCAGCCTCATAAAATTTCGGATTCAAAATAATATCAGCCCCAGGTAAAACATCAGGCAAAGTATGATGATCCAGAATCACCACAAAGGTGCCCAGCTCTTTAACGGCGTTAATTTCAACCACGTTACTGATACCACAGTCCAACGTAATCAGCAGCTCAATTCCAGCCTGCTTGATAAAATCAACCACCCCGATATTCAGCCCATAACCTTCCGTTAGCCGATGCGGGATATAAATATCTACCACCGCTCCAAGCTGCTTCAGGCACTGAGCAAACATACTCACCGATGTCATGCCGTCCACATCATAATCACCGTATAATAAAATGCGTTTTTTATCTGTAATACACTGGCAGATTTTTTCCCAGAACGGTTCCAGAAGATGAGTCTCAAAATTAACAGCCGCTGTTAAAGAGGGATTTAAAAACGCCTCAGCCTCATCAAGTGACCGGATATTTCGATTCAGAAGCAATTGGCCCAGTAAAGGAGAAAGGCCCAATTTCTGGGCCACTTTTTTACTTAATTCAGGTTGAGGAGGATAAACCAGCCATTGCTTTGGCAACATGGATGTTAGACTAATCGCAGTAAGAACAATTCCTGTCCGTATTCTACAGGCGTACCATTTTCAACACAGATTTTTTCTACAATACCTTCCTGCTCACATTCGATTTCGTTAAACAGCTTCATGGCTTCGATGATACAAACCACCTGACCGTGTTTAACAGAATCTCCGATTTTCACATAAGGCTCAGCACCCGGCTTTGATGTTGCATAAAATGTACCCACCATCTGGGATTTTACAGCTACAAGTTTTTCATCGCGTTTAGGTTCCGCAGCTTCTTTTGGTGCTTCAGCAACAGCCGCTGGCGCAGACGCCTGAGGATGTTGAAGTGCCGGTAAATTTGTAGGGGAAACATAGGTAAAGGTTTGTGCGGATTGAGAAGACAATTCTTTTTTAACTTCTATTTTTACACCCTCAACTTCAATACTGAAATGAGAGATTTGTGCTTCTTCAACCATCTGAATAACACGTTTAATATCTTTTAAATCCATACTTTTTAAGTCCATGACAACTCCGATATAAAAAATTTTCAAAAATAATGAAAGCGTTTACAGTGTCATTCTATCGTAAGTTGTTCTTTAATGACAATCGGCTCTATTTTTCAACGTTTTTTTTGTGCATAATGAGAAGATCAAAAGGGAAGCCGCCTATCAACACACTTTATGCTAGGATCATATATGTCACACAAAAAAATTCTTGCGCTCCCACCTCAACCCGATTCTGCTTTTACGTCGTTTTTCCATTTTCAATTTCCTGATCTTTACAACCTGGTGTTTTCAAGACCCTTTTTACCAGGATCATTTTTCCCAAGACCCCGTTCAACTTTTCCTGTAACAAAATTTTCCGAACCCAACTTACCAGCAAGCCCTAAAGATCAGTTTTCAAGCTCACAAAAAAGCGGTTCTTATCCCAGACTTCCGTTTACTCCTTTATTCCTGCTCAGAAAAAGGGCCAACAGTGCCGTAGTTACACCCAGCATGACCCCTTTAGTAAAACAACTGACACATACGGCCATGACAGCCTCTCTGGGATCAGCCTGCAAAACATTGCTTGATATTCCCGAATCAACCGCATCAGAGCTTGCCACAACCTCAACCCAGCGCTTAAAAGAGGTTCTTGTTACCATGTCGCCGCTTCAGCAGGATTTATTTGCAGCATTTTGGGACAGTCTTTTAAGTCAGGGCTTAACCGTCAGTAAAACATTAATGCAGACAGGTAATGCAACATCTGTACCTGAACTCTTAAACTGGTTTAAGGAAAAACCCAGTCGGATCGCAACGGGCTATGTACCTTTTGCCGGCAATTATTTTATTAACGTTGGACTTGCAAGCATCCTCAGACAGGAGATGATTAAACAGGGGATCACGCCTACCTGTTCTGCACTGCTTTCGGGAATGGTGGCCGGTGCCGTACTGACACCGCTTGAATATATGTCGACGCTTAAACAAAGCTCAAAAACACCGGAAAGCATTCGTTATACAGGGTTACTTAAGCAGCTCTGGGAGAGAAGCAACTTACTGAATCTTAGACGCGGAGCATTAGCCGCCGGCGGACGTGATACCGTTTATTTCGGTGCCATGCAGGGTTTAAAAAGCCTTATGGGAGATCAGGATCCTTTTTATGTCACGTTATTCAAATCCTTTACATTTGGATTTGGAGCCGGTGCCGCAACCAATGTATTTGATGGACTTCGAGCAAACGTACAATGTGTTGATCCAAACAAACCGTATTCATACCGTCATGTCCTTCAGCAGGTATCGCTTAGAGATCTTTTTCTAAAAGGCGCTGTCGCCAGAGGGTTTGCAATTGGAACATCCCTCAGTGTTGTTCTATCTGTAGAATATGGATTAAAGTACCTCAGAGGAACTGGCAATCCACCTAAAAGCGGTGGTGGAGCAGGCTCTTTATCACAGGGATCTCAACAACAACCTCGGCCAAGAGCGTATAGCATATCCCCTCCACCAGCCCATTCATTTTCAGCATTGACCAGAATGGCATCCATACTGGAACATCCATTTTCAATACCACCGTATATATTTGAAAGTCCGATTTAAAACACCAGAGCCTCTTTGGCATGTAGACACATCACCAATGTTTTTTCAGAGATATGATCTTCCAACAACGTCAGTTTCCAGGGAAGCGGATATACTTTTTCAAATTTTGTTTTGAGTTTTTCCTCTAAATCCGTATTCCATCTGGTATAAAAAACAACATGTTCACCTGGATAAATAACGGGCTGATCCCATAATCCGAACTGTTTTTCTCCCCATAAACCCGGTTTTGCCAGAAAGCCTCTTGGGAAATAGACAGGCTCTTTAGCATAATAACTCAATATACCTACGGCACCGTGAGAATCACCATACAAATAAACAGGTTTTGAAGTTGTAACCTTAAGCACTTTTAACTGCTCTTCCAGCTTGGAATTTTCCATAACGGAAAGCTGTTTACGACCTATACCAGGACTTACCAGCAATAAAACCGCCGATAAAACCGCCGTAAACATCAACATACCTTTATTCAAGGCCTTCATATCAGGCAAGCTTTCCGTCATCCACAGCGTAAAAGGCAACAATCCCAACGCTGTCCAGTGCGCATACACCTTCGTTTTGATGCTGATCAGGCCGAAAAAAATCAAAATAAATACAGATAAAAATCCCCACATCGAATCCTGATCGTTTTTCCTGTATCTCCAGGCAAACCACGCTCCAACAGGAGACCAATACAACAATTGGTCACCGAGGTAAGCCAAGGTATGTTCAAACCACCGGGCTTCTCCAATCCGTCCCGCCTGAAAAGCAAACGACATCCAGGAATGCTGACTGTTCCACACTAATACCGGCAAAATCGACGCTATTCCGATAATAACAGCGACAGCAAACCCTTTGGTTTTCAATAAATGGGATTTATCACGGCGAAAAATCATCCATAATAATCCAACCGCCATCACAAGAATCGAATATTTACTTAAAAATCCAAGCCCGAATCCAACAGCAGCCAACATCACCCAAACCGGTTTTTCCGTTTTAAGCCATTGGGCAAACCCGTACAACATCATCGAAGCAAACAATAAAAGTGGCTGTTCGACCTGCATGAGCATGCCGACTACAAACATATAAGGAATACATAAAAAGAAAAACAGGCCCTGTAATGCTCGATTTGCCGAAACAGTCAGCCTCAAGGTGGCGTATAAAAATCCTAAAGTTCCCAGACAACAGATAAACGATACAAAACGGGCAGAGAAAAGCGGGTTGGAAAACCAGGTATTGGCAACAGAAAGCATCCACGCAATCATTCCGGGATGATCCACATAGGAAAAATCCAGATGATTCGCCCACAACATATAATAACTTTCATCCGCTACCGGAGGGATAAGCCAGGCCAAAAGGACGCGGGCAACAAGTAATCCTAATAAACCAATGATCATTTTCACTGTCCTTTCCTTGAACAAAACAAGGTTTTACGTTAACCTTAACTAGCTTATGGCTACTTTTTTTGACCGGTATAGCGACAACGTCGACGGACCGTATTTTGTGGATTCAAGCTGTATTGCTTGTGACACATGTGTGGGTATTGCTCCCAAGCATTTTACATTAAATTCGTTAAATGACCACGCTTTAGTTTTTTGCCAGCCTAAAACTACGGAAGAGTTAGAACAATGCCAGCAAGCCTTGGACCTCTGTCCGGTTCAAGCAATTGGATATAATTTATGAGATTTACAGCAGAACAGGTATTCAATCAACTTAAGTCTATTAAAATCGGGGGAAACACCTGTCTGTTTTCCTACGAACGCTGCGAAAGCATCACCCCTCTCCTCAATAAAATTCAGGATTTAAAAGAAGAAAAAAACGCCATTTTACTGGCCCATTCCTACGTCAGCCCCGAGTTACTTCTGGTTGCTGATTTTACAGGCGATTCCTACGAACTCAGTAAAAAAGCGCAACAAACTCAGGCCAAAACCATCGTGTTCAGTGCCGTCAAATTTATGGCGGAAACCGCTAAAATACTTAATCCCGATAAAACCGTTTTAATTCCAAGCAAACTTAACGGCTGTTCTTTAGCCGACTCGATTACAGCAACCCAGGTTCATTATTTACGCAGACAATATCCCAACTACACCTTTGTATGCTACATCAACACAACCGCTGCGGTTAAAGCCCTTTGCGACGTTTGCGTCACCTCCTCAAACTGCACCCAAATTATTGAAGATATTCCTAACGACAACATCTATTTCCTGCCAGATAAACTGATGGCCCAGAATATTGCCAACACATTAAAAGAAAAAGGCGTACACAAAAACATCCAATGGTGGGATGGAACCTGTTACGTACATGAAACCTATGATCCAGAAATGATTCAATATATCCGGCTTCAGCATCAGGGGATTAAAGTGGTCAGCCATCCGGAATGTTCCGAAGATGTTGTGGCTTTATCCGATTTTGTAGGCAGCACCTCCCAGATGATTGATTACGTAAAAAAATCACCATCCGAGTCGTTTTTAATGTTAACAGAATGTGGGCTTTCAAGTCGTTTGCAGCTTGAAAATCCAAACACAAAATTTGTTGGAACCTGCACCATGTGCCGTTATATGAAATCCAATACTTTAGAGGATATTATTCGGGTGCTGGAATCTCCGGATAAAGACGATATTATTACGCTGGAAACATCTGTACGGGAAAGTGCGTTGCACTGCATTACTGAAATGTTCCGCTATACGGAAAATAAAACCGGTAATAAAACCTACAAAACCAACTAGCCTACAACGTCTTTGGCTACGCGCTCTATGCAGGATATCAGCCATTTGTGGGGATCGCTTTTTTCGACACGCTGGTGCCAAAACACTTTTACAGGAACCGTTGGCAACAATAAGGGTACGGGGAAAATTTTGACTGGTAGCTTATCCATAAATAACTGTGCATTTCGGCTTGTGGTTGTGATAATCAGCTCTGTTGTTGCAATAATATGAGGAAACAGCAAAAAATTAGGTACTTCCAGCACAACATGCCGTTTTTTTCCCAGCAGCTGTAAGGCCTGATTAACAACGCCTACAGCCCCATTTTCTTCTCGGACAACCATATGTTTTTCAGATAAAAACTGCTCAAGCGACAATCGATTAGACAATCTTGGATGCTGTTTTGACACCATACATACATAATATTCTTCAAATAAAATCACCTCATAAAAACCAGTAGGTACAGATTCGGGCAAAAACGACACAGCAGCATCAACACTTTCCAGACTGTTAAAATCCATTCTAAAAGGCAAAATATCCAAGGTCACATTCGGGGCTTCCTGAGACAGGATTTCCATAAGCTTTGGTAGCAGGATAGCTCCGGCATAATCTGTCATCATCACTTTAAATGGGATGGCATCTTCTTTCGGATTAAATTCGGACGGAGATAAAGCCTGATTAAGATGAAAAAAAGCTTCTTTGATTTCCTGCTGAATATACGATGCTTTTTGACTAACAATCCAGCCTTTTTCACCTTTAATAATCAACGGATCATTAAAAAACCTGCGCAACTCTTTTAAGGCATGACTTAAGGCTGGCTGAGACACATTTAAACGCTTAGCGGCTCTGGAAACATGCCGTTCTTCAAGCAAAACATCCAGATAAAGCAATAAATTCAAATTGATGTTTAATAGTTTATTTAAATCCTCTTTATAAAAATCATTCATACAAAAAAAGTATAGTAGCTATAAAAGCACATTTCAATAGACATAAAAGACACAAACTATAAACAAAACTAATGATAATCAAAAAAATCATAAATTATAAATAAAAAATATTTTTTCAGATAATCAGGCGCAACCTTAGGGAGGGCTTGTTATGAAAAAAGTTTTAGCATGCACGCAACATCACACCGTTATCATCGGTGGAGGCATTACGGGATTGATGCAGGCCTTATATCTGACCTTACACAAAGAACCTGCAACTGTTATTGAAAAGGGGGATTTTTGCACCGGGCCATCTGCGCTTGTGGGGCAAATTCATATTGGAACCGAGTATATTTTAGATAAGAATACCCAACGGTGGTGTTACTTTGCAGCCGTGCTTTTTCATACGATTTTACCTGATATATTCATTCATGGAGGACTGACACATTTTGGAGTATCATCCGAAATTGCACGCTCTAATCCAGCGGCTATACAGGCATTAAAAGACAGCACCAACCACCTCAATCAGCTTTCAAAAGAGTTATTTGAAGAATTGGAAAAAGCCTTACCAACCGTTTCACCCAAACACACATCGGTGGCCAAAGACATTATCGAACGGTTAAAATCCAGAATTCTGCTTCCTTCTGGGGTCACAGCAGAACCTTCTCTGATATTCTCCCACACCCCTTATAAAGATGAAGACGCCATTGTCTACAAAACCAGCCAGAAAAACATGAATGGACTGATGTTTCTGACATTTTTACAGGAATTTTTAGAACAACAAGGTGTAGATTTTAGAGTCAATACAACAGCACAACAGTTGAAAGCTGATGGAGTTCAAACAGATAAAGGATTTATTTCAGCTGACAGAACGGTTGTCGCTACGGGGCTTCATTATCCCGAAAAAACCACCATTTTTGAACGAGGCATGCAATATATGACGGTTCCAGGCATATCATCATCGAAAGACAGTTACTTTCTTATTCCCGGACAATACGGAGGCATGCTGGAATACGCCGGAAGCGGATCCGACTCAACCGTTTACAAAGGCTATGCCCCTCATACAAAAGGATGTCAGATCTCAAACAAATCCGTAGAAACCCTGACAAGCCTGGAATCGGCAGACACCCTTGTTCCGAAGCAAACCGCTGAAACGCTAACCGCTCATGCCAAAACCACAACCGTTCATATTCAGGAACGTTATGACATAGGCGACATAGAATCCAGCACCTTTATTACCCGATTTTTAGCCCAACACTCGCAGACAGGTATCAGCACCCGCCCCTACACTCCCAAAACACCTCATCCCGTTTTACCGGCTACAGAGTACCTTGCCAGCGATAAATTTACTTACTCCATTTACAACATTTTTAGCACTGAGTATCTCAAAACACTGCTAGATCCTTCTCCAAATTATCCTGAACTATTAAAAACACTCATCCATTTACATACAATCTTTCAACCTTTTATAGAATTTTGCCAGCTTCATAATCAAGGTCATCATCAAAAACAAATAAAAGAGCAGGCTGAAACCAGAACTCATCAGATAGGATTACCCAAGGTTGTATCCTGGAACACCGATTACGATCCCGAAAACACCCTCCCCCAATTCTCATTCCACGGGCATTTCAAACAACAACTGCAACCCAGGGATTTTTCCGGAGCCATACCCGTTTCTCAATTCAAACACTTTGGATTGGGGCTCTTTGAAATCGACCATATTGATGGCGAGGCCATGCAGATTGACGGAAAACCTTACCACTCGAAATTAACCGAAACAACACCAGGTATATGGGTCATTCAAACAGAAATAGCTACAACATCCACAACATCCTGGGGACAATGGTGCGTTTTTCAAAAGACACACAGCTTCGTTACGGATAAATCCATGACAGTTTCCGAGTTCAGCACATTACTCCAAACACAGTCCAGAAAAAGACCGTTGGCCTTTACGATAAACGGACAAGGTCATTTACCGGGATTTACAGGCCAGATTTTTGTACAATCCCAACACACCTCTGATACAGGAACAGATGCAAACACTATGATAGGAGTCCCCATTCAACAGGAAAAGGTAGTCTTTTCACCACAAAAAATTACAAAATTTGCTATTGGCGGATTTATTAACGATCCAGCCGTAGAACCCACACTCACCAACGGATTTTCAGCCGTGCCCAACGTTCATTCACACACCCTGTTTTCTTTCGATCCTCAAGATAACGATACCGCCAAAAGAGCAAAACTCAATGGAACAACCCATACCATCACACTTAAAGGCGATACCATTGTGATGCACAATTTATCCGACTTTGTTATTCCCGCAGGATCAACCATAGCATTTTTATAGCAGGCAGTTAAACTTTAAGCTGTCTGCAGCTCTGCAAAAATACCTTTATGCTCGGATACAAGCTTATCGAGTTCCTGCTTTAAACGTTCAAGATCTTTCATCATAACGTCTTTGTAAGCTTGAGTTTCAAGAGCAAGCTTTGGAACCATGGCTTTGTAATAATGAATACCATCGATCAGGTTATTTTTAAAGGTTTTGAAGTACTCACACTGTTTAGGAGCAGGATGCGGTAAATGATCCTGAATTTCTCTGGCAAGGTAATCGATATACATTTTAAGTTCGGTTACAAACATATTCGGTCTTGGCAGATCGTTCAAAATATTCACACGTCCGTAAATATGACCCACCATTTCAGAAAGAGTAAACACTCTTGAGAAATAAGCGATATTTGGACCCGGACAAATAGCTGGCATTAACGGACGCTTATTGTCCTGATGATGATTAATTAACGCACTGGCCGCCAGATCTTCACACAAACAGGCTTTTGCAATAACTTTTAAATAGGCTTTTTTGTATTCAGTTTCAGATAAATCCTGCTGTTTAAGCTGTTCAATTTTACGTTTTTGATAGGTTGTCGATGCCGTACAAATAGGTTTTTTGGTAAATTCAGTGTTTGTAATCAAATGGCCTTTTGGACAGGGACTTCCTGGTTTTCCAGCCTCAGCCTTTGACAGCTTAAACTGCTCGCTAATGGTATTTCTAATCGTATTAAAACGAACACCTAAAGGAGATACTTCGCTGACGTAAGTATCAGCAGGTGTAGCATCCATTAATAACTGTCTGGTTTTCTCATCAACAGTAGCCACTTCAGGTACCAGCAGGAATGGTGTAGCCCAACCGGTTCCATCCACTTTGTAATAATCCAGTAAAAATTGTTGCTCGTTTGCTGTTCCAATACCACCTTGAACCGTAATACGGGTATAAGGCGCCTGCGTATAAACCGGGCGACCTTTTTGCTGTTGAGCCTGATTGGCAATCTCTAAAAGATCAGCAACCATGGTGTTTTTCTGCTGCTTAAATTCTTCCATAATCGGACCAAGCAACATACCTTCCGAAGGAAACACGTGACCGCCGCAATTCAAACCGGACTCAATACGATGTTCAGACACCCAAAGGCCTTTTTTAGCTAAAAACTTACCCTGTGTCATAGACGATCTGAAATCAGATACTTTTAAAATGATTTTCTTTTTAATAACCCCGTTTTGATCCGGGAAGAAGTCTGCAAATTCTTCGATATACGCATAAAGCCTACGGTTAAACCCGGCTGAAAAAATGATGGAGGAATTTAAATCGCTTTCCGCGTACCCACGTAAAGCCGATAGCGCATCAGAGAAAATTTCAGGCATTAATTCGCCGTTTTTATCGTAATTATTACGGTCGATTTTTGTCATGATGTTAACATCCAGCGAGCCTGGACGAATTCTGGCCTTCAAATCAGCCTGGGCCGCCTTTTTCTCGTCACCATCCGTCATGGCAAGCATCTTTAAAAAATCATTTTTCAATGGAGATTCTTTAGGAAGCAACTCAAAATAAAGGAAAAGATCATTCCCTTTTTCAAAAGGAAGCTGACGCATGGTTTCAATCTGCTGATTTACAATTCTGTTTGATAAGTTTAAATAAGCCGTAATTCTACGGGCTCTATAGTTCTCGGAAAATTTTTCGATGGGTTCAAAGGGTTCTTTAAGTTGTTCGGTGTAGTGTTTTCTGGTGTACTCACATAACTCGTCATCACCAATGGACATGACAGCAGAAAAACCAAATCTGGCCGATTTTATAGGCGTATCAATGGTAAAGGAGGTACCCATAACAGGTACATGAAACGAATGAATTAACTCTTTTGGAACAGGCATAACGATTTAGTGTCCTTAAACAAAAACTTAAACAAAAATTGGTCTCATTCTACCACACATCAGTGTAAAGTACACTTGCATCAACCTCTTTAAGATGATATGGTTTACATTAACTCAAAAAAATACATATGTATAAAAACTTCTAAAAAAAATTTAATCCTATAAATTTTTAATCCTCAAAAAAACACAACGAGATTCCCATGGATAAACGAAAAAACAAAACTGAAGAAGAGAAAAAAGCTCTTTTACAAAATGATGACAGTCTGGACATTGTCGAGCTTCAACGGAGTTCACTAAAAGAGCTTCATGACCTGGCAAAAAATCTGAATGTTCCTGATTTTAAACAACTTAAAAAAGCTGATTTGATTTTTAAAATGCTTCAGGCAAAAACCGAACAAAACGGACTGATTTTTGCTAGAGGCGTCCTTGAAATTTTACCTGATGGCTATGGTTTTTTAAGAACCAGCAACTACCTGCCAAGTTCTGAAGATATTTATGTATCGCAAACACAGATTCGTCGTTTTGGACTGGCCTCTGGAGATTTAATCTCGGGTCAGGTTCGCCAGCCAAAAGAAGGTGAACGCTATTTCTCACTGCTTCGTGTTGAAGCCATTAACGGCGAAAATCCAGACATTATTAAAGAGCGGACTGTTTTTTCAAACCTTGTTCCTATTTATCCTGATGAACGCTTAAAACTTGAAACGGGTCGTCAGCCTATTTCAGGACGAATTCTGGACATGTTGGTTCCAATCGGAAAAGGTCAACGGGCATTGATTGTTTCTCCTCCAAAAGCCGGAAAAACAACCATTTTAAAAGAAATTGCAAACAGCATTGCAACCAATCACCCTGAAGTATTAATTAAAGTATTATTGATTGATGAGCGGCCTGAAGAAGTAACAGATATGGAACGCTCGGTAAAAGGCGAGGTTATTTATTCAACCTTTGATGAACCACCAGAACAGCACGTTCGTATTTCCGAACTTGTATTGGACAGCGCAAAACGGCTTGTAGAATGTGGAAAAGATGTTGTTATTTTATTAGACAGCATCACCCGTCTTGCCAGAGCGTACAACCTGGTTGTACCTCCGTCAGGTCGTACATTATCGGGTGGACTGGATCCAAGCTCGCTGCATAAGCCAAAACGGTTTTTCGGCGGAGCGAGAAACATCGAACAGGGAGGCAGTTTAACCATTATCGCCACTGCCCTAGTAGATACAGGATCCCGTATGGACGATATCATTTACGAAGAATTTAAAGGTACAGGAAATATGGAACTGCATCTGGACAGAAAACTGGCCAACAGACGTATTTTCCCAGCCATCGATATTATTAACTCTGGAACCCGTAAAGAAGAATTGCTTCAAACGGAAGATACGCTTAGAAAAGCTTATCTGCTTCGTAAAAACATCGATTCTGAAAGTGCAACAGAAGAGTTAATCAAACTGTTAATGCACTCTAAATCAAACGAAGAGTTTTTATCCTCTCCTATTTTCTTATAAACCATCAAACTCTAGCTTTGCTTGAAATAAATTTAAGGAAAGCTAGAGTCTAAATTATCCCAACAACAGAATGTTACTTAGCATCCGCCTCATCTGGAGGGTTTAATCGGATAGTTTTAGACGAAGAAGCAGGGTTAGCTTTATATTTTTGTTCAATTGTCTGCTGTTTCGTAGATACTAATTGAAATTCTAAAGGGATAGAAAACCCTATTCCAAAATCAGAAAGTATTTTCCAAGATGTTACAGTTATTGAAGTACCACCTGATGATAGAGACTGAGAAGTATAAGAAAAAGGAGCAAAAAACAAATCTATATAAAGATTCTCATCTTTATTCAAAACAGATTTAAACCCTATAACCGGCATAAGTATTACACCGTTAGTATTAACACCCAATGTAGTTCCAGTCATAAATAAAGAATTAAGCATAATATAAGAGGCTGTTGAACTTACCTTTTCCTGTAATCCAAATCCTAAATTAAAATTGGTTAAAGCAGTCTTCGAAGAAGAAAGATCGTTCCAACCGCTACCTATTCCAGTTTTTATAAGTGTCCCTGAAGTTTCCGGGGCAAAGCTTACTGTTGCCAAACTTATACCTGAAAAAGAACTTGCACCAAACTCAACCATAACAGCAAACGTATTAGCTGCAAAAAACAACAATATTATTATAGAACCAATTATTTTTCTCATGGGTTTCCCTTACTTTAATGTATAAAAACTCACGTTACTTTAATATAATTCAAATAAAAAATCCATAAAAAGACATAATTTAAGTCAGGATATTTTTCAGGTCCTGCATGGTGAACGGTTTTGTAAGATAGGCATTCATACCTGTCGCAAGGGCTTCGTTCTGATCTTCTTTCAGGACGTTGGCTGACAAGGCGATAATATGAACAGCACCTTTTGGCCCTTCAAATTTTCTAATGTGTCTGGCCGCATCGAGGCCGTCCATTTCGGGCATTTGAACATCCATCAATATAACATCAAAGTCTCTTTGATAGGCAGCCGTTACGGCTTCAGCACCATTACAGGCCACTTCTACAGTATGCCCCAGTTCCTCCAGCATGGTTTTTGTGATCATTTGATTGATAGGATTATCTTCAGCAAGTAGGATATGAAGACCTGTTTTTTCTGTTGCAGTAGGTATATCCGGTGTAATAACAGCTTTTTCTTCCTGTATTTTTTCAAAAACAGCCGTAAAGAAAAAGTGACTGCCTTTTTGCCATTCGCTCTCAAAACCAAGTTCTCCACCAAAGAGATGAGACAGCTGCTTACAAATAACCAGTCCTAATCCGGTACCTCCATATCGACGTGAAATAGACGTATCAGCCTGAGAGAAAGGCTGCAGAATGCGTTTCTTCTGATCTGTTTTTAATCCAATTCCCGTATCTTTAACCGAAAACAACAACGTGACCCGGGTATCCGTTTCTTCTTTTGCAGATACAGAAACAGTAATGGATCCTTTTTCAGTAAACTTAATGGCATTGCTTAACAGATTCAATAAAATCTGACGCAACCTGTCAGAGTCACCCATCAACTGACCGTGAAAGGTGTAGGTGTTGTCCATGGAAAACTCAAGTTGCTTTTTTTGTATCTCAAAGCCCAACAAATCCGTCAGTTCCTTGAGAATGGTATTCAGTAAAAACGGAGCATTATGAAGCTCTAATTTTCCAGCTTCGATTTTAGAAAAGTCCAGAATATCATTGATAATGGTCAGCAGGGATTTTGAGGAGTGAATAATAATATCCACATATTCCTGCTGCTTATCAGTGAGGTTTGTTTTGGATAAAACATCAGCCATACCAACAATACCGTTCATTGGTGTTCGGATTTCGTGGCTCATCATGGCTAAAAATTCGCTTTTGGCACGATCCGACTTTTCGGCATTGTGTTTGGCCCAGCGTAATTCCTGCTCCATTTTTACACGCTCGGATATATCTCGGGTAAAGGATGTTAAGTACATATGCTCACCTTCACCAACCATGAAAAAAGACAGTTCTATAGGAAAAATCTGACCGTTCTTTTTATAACCGTTACGAATCAACAGCTTATGAAGAACAAGGCCTTTTCGGTTGGCAAATAAATCGGGACGGCGAATTTGAGGCGGAATCACAAAATCAATGACATTTTTACCCATCACTTCTTCGGCCGTGTACCCAAACATCTGTTCTGAGGCCGGATTCCACAACGTGATGTTGTCGTTTTTATCAATGGAAATAATACTGTCTACAGCGTGTTCGACCAGGGAATTGAGCCTTGCATTTACTTCTTCAAGCTCTACGGTTGCCTGCTTGGCAAGCGCTTCGGCTTTTAACTGTATGGTCCCAAATGTAACAAGAAGCATCACAAGTAATACGGTTAAAACAAGGCCAAAAATAAGAATCCAGGCCGACTGGTTTTCAAGATAGCTGGGCATAAACATAGGACTGGCATACCACACCAGCTTCCAGTGGGCATTAAAGGTTGTGATTTCAACAGTTCTTGAGCGTGAAAAATGATGATGAAGCGTCTGGGCATTGGAATACACCAGTTGATCCCGACCTGAGGATGTATCGTACACGGAAAACACCAGCTCTGGAGTTATCTTTTTTTCCAAATCCTCAAACAGGCTTTCTCCTGAAAAAGGAAAATAAACCCAACCTTTAAACTCTTTTTTATGAAAAACCGGGTAAAGAAGCAGGTACCCGATTTTGGATTGTTTATCCTGAACCAGAACAATAGGTTTTGTCAGATAGGGCTGATTATTCTGCCTGGATAATAACGCAGCTTCCCGTCTAAAGGTTTCTGATCCCAAATCCAAACCAAAAGCAGCTTTGTTTTTATATAAAGGAGAAATATATTGAATAATAAAATGCTCGTTTAGAGGATTTTTATGGATGGATTTAACAGAGAAATCAGGACCTAACTGAGGTTGTAAACTGGACACATATCGAGACAAATTCGTAGTCTGAACAGGAACGATAAAACCCAGCCCATAAAGACCGCTTTGGCGTTTTTCAAGTGCGAGGGCCGTAACAAAGGTCTCCCATTCTTCAGGCTCAATATGCTTTGAGGCGTTAATAAATCCGGCTGCACTTCGTAACACCTCTTCACAAGCGTTCAACTGACCCCGAAAAACCATCGTCGATTCTTTCGCAAGATGAGCAAACCGCCGGGCATTATTTTTTTCAGACATATTTTGCAACATTTTCCATGAAAATAAGGTCAGCCCTATACAGCAAAACACGGTTATAACGGAAAAAATCTCGGTATATCGCATGCGGCTTTTAAATCGGGATTGTTTTCTTACGCTTAAAAAATAGTACAGCCCCAATAAAATACCGCCAAAGATAAACACACCGACACTGTCTCCGAACCACCAGGTTATCCAGGCTAAAAACACAGCCTGATCGGGAACATAATGCCCTATCCATAACACCAAAACTCCAAAAAACGCCGCAATAACTGAGGCTGCAGGACCAGCAAAAAACAAGGTTTTAATAAAATTGATAAATGACCATTTTCCAATATCCCGGGTTAAAAAAAAGTCGGCAAAACGCTTGGCCACAAACGCCTGCGCCACAGATCCAAAAGCAATACATAAACTCAACACTACAATAGACCAGGAAAAAGAACCGGTTTTTTGAATTAAAAAGTGCGTGTTATATAAAAATGAGGCTATAAAAACACCTGGCCACACCCATTCTCCCAATACAAAAAGAGCTGCAAAAGCAAAACCAGCCGGAGGCCAGATAGCCGAGATGTTTCCAGGCGGAATAACCAGAAGTTCTCCCAGCTTGGCACCTAGAATATTTGTGATCACCAAGAGAACTATAGCCCAAAAGCTCATGAGCCGGCTTTTCATATATATCCTAACATTGAAATTTTTTGAGTGTTGTTGTTATATTCTAAACTCAAGTTTCATTTTTCAAAAGGGATGGCCATGATTATTCCGGAAGCAGCCAAGAAATTATACAAAGAACAAATTGAATTTATTATTCATTTTCTAGAAACAGATGACCTAAAAACAGAAGAATCCTGGGCGTTACTGGAAAGAAAAACCCATGGCATTGCAGGCTCAGCTTCTTTTTTTGGGGATAAAAACCTCATCGAAATCAGCCAGGAATTAAACACCTTTATTCGGCAGCACCCCGTTGAAAACAGCCAGGATGACGGGTTCAAGCAAAAACGCGACTTGTACTTGTCTTCTCTAAAACAATCCGCAATTTTATAAAAAAATTTCATTAGAGTTCTTTTTTGTGTATGATGGTAAGTACTTATCCATCTATCTATCTTCGGCACGAAAGGGAGTTTATCTATGACTCAAGGTGTACCTTCGTTAAAAAAGAAAAAAGGCGGCGTGCCTTCTGAACAGCTATCTCTTGATTCCTGGTTTAATGCTATTCCAACTGAACCTGTCACGGCCAAAACTATCGAAACCTTACAGGATGTTTTACAATTATCTGAAGAAGAAACCGTCACTTTTCAACACGTTTTAGCCTGCGCAGACTCCTGCAATGCGTTTTTTGAAACCTTTAAAAACATCCCCTATTCCGATAAAACATTTACCGAATTTTATGCAACACTATGGGCTGAAATTCAAAAACTGGATACGGGCGTCAAAAAGCTGACTCAAGATGAAAAACTCATCAAAATGCTGCAGTTTCAGTTCCAGGGCAATATTTTTAAAAACCTCTCCGAATCCTTTATTATGTGTAGAGCTTTAAGCAAGCCGTTTGGCTATCCCGGAGATTTTGTGATGTTACAGTCTCTGTACGATAAAGTGTATCCGTCTCCGTCACATCTTGGGAAATATCTGGATCGGTTTTTTATCGAAGATCCGTTGGCACAGGCTGTTTTAAAACGAGTGTCCATCATGTCCGAAAAGCTGTTTGAATTCATCAATGAAACCGATAAACAGGACATCCATATTTTAAATATTGCCTCAGGGTCTGGGTTTGATCTTATTCCCATTGCAAAAACGAAGCACAGCAAAAACATTACCATTCACTGCATGGATCAGGATATTTCATCCTTGAGATTTCTAAAAAACACATTGGCACTACATAACGTAAATACGACCTTTAAATACTATAAAGCCGATATAAAAGCCTTTTTTAAACAGTGGCCTGTCGAACAACCATTTGACCTTATCTACAACATCGGGCTTGCCGACTATTTACCCGATAAAATTCTAATGTCACTAATGCAGGAAGCCATTAATCACACCACAGAAGGTGGACGGTTTGTTATCGCGCATAAAGATCATACCCTTTTTGAAACAAGAAATAATGAATGGCTATGTGGCTGGAAATTTTATAACAGATCATTAGACCAATTTAAATTTGATATCTTACCCCATTTAAACCAGTTCAAATCACATACATTCAATTTTTCAGACTGGACTCAAATTGTATTTTTCAGCATTTTCTTCAAATGAGTCTGTTTGTTATAAGCTTTTTTTCAAGCCTATGTGTAGTTATATCGAGTTTGTGCATCATAGGTTTTGTTATTTGGAAAAAATCCTCTAAAAAATACTATCTCCTTTTTAACGGCTCTATTGCAGTATGGAGTTCGTTATATTGTCTATGGTTTTTTGCACAAACAGAGTATGAATTTTTACTTTTCGCCAGAGTGCTTCTCATAAGCATTATTACTATCCCTTTTTTTTATCTAAAATTTTGTTGCGAAATTTCCGAATACGAAGAACCAAAATGGGTTTCTATTACCAGTGCTGCGTTTCTATGTCTGTTTATTAGAGAAACATTTACATCAACTATGATACGTGGAGTTTTCTCTATTCAGGACATAGCCTTTTGGCCTGACCCTGGGCCTTTATTTCCTTTATATCTAGCGTTTTTTGGCATACATGTTACATATGGGTTTTATATTTTACATAAAAAATCAAGCAGCATATTGCAGTTAAGATATGTTCTTTTAGGATCTTTTCTAGGCTTTTTTGGCGGAGCAACCAACTTTTTCATATGGTACAAAATTCCTATTCCAAGTTACGGAAATTTTCTGGTCGTACTTTATATTTTAATACTGGGTTATGCCATCGTAAAACACAAGCTTCTGGATATATCCGTAGTTATTAACCGCACAACCGCCTTCGGAATCACCGTCATTTTATTCAGCATTTTGTATGCGCTTCCTGTTTTTGGCTATAAACTGTTGATTTCACATCATATAAACCTAACGTTTTTACTGCTAACCATGGGAATTAATACCATTATCTGCGGACGATATTTTGAGAAATGCCTGATCAAAATACAAACCTATACCTCCAAGGCCTTTATCAAGGAAGCTTATGAAACCGAACAACTGGTTCACGAGTTATCCGAACAGCTTGCCTCGTCAAAAACACGGTTTGATGCCTTAAAAACAACCTGCACAACACTGGCGTTGCATATCGAATTTCCTCATGCAGTGATTATTCATCAGGAATGGAATGAAAAAAGCTGGAACGTTCATTTTTTATGGACAATGGATCCTACATCCCCTGCAAAAGTTCTGGAATCCTGGGAAAAGAACCATCCTATATTTGACCTCATCAAAAACTTTTCTACGCCGTTTCTTATTACATCCTCTATAGAAAAAACACCGTTTCCCATTAACAGCCTGGTGGTACCTGTGTTTCGAAATAATCAGTTGGAAAGTATTTTAGTACTTGCTCCAAAATTATCAGAAAAAGGGTATACGCAGCAGGAATTGTCCTTATTTTCGGCCATTTCGATTCAAATAGGTATCGTTTTGGATAAAATTTATCATCAACAGGAATTAGAAAGTTTGAATCAAAAATTGTTTGAGCTGAACATCACACTGGAAAAACGGGTTCAGGAAGAAATTGAGATCAAGAAAAAAGCCATTCACACGGCACAGGAATTGTCGCATAAGGCATCATTATCTACGTTATCGCTTGGCATTGCCCATGAAATCAGGAATCCGATGACAGCTTTGAAGGGACATTCCGGGCTGTTAAAAAAATATCTGGTTACAAAGGGATGGAAAAAAGGTGTAGTACAGGCGTCACCCGCTCATCTTAGCCTGCTTCAAAAAGAAAACCTTATTGATGAAGATTATATTCTTGACGATTCCATCGATATGGATGACCCAGATTTTCAGCTGGATTTTGATGCGCCTCCAGCCAAAATTATAGAGCTAAGGCATTATATAGAAGAAGCCTGGCTGCAGAAAAAAATTCTTCAATTCTGCGATCTTATCGATACCATTTCCATTCGTATCGTAAAAATTGCAGACACGATGTTGAAATATGGGATTGCAAACAGTAACATCAAGCCGCATTTATTCTCAAAAATCCCAAATATTACCCTCGAATTAACAGAAAAATTATGGAATAACCTGATCACAAAAGGCTATATCGATGATAACGGAACCATCTTATCTAAATTTTCACCTGAAAAACCTTCGTTTCAACTGGATCTGGATCCGGAATTTCAGTCGTTTGCCCCTGATATCCAGCAAATTCTAATGAATACGCCCGGCGCCATCAAACAAAAAATCAACCTCAATAAAGTGGTTGAAGACGTACTGGAGCTGATTGAAGGCCAATGCAAGAAAAAACGGATAAAATTACATTCAAATTGTCAGCATGTACCTGATATCTGGGGAGACGAAAACAGGTTGCATCAGGCTTGTTTTAACATTTTATTAAACGGGATACAGGCTCTGGCATCTACGCCTCCGGCATCCAGAGAACTGCACGTTTCACTGACGTGGGATGAAAACAATGTATATCTTGCCATCAAAGACAACGGGTGTGGCATACCGGAAGAACATCTCAGCAAAATTCAAACACCGTTTTTTACGACAAAAAACCCAAAAGGTGGACAAAATGTGGGGTTAGGATTGTCTATATTGTATGAAGTGGTACATTATCATGAAGGAAAAGTGGCTATAGATTCGGAAGTAGGAAAAGGAACCTGTTTTACAGTCATGTTCCCCGCAAACACTTTTGTAAGCGCCGTTACAACTGAACGTTTTGAGATAATACCTGCTGTATAAACTGTTTGGTTAAAACCTGAGATACTTTTTTTAGTAGCACAGCTTCTTCAAACGGTTTGGCAATATAATCGGAAGCTCCGTGTCGAATACATTCCACAATAATATCCACTTCCGTATAGGCGGTTAACATGACCACACCAACCTGGTACTGCTCCTTGATTTTTACAAGAGCTTCGTTGCCAGGAATATCCGGCAATCCTATATCTAAAAGTACAATAGCCACTTCTGGATCTTCAGCTAAAACCTCAAGTCCTTCCGTAGCCGTAGAAGCCACAGATACTCTGTAATACGGTCTTAACATCCGAACGACAACATCGCGGACCATCGACTCATCTTCAATAATTAAAATACGTTGCTTTACCGAAGGCGTTACATCAATACCCAGCTGTTTGGCCAGCATTAACGGATTTTCAAGCAGCTGTTGAAGCTCTGCTTTTGTTTGATGTCCAAGCGCTTTTTTTTCGAGACTATGCTCCAGCCACTGGTTTTTAAGCTCGTATCCCCATTCATTCCGATTTACATGTCGGATAAACTGCTCGAACATATTGGTATGATCGAGAGCTTTATCGATAATGACAAGTAACTCTTCCTGAAAATAAGGTTTTGATAACACATCAAAGGCACCGGCAACCATCACATCCGCTATAAAGGACGATTCAAATTCTGCCGTAATAACAATAACAGGAGGTAAAAAAAACTCTTCTTTTATAAGATTGATAAAATGAACAGCAGACTCGGAATCCTGAACAAGCGTTGTTAAAATAAGCTGGATATCACTGCCATAATGGCGGAACAGTTCCAAAGCATTTTGCTTGGAATCAGCTAAGAGTACCATAAAACGGTCTTTTAAAAATTGAAATAGATAATTACGCTCCAGCTCCTGGTGATCGTAAATTAAAATACAAGGCTTCGTGTTAGAAGTCATTCCATAGTCTTTCAACTCTGTAGGGTGAAAATTGTTGTTAAGTGTATCATTTTAATCAAGGCTAAGACAAATAACGATGCCAACCCAGCCATTGCCTGAAAAAAGAAGGGCGTTTTCCAGGCTCAAATTCATCAAAAGATCCGTTGTATACCCTTACCTGGGACAACTGATCAAAAACTTTATCCTTAAAGACACTAACTTCCGAAACCTGTTCCAGAACATCCGTTTTTTCCAGAGTATCATAAGAAAACCCTGTACGTGGTCGATTTAAAATATGGGATGGTGAACGCATGACATAATGTTTTAAAACAGGAAAATCAAAATGCATTTTCCAACCGATACCTAACGGAACAACATTATTCATCTGATTTATATTATAAAAAATTCCCGGTTTGTTTCTAAACTGTCTGATTTCCATAGATCCAGGCTGATAATAGATGGCCTGTTCTACAAGCGACTTTGTTTTATCGTACGTCTCTTTTTGTGATGTATGCAGAAAAAATGCCAGGGGATGCCAGTTTATTTTTTCAGCTCTGCTTTTTTCGGCAGCAGCTATAACCGTATTAGGGTTATCCACAAAAATTTCATCACCATGAAGCAGGGTAAACCAGCCCTCTTTAGGAAATATCTCCTGAGCCTTTTCAAGCAAAAACTGACGGGCACCATCCCTAACCCTGCGCCTGGGAAAAATGTCCTGATCCTTTAGAATGTAAACCACTTTGTCACATTGCTTTAAAATCTCAGGCGTTGAATCTGTCGATCCATCCAGCACCAAAATAGCATCAAAATAATCTGCATTTGCCTTTAAAACATCCCCTATTAATTCTTCTTCATTGTAGGTCATCATCAACCCAATATTTTGAAGACGTTTTTCAGCCATTAAATATCCATATCCATAATGAGAAAATTCAGGGCATCACGGCGTTCATAACGAATATCACGGGTAAGGCTACGCACAAAGTGAATGCCAAGGCCACCAATACTACGCTCTTCCAAAAGCTGTGTTGTATCGACTTCGGGACGCTCCAGTGGGTTAAATTCAATGCCATCATCTTCAATTTCGAGGTTTAAACCAGACTCGTTTAAGGTGAACGTCACATAAATTAAATGCTGCTCATGATCCTGATAACCATATAAAATCACATTGGTCAGCAACTCTTCCAAAATTAGATTAACGTTCAGGCAAACCTTTGTAGACAGTTCGTTAGCTTCGGTATACATCTCAACAACTCGCTGCAATTTTTCAAGCTCAGATAAATCATTGATAAAATGAACTTTTAATTGCTTACCAATCGTATAATCCTGCTGAGGAGTCCATTTCATAATTAGCAACGTTAAATCGTCAGATTGAGCCGTTCCGTTAGCAAACTGCGTTACATCACTGACAATAGATTCACACAAGTGTTGTGGGTCCTGATCCATTTTTGATACCAACCTTTTTAAAGAATCCTCCCCATATTGATTCTGAACCTCATTTTCGGCTTCGGTAACACCGTCCGTAAACGCAACAATCTGATCGTCTGGATTTAACTGAATCGTGTTAGAAAGATATACAAAGTCAGGATCAAGGCCCAAAGCCATTCCACCGGTTAAAGGCAATTCCTGTAACTCTGATTTTAGCGAGGTAATCAACGGAGGTAAATGCCCTGCCAGACAATATTCCATGTCTCCTGTTTTAAGATTAAGCATCCCTAAAAACACCGTTACAAACTGGGATGAATCGTTATTTTCACATAGTTGCTTATTTACTGAGGCCAAAATATCAGACGGAGATAACGATTGAGCTGCGGCAGACCGAATCAGACTCATACAAATGGACATGGTTAAAGCAGCCGGAACACCTTTTCCAGATACATCTCCCACAACTGAAAACACCACATTTTTCTCTTCATTTACAAAAAAGTCGTAAAAATCTCCGCCCACTTCCTTTGCTGAGTTCATGTAGGCGTATACGTGAAAATCTTTTTGCTCACTTTCCATGCCCAAAGGCTTTGGCAACATATTAAGTTGGATATGTCTGGCCACAGCAAGTTCACTTTCTATACGTTCTTTTGCAGCCGTAGTTTCTTTTAAAGAATGAACATAAGTTTGAAGCGACTGATTGAGATTTAAAAAAGCCGTTGCCAAGGTCGAAAGCTCTAAATGGGACACATCAATAATGGTTTTTAATTGATTTTCCAGGTTTTCAGGGGCCATAAAATTATGATCTGGAAGAACCTTTGCATATTCGGTAAGTTGAATAAGTGGAGAGGTCACGCGTTTCATAAATAATCGCATTAAGGCCAGACTGGCCAGCAAAATAGCAAACACAATCAGAAACGTCTTGCCGATCATTTTCCAGATTGCCCGATGAATCTGCGACACATCCATCCCAACATGAATAAATCCAAGCTGACCACCTAAAATCGGAGCCGTAATATCCAGTACAGAGCCTACATAATCCAGCTTAACCTGTTGAACAACCACCTGACGTGAAAAAACCTGATTGATAATTTTAGAGTGTATGGCATCAAAATGATGAGGAATTTCGGGAACAAACGTATGAACAAACACATGACGGTTAGAGTCTCTGACAGCCACATAAGCAACACCTGAGATTTGCTTAAACTGCAGCACTGTCGCCTGCATACTGGCACTGTCCGTATTTAAAATCGTAGACGCACTGGAGCTGGCAATACTTTCGGCAATGGCAATACCCTTACTTCTGTACTCGCTCATTAAATGGGAATAGAGAGTATATCCCATAAAAACCGTAACGGTTATGCCAATAAACAGGAAAATCGAAATGGTAATTAAAACAGTGGTGTGAAAAATACTTTTCTTTTTCATTGTTTTGGCCACTCCTTTAACGTAATAGCAAAGCCGTGGTTATCAATTTCCGAGAAAAACACAGTGTCCAAACCCTGATGATCGTCACCGCCAAAAATAATCGGTGTACCCAATCCGACATCATATTTTCTTGTTGAAGATAAAAGCTGTTTTAATTTTTCAGGTGAAAAAGGCGGTTGGATATCTTTTAGAATCTCTACCATCAGTCGGGCATCCAAAAACCCTTCAAATCCCACATAGCTAAGCTCGTGATGGTGTTTTTCTGAAAAACCCCGATAGGCTTTTGCAGCAGGAAGATCGGGATGATTATAGTGAGGAAAAACCTGAGAGATAATGAGATGATCAAAATATTTTTTTCCTGTTTTTTGAGAATAAGAACGTAATAGTGAAGACAAATCAGCCGTGCTTACAAAAGAGAGGTTGGTAATAACCTGTTTTAAACCCGCATCTCTGGCATCTCGGATAAATCCGGCACTGGGGGCGTAGGTTCCAACGATCATAATAACGTCCGGCTTTCCTGATCCGATAATCTGAACCTGTTTTTTGAAAGAATCTGAAAAAGTAGCGCCTCTGGCATAGGTTGCTTCTTTTACGATATCAAGACCATGAGTCTGTAAAGCTTCGCGAATACCTTGCCACCCACTTCTTCCATAGGAATCCCCTTGATAAAACACCGCAAAACGACGAAATCCTTTGGCATACAGCGCATCAACAAGGGCCTTTGTTTCACTGGAATATGAATCTCTCAAATTAAATACATACGTATTGTAAGGAGAAATCCGATGTACCTTTGCACCTGTGAGGGGAAAAAACAGGTAAACAGGTTTTTTGGAATTCAAAACCAAAAGAGGCAAAATCCGGGTCAAAGGAGGCGTCCCTAAATAACCAAAAAGCAAATCAACATTATGTGTATTAATAAGCTTTACAGTATTTTCCAAAGCAAACTGTGGATCATAATGATCATCGTATGCAATAAGCTGTAGGGGCTGGCCGTTAATCCCGCCATTTTTGTTCACATCATCAAAATAAAGTTTTGCACTGTCATACAAACGTTTTCCCATCTGACTGGACGGACCGGTTAAGGCAACTGACATACCTATTTTAATAGGCGTCGTTTGTGCATAAACGGACGAGGTCAGCACAATAACGCTGGCTACAATTACCAGAAAACCCAAAAAACGGGAAAACAAGTGACGCATGGCAATACTATAGCGCATTAGGTAATATAGTTAAATCATGCAGGGCCCTGTTTCTATTGATATCAACCGTTTAATTTCACAGGAAAAATACCAGTCACATACAGCTGCAGCACAGGTTGTATCACCGATTCCAAGCTTTCCACCGGAGTTGTCACGCCTGTTTTTCCCTTTATTTGATGAACAGACCCTCGTTCGTTTGACCACTAATTTTTCGCCGGGGAAATCATCAGACTCACTTGTTTTCGTATTAAAATTTGAAAAAAACAGCTTTATTCTTGAGGAGGAAAAACAATCCAGAACACGGGCCTTTAAACTGGATGTTCAAAAAAGCTTTCTCACCATCAACAACAGACGGGCTTTATCTGAAGATTTCCAGCTCTATACAGACCGATTAAAACTTTTAGGTGTTATGATGCAAAAACTTCCGTTGATCTGGTGGTCAAAATCAACAACTCAAAGTACCGATTCAGGAGGCATCAAACTGGAACTGCCTCATGCCCTGGATTTCCCTGAAAAAGAAGGTTTTGTATCCTCAGCGTCGTTATCTGAAAAACTATCAGCAGAAGCAGCTGAACTCCTTCTTAAAATTTCACGAGTGTTATCCATCAAAAAAACAGCTGTTTCAAACCCAACCTCTATGGAAAACGAAGGAATGCTGATTCCAGCACTTGAAAACCTTAGAGATCAACTCAAAACCATTTTACCGGATTCCCTTACAAAAGCTGTTATTACAAATGCAAAGAAAATAAACCTCAATCTTCAAACCCTGTTTTGTTTAAGTGTTACCGAGGACAAAACCTCCTACATAGAAAAAAGTACGGCTCAGAAAAATCATTTTGAGCTTAATATGGTGAAGCTGGATGCTACACTTAATAAACAGCCCTTATCACGGCGTACTCTGGAATGGTTTGTACAAAAATTAAGGCAGGCCGGACAGGATCTGGCCACGGGAAAAGCGGAGATGTACAAAACAAAAAGCTCTGCTACACTATCCTGATATGAACATTCAATTTACCCATGAAGAAAAATGCACCGTTGCTGAAATTTCAGGACGGCTCGATACACTGACATCCCCACAGGCACAAACAGACCTACTGGCATTATGCGAAAAGGCGGTTCAATCCACTTTAATTCTTGTTACCACAGAGTTAAGTTATGTCAGCAGCTCGGGGTTGAGAGTGTTTTTAATGGTTCAGAAGCTTTTAAAGTCAAAAAAAGGCCAGCTGATTGTGGTAGGACTAAAATCTGATATTAAACATATTTTTGATATTTCAGGATTTACAAGTCTTTTTTCCTTTTACGAAACGGTAGACGACGCAAAACAACACCTGTGAAAGGACTTTTATCATGAAAAAAGTCATGTCTCTTGTTGCCTGCCCAGTTCAAGAAGCGCTTCAGCTTAACGCACTTGGAAACTTTAATCGCACTCTGCCACAAGGCGCGCTTACAACGTTTGCGGAAGGAACCCCGAGAACCCCTGTGGATGTTGATAAGGTTCTATTTCAACGCTTTGGAATCCCTGAGTCTGTTCAGTCGCTTTTACAACAAACTACTTACGGTCCTGCCATCGGTTTTCCAGCAACACGGGCTTTTATTCAAGACAAACTGGGGCTTTCTTCCAACACATTATTTTTACTTAACTCTGGAAAAGATACCACTATCGAGGAACTTGAAAGAGCAGCCTCAGCCGTTCGGCAGCCGTTACCTGAAGTTATAATTGTTCATCTTGATCGTTTGGACAACCTGAACAAGGAAGCCGTTCAACAGGCACTTCAGGAAGGAAAAATTGTAAGAATTACCTTCAATGATTTACACTCTTTAAATTTACCTATCGGAATAGATATTTTTCCAGATGTCGCAAAATCCATTTATGACCAGGCATTAATACGCGGCGGTTACATTGGACCAACTGTACAACCGTTGTCACAACATCTGCTGCCAGTTTTAGAGACAATACCTTCTTTAAAATTTTTATTATTAGATACTGGGGAGACTATTTTCAACATACCCAGCATATTTGAACCTGTACCAACCTTACATGATTTAAATACCCTGATGGCCTGTTACATGGAAAACTGCTTTATGAACTACAAATCATCAAGCAGCATTTTTTCTCCTTCAGGCACATTCATTTCCGGCGGCTGTTCGGGCGCATTGGCCGATATAGCAGAATTAACGCATACAACGATTATCCCCCAACCTTTTTTCAGTCCCCAAATGGGCATTTCAAAAAGTCAGGGTTCAGCGGTTATCACCCCAACATTTGCAGACCTGCTAAAAACTGTCGAACAGGCAGGTCCAAACACCCATATTTTAGTAACATTCCCCAGCAATCCAACTGGGCAGATTCCCAAAGCGCAAGACATCCAGACTTTATGTCAAAAAGCAGCTGAAAGAGGCTGCCGGCTTATAGTCGATTTTACCTATTTCAACATGGTTGCTCCTGAACATGTTCCCAATTTTCTGGAGGCTGTTCACCATATTCAAAACACACTGGGTCTGGAACACGTTTTTATTGCATCAGGCTCAAAAGCACTGGGACTTACAAAGTTTAGAGTGGCTTATGTGTTTGGAACTCCTGGACTTATAGAAGCCATTCAGGAAAAAAGTATCGTACGGTCAGGACAAATCGATATTATTTCAGGCGTTGCCATTCAGGAAGCTTTAAAATCTGAAAATAACACCGGTTATATCAGAGCAATTCAAACCAATGTCACAAACAACAGAAACATCATGACAGCCTTACTGGAGTCGTGGGCAAACAACGACGACCAACTGGTTATCAGCCCAGCGATACTGGAAGCTAGAACATTGTGTGATGCCGCAAAAGCGTTAAAAGAGGTTTTTGAAGGAATGAAACAGGCAGGTTTTACATCTGACTGCATCACCATAAAATTTCCTCAGGGAGGGCCTTACGGGTTCCTATTAGTAAACGGCTACGAGGCTCAGGTAAAATTTGGAGCATTGCTTAAACAACATAACCTTGTGCTTACCCCAGGTTCTATTTTCTCTGGAGATACAGATCCAAAACCAACAGAAAAACATCAAAGCTGTTACAGATTGGCTTTATTAAATTCACCTTATGTGTAAACAAAACATTAGAAAATCTATTTTATATTCTATTTTAGGCATGCTTTTTTTAGCATCGACCCCAGCTTTTTCACAAGTTCTGACTATTACCAATCAGACAACCGATAGAACCATGATTGTAAATGGATCTACCATTGTTTTAGACAGTGGCATGACCTTTACATCACGAAACGGGTCTACATTTCGTGGAACCATTGATGTTATTCTGGATAGACCAGGCGGGGCTTTAAACGAAGTTTTAACCTGTACTTTTGCAAAAAATGGATTTAGCCATAATGGCCCCAGAAATGTTTCAAGCGGTAGTACGGCAAGCACAACACTTACACTGACTTTTTCGGTGGCAACTGCAAACATTAACGTACAAAATGCACTACAGGCAGTTACGTACAGAGCATTTGGGTCATCCATAAACACACAAAAACGGTATATCTGGTTTATGGTCAAAGAAGATCCGGCATTTAATACAGAAGCCTATGTTCATGCAGATACCATGACCCATTATTACCAATACTCAGGCTCAGCAGTTACATGGACAACAGCACAAGCAAACGCTATTGCCAGCTATTATTATGGAATGAGAGGTTACCTTGCCACTCTTACAAGTGCAGGAGAAACCTCAAAGATAGTTGCCATTAACAACAGTACAGGATGGATCGGTGGATCAGACGACTGGAACGGCGCCAGTTCGGATGGCACATGGAAATGGGCAAATGGCCCAGAATCTAAAGCAGCAAATGGTGGTACGTTCCCCAGATCAGGCTCAGCTTATACGCTGGATTATGCGTATAGCAATTGGGGTGCAAGCGAACCAAACGGAGCAACCGCAGAAAATAAACTTGAGTTTTTGGGAGGCGGAACTGGTCAATGGAACGACTTTGCAGATGCAAACTTGCTAGGCTATCACACCGAATACGGCGGGGAACGGGCACTACTTACTGACAAAAACTATATCGGGATTAATGTTTTCGGTAACAACAGCCTTCAGCCCGCTGCCGGATTTTAACCCATGAAAAAAACAGTTCTGCTTTTCCTTTTCCTGTTGTCCTCAACTATACAGGCACTTCCCACATTAACCATTGCAAACCAAAGCACACCTTTTGCATCCTTTGTAGGCGTCACAGCATTCCCTTTTTTTAATAGAATCACCTTTTCAAGCTATAACAATACCGATTTTAAAGGAACCATCGATATCGTACTGGAACACCCATCCGGAGCCTTATCCGACCGCATTACATGCACCACAGCCGCATTTACAGGTTTTTCACACAACGGAACAGTGTCAACACCAAAAGGTGGCGCAAGCCAGGCCACATTAACCCTTACCTTTTCAAACGCTATTTCCATTGCACAGGTCAAATCCATTATTGAAAGCGTGTCGTTTGTAAGTACGGGAAACTCTATGAATCCGCAGTTACGGCGGTTATGGGTTTACGTCAAGGAAGATGCCGTCACAAACCCTGAAAGTTTTTCTTCGGGAACCGGATTTAACAACCATTATTATCACTATACAGCAGGCTCTATAGGATGGGATGCTGCCAGAGCCGCCGCACTTGCAACCTTTTATTACGGATTAAAGGGTTATCTTACAACGATTACAAATGCCAATGAAAATGCAAAAGTAGCTAATGTAAGCTCACTTCTGGGATGGATGGGAGCCAGCGATGCCGCTGTAGAAGGAACATTCAGATGGATGGATGGACCTGAAGCAGGGAACGCAATTACCTATACAAACTGGGACAGTGGTGAGCCCAACAGCGCAGGCGGTAATGAAGATTATCTGGAAATAAACCGGGCAAACGTTGCCAAATGGAATGATTTTGGGCTTGATGGAACAAGCCCGTCTTCGGGATACCACTCGGAATACGGTGGATTTAATTTAAGTACGGTATCAGGCGATGTAAACTTTACAACAATCAATGTCCTAGGGGCACCTAACAGCCTTCAACCCGCAGCTGGTTTTTAACCTCGTTTCAAACCAATACACATAAACATCGGAATTTCTTCCCGGGACACATTTTCACGTTTGGCATTTTTGCCCACACTCACCTTGTCTGAAATCCATTCTTCCAGCACAGAAATAACCAGCCTATGTTTTCTAAAAACAGCCATATAATCCTGCAGAGAATAGTGAAACGACCAGGTCACCGTAGACTGTTTTTGATTCCCAGGATTCATATCAATAGGAATCTCCTTAGGCTGCATATAGCCCCACACACGCCGATATTGAATCGTGCCATCCACAACCCAGTCGGAATACTTTGGAATGCGATAAAGCGGATGGTTTAAAATCAAAAAAATCTGACCTTTTGCATGTAAATGAAACACGGCATTCGACAACGCCTGATCCAGATCCTTCATATTTTGAAGAGAGAGAATAAAAACAACATGAGAAAAATTGGTCTTGGTGAGTTTAAACGGCCGGCTTACATCCTGAACCTTAAAATAAGCCTTGGATTGAGACAGCTTCTTTGCCTGATCGATTAAGGTCGGTGACATGTCCAATCCAAAATAAACAAGTTCGGGGTCAATAACACGTGAAAAAACGCCCTGCCCACAACCTAAATCCAGAAGTGAGGAATACTTATTAAGATCCAGCAGCGGCAACAGCTGTGGAAAAATCACAGACTGATGATAGTAACTACCTTCTTTTCCAACCAGTTTCCCATATTTTTTTGCACTGTTTTCCCAGGACGTCTGCACCTAAATCCATTCTCCAAGAACACGAAGCCCGGATGATTGCACCGTTTCATAAAACGACTGCGGAACATCCAATCCTCTGGAAATAATAAAGGCATTGTCGGCAAAACCAGGAACAGCCGCAAATGGTTTTGAGACCACGCAGATCACATCTACATAAATCCAGATCCGTCTTAAATAAAATGATAAATCGTCTTTGGATATAAAGTTTTTGAACCCGTCAGCTGTCATCGTCTGCCAAACCACATGAGGATTATCGGTAGGTGTGACAACATCCATTAACAAGGTTCCGTTCAGAAAATCCTCAAAAGGAAGTGCTGGCTTTTGTCCAAAAAACGTTTCAAATTCAGACTGACCGTCAACAACAATCAACAGAACCCGTTTATATCGGGCAAAATGATGGACAAGATCCATGGCAGATAAGGCAAAATCCGTATTAAATTCAGAGGTTAACAACGCCACTCCAAATTTGTTTTGTACAAGATCCGATGCGTCTACTTCATCCTCCAGAGTGATTTCAGGCCATGTTTTTTGGAAACCAGTTTGAGTTTTAACAGGTAAAGCAACAGACTCGCTGTGTTGACTATCGGATGGCACAGGCTCAAAAATGGCAGACTCTGGAGACTCAATAGAAGGAAAATTCTCCTCGGAGATTACAGCATCATCCAGTAAAGTTTCAGGTAGAGGTTCTGCCTCAATATCCATATCCGACAACATCGGATCGGACTCTTCTTTTGGCGTATCCACATGAAACGATGTTAAATCACCACCCTCTTCAACCCGTGGTTTCTCAAGAAAAGAATCCAAAGCGTCTGGCCGCTGCATGGATTTATGAAATTCTGTAAATTTTAAAACAGGAGGAATTTTGCTTGCAAAACGTTGTTTTAAAAATAGCCATCCGGTTGAAAATGTTGCAAAAAATCCAAATAAAAAGAACCACTTTTTAGACGGATAAGACGGCTTGATATCAGAAGAGGCTGACTCTATAAACGCTATTTTTGCGGCACTGCCTTTATCAGATTTTAAATCCTGATACTGGCTTAACAGTTTTTCATAACGCTGGGTTGTGTACTCTATTTTTTTATCTAAAGTTTGAATCAGGGCCTGTTGTTTATGTTTTTTTGCAACTGCCAGCTGGGCTTCGGTATTGCGTAATTGTTGTTCAGATTGTGACAAATCAATCTCGAGGCTTTCTTTTTGACGCTGGCTATCCTGTTCATTCAAAAACTGTTCCTGAGTAATAAACGTGGTTCCGATAGCATTTACCACGGCAGCTGCACGTTTTGGATCTTTATCTGAAAATGAAATTTCGACAGCCGCATTGTTTTTTACAGATTTAACACGCAGGCGTTTTTGAATTTGAAACGAATTATCAAAAGCCTTAAGCCCGGATTTAGACTGTAACACATACAGTGTTTGCGTTAAAACCGGCCGACTTTGAAGTTTTTGAATCTGAGTCTGGATATTGGCTGGCCCAACATTTAAGGTAGCAGAAGCCTTGTACTGAGCCTCCGCAAAAAAAGTTAAACCGATACCCACAACGACGGATACGCCTAAAAGAGAACTGATAAATTTAGTTGTCATGATCTGGGTATTTTACTTTCCTTCATTACCCATTACAATACCTTACTACTATGTCTAAACGACTTCCCGAATGGTTTCGCAATTCTGGCGGAAAACTTAAAGCTACCCGATCCCTGTCTCAGCGCCTTCAAGCTGAGGTACCGAACAGCATTTGTCAGGAAGCCCGTTGCCCCAATCGATCCGAATGTTTTGCAAAAGGCGTTCTCACCTTCATGATTTTAGGCACCGTATGCACCAGAAACTGCGGATTTTGCAGCGTTGCTCACGGGAAACCACTTCCACCCGATACCAAAGAAATCGATAAAATCTTATCCTCCATCCAGGTTCTGGATTTAAAATTTGTTGTGCTAACCTCCCCAAACCGTGATGATTTACCCGATAACGGCGCCGGACATTTTGCACAAACCGTACGCTCCATCAAAACAGCCTATCCGAACGTACGTGTGGAAGTATTGATTCCTGATTTTAAAGGCAAAACGTCAGATCTTAAAACCGTTATCGAATCCAAACCCGATGTTGTGAATCACAATATTGAAACCGTCCCCTCTTTATACAAAACCGTCAGACGAGGATCGTTATATCAGCGCTCGTTAGACTTTTTAAAAGAAATGAAGGCTATTTCCCCAACAACCTTAACCAAAACAGGGGTGATGGTTGGACTTGGCGAAACCGAAGAAGAACTTTACCAAACTTTTTCTGATATAAAAAATGCATCTGTTGATATACTGACATTAGGCCAATACCTAAAACCCGATAAAAACAATCTGGATGTAGAAAAATATTATCATCCTGATGAATTTGATCAGCTTAAAAAAGTCGCACTAAACACCGGTATCCGGTACGTTTTTGCTGGCCCCCACGTCAGAAGCTCATTTCTGGCAGAACACGTTTTCGAGGATTTAATCAACAATGTGGCAATCTCTTCTTAGTTTATTTGTGTTTGCCTACGCTTTAGGCTCTATTCCTTTTGCCCTGCTTGTAGGAAAAGGAAAAGGCATCGATTTGAGAAAAGTTGGATCCGGCAACCTTGGTGCAACCAATGTTTACAGGGTTTTAGGCTTTCGATACGCTATTCTTGTGTTTGGGTTAGATGCCATGAAAGGCTTTATTCCTACTCAGCTGGCCTTAAATTATTTTGATCAACCCTGGATGCATATTGCCATTGGCTGTATGGCCGTTTTAGGACACAGTCTTAGTATTTTTGCAGGATTTAAAGGCGGAAAAGGTGCAGCCACAGGACTTGGAGTTTTGATGGCCATCAGCCCCGATGTGTTTGGGATTATTGCTATGGTTGCCATTATCGGCATTTCGCTGTTCAGATACGTGGCGCCGGTGAGTATTTTATGCAGCCTTATTGCCCCGCTTTTATTGTGGTGGATGGCCTATCCTCCGGCTTATATCGGGTTTGTATCGGTGATTTCCCTGTTTATTATTTTAAGGCACAAAGCCAACATTGTGAGACTGATACAAGGCAAGGAAAATAAGATCTAAATGTCAAAAATCGTCATGTTGGGATGCGGGGCGTGGGCAACAACCGTTGCTCAGTTAGCCGCTGAAAACCAGCATGATGTAACAATCTGGTGCCATAAAGAGTCCTACGCTTCGGCTATTAATACAACACATACGAATCCATTCAGCCTGCCGGATGTTCCGTTGCTACCCATTATTCGGGCGAGTCTGGATCTGGAACACAGCCTGGCCTCCAATGAGTTTTGTATTCTGGGTGTGCCATCGGTTTATTTACCCCCGGTTCTTTCCAAAGTTGCCGGATGCAGCATTCCTGTACTTAGCCTCGTCAAAGGGGTTTTAAATGACGAAAACTGGCTGCTGTCTTCTTATTTTAAAGCACATGATTTCCCCCATCTTGCCGTACTGTCGGGTCCCAATCTGGCTAAGGAAATTGCCAGAAAAAAACCAGCAGCCTCTGTGGTTGCGTGTTCAAAACCGGATATTGCTGAAGCGTTTCAATCGCTATTAAGCGGCCCACGATTCAGAATTTATACCAGCACCGACACCGTTGGCGTGGAATGTGGCGGTATTTTAAAAAATGTGATGGCCATAGCCGCAGGCATCTGTGACGGGTTACATTTGGGCCAGAACGCAAAATCATCCCTGCTGACACGGGGATTAAAAGAGATTTCGGAGTTTGGGAAATACCTGGACGCCAACATCGAAACGTTTTACGGACTCTCAGGTCTTGGAGACTTGATGGCCACCTGCCATTCGGATCAAAGCCGGAACTGGAAAATCGGGTACGGATTAGGAACTGGCGAAACACTGGAAAGCCTCATGGCAGGTTCTTCGATTCCCGAAGGTGTCCGCACGACACAATTTATAGCCGGACTAGCCAAAAAACTGAACATCGACATGCCCATCACCACTCAAATCTCTAAAATCCTGTCCGATAACTTGTCTCCATATGATGCTCTAAGCATCCTCATGCAACGAGAGCTTAAATCAGAATGATAGCCTCATTTCCCAAACTAAGCCGATTTTTAGCCGATATTATCTGCATCCCTCTCATTATCGTTTTGGCCTATTGCATCAAATTTAAAATTGGCTGGGTGTTTGTCCATTTTTTCTCCATTCCTATCGGCGGAATTTATAAATCAGCACAAATAGAACCCTATCTATCTGTCATCTGGGTCATTATTCTGGTGTGGATTTTTACGTTCTATCTGATGGGCGTTTATAAACAATTTAAGGGATTAATGCCAGAAGTGGATGAATGGATTGCCCTAGTTAAAGGGGTCAGCCTGGCTACATTGGAAATTATGGCCCTGACCTTTGCGTTTAAATCATTTCCGGGATCACGGTTTGTTATTTTTTACAGCTGGCTTTTGGGAATTCTTATCTTGGGAGGCATCAGACTTTGCTTCCAGCAGGCTGAAAAAAAACGTCTAAAAAAAGGCATCCACCTCAAAAAAACACTTGTAGTTGGATTGGATTCAGCAGGCCAGGACATTATCGAACGGATGATTATTTCCCCTACTTTAGGCTATTTTTATGTGGGATCCATTGCCGACAGCATCCCGGATTACTGTCATTTTCATCTTAGAGAAAAACTGCAGCTTTTAGGCTCCCCATCCACTATTCAGACTGTATTTTCAACCTGCACTTTCGATACGGTTTTTATCACATCATCTTTACCTCAACAGACACTTCTTGAGGTTATTACGCTATGTAAAACCCATGAAAAAGACCTTAAAATTTTATCGAACACCCATCAGCTTATTTCAGGATTTTCATCTGTTGAAGATGTGGACGGCATCGTTTTTGCATCCAGCAGCAATCCGAAGACACTGTATAACACGTCCTTTTTAAAGCGGGGTTTTGATATTGTCTGTTCTGCCTGTGCCCTGATTGCTTTATCTCCGATTATGGTGTCGATTGCCTGCTATATCAAACTGGTATCTCCTGGCGGCCCTGTGTTGTATGCACAGGAACGTGTTGGCCTTCATCAAAAACCTTTTAACATGTTGAAATTCAGAACTATGATTCCCGATGCCGAGTCTAAAACAGGTCCCATCATGGTGTCCGAAAAAAAAGAAACACGCTATATCAAAGGCGGTGATTTTTTACGCAAAACGTCTTTGGATGAACTGCCTCAACTGTTTAATATTCTGATGGGAACCATGAGCGTTGTCGGCCCGAGACCTGAACGGCCATTTTTTGTGAACCAGTTCACGGAAACTATCCCGGATTTTCCATTACGGCATGTGATTAAAGGCGGTTTAACCGGTTGGGCTCAGGTAAATGGACGGTCGGTTTTAACCCGAAATCCTGCGCATAAACTGCGTTACGATTTGTACTATATTCAGCACTGGTCTTTTTCATTCGATATTAAAATCATCCTGAAAACCCTGGGCGTTGTATTCTCACGAGAAGAAGCTTACTAAGATGATGATTTTATTCGGGGGGAGTTTTGATCCCTTTCATAACGGACATCTCAGCGTGCTTCAGGCTTTGGAAAAACAAATCGACAGCGAGGCTCATCGCGTTCATATTTTGCCTTACTTTGATTCGTTGTATAAACATCCGGTAGCCTCGGCGGCACATCGGGCGGCGATGATAAACAGTGTTTTATCGGAGTGTTTCGAGTCGTCTGAGGCTTTTGTTTTAAATTCCTATGAGCTTGATAACCATACCGTCAGTTTTACCATCGATACGGTTACGGCGTTAAAAAAAACAACTGGTGAATCAATAGGTCTTGTCATTGGTTACGACCAGTTCGAGCAGTTTCATCACTGGAAATCAGCCCTGGACTTATTGGAAATGCTGGATGTGCTGTATATTGTGTCTAGACCGGGACATATCCCTCAAAACTCACAGATCCCAGATTCTTTTCATGCTAAAATCCAACAGATACACTGTGTACCCACACCCGTTTCGTCTCAAGACATCAGAGATCGCATTGCACACAATCAATCCGTAAACACTCTGATACCAGACTGTGTTTTATCCTACATTACAAGGAATGCCCTTTATGCCAGTTAATATCGGTCTTACAGGACGTGTTTGTTCGGGAAAATCCAAAGCCTCTCACATTATCGAGCAGCATTTTAACGTCCATCACCTGGATTTAGACAAAGTTGGCCACGAACTGCTGCATGAAACAGCCGTTATCGCACAGCTTATATCCACGTTTGGAACCTCTATCTTAAATCCTGACGGACAAATTAACAGAGCTAACCTTGGCACGATTGTGTTTTCATCTCCTAAAAAACTAAAAGAACTCAACATCCTTATGCACCCACTGATTCGCAAATATGTCACCACACATGTATCCTCCACCATGCCAAACCTCATCTCTGGAGCTTTATTGGACGAAATCAAACTGTTATCCGTGTGTAAAGCCGTGATTGTCATTGATGCAGACGATGACCTTATCCGCCGTTTTTCCAAAGAAAAATTCGATAAAATTTCGCCGTCACAACAATCCCGGGAGGCCTATCGCAAACAAGGAACCCACATCATCGAAAACGATTTTTCAGAAGCTTTCACCGATCGTTGTATTCAAACTTTTAAAACACTGGTGTAGAATCCATCAACTATGACCTACAACGAACTTTTTTCTGCAACCTGGAAAACCATCCAAAAAGATTCGGTAATTCTTGTTCCCAACATCGCCCTGATGCTCGTTTTTCTCATCCTTGAAACCTGGTTTCCAAGCTTCAAACAAGATCCTGTTGAAGCCGCTTTACCTATTTTAATGGCGTCATTAGCCATGCAGCTTTTTGCAAAATGCATCACCGTCTATCTGAGCAACGATGCGTTTGTCACCTCGCCTCAACGACTGCTTGTTGGTATTAAAAACCTGTTTTTTATTATCCCAAAAACATTTATTTCCCTCAGTTTTTTTGCAGTGCCCGGGTTTCTGCTTCTTCATAAATTTCCGCTTCAGACCTTATCTAACGCCGATCCAAAAATGTCGGCCATTATTCTTGCTATCATGCTGGCTTGTATCCCCATCAGCCTGGTTTTGGAATTTATACCTGGGTTTATTGTCATCAACAAAAGCGGAATTTTCACGTCTATTTTAGATTCTGCACGATTTGTCTACAGAAACATCAAAAATGTTTTAATAGTCACACTTTACGGTATTATCCTATTGTTCGGTGCGCTGCTGATTGCCAGTCTGTTTTCAATCATTCCAACAGTAGGGCCCATGTTTCAAAGTGTATTTATGGGTCTTGGCTACGGATTTATTCAAGCATTTGAAACCATTTTTTTAAGTAATCTTCTAAAAAAAGGAACCCCGGATAACACATGAAAAAAGCCATTTTTATTGCTTGTTTTTTACTGCTATCTACCTCTCTTGCCGCCGAAACTCCTGAAAATCTTATCGAAAAACTATCCCGACACGAAGCTGTCATTGCAACCTTCAGCTGCCGCTATGTTAGAACCATGTCCACAAGCCTTGCCGTTAAAGACACCTTTATGGAAAATGGATTCTTACTTAAAAAAGGTCCTATTTTTGCAAAAGACATTTTAGAACCCGAACAAATGGTCATTCCCATAAAACCAGAAGACTATGATCGCAACGAAGTCATCGATATTTTTTTACAGTCCTATAAGCTGAAACAATATAGAAAATTCATCTTAAAAGAAACCGACACAGACTTTGTTATTGTGGGATATAAACCCGGAAAAAAAATAGAATGTCTGATGGATAAACAAACATCAAGACCCACACAAATCACCATTTTTTTAGACAACGAACGCTTTGCCGTAATCAAATATATTTATACAACAATAAATGGGATCACCTACCCAAAACGGGCCAACTTCCACTATTACCTGGCTAACAATCACGATATGGATATTAATGTTGAATATTTGGGGTTTTATTCAGGATACATTCCTGCAAACAGAGATGTTTTAAAATAAAAGGCCCCACGATGGGGGTCTTATGAAGCCACTGATAAAGAATGAAAGACTTAGTAAAGCTGCTTTATAGATGATGGACTAAAAGGTTGACGTACGGGTGTAGCAGATACATTTGTTGTGTTTACACTACCACCGGATTTTGGTGTGCTATCTGAACGCTCAAGAAGCCCTTTAGTGTATTGAACATGAACTGGCATTGATGAAACAGCGCCAACATGATGCTTTACCCCTCTTTTTTCTTTACGCCACGATCGGCCTAATAACATAAAATGAGTATCCTTTCTTACAGTTTGCAACGCTTAAGAACGTTACGATAACAAGAATAAAGGACAGATATTAAAAATAAATTGGGGAAGAATTAGAGTTTTGTTAATGTTTTGTTAGCACACCGTACAGATAAGCGTTTACTGTCTCCAGCCTATGTCTCTATTATAACTCTCTAAACCAAATACAAGAATGATGTATAGTGCAACAAACATGAGAAGAAAACTATCTACAGAGGGAATTTCCTTTTTTTCTGGTTTGTACCCGTTGATCTTTATCAGAACATCGTTTGAAGGAAACGCCAGTATTTTTTTCACGCTGAAAATCCTTTACCGGAAAAATACCCTTTAACGTATGGAGTTCTATCATGAAGTAAGGATTTTTGGAAGTTTTCTATACTGAACCGCCTCGGAAATATGTTTAAATTGGACAGCATCGCAGCCGTCCAGATCGGCAATGGTTCGGGATACTTTTACAACTTTGGAGAAAGACCGTCCAGATAATAATCCTTTATCAACAGCAGATGCCAAAAACTGCTGAGAATCTGCATCCAAACGACAATGACGTTTAACATCTGCTGTTGTTAACATGTGGTTGGTTTTTCCCTGTCTGTCTTTTTGGTAGTTTCTGGCCAATAAAACCCTGTTTTTCAGTTCAGATGTCGTGTAATGGTTTTGTTGGGGATCAGACTCAAAAAAGTCTGTTTTTAATAAGCGTGGCACCGTAATAATAAGATCAATACGATCAAGAATGGGCCCTGAGATTTTTTTCCAGTATTTTTTGATTTGTTCCTTGTTACAGGTACAGTCTGTTTTGGTATCACCATAATAGCCGCAAGGGCATGGATTCATGGCGGCAACACATAAACAGTCTGCTGGATAATCGATACTGGCCTGGGCACGGCTTATCGTTACTTTTTTGTCTTCCAAAGGCTGTCGTAATACTTCCAAAACATGGCGTGGAAATTCCGGCAGTTCGTCAAGAAACAAAATACCGTGGTGAGCAAGACTGATCTCTCCCGGGAGAGGGTTACTTCCTCCGCCAATTAAACCGGCAAAGGACACTGAATGATGCGGCGATCGGAAAGGCCTAGTAAGAGAAAATGCCTGTTTTACCCCCATTTTTTTTGAAATACTGTAAATTTTAGCGGTCTCAATGGCTTCGTCCATGGTTAATTCCGGCATAATTCCCGGCAACCGTTTTAACAGCATCGTTTTCCCCGATCCAGGAGGCCCGATAAACAACACATTATGAGATCCCGCAGCCGCAATCTCCAACACCCGTTTAGAGGCCAGCTGTCCGTAAACATCGCTAAAATCCAGCTCAAAATGTGTTGATGAATAGTCAATATTTTTTTCAAATGTCGGATAAACAAAGGTTCCATCCAAAAATGATTTTATATCTGTCAGATTTTTTACAGGAATCAGGTTAATATCAGAAATCAGCTGACATTCCGCCATATTATCAAAAGGAATTACAAGGTTTTTAATTCCTAGTTTTGAAGCCGTATGGCAAATAGAAATAGCACCTCTTATAGGCTTTACATCTCCATTTAAAGATAACTCACCAACAAACCAGGTAGACTCGGACACTAAAGGAAGTTGTTCGGTGGCCTGAAGTAAGCCTACAGCAATGGGAACATCAAATAATGGACCTTCCTTGGGAATATCGGCCGGAGCCAAATTAATCGTGTAAAACTTTAACGGGTATTTAAACCCCGAATTTTTCAGTGCCGATTTTATCCTGTTTTTACTTTCACGAATAACGGTGTCCGGCAATCCAACCAGAGCTTCTCCCGGAAGTCCGCCATGGGCAGCATCAACCTCAACATGTATTTCAACGGCCTCTATTCCTTGAAGCGCAGCACTTTTAACGGTAACAAGCATGTGAAAATTTATAACGTAAATTATTTTTATTTTCAAGTATTTAATTAAAATAAACAATTCATTCACACATTGAGTAAAACAAAAAAGAATTTTATGATGTGTACCCTATACACTTAAAAACATTTTTTGAAAGAAGATACCCAACTAATGACACTTAAACGATGCCCTGAATGGACTCATCACGAAGCAACCTGGATAGGTTGGCCCCACCACGCCGGAGACTGGCCGGGAAAATTTCGAACTATCCCTTATGTATTTGCAGAAATGGTCAGGCATCTGGCTGTTGGCGACACGGTCAGATTGCTGGTTTTAGATGATGTCCAGCAGGCCAAAGCCCTTTCGTTATTAGAAAAAGCCCATGTGCATATAAAAAACGTTGAATTTTTTCAGGTTCCCACAGACAGAGGCTGGACCCGTGATTTCGGACCATTGTTTGTTAAACGTGGACAGGAAACAGTAATTAGCCGATTTCGATTTAATGCCTGGGCAAGATACCCCAATTTCCACCGCGATGACGAAGCTCCCGAATTATTGGCCAAACAGCTGAATATGCCGCTGATTCGACCTGAGTATAAGGGTAAGCCTGTTGTACTTGAAGGCGGAGCTATTGAGGTAAATGATAAAGGGCTTTTACTGACAACGGAAGAATGCCTGCTGGATCAAAAAACACAGGTTAGAAATCCGGGAGTATCCAAAACAGAGATGGAAGACATTCTCAAAACATATATGGGAATCAAGGACGTATTGTGGCTTGGAAAAGGTATTGTTGGAGATGACACCCACGGTCATATTGATGATTTTTGCCGGTTTGTCTCTGACGATACGGTACTGTTGTGTGAGGAAAAAAACGCTAAAGATCCGAATCATGGGATTTTAGAGGAAAATAAGGAACGGTTATCTGGAAAACTTAATGTGGTGAGATTGCCTATGCCAGATCCGTTGTATTTTGATGGAACACGGGTTCCTGCCAGCTATGCCAATTTTTATATTGGAAATGAGGCGGTTTTGGTGCCTACGTTTAATGATGCGAAAGACAGGATTGCACTGGGGATTATTGCGGATGCGTTTCCGACACGGCGCGTGGTGGGCATTCATGCGGTGGATTTGATTTGGGGATTTGGGGCGATACATTGCCTGACCAACGATCAACCTCGGTAAAAACGTACCCAATCGGCCCACGTTAAAGGTAAAGACGTAAAATTTTACGTCTTTACGGGATCGTAACAACGAAACAACATAAAAAAAACAACATAAACAAACGGGAACAAAATGGGTTTTGATGGGACTAAGGGGAAAAGGCAATGTCAAAATCGTCCTTTTCCCCGTTTAAGAAAACCTCAGTCTGGAGTATACTACCCCACTATGCCAATTGCAGAAGGACGTTCATTTGATTTTTTACCGGAATCCGATATCCGTACGGATTTTCTTGAGACGTTTCCTTATTCAGGTGAAAAACAATTTATTGTGTATGAAACCAACGAATTTTCCTGTGTTTGTCCGTTTTCGGGCTTGCCTGACTTTGGGAAATTAATCATCGAACACGTTCCCGATAAGGTATGTGTGGAACTTAAATCCTATAAATATTATCTGGTGTCGTTCAGAATGGTAGGAATCTATCAGGAAGCTGTAACGAATCGTATCTTCAATGATTTATATACGGCTTTGTCACCAAATTATTTAAAAGTGACCACAATTTACAATACCCGAGGTGGAATCGATGCAACCTGCTCTATTGAAAAAGGACAAAAATAACGTGAAGACCTTCCCTAAATTTATGGGAGGGATTTTACTAGGACTGATTTTTTCACAACCCGTTTTTTCCGAAACCCTATCGTTACGAGATCTTTATCAAACAGCCCTTAAACGCAATGAAATGCAGGCTGTTTTTAATTCTCAACAACAGGCCTATGACTTTGCCATTAAAAGTACGGAAGCTCAAAAAGGATTCAAATTATCAGCCACTGCGGGATCAAAGGCCAATCTTCAGCAGTTATCGCCAGGACAGGATAACACCAATTCTTACGCAAACCTTGATTTAACTCAGCCCCTGCTCAATAACCGTAGTCTGGATACTGCGATTCAACAAACATTGTCGGAATCATATGCAAACAAGGCAGCTTTTGATGCAGATAAACAAGCATTATTTCAATCGTTATCAGACTCTTTTTTCAATGCTGTACGTACAAAAAAAGAGGGTGACAATTTAAAGCAGCTTCGCTCTCTGCTTGAAAAACGTATTGCGATTATGCAACGTTGGGTTGCCATCGGAAAAAGCCCTGAAAGTGACCTTTTAAGCATCAAGCTGCAAATTAATCAGCTGGATCTTATGATTCATAAAAACAAACAGGATCTGGATCTTTATAAGCAAAAATTAAAATTTTTAAGCCGTCTAGGTGCTGCTGATTTTGATCTGGATGAAACATCGATTTTCAACCCGGAATCCAAACTTTCAGTAGACACGTTTTTAAAGAAACTGGACAACAGACCCGATATTCAGGCCCTTAACTACAAACTGACTCAAAAAAAACAGGCGCTGGCTTTTACGGAAAGTTTAAATGATCCAAGTCTGACCGGAACACTTACAGGTCAGTATCTTCACACATCAGCCGACAGAGTAAACCTTCAGGGAAGCCTAACCTATACACAAACATTTTTAGATAACGGCTATCAGGACAATGCCATAAAAAAGGCCAAAGAAGACATTGCACAGGCCGAATTAAACCTTACCTCACAAAAAACTCAGGCTAAATATGGCATTGAAACCGCAATTAGCCAGTATTATTTTTATCAGGATCAGCAAAAAAAATATGAAACGCTGATTAATACGGCCAGACGGTTTTCGCAACAGGTTATGAAAGATTACGAATTAAAACTGGTGTCCAATCTGGATGTCTTAAAAAGCTTAACCAATATTCTTGAGGCACAAAATCAGGAAATAGAAAGTAATATTCAAGCACAACTAGCCTATATTCAACTTCAATTAAGCGTGGGAGAACTGCCATGAACTGGGTAGAATTTTTTGTTAAGCGTCATGTTTTAACCTGGATGTTGATGTTTGGGCTGATCTTTTTCGGGGCGGTATCGTTTCAGAAAATGGGTATCAGCGAGTTTCCAGATGTGGATTTTCCGGTTGTAAGCATCGATGTTAACTGGGAAGGGTCGTCTCCTGAACTTAATGAAGTACAGGTAACAGATACCATTGAAAACGCGATTTCCACAGTTCAGGGTATAAAAAAAATCTATTCATCTTCAAAAACCCAAACAGCCACTATTACAGCAGAGTTTGAGCTGGGAACCAATATCGATAATGCTGTTCAGGATATTCAAACCGCTATCGCAAGGGTTCAACGCCGCCTTCCAAGAGACATTGATCCTCCGATTGTAAGCAAAACAAACCCCGAAGACAGACCGATTATGTTTATCGGCATTGCCTCCAAAACAATCCCTAGAGAAAAATTAATGAGTCTTGTAAAAGATACGCTACGCCCCATGTTCAGCACCATTCCAGGAGTGGCAGAAATTATACTTGGTGGCTACATCGACCCTAACTTACGCATTTGGGTTAATCCGAAACAGTTAAATCAGTACGAACTAACCGCCCTGGACATCATGACAACTATTTCTCAAGAACACATAGAGCTGCCAGCCGGACGGCTTGAAACCGCAAGAACAGAAACAAATCTCCGTACTTATGGAGAAGCCAGAACAGTAGTTGAATTTTTACAATTACCCATTACAAAACGTGGTGGATCACCAAACTTTTCGCCTATTGTCTTAAGACAGGTTGCAGATGTATCTATGGGTCTTGCAGATGACAGAACCATCGCCAGTTCCATGGGTGAATTTGCCGTTGGCTTAGGCTTCAAAAAACAACGTGGTAGTAACGCTGTTGAAGTTGGAGATGCGGTTAAAGCCAAAATGGCTATCTTACAAAAACAGTATCCGGATCTTAACATCGGGGTCAATTTTGACAGCACAACCTATATCAAAGACTCGATGCACGAAATGATGTTTACCCTGCTGTTTTCAGCTATTCTTACCTCGTTGGTATGCTGGTTGTTTTTGGGATCTTTTGGGGCAACAGTAAACGTAATTCTGGCTATTCCTACGGCCATTTTAGGTACCTTTATTGTGATTGGAAGTCTCGGGTATACCCTGAATACATTTACACTTCTGGGTCTTTCCCTGGCTATCGGTATTGTTGTAGACGATGCCATTATGATTTTGGAAAATATTACCCGGCATAAGGCCATGGGTAAATCGTCGTATCAGGCAGCCATCGATGGAACAAAAGAAATCTTTTTTGCTGTTGTAGCAACCAGTTTATCGTTAATTGCCATCTTTTTACCCGTTATTTTTGTACAGGGCATTATCGGAACCTACCTGCTGCAGTTCGGACTTACGCTTAGTGTTGCGGTAGGATTGTCGATGATAGAAGCCTTAACCCTGACGCCTATGCGCTGTGCAAGTATGATCAGTCTTGGTCATGACGGACATAAGGAATCTTTTCTGGATAAAATGTCAGACCGTTTAAGTGCGGCATATAAAAAATCATTAGCCTGGGTGCTGCGCCACAAAACCGTAACTCTGACTGTAGCACTGTTATGCTTCCTTCTTTCCTGTGCATTGATTAAGACCATTAAACAGGAATTTATGCCCTATCAGGATACCAACCGCATTATTTTATTATTCAAAGCACCTCTAGGCGTATCGATTGGATACATGGACGAACAGTTTAGAGATGTAGAAAAAATCATTCTGGGCACCAGAGAAGTAAGCCGTTATTTTGGCGTTGTAGGTGGAGCCAATGTCAGCTCGGGACGAACATTTATCCAGCTTAAAACACCAGAGCTTCGGCCTTTAAATCCAAAAACAGGAAAACCCTTTACACAAAAAGAAGTGGCAGACCGTTTACGGAAAAAGTTTAAAGCTATCAAAGGGATGAAAGTTATCGTACAGGACAACTCGAACCGGGCTTTTATGGAAAGAAAAGGATTTCCTATCGAACTTAGTTTAAAAGGCCCAGACTGGACAGAACTGGCAGCTCAATCTGAAAAAATGTTAAAAGCCATGCAGGACACCAAGCTGATGACCGATATCGATTCCGACTATCAATCCGGATTACCTGAATTGCAAATCGTTCCAAATCGAACAGCCGCTTCACAAATGGGTGTCAGCGTTAGCGATATTAACAAAACCATTCAGGCACTCATTGGAGGAATCATCGTTGGGCAATATACAAAAGACGGTTACCGCTATGACATCCGACTTCGTACACAAAATAATTTTAGAAATTCCGAATCGGATATTACAGCCTTAAATGTAAGGAACAACCGTGGGGAGCTTGTCTCTTTAGCCAAACTTATCCATATCATTCCAAGAAAAACGATTCCGGAAATTACACGTGAAGATAAAGAGCGGGCCATCACACTTACAGCCAATATTGCACCAGGAGCATCCCAACAATTGGCCTTAAACAAAATCAAGGAACTGGGGAAACACCTACCACCGGGGTACCGCATTGTATTCAGTGGAAGTTCTGAAACATTCCAAAATTCGTTTAAACAGATTTTTATTGCGATTGGATTAGGCCTTATTGTGGCCTATATGGTTCTTGCCTCTCAATTCAACAGTTTCACACTGCCACTTATCGTTCTTCTGGCTTTACCGTTCAGTGTATCAGGAGCTTTCGCCGCCCTTATTCTTGGCAAACAAAGTCTGAACATGTTCAGTATGATTGGAATCATGTTGGTTTTGGGAATCGTACTAAAAAATGCTATTATGCTGGTTGATTTTACTAAACAAAAAGAAGAAGACGGGCTTTCAACATTCGATGCTTTATTAGAAGCTTGTCCGCTACGTCTTCGGCCTATCATCATGACATCACTTGCGACCATTGTAGGCGCATTTCCGGCAGCCCTGGCTTTAGGGCCCGGAGCTGAAAGCCGAATTCCAATGGCATTAGCCGTAATAGGTGGCGTTACAGTTTCAACACTGTTTACACTTTTTATAGTACCTTGTGCTTACATGATGAGGGGTCGCAAAAAATAAGGAGTTTCAATGAAACAACTGGCGTCCCGACTTTGGAATTATAAACAATCCTGGCTGATTGATTGTTGCGTTATTATCCTTTTAGGATTCTTTTTATTCATGTTCGGCAATCAAAACTACACGTTATTTGATAACTCCGAAACCCACTATTCCCGAGTCGCTCAGGAAATGGTTCAGGCCAAACAATACCTCACCTTATCGTTTAATGGATCACCCTGGTATGTTCATCCGCCTTTATATTTCTGGCTGACTGGCGGCCTTTGCAGCGTATTTGGATGGAATGAGTTCACCTTGAGATTCTGGGAAGGTTTTTTTGGGATTTTAGGATTATTAACCGTTTATGCCTTTGGCATCCGATTTTTTAACCGAAAAACCGGGGTTTTGGCCGCAATTATCCTTGCCTCGTCACTGTATTATTGCGTCATAGCCCGTCTCGCCGTTTTCGATATGATGCTTAATTTTTTCATTCTCCTCTCTTCCCTACTGTTTTTAAGAGCGTATAACGAACCTGAGAAAAAGCAGTCTTCTTTACTCCTTGCAGGACTATCTACAGGAATTGGCATTCTGGCAAAAGGTCCCATCGCACTGCTTCATCCGGGATTGGTTATCTTTGCATTTTTAGCATGGAAACGAGATTTAAAATGGTTAGTATCTCCTGCTGTTTTTATCTCGTTTGGACTTTGCTTTCTTGTAGCAGCTCCATGGTATGGCTATGAAATCGCCTCCCAAGGTGAGGCCTTCGTAAGAATCGCCTTAAAAGATTACACCTGGTACAGATTTTTGGGCGTTGTAGAAGCCCAAACTGGCCCCTGGTATTTTTATTTCCCGGTTCTGCTTACCTTTTTCCCATGGATTTTCTTTCTACCTGGCATCATCAGACAAAGTCTGTCTTCAACCATCTGGAAAAATGACAGTCACCATAAAAACACCATTCTGTTTAGCTGGCTGTTTATCATTATCACCTTTATTTTCTTTAGTATTGCCAAAACAAAACTACCCACTTACATTTTGTCGCTTTTCCCATTCTTATCCCTACTTACAGCCCACTATTTTCTACACGACCATCATCATAAAAAATTATTTGCGATTCAAACGCTGTCTGTAACAATCGCTGGCTTTTGTTTGTGGTATTTTGGCAAAAACATCATGCTTCCACCTGCCTTTAGAAGCGAACTTTATCTGGTACAAATTTTTGTCACAATCATTGCTATTTCAACCGCATTATTTTCCTATGCCCTGCTAAGAGGAAAACGTCTGTTTGGAATTGGGATTATGACAACAGGCATGATTGTTCTGGTATACACCCTAACCCATGTTATTTTGCCTCAGTTTGAGTATTACAAAGATGTGAAGCTGCTGACATCAGCTTTATCAAAAATAGAAGAGCCTTACGTGGTTGTAAATGCAAATACATTTAGTCCGTATATGAAGTATTATTTGAATCGAAATATACAGGATGCCGAGTCATTGGACGTTGCATTGAAGGAGCTGAATAAGGCTGAGAATATGGATAAAAGACGGTTTTTGGTTTTGAATAGAAGTGATTTAGGTGTTTTGAGGAAGATAGCACCGGATGCGTTGATTTATAGCACGACGTTGGAGAAAGCAGTGGTGGAGCTTTAGCTCCACGGCTTCTTGTGCTACGACTGGTTGTGCTAAAGCTATTTGTAATACGGCTGCTTAGTCCAATGCTGTACAACTTCTCCAGCTGTCGGTTTTAACTACCCCGTCAGCTTCGCTGCCACCCCTTCTGGGAAGGGGAATTTAAACAGGAATCAAACGTTAAACAAGAACTCTACGATATCGCCGTCCTGCATCACGTATTCTTTGCCTTCTTGTCTTACCAAACCTTTTTCTTTTGCAAGTTTAAGGCCATTACACGCAACAAAATCGTCATAAGACACGATATTCGCGCGGATGAATCCTTTTTCAAAGTCAGTATGGATAACACCGGCAGCCTGAGGAGCTTTATCGCCTTTTTTAATCGTCCAGGCACGGGTTTCCTTTACACCTGTTGTCAGATAGGTTTGAAGACCTAAAAGATCGAAGCAGGATTGGGATAACTGAGCCAGTCCAGACTCTTTTATACCCACTTCTTTTAAAAAATCCAGTTTTTCTTCAGGAGACAACGTAGACAGTTCAGACTCAAGATGCGCACATAATACAATACAGTTATCGCCTGTTTTTTGAGCATACTCTTTTACTTGTTTTACATAATCAGAGTCTGGTTTTGCGATATCGGATTCGGCCACGTTAGCTACATAAATCACAGATTTTGAGGTGATAAAATAAATGCCTTTTAACAGGTCTTTTTCTTCATCCGTAAACGACAGACTGCGTACCGGATTATTTCGGCTGAGACAATCTACAATGCGTTGATAGATTTCGAGGCGTTTTACTTCGTCTTTTTGGCCGGCTTTTGCTTTTTTCACCTGGTTATCTGCCAGTTTTTGGGCCATTTCCAGATCGGCCAGTATCAGCTCTAGGTTGATGGTTTCGATATCATCCAGTGGGTTCGGTTTGCCGTTTACGTGGATGATGTTGTCATCGTCAAAACAGCGTACGATATGTGCAATGGCAGAGGTTTCACGGATGTTGGCCAGAAACTTATTCCCAAGGCCTTCACCTTTTGAAGCACCTTTTACCAGGCCAGCAATATCCACAAAGGTAATGGTAGCGCAGATAATTTTTTCGGTTCCGCTGATTTTAGACAGCACATCCAGACGGCTATCAGGAATTGGAACAATACCGACGTTCGGTTCAATCGTACAAAATGGATAATTCTGAGCTTCGGCTCCAGCATTGGTAATGGCGTTAAATAAGGTGGATTTACCAACGTTTGGAAGGCCTACGATGGCTACTTCAAGACTCATTATTCTTCGCCCTCAGGTTTTGCAGCAGCAGGTTCTGCACCAACATCAGCTGTATCCATATCTTCTTCATCTTCATCATCAAGACGCTGAGCAAGAAATTGATCCTGCTGCGTTCTGTATTCCGGAAAAAACTGTAGAAAGGTCTTTAAATCCAGAAAAGGTTCGCTGATGTTGCTGATGTAGCTGTAGCGTCTCCAGATTCTGTCAAAAAAACGTGAAATAATGACGTTATCATACGTCGTTAAAAGTCCAAGCATCTGATTGATTTTTGTGAGTTTGTTTCTAATAATTTGAGTTTTAAGCGAATCATCTTCGGATAAACCGTCCATTACAGTTTCGAACATGGCTTTCACATCATCGCCTCTAACCAGGGTATCAAGCTCGCTGATACGGGAAGAAGACGGTTCAAACAGGATAAAACTTTGAAAGCGGTGTTCATTTTCAGGAGTAATAATAATGGGCTTGATAATTGGCATCGAAAAACCTCTTTGTAAAAAAATTAATCCTATAAATGTACTGGATAGTTGATGAGCTGACAACGTTTTATGTTACCGCAATTTTACACTTTCATTAAATCTGCCACCACGTTAAAATAGCCTCATGGATATTAAAATAGAAGATTTCCACACGCTCCCGCGCGCAGAGGCTGAAGATCTGTTTTTAGAGATGTCAGCAGCCGAGCAGGCCGGGTTACTTCTTGAACTGCCTTATCTTGAACGCCGTTCCTGGATTCGTTTTCTCGAACCCGATGATGTGGCCGACCTGATTCAGGAAGCTCCAAAAGATGAAAAAGCTGGTCTTTTAGGACTTTTGGACGATGTATCCCAAAAAGAAGTAATTGCCCTTTTAGCCTATTCCGAAGATGAAGCCGGCGGTTTGATGAGCCCACGATTTGCACGCGTACGGCCAGATATGACCATCGATGAAGCTATTCGCTATCTTAGAAAACAGGCTCCTCAAGTTGAAACCATTCATTATGCCTACGCTCTGGACTTTAACCAGACCTTGCTTGGCGTTATTTCCATTCGCGAACTATTTTTTTCAAATCCGGGACGAAAAGTAAAAGATGTAATGCACACCAGCCTCATCACCGTACCTGAGGAAATGAGTCAGCACGAGGTCGGTTTGTTGCTGTCCCAGCACGATCTGGTGGCGGTTCCGGTTGTAGATCATAACGGCATCATGAAAGGGATTATCACCTTTGACGATATTGCCGACGTTATCAACGAAGAAGCCACAGAAGATATTCAGCGTATCGGTGGTACAGAAGCGTTGGATTTACCGTATTTAAAAACGACATTTTTCACAATGGTTCAAAAACGGGTAGGATGGCTGGCCTTTTTATTTTTTGGAGAAATGCTGACCGCCACCGCTATGGGATATTTTGAAAACGAAATTGCAAAAGCCGTTGTTCTGGCCCTGTTTATTCCGCTCATTATCAGCAGTGGAGGGAACTCGGGATCACAGGCGTCTACGCTGGTTATTCGGGCTATGGCACTTGGAGAAGTTCAGCTAAAAGACTGGGGAAAAGTTTTGCGTCGGGAAATAGCATCAGGTGTAGTTATGGGTGGTATTTTAGGAGCTATCGGTTTTATCAGAATTGCGATCTGGCATACGATCTGGGGAAGCTACGGCGAACATTATATTCTGGTAGGCATAACTATTGCGTTAAGTCTGGTTGGCGTTGTGTCCTGGGGTACGATTTCAGGCTCCATGCTGCCGTTTGTCATGCGTGTTTTAAAATTTGATCCGGCCAGTGCGTCTACTCCGTTTGTTGCAACCCTGGTGGATGTAACAGGATTGATTATTTACTTCAGCATAGCCAGCATGATTTTATCGGGGTTGTTAATTAAATAGTTTTTGGGATTTTATCTGGGATATTAAACGAGGCCGTTAGTGCAACACTTTATTATCAATCAAACGTGTTTTGCCTAAAAAAGCAGCTATAAATACGCGAGATTGACCTGAAATCCGTTTTTCAGATTTTAAAGTCGCTTCATTACAGATATCCAGATAATCCAGCCGAATAGCTTTATCTTCTTCTAAAAACAGTTTGGCATTGTCTATTACTACCGCCGTATTCACTTCGCCATTTTTCACCGCGTCCCGTATCCCATCCAATGCCTGGGACAAACGACAGGCCGAGCGTCTCTCTTCCGGCGTTAAATACCGGTTACGGGAACTCATCGCCAACCCATCAGATTCGCGAATAATCGGGCACCCCACAACATCCACAGGCAGCGATAAATCCGCCACCATTTTTTTTAAAATCGCCAGTTGCTGAAAATCTTTCTCCCCAAAAAAAGCCTTCTGTGGAGACACCAACGCAAACAACCTCGCAACCACAGATGTCACCCCGTCAAAATGACCCGGACGGCTTTTACCGCATAAACGGCGTCCCAAAGCAGGCACATGAACCCGTGTTGAAAACCGGGTGCCTCCCGGATAGATCACCTCTACGGAGGGCAAAAACAAAATATCCGCTCCGGCCTGTTCGGCCATCCTCTTATCGTCTTCAATAGGTCGTGGATATCGCCCAAAATCCTCGTTTTTGCCAAACTGAGTGGGATTTACAAAAATACTCATCACAACACTCTTACAGGTCTTGCGGGCCGTTTTAATCAAACTTAGATGCCCACTGTGCAAAGCTCCCATAGTAGGAACAAAACCAACATCAAACAGCTTTAACGTGTGTAGCTCTGATGCCGTATGAACAATTTTCATTAAAATTTATTGTGAGATAACAGCCAGAAAAAAACCGTTAAGGCAAAGGCAGACAGCTTAATGCTTAAATTTTCAAAGAAAAAGGCTTTAATGGGGTTAGTTTTTTGGTGAGCAAACAGCACAGTAAATACTCTCCTTACCTTTAAATTTCCGCTTAAACATGGTAGTTGCATTACAGGTTGGGCAGGTTTGCTTTATAGGCTCATCCCAGCTTGCAAACGAGCAGGTTGGATAACCTGTACAACCGTAAAACACTTTTCCTTTTTTAGACCGTAACTGCCGTAATGGTTTTGTACATTTCGGACAATCGGCTTCGAGATTTTTCTCAAGAGATTTTGCATTTTTACAGGTAGGAAAATTGGAACAGGCCATAAATTCACCGAAACGACCGGCACGAATCACCATCGGCGATCCGCATTTATCACAGATTTCGTCCGTAGGTTTGCTGGTATCAATTTTTTCCATCAGCTTATCGGCTTCTTGAAGCTGTGTTTCAAAAGACGGGTAAAAGCCTTCGATAATAGACTGCCAGGATGAGCCATGCATAATGTCATCCAACTGTTGTTCCATTTGAGCCGTAAAATCACTGTCTACGATTTTTGCAAAATATTGTTCCAGTGCGCTATTAACCGTTTGGCCCAATTCCGATGGGTACAAAGCTTTTTTTTCTTTCAGGATGTAGCCTCTTTCCTGGATCACAGACAGGGTTGGTGCATAGGTTGAAGGTCGTCCGATGCCTTTTTCCTCAAGCTCTTTTACAAGCGTGGCTTCCGTATAACGTGGAGGCGGTTGTGTAAATTTTTGAGCCGATAACACATCTTTCAAATCCAGTTTCTGACCCTCTTCCAACGGAGGCAGAATGCCATCTTCATCCGCAGATTCCACATCGCTGCCTTCTGTGTACAGGGTTGTGAATCCATCAAAAATAACCACGCTGCCTGTTGTTTTTAAAAAGTAAGATGGTTTTGACGATGCTTTAGCTTCAATAATAACGGACGTACTTTCAAGTTGCGCTGAACTCATTTGGGAAGCCATAAAGCGGTCCCAGATCAGTTTGTAGAGTTTAAAATGATCGGAAGATAACTGGGATTTTAAGGTATCCGGGGTTTTGTCAGGATAAGTTGGACGAATGGCTTCGTGAGCATCCTGAACGGCGGGTTTCTTTTTGCCGGCTCTTGGACCTGAGCCCAGGTATTTCGCACCGTATAAAGAGGTAATGACCGTTTTAGCGGCATCTTTGGCTTCATCGGATAAGCGGATAGAATCGGTTCTCATGTAGGTAATAAGCCCTACGGATTCTCCGCCGTTAAGATCTACCCCTTCATAAAGCTGCTGGGCAACCATCATGGTTTTTTTGGCCGTCCAGTTTAATTTACGGGAGGCTTCCTGTTGTAAAGATGAGGTAATAAATGGAGGTTGAGGATGACGCTGAACCTGGGTTTTCTTAACCGAAAAAACAGTATAAACACTGTTTTTAAGCTGGCTGACAATTTGTGCAGCCTGATCACCATTTGTTACATCACATTTGCTTTTTTCTGTTTCGTAGGCAAATACACGAGATAAAAACGGAACTTTTGCCGACTCTTTTTTCAAAGACGCATCGATGTTCCAGTATTCAACAGGCACAAAGGCGTTGATTTCTTTTTCACGGTCGCAAATAATTTTTACGGCAACGGATTGAACCCGTCCGGCGCTAAGGCCTCTACGGATTTTTTTGGATAAAAACGGGCTTAATTTATACCCGATCAAACGATCCAGAATACGGCGAGCTTGTTGGGCATCCACCAGTTGCATATCAATATTACGTCCGTTTTCAATGGCGTTTTTTACAGCTTTTTCAGTAATTTCATGAAAGACAATGCGTTGAACCTTACTGTCAGGTAAATCGGCAGCCTCTTTAATATGCCAGGCAATGGCCTCACCTTCTCTATCAGGGTCGGTTGCGAGGTATACGATGTCTTTTTTCTTTGAAGCCGACTGAATTTCTTTAAGCAGTGCCGCTTTTTCTTTCATCGGCACATAGGTAGGCACAAAATTTTTCTTGATGTCTACGCCCAATTTTTTATCAGGAAGATCACGAACGTGACCAAAGGACGCTTTAATATCAAAATCCGGGCCTAAAAACTTTCCTATCGTTTTAGCCTTTGCAGGAGATTCTACAATTACAAGATTTTTTTTTGCCATAGATGGAGGTCAATATTAGATAGTGACAACGCGGTTGTCAATTAAAACTCCTACTAATGATCACCAATGAGTACTTCATCGATATGATGTTGAACATACTCGGCCGGATTATTTTTGACAAAACAGGAAGGAAGGGGAATCTCAGGACTCAACGCATTTAGGAGTTGTGAGCTTTCAAAACCGTATGCGTCCAGTATCCGAATAACGATATCTTTGTCATGACCGCAAGGCTCAATTCCCCATTTTTTTTCCAGGCCAAAACGCAGCAAAACATCTTCTCTCTCACTAAAAAAGTCTTCTAAAAAAATATCTACGGGAGGCGGAACAAGTCTGGATTCCGGAATCTTAAGCTTTTCAACCTGATGAATAACCTTATCACGGTCATAGCAAAAACTGCCTGTAGCCCAGGCGTAAAAATCTGGATATTTTTTCTGGATTCTTATCATCATTTTTCGGATATTTTCCTTCCAGGGAACCTGATGACTGTGGGTATCCTGAACACGAAAATCATCCTGATTATCAGTTAATTGCCTTAAAGCACCAAAAAAAGCCAAGGGATCTTTTAAAAATAAAACATTCAGATCCCGGGTTACAGGCTCTGAAGCAAACTCAATAAAACAAACAAACCGGTGTTTTTTAGGGAAAGCTACACGAGGCTTGAACACATCGACTTCTTCAAGCTTCACAACAGGAAGTGAGTCTTGCTCGTATGCCTGCAGCAAGGGCTCTAAAAAGAAAGGTTTACCTGTCTTTCTAAAACTATCTCTTTCACGCATAAGTCCATCTACACTATGAACAAAGCCATTTTCAATCCAAAATACAGATTCAGGAAAACGGATGGACATCTGAGCCGCATATCCATCAATTCCATGTTTAAAATGGGCTAAAAGCTGAACAACCTCTTTACCAGAACAGCCGATTTGGGTCATCACGGTTTGAAACATAGCATCATATTTTTGAGCAACAGCAATAACACGAAGGTTACGATCAGGGCCCTCATGATCAGCCATGGAAAATGCAGCAAAAAAGTCGTTAATTTGTGAAGAAAGAGCAAGTAATGTCAGGCATTTTTCAGGATGATAATACGTATTAAGCTTGTCACGAAAAAAAAGCTGAGCATGGGGAACACGAGGAGGGATATAAAACTGGTCTTTTGCTGTATCGCACAGTCGTGTTAGTAACGGATCGTGGAACACCGTTTCGTTTTGCTCGATAAGTTTTGCAATAGACATACGATCCGTACGACCCAGGCGAAATCCTATATAATCGGGATATTGCTGTTTTAAAGTCAAAAACAATGAGGTAGCTATGCTGGATGGGTAACGTTTTACACTGTCATTTTTAATGATCCAATCCACAAACCAATCGGGATGAAGGGAAATCTGGTATTTTAATCGGAAATAGTCATCTGATTTTTTTGATTTTTGGGTGCGAGAACACAGCGCATAAAAATCATCTTTGGAATAGGATTCGGACTGGACGGATTTAAACAAATCAGGATCGGGCATTTTTAGCCAGGGAATTGTGGAAATCAGGGTAAAGAACTGGTCTGTAAACTGTGGATTGGGAGCATCAACTGTTTCATTAAAAAAAGACGGCATGGTTCTGACTGGTTTTTGAGCTTGAAAATACCGTTCAAAAGGCAGGACGGCTCGTCTTAATTCATCATGATGTTCCACTTTCATCCCTTCCGATTCAAACACACGCCAACAAATCGTAACCGATTCAATTAAATCCACAAACGCCTGATGCAGATAGGTTGTACGCAACGGGGTAAGATCTATTTCTTCAGATAAAAACCGGTAAAGATTCGGTGCAAAGGGATCGGTTACTTTTTGGCCCAGCGCCATACTTAGGGCAGGAACGACGTGAATGCCCTCGGAGATGCCTTCTGGAAGCGTTTGACGAAACGATTCTGACGCCGTTGATGCTACACGACCCAACATGGTTAACGTCATACAATCGATAGCAATTTCCAACCGTTTAATTGAACCTGGCAAACACTCATACGTAGTATCAGGAAACTGGCTGACAGCTTCAAACTTTGTACTTTTCAAGATGTTTTTAGAATCCAGTAACTGTAAAAAATATGATAGTTTTTTCAAATAGGCATTAAAAGCATCCGGAGAGTTCCCAACAGAAGGTGTTTTTTTAACCAGTTCATCATATTTTCTTAACAGATCCTCTGAAAAAAGATCCAAACGCTTGTTTAAATCCTTCGGATCTTTAGAAAAATCCCGTACTTTTTTACTAAAAACTGTTACAAATTGAGAAAGCTGATCGGGTACGGAATCACCGGTTAAACGATAAATTGAACAAAAGTCGGGAGATAGGTGAAGATCCGACACCGGTTCTCTAAAACCATCCGTTACCGCCGCATAAACAACAGGACGTTCTTTATGAAACATTTTTAAAAAAGCAGAGGTATCTACAGTTAAAAACCCGTTTAAAACCCAATCCTGATAGGATTTTGTCACAGTGGTTACCAAAGCCAGAATTTTATTCATACTGGTTTATCGGTAAGGATTTAAAAAAATTTCAGCTTAAATCAGGATGTTCTGCCTTGTTTTTGGAACTGAAGCTGATACAAACGGGCATAAATACCGTTTTGTTGAAGCAAGTCTTCGTGTCTACCGATTTCACAAATCTGACCGCCCTCCATCACCACAATTTGATGAGCGTGGATAATGGTGGAAAGACGATGAGCAATAACAAAAGTGGTTCGATTGGCCATCAGGCGAAGCAGCGCATCCTGTACCAGTTTCTCGGATTTGGAATCCAGCGCCGATGTAGCTTCATCCAAAATCAAAATTTTAGGATTTCGTAAAATCGCCCGTGCAATAGACAAGCGCTGTTTCTGACCACCCGATAATTTACGGCCTCTATCTCCGATTTTTGAATACATCTTGCCAGGAAGCTGCTCTACAAATTCCCAGGCATTGGCCAGTACAAGGGCTTCTTTAACATCCGCTTCCGAGGCAGAAGGCGCACCATATCTCACATTGTCCAGAACACTGCCTCTAAATAACACATCTTCCTGAGGCACCACACCGATAAATGACCGAAGCTGGTGAATATCCAGATCTTTTATATCCATGCCATCTAATAAAATTCGGCCTTCAGTAGGGTCGTAAAATCTGGGAATGAGGCTGGCAAGCGTACTTTTTCCAGCACCAGAAAGCCCCACAAATGCAATAGTTTGTCCGGTCTGAACATCAAGGGAAATATCCTTTACAGCAAAACGATCATCTTTTTGATAAGAAAAACTGACTTTTTCAAATTGAACTCTACCCTCTACATGTGTTAAAGGCAGAAAATCAGGTTTGGTTTCCACCTCAAGTGGCATATCCAGAATTTCAAACACACGTTGAGCCGATGCAAGTCCCTGCTGGATGTTGTTAAAAACTTTGGATAAAGCCAGAACAGGATCAATAAGCAATAAAATACCGGTAAAGAAAGCGGCAAGATTTGCGCCGCTCATATTTCCATTGGACATTTCATAACCACCGTACCAGACCACAAGCCCAATAACACAGAACTGAAGAAAAGAAATCAGAGGCTCGATACGACTTTTTACCGCAATACCAGCCATTGTAGTTGTATAACTACTTTTGTTTTCATCAAAAAACCGTTGAACTTCATACTGTTCCATTGTGGATGCCTGCACCGCTTTAATATTGGATAACGTTTCCTGGGCCACATGTGTAATATCAGCGGTTTTACGCTGAAGCTGTAGGGAATTTTTCTTAAGTCGTCCGGCAGCAAGTCCGATTATCGCGATAAAAATAGGCAAACTCACAACGGTAAAGGCTGTTAATTTCCAGTTCATGAAAAACAAATAAATCAAAATACCAAAAAATGTAAAAATCTGAGGTAAAACATCGCCAAAACTCTGCATGACCATTTCACGAACACGGTCTCCGTCATTAAATAAACGGGTTAAAATATCGCCGATTTTCCATTCGGAGTAAAACGATTGGGATAAATTTTGGAGTTTTTTATAAATATCCAGACGGATATCGATAATAATAAGATTGCTTAAGCTGGTCATCAGATACAGCTGGGCGTTTTGGGTAGCCAAGCGGATAGCAAACAATCCGATCGCATTTAAAATCTGATTGTTGATATGCCCCATATCCTTGCCGTTCAGCTCGTTTATGATGTCACGGGTTAGAGGCAAAAAATAAATATTTGCCGCTGTAAAAAGAAGAACAAGCCCCAGGGAAAACAAAAAATGCCAAAGGTAAGGCCTGAAATAAGATAATACTCGAAGATAATAACTCATGAGAAAAATAGAAGCCTAACAAAAAATACCTGTTAAATATGGTACCGAGGGCCGGACTCGAACCGGCACGGAGTTGCCCCCACCGGTTTTTGAGACCGGCGCGTCTACCATTCCGCCACCCCGGCGTGCCATTTCCTGCATTATTACATCTTGAATCCTTTTAAACAAGATTTTTCGATTAAAAAAAACGTAATTGATACCCTCTCCGATCATGCGTATACTTGAACTATGTCCGACCTTATTAAAAACCTGCATAACCTGGCCAACATGGCCGATGACATTGCCCTTCATTATTTTGGAAAAGCCTCCTTAGCGGTTGAACAAAAACAGGATGCATCGCCTGTATCTCAGGCTGATCTTGAGATTGAGGCCATGATCCGTAAAACCGTTCCTTCTTTATTTCCCGGCATCGAATGCTACGGAGAAGAGTTTGGACAATGTGATAAAACAGCTCCTTACAAATTGATCATTGATCCGATAGACGGTACACGGAATTTTATCCGCGGACTTCCCTGGTTTGCCACCTTGCTGGCCATTGAACAAAATGGGGAGATTATTGCGGGACTGATTTCCTCCCCCGCTACGAAAGACAGATGGTGGGCGGAAAAAAATGGCGGGGCTTTTATGAATTCATGTACAGCTTCGGAAAAAAAATTATCCACATCTTCGATACTGACGTGGACAGAGAGTCAGTTTTTTCATGGCAGTTTATTTGGATCGGAAGCCGCATTGACACCAGAGTCGTTATTAACGGTATTGTCGAAATCGTCACGGCAACGTGGGGTTGGAGACTATCTGGCGCATATGCTGGTGGCCATGGGGTGCGGGGAGGCGGCTATCGATTTTGGACTAAAAGCCTGGGATATTGGCCCCATCAAAATTATTGTTGAAGAAGCCGGTGGAAAAGTCACCAACAGTGACGGGCAGTTCAGTTTATATACGCCCAGCCTCATTTCCAGCAACAATTTTTTACATCAGGATATCCTGACTTTTTTAAATAAATAAACGTGAAAATTTTTAATTGATTTTTTGGAAAATTTACGTTTTACTTACACGTATCAGATTTTGAGAGGATTGACATGAATTTTGTACCTAAACAATTGTTTTTAACCAAAGGAAAAGGTGTTCACACCGAAAAACTTGTTTCATTTGAAATGGCTTTGAGAGATGCAGGTATTGCAGAATTTAATTTGGTGAGAGTATCCAGTATTTTTCCACCGAATTGCAAAATCATTACGAAAAAAGCAGGCCTTGCTAAACTTCATTGCGGACAGGTTGTATTTTGCGTTATGTCAGAAGCATCTGTAAGAGAACGTAACCGTCTGGCTGCAGCTTCCGTAGGAATTTCTCTTCCTAAAGACAGCAACACTCATGGTTATTTATCAGAACACCATTCTTATGGTGAAACCGAACAGGAAGCTGGAGATTACGCAGAGGATCTAGCTGCGGAAATGTTAGCAACAACACTTGGAATTTCAGTAGATTCAAATCTTCACTGGGATGAAAGAAAAGAAATCTGGAAAATGCAGGATCAAATCGTTAAAACAACGAACATTACACAATCCGCTATCGGTAAAAAAGATATGTGGACAACTGTAATTGCAAGTGCTGTTTTAATTTTGTAATTTTTTTATCTGTTTTTTTGATTGAAACACAAAGCCCCCGATATTTTCGGGGGCTTTTTTTATGATTAGATTAAGAAACGGACTGCGTATACAAGCCTCTATCTATAGCGTACTGGAAGCATTCAGGAAAACTCTGAAGACTATCAAGAATTTTTGGATCTTTTCTTACTCTATCCTCAAAATCTTTTATCAGAAGTTTTTTCTTGGCAGCCTCTTCGGTAGATAAAAGTCTTGTATTTTCAATAACCAGTGTAGATTCCAAAGCATCTAATACGGTCATAAGAGAATCTGGCTTCACTCTTTCAATCAATAGAGTAGCCAATTCGGAACAAGCAGTATAACGGTCTGTTAATTGTGCAAAAAGTAACGGAAAAGCATTGATTTCAACTTGAACAAGACGTACCAGTTCATTAAGCTCTTTTTGTTGGTCGTCATTTAAATGTCCTTGCTTTTCTTTCACAAGCAGTTGACGAAGTGTGGAAAATCGTTCAGGCCATCCGGTATTCAACAATTCAGGAATATCATAAAAAGACATCCCGGAATCTACCAATAACGGAAGAGACTGAAAACCAGACGGGGATTCAGCTGGACGAGATACAATTAACAGTTCAGGAATAACAGGGCGAACAGCAAAACCAGGGTTATTAATCTGCATCTCAGGAAACGCCGACTTTGTTACCAAAACCGTTCCAATAATTCCAGGCAACTGCAGGTTTGGATTTCCAGTTTTACTTAAAATAATAGTCACAGGAAGATCTGTACGAGAGGGCTGTGGATTTTCAAAAACAACAGCATCATATCCCTGATATGGCAGGGTGGATTTTGGTGTATATCCCGCCTGGGTTAACAAACTGGATAACTGCGTAAACTCGGCGTCAGATTTTGCACGCAAGGCAACCGTATCCAGATGACTTAAAACGTTCGCAACAAAGTTTTGAAAACGATCCGCCAATTTTGACGAAATACCGCGTAGAATCATGCTCCATAATACTTTAGAGGCTTCATCAGTATCTAATGCTTTAGTCGCAACAACAGCGTCTGACGAAGTCGCTGCAGAGGCAGAATTGGAATTGGTGGATTCAAAAATTTTGTCTGCATTATTGGGTTTAAAACCTTCAATTTGCATAAAAGATGGTGTTGGAAGTCCTAATTGGTTCAATTTATCAGCTATTTCGGCAAATTCTGGTAAAACAGCTCTATGGGCATATTCCACAAAAGAACCCGGAACAGACTGATCACCGTCCTTAAATGGAACACTAACCATCCCCGCCATGGTCGCACTTTGTTCCAGAGCGCCATCTTTTTTAATAATTCTTCCGCCAGCCTTATTAAACGCAAGCCCCAAATGGGATGAAATATGATCGTCAAAGGCTTCGAGACCTGAGAACTGTGGAAGATGATGTACAGACACGGCAATATGGTTAAACCCTGGTCTATCTGCTTTCAAAGTCCATCCTGCCCATTCAGACTGTTTGGATACCTGTTTCCACTGATCTACATCCATTGGTGAAAATTGAGGGCCTCTTAGAAATGAGACGTAATCCTCGTCGGATTTAAATTGGCCGGCTGCCAGCTGTTCTTTAACACGGGCTGCAAAATAGTTATAAACCTGATTTGGCGTTGCCGTAGCCATATCGATACCGGCATTTGCTGGAAGCAGTTCTTTCAGTCTGGCCCTGAATAAGGTTTCCGTTTCATGTGGAAGTTCGTCAAATCGTGCCTGGCTAAGGAAAATACGTTTAGGAATATTGCCTTGAGCTGTCCCTTCGTAAATCATCCATCGTCCGGTTAAATGTTTGTCTGGAAAATCCATATCATCAGGCATCATTCTGTAGCCAGCTTCTTTTAAAACAGCGGCATAAGCCTCTATTCCTATTGCACAACGAAACGCAACGTGATCGATCATTGTGGTTCTATTTGGATCAATTAAATCAAAAACCTTATCCACATCTGTCAAATGTCCACTGTAATGCGTAAATAAACTATCCATAACACTTTTTGCCAGCTGAGCCGACCGACCCATTTCCTCATCAGACATAAACGTCATTTGTGTGCGTGACGCTAATGTCCTTAACAGTGAATCCTGAGGAATCTGAGTACCTGATTGAATTAAAACATCTAAATATTTAGACAGTTTTAAAATAGATTTATCCCGAATCTTGATATCCTTTTCAGACAATGGGCCTAAAACAACTTCCTGAAGTCTTAATGTTTCCAGTGTACTTAAATGATGGGTAGCAAAGCTAAGCGCTTTTGGACTGTCTTGCCCTGATGCAACCGTTGAAAACGGTCTAGCCTGTACAGTTCCAAAAGGAAAATGTTTTGTACTGGAGTGCCCATGCGGAGGAAGAACGGAACGGCCCCTCATATCCTGAACATCCTGACTTTGTAGCGCAAGAAACTGCTTGCCAGCAGGATCCAGCGGCATAAACATCAATGCCAGGTCCGATAGCTGAGGCTTATCAGCTTGCCCACTTTCTGTGGACATGGGACGAAACGAAACGTGTACAGGAAATTTAGATAAAGTACGTACCTGATGAGCTGAAAGAGACTGTGGTTTTGGGAACGCCGGTTTTTTCACATGTGTATACGAAGATGACAGAGCGCTACTAAGTTCTGAAACCCCTCGTTGTACATCGCGCGGTTTCATTCCTGATGTGGGTCGGATATTATGAAACCCCCTACTACCTGCACCTTTGGTAAATTGAAAGCCTGTTTTTACAACAGCCTGTTCGACACGGCCAACAAAAGACATAAAACTACTCCTTCAACTACCTGCCATATATGACTATACGACCCCTTTGAGGATAGTTTTTATATAATATTTTTGGAATGGCTGTATGGTAACAAGAAAAACAACGACCTGTCTATTAAGAAAAATCGTTTAAAAAGTCTGTTTAGCGGCGCAGGAACAGTTTTTCCAGATCAGCTTTATCCAGCTCTATACACAAAGGTCGACCATGGGGACAGGTATAATTGCTGGGGCTGCTTAAAAAATCCTTAATCAACGCCTGCGTTTCGGCTAACGTCATGGTTTTTCCGGCTTTTATGGCTGCTTTACAGGCCATCATCTGCAGCTTTTCCTTACGCTCCAGCAACAGATCGGGGGAGGCACCAGGAACGTCTTTCATGAGTTCCAAAAACCGAAGCATCAAAGGCCCTAACGGCGTTTCCGAAAATTCAATTGGAATTTCTCTCACAGCTATAGAAGCCGGTCCAAACGACTCTATAACAAAGCCCAGTTCACTTAAAATGGATTGAGCTTCTTCGAGCTGAAACATCAGATCCTGAGGAACATCGATTACTTCGGCAACCATTAACGGCTGGGTTTGTCCTGAGGAAACGGCTCTGACCTTGATTTGTTCATACAAAATACGTTCATGTACAGCATGTTGATCTAAAACGGCCAGACTTTGGGAGGTCTTAATAACAAGATAGGTATTAAACAGCTGAAAATACGAGCCTTCGATCTGCTTTTCAAAATCCGGGATAAGGGCGGTTAAAGGCAGCTGAGGCATCAGTTGCGGCGATGGGTCGGATGATACGGATAACGGCGTTATAAAAGAGGAAAACGCAGTCTGATAGGAGGATGGAACCGGAGCCGCAGACGGCGGAGATGAAAACAATCGGGATACGGAACCCAGCGATGAGGGGAGTTCGGATCGGGTTTGAGACCGTTGCAGGGTATCGTTCAAAGCCGACTGAATCACATTGGGAATAATCTCTATGATTTTTCCAGGGCTTAAAAATTTAACATCTTGTTTTTGGGGGTGAATATTAACATCCACAGCATTAGATCCCAACTGGATATTCAAAACAGCCAAAGGAAAACGATTATTGGGGATAAGATCCCGAAAACCCTGTTGAATCGCTTTAAAAAGAGTAGGGTTTTTAATAGGACGTCCATTAACAGCCAGCCATTGTTTGGCACGATTCGGATACGTTAATGTAGGGTTACCGATCACGCCAACAGCATGTAAAAGGCCAGCCTCAACATCAACCTCAATAAGCCTGTCTTTTAAGTCTTTTCCAACCGAATGAACCAACAGCTGTTTGGCTGTTTGAATACCGGTAGAGTTAAATAATTCTTTTCCATTATGCGTCAGAACAAAGTTTTTTTGAGGATGGATAAGGGCATGATGAAGCACGATATCATAAATATACCCGGCTTCTGTGGCGTCACTTTTCAAAAACTGTTGCCTTACCGGTAGATTTTTGAACAAATCCTTTACAGAAATATACGTACCCACTGTATGTGAAACCGGTTCAAGTTCAGAAATATCATTTAAAAACGTGGAGAGTTTATAGCCTACCGGGCTATCCTGGGTTCTGGATACAATATCCACGTACCCCACATGAGCCATACTGGCCAAGGCTTCGCCTCTAAATCCAAAGGTTAAGGTCGAATAAATATCATCTAATGCCGTAATTTTCGAGGTGGCATGTTTAACAGGTGCCAACGGCAAATCGGTTTTTGAAATTCCAGAGCCATTATCTTTAACAACAATACTGGCTTTACCACCGTTTTCGATATCAACCCCAATTGTATCTGCACCAGCGTCCAAAGCGTTTTCTATCAACTCTTTTACAATCGAAGCCGGTCTATCGATAACTTCACCGGCAGCAATCTGGGTTACTGTAACAGGATCTAAAATTCGAATCGGCATGGACGCATTATAAACAAGTTGGATGTAATTATAAAGCGTATTATCGAGCTTCGCTCAATTTAAACCGTATGGGAATTTCCACCTGGGAATCCACAGGATAAGCACCATTAAAGGCTGGTTTGAATTTCCATTTTTTTACAGCATTCACAGCAGATGTGTCCAATAAGGGATACCCTGAGCTTTGCTTAACCTGAATAGATGTAGGCACCCCATTTTCATCAACGGAAACCAACAAAGAGACAAGCCCTTCCTGAGCATTTCGTCTTGCCGTTTCAGGATAAACCGGAGCAAAGGTTTCAAGGTAGGTTGGTTTCAGATCATGGTTTTCAGGCAAACGAGGTCTCTCCTGAGGTTTGGCTGCTGGCTGTACCGGAACTATAGCCAGAGTTTTTAACTTCACAACCTCTGAAGGCTTTGGTTTTTCCCTAGGCCTATCCACATGCTTCAGCGCTTTTTCGCTGTAAACTGCCAGCGTTAAATCTTCAACATACGGCTTGCTTTTATACACCTTGCAGCTGGAAAAAAGACCAGGCAACAACAGCATATGACATAAAAAAGCTACCAAAAGACTTCCGGTAACAATACCGTACCGCTTTAAAAATATCAGCCCTTTTTTCATGGCTTCACTTTAACAATAACGTAGGTAATTCCCATTTGATTAATCTTACTTAACAGACCTAAAGACTCTTTTAATAAAATGTCGCTGTCTTCAAACTCTATATTCAAATTCACATCATCAAAGGCTTCGATGTAAGTTGCTAGTTTCACCTCAAGTTGTGCCAGTGTAACCGGTTTATTATCCAGCATTAAGTGTCCGTCTCGTTTAACATTTAAAGTATGATTTGAATCAAATTCAGATGTATTTACAACATAAGCAGGAATGCCGAAATTTTTAATCGTAGAGGTTGTGATCATCACCCAAATAGAAAGTAATACCAGAAATACAGCCAGAAAAGGCAATAAAAACTGATAGGATAAACGGAGTTTAGGCAGCGGTTGAAGTTTCATAACAGATTAATCAGCATCCAAAACTGTAATCTGAGCGCGTGTACACACATCCTCAAGCTCATCTTTAACGTGCTGAATACCCATTAAAAAAAGTGAATAAAAACAGGTAGCCACAAGAGCAAGCCCAAGGCCATATCCTGTAGACATCAACGCCTGAGCAATACCGCCAGCCATCAAATCCGGAGTCTGTACCGGTTTACCCGAAAAAAAGCCGAACACTTTAATCAATCCTAAAATTGTACCTAAAAGTCCTAAGCTTGGAGCCAGGGCAACAGACAGTTCCAAAAAAGACAACCGTACAGTTAATCGTGAGATTTCCTTTGAAGCCGTATGTTCTAACGCCTGGGATACAGAATTTTCACTGAGGTTAAATGCGTTTGTTAAAGCTCTTACAGCATAATCGGAGGACTCTTTTCCTTCATCGGCAATGCTTTTTAATTTTCCATCCTGAACAAGATCCATGACTTTTTTCAGTTTGGCTTTATCACGTTTTAAAAGTGTAAGACCGATTACAATGGATCTTTCCACGGCAACTGTAAAAACTCCCAAGGACAGGATTAAAAGCAAAATCAGGGTTGGACCTCCATGTTGAACAACTGCTGTAAACCCCATATTAAAGCTCCTTCGACCAACGTTTTAGAATATCGTTATAGGCATCAATGCGGCGGTCTCTTAAAAACGGCCAGTTTCGGCGGATGGTATCGATGTGATTAAAATCCAGATCCGCATATAGTATTGTAGCCCCGGTTTCAGCTTCTTCCAAAATAACGCCCTGAGGATCGGAAATAAAGGAATGGCCCCAGAACTCCAGGCCGTCTCCGTCGCTTAACAGCGGTTTTTCAAAACCCACCCGATTTACCGCCGCCACAAACACCCCATTAGCAATGGCATGACCGCGTTGCACCGTACGCCACGCATCCAGTTGCTGGGCCCCATAACGATCCTTTTCCGATGGATGCCAGCCTATCGCCGTAGGATAAATCAATATATCCGCACCGGTTAAAGCCGTTAAACGTGCCGCTTCCGGATACCATTGATCCCAGCAGATCAGCACCCCGATTTTCCCAAACGGCGTATCAAAACACTTAAAGCCCAGATCTCCAGGCGTAAAATAATATTTTTCATAAAAACCGGGATCATCAGGAATATGCATTTTGCGATACACACCCAGATTTTCACCGGAGGTTCCCACCACAACCACACTGTTGTGATACAAACCCTTAGCCCGTTTCTCAAAAATAGGAATTACAATCACAACTTTATAGGCAGCTGCAATCGCTGAAAACGCCTGAAATGAAGGCCCTTCCAACGGTTCTGCCAAATCAAATAACTGACTTTTCTCCTCCTGACAAAAATAAGTAGACCGATACATTTCCGGCAAACAGATGATGTTCGCACCGTTTTTTGCGGCCTCTTCACACAAGGTTTTTGCTTTTTCCAGATTGTTTGCAACATCCGGACTCATGGACATTTGAATTAAGGATAGTTTGACGCTCATAGCCACACATTCTACACTAAACCCATATGCTTAAAAACCCTTATTTTCATGTCTTGCTGGCCGGATTTATCTGGGGATGTAACGGGGTTTTTATCAAATGGATTCACCTTCCTGTTCCGGCTCTGGCGGCTATCCGATTAATTGTGCCTACCCTTCTTGTTGGAATCGGGCTTGTTTTGGGATTTAAACGAAACCTGATGAAAGGCTGGCGGCCGTTAATGGTGCTGGCCTCCGTACTTAATCTTTTACGTGTCATTTTATATTTTTTAGGATTTCAGCTGGCCTCAATCGGGAATGCCATTTTAGTGCTATATACCTGGCCTATCTGGGTAGCTGTTTTTGCAACCTTTGTATTAAAAGAGCCTCTCACAAAAAAGATGGGGATCTGTCTGATTCTGGCCATTGCAGGCGTTGCAGTGATTCAATCCGGAAAACCTTTTTCCCTGTCTGATTCCGACGTTTTAGGCATGCTGGTGATGCTGGTCACCGCCATGATTACAGCCCTGACCGTTGTCTTGTACAAAGCCGAATCCGAGTATTATTCTCATTTTGAAGGTATTTTTTATCAAAATTCCATAGGCGCTTTTGCTGCCATTCCACTTGTACCGTGGGTTATCAGCACTGTTCCGCTGTGGAAAATAGGGATGGCCAGTTTTTATGCAGCCTGTGTAGGATTGCTTGGATTTGCCCTCTTTTTCTCGGCACTGGCGAAAATGCCGTCGTCACACGCATCCTTTTTGGCATATTTTGAAGTTATTGTTACAGTATTAACGGGTATTTTTATCCTTCACGAACCACTAACGACACCTATGATTATAGGAGGGAGCCTGATTATTTCAGCCTTGATTTTCAGTCAAAAATCATTAAAAACTATTGAACCTGTTCTGGATGAGCAACATCTGAGAGGGCAAAAAACATGATTAAGCCACGCGCTAATGTATCCTGGCAGTTGATTGCGTTTTTGCTTGTGGGGGCGGCGGCCATTATTGTTGATTTTATAGGGTACTGGATCTTAAAACTGTTCATGCCTATCGATTGGGCGAAGGGGTTGGGATATATCTGGGGAATCGTTGTTGTGTATGTAGGAAACAAATTCTGGACCTTCGATCAGCCTCATAAATCCAAAATTGAAACCATCAAATTTTCAGCCCTTTACGTCATCACCTTATCTATTAATGTCGTTGCAAACGATGCCGCCATAAAAATATGGCCATCAGACTGGGACGGCATGGTTTATAACTTTGAGTATAAGCTTCTGGCAGGATTTGTTGTCTCTACAACTGTGACTGCCATTATTAATTTTATTGCCCAAAAATGGTGGGTATTTAAAAAGGTAGCCGCATAATGGCAATGATTAACGGACATTCCCGCTGGGCCGGGGTTATTGGCAATCCGATTTCACACACAGCCTCGCCTCTGATGCACAACACAGCTTATGCACATTTGGGATTAAACGCCGTTTACATCCCCCTCCTTGTTGAAGAATCCCGCCTTCAGGATGCCCTGAACGGAGTAAAAGCCCTCCACGGCCTTGGCCTCAACGTCACCATCCCCTACAAAGAAAAAGTCATCCCCTTTTTAGACGAACTCGACGAAGAGGCCGAACGTATCGGCGCCGTAAACACCATCGTCAACCGGGAAGGCCGACTCGTTGGATTTAATACGGATGGCCGCGGATTTTTACTGGCCCTGGCAGAAGAAAAGCAAATCGATGTACACGGAAAAGCCGTAGTTATTCTAGGCGCAGGCGGAGCCTCAAAAGGAATCATCTACGCCTGTCTTGAAGCCAAAGCATCCTCCATAACCATTCTCAGCCGAAGACCGGAACCCGCAAACGCCATCAAAGATCATCTCAACACTCTGTTTGAAGCACCTATCACCGTAAACAGCCTCGAAAAAAACCCAGACTCTTTATCCGCACTCGAAAAAGCCGACATCATTATCAACACCACACCCGTTGGAATGGCCCCAGACATCACTCAAAGTCCCATCACCTATTTTGACTGGGTAAAACCGCAACACCTCTGCTGCGACATCATCTACAAACCAGCCCAAACCCTGTTTTTAAATCACTGCAAAGACAAGGGCGCAACCACCTGGAGCGGAGCCGGAATGCTGGCCGGACAGGGAGCCATCGCCTTCGAATTAATGACCGGCCATCCCATCCCCTATACCGTCATGAGAGGATGTCTGGTAAACTAGCGGCATGCATTTACCTCATCTTATTATAGATTTAGGTCTTATTTTAGGTGCGGCGGCTGTTATTACTCTCATTTTCAAAAAACTAAATCAGCCCGTTGTACTTGGCTACATTGTGGCTGGATTCCTGGTCAGCCCTTATTTTCCCTTTCTTCCTAATGTTGCCGACGCCAAAAATATTTCCATCTGGGCCGAAATCGGCGTTATTTTCTTATTGTTCAGCCTGGGCCTTGAGTTCAGCTTCAAAAAACTCCTTAAAGTTGGAAAAGCCGCTTCCGTAACAGCCTTTGTAGAAGTGGTTGCCATGGTGGCCATCGGATTTGGCTGCGGATTAGCCTTAAACTGGTCTACGGTAGACAGTATGTTTTTAGGTGGAATTCTAGCGATTTCATCAACTACAATTATTTTTAGAGCCTTTGAGGATCTGGGCGTCAAAACCCAAAAATTTGCAGCCTTGGTTTTCGGCGTACTGGTCATCGAAGATTTATTTGCGGTTTTACTACTCGTTTTTTTATCAACGCTGGCTATCAGTCAAAACTTTGCAGGCGCAGAAATTATGGGCGCCATCCTGAATCTCAGCTCCTTTTTAACGCTGGTTTTTTTAGGAGGGATTTTTTTGATCCCCACCCTGCTGCAAAAAATCAAACGGTTTTTAAATGATGAACAGCTTCTGATTACAGCCCTGGCCCTTTGTCTTGCCATGGTGGTTATTACGGTAAAAGCCGGATTTTCCCCCGCCTTAGGCGCCTTTGTGATGGGATCGGTTCTGGCCGAAACCGTTTTTGTAGAAAAAATCGAGCACCTTTTATCCTCTGTAAAACACCTGTTTGGCGCCATTTTCTTCGTATCCGTAGGCATGCTGCTTAATCCCGCCGTACTTGTCCAATACTTCATCCCCATCCTTCTCATCACTCTCATCACATTATTCGGAAAACTAATCAGTACGGCCCTGGGTGCAGTCCTCGCCGGCCAACCCTTAAAATCCTCCTTCAAAGCCGGCATGAGCCTCGCCCAAATCGGAGAATTTTCCTTCATCATCGCCACCCTTGGCCTCACCCTCAACGTCACCAGCTCCTTCCTCTACCCTATCGCCGTAGCCGTATCAGCCATCACAACCTTCACCACCCCGTATTGCATCCGCTACTCGGACAAACTCTATCCCTACCTCGAAAAATGTTTCCCACAATCCTTTATCCAGCGCTTAAACCAGTACGCAGCCAATACGGAAGCCACCGACCAACAATTCAAAAGCAGCTGGAGCCTCGTGCTACGCTCTTACCTCAATATCCTGATTGCCACGCTGCTGCCCATCACCGCCCTCATGCTGATTTTCACAAAAATCCTCCATCCGTGGTTTGAAAAACACATCTATTATCCTGTAAATGCCGGCTTAAGTCTGACTGTTATCAGCTGTCTTATTGCGCCGTTTATGTGGAATCTCGTCTTCAAAAAAATCCATAAACAAGCCTATTCCCATTTATGGATCAGCAGCTCGTCCAACCGTGTTTTTCTGGTCCTTCTGGAGATTTCCCGTGTCTGCCTGGCCCTCTGTTTTATCGGATTTTTGCTCCACTACCTCTTTTCAGCCCTAATCGCCATGTGCGTAGGATTCGTCGTCATCATAGGCGCCTGGGCCATCTTCTCTAAAAACATTAGGCATTTATCCAAGCGTCTTGAAAAACGATTTTTAACCAATTTAAACGCCAAACAGGCACATCCTGACAGCCCAAAACTGCTACCTTGGGACACCCATTTAACCTCATTTAAAATTGCCCCGGAATCCACCTTTATAGGCAAAACCCTTCAGGAACTGGCCTTACGCGAACGATTTGGTATCACCATCGCCGTTATTGATAGAGGCTCTATTAAAATAGCCCTGCCTTCGCCTAATGAGCAGCTCTATCCCTTTGATAAAATCTCTGTTGTAGGTACGGATGAGCAACTGACTGTTTTTGGTCATTATCTGGAAACAGAACGGCTTCAGCCTACGGATAGCAGCTTAAATGTTGAGCTTAAGCAGCTGCATATTGCGCCCAAGTCGGCATTGATTGGGAAGACAATTCAGGAGTCTGGAATACGGGAGAAGTATCAGGCTATGGTTGTAGGAATTGAAAGAAATATGACGCGGATATTGAATCCGAAATCGAATATGGCGTTTGAAGAAGGGGATTTGGTTTGGATTGTGGGTAAGGAGGGGTAGGTGGTGATACATACTATATTTAGACTTATTTAACTGGGGGCATTACAAATAAATAAGCGATATTTACTCCGGTGGTTAATAAGCATTTAAGGGATAAGCTCCAAAATCAAAAGTACTCCCGCAGTAATCCAAGCTACTTGGCTAGCAGCTCTTCCCTTTCTCCACGAGCTTTTTTCAAGCTCTTCTTGGGTAGAGTAGGTATCTTTAGCCCAATCAAAAACAAAATGGTTAATAAATCCAAAACAAATAAGCAGCACTACAGAAGCATATGTACCCGGTCTATTACCTAAAATAGAACTTGGAACAAAAGCTAACGCTGGAATTCCAACAACAGCGCAAATCCGCCAAAGGAAAAACAGATATCTTTTATCCATGCTATTTAGGAACTAAAAGAAATTTTAACAATCTACTTCATCAGTCGCAAAACAAAACTCTCAATACTCACATTAGGGATTTTGTCTTTTGCCAACTTTTTTAGAGCTTCACTATTATCTGCAACATAGAACTCTACAGGTTCACCATTTAAAGTTTTTGGGTCAGAAGCAAGAAATTGGGAATATTCCTGATACACTTGGGTTCCTGTGATTTTTGGTTTTAATTCTTTTAGTCGGGATAAAGCTTCTTGATTTGTATTCAAAAATAATGTCATAGGCTTAAGAATTGTACCAATATACACCCTTTCTCCAGCCTGTACTGTAAATTGAAAAGGAGTTTTAGACGAAAAACTATTACTTCTTCCACCAACTATATCCAAAATATACCGCCCTGGGGTTGCTCGGAATGCAAAAATAGAAGCTTTATCGTAATCAATAACCTCATTTGATGAAACATTTATAAATCTGATACCTGTTCCCATATACATGGTAGGATCAATAATTTCACCAACAACAATCGCTGAGTTTTTATCATTTAATTCTTTTGAATCCAAGGCATACCGTTGATTGGCAAGACCAGAACAACCGGTTAAGAAAGTTAATACAACTAATAAACAAAATAAAACTACAAACTTTTTCATAAATAAACTCCTTTTAAGTTAAAAAAACACATTAATTATTGTACTTAAAGTACTAAAGATAAAAACAAAAATCCCTGAAATTATATTTCCAATTCCAATGTATCTAGAATAGGTCATATTATCTGCAAAAAAATCAGGTGTTCGGAACGTTTTTTTACCAGAATACACTAAAACTATACTCAAAGCATAAAAGGCAGCTATAACAATCCAGTCTATTTTCAATAAAAAACCGCGGTAAGGATAAACTCGAAATAAAAATAGAAATATTACGGAAAGAGATATCAAAAATATGCCGCTAATTATGCCTCTAATCCACTCGTTTTTATCAAGAAGGGTTAAATCCTTTGTCTTGAATTTGTAGTAGAAAATAATAGAGGTTAAAAATAAATTTATGCCAGTTACCAATACGCTTAGAGCTACCCAAGAGTTCATTATTTTTTCCGTTTCTTTTTTTGCATAGCATTATAAGCAATCGTTGCTGCGTTAGCAGCATACGCAGCTACAGGCTTAAGTTCTTTAGCAATTGGTTTTGCCTGCGGAGCAGCAGCAAACAACACATTTATAGCAAGCTGTGTCGACAAACCATGCTCTTTATATACTTGATATAAACTAGCTAGGTCCTTGAGCTGCGGGATCTTCTTGCAAAAACCGCCCCAACTCAGGATCATAATACCGTTGATTGAAATAATACAATCCCGTTTTCAAATCCATCTTCTTGCCTGTAAAGTTAATCTCTTCTTTTGCTCCGATCATTGACCCTATATTTCCATATTCATCCAAATTAATCCGACTAACTGCGTCGTTATTCGTGCTATCCACAATCAAAATGGGCGTACCTTGGGCGTTGTTCACGAAGTAGTACAATCTTGTGTCTCCGGTAAGAATATCGCGTCTCTCCATCGCTATCTTTTCATTACCACTATAAAAATACCGTACGCTGTATTCAGTCCCATATTGGCCTGTAATACCTTCACCAACAACCTGGCCACTCTGATTCCAATAATAATACTTCTCTGGATAGGGAACTCCGTTTGTTTTGCTGTATATCCGTTGGCGTTTATGATCGTATCCATATTGCGCCAATATCTGCCCGTTTTCGCTGACAGTTTGCAGCTGGCCCTGGTAGTTATATCCATACCCCAATGTTCTATCCATATCGCTACTGCTCCACATATACGTTTTTTTACTCACGTTTCCTTCAGGATCGTAGGTAACATCAATATATTTTCCATCCGCATGGGTTTTACGAATTAATTGATCGCTGTCGGTATCTACCACCATGTTATTGGCTGGCAGATTTCTGTTATTTTTCGTTTCAAATCGAGTCAAATTACTGTTGGCATCAAAATCATGCGTGTATTGCAACACATTATTAAATTTAACTGTCTTTAGCTCGTCTTTGATCGTATACGTATAGCTTCTGGTTAATGGATTGATTCCATTGATGTAGTCGTTGTGCTGGGTTTGTGTCGTTTTTCCTACGGAATCAAAAGTATACGTTTGGTTATACTGACCATTGTTATAGTTAATTCCGCTTAACAAGATGTCTTTTTCATAGGAATAAGCCACGGTTTTGCCATTGCCATAGGTGATACTTCCAACCGTTCCGTTAGAATTATAGGCGTAGGTCAAAATAGTTTGATTATTGTATTTCATCTGGCTGAGCTGCTGATTAGAATTATACACATATTCCACCAGTTTTCCGTCGGGATATCTCATACTGACCAGCTGGCCATTGGTGTTGTATTGGTATTGGATATCCCAGGTTTTATTGAGTTGCTTCGCTGTTGTTGTTTCTTTTGTGATATGACCCATGGCATCAAAATCGTATTGGGTTTTGGCATCGGGGGTTTCAATTGTAGTTGCTTTTCCCTTGGAATTTGTGTGATTGGATTCTTCATAGGTAATGCTTTGTTGAATCTGATTATTAAGCAACATTTTGATCACGCGACCCTCGTTGTCGTATTGATAACCATACGTTCTATACAAAGCTCCGGTCTTTGAGAAAACCTGTAAACTATCCATAATACTTGGAACAACAGTGTTATATACCGGCTGACTTTTTACAGAAAATGCGGCTCCGCTTGTTTGATTTTTTGTAAAGTAGCTTTTGATTATTTTGCCGTAATCATCCGTTTCTGCTTTGTACAGTAGTCCTCTGGGATCAATCGTTTGAGTAACTTCCCCAAAACCATTGTACGTCATTTGAGCGATTCCACCTGAGGCATCCTGCGTTTGAGTTGTTTGACCAAATTCGTCCATGGTTTGAATGGATTGTCGACCAAGAGGGTCTGTTACCGTAATTTTATTCATTGCTGGCGTATCGTAGGCAACCGTACTTGTTCCAAAATCAGGTGACATACATTGAACTTTTCTCAAATACGAGTCATAAACTGTCGTGCTTTTTAGCACCCATACCCCGTTGTGTTTGATATAGACTTTAGCAGGTAAATTGGCAAAATAATAATCGGTTTTTACATCTTCCTGGCCAGTTGTCTGGCTTAAAATCGGTCGTGCAAGGCTATCTATGGTTTGAACACTCGTGATCCCGCCACTGGTTGTTGTCGTGGTCTTTAAGTCTGCTGAGTAAGCAACACTATCCTGGCTACCGTCAGGGTAAGTGGCACCTATTGGCCTTCCGTAGGAATCATAACGATAGGTTGTACTATTGCCGTTAACATCCGTTGTTTTGATCAACTGACCTGTTCTAAGTTCGTATTCTTCGTATGTATTTTTAGCTCCAACAGATTTATTCACGCTATACGTTGCGCCTATAGAATAACTTATAATGGTACTCAAAAATGATCCGTTCGATAATGGAACTGATTCTTCAGACAGTTCGCCACGCGATGTATAACCGATCTTTTTTTGTAATACTCCAGACGTGTTTTGTCCTTGATATATCTCTCTCGGAGTTCCAAATGGGCTGCTTACCACAAAGCTGCTTCTCACCTTGTTTGTCGTTAAATCTGTGGTTTTGCTAAGCTCTACTACCCGAATCAGATTTTTATCTATCAAATCATTAGCCACTCCACTTTTTGAGGTCGTAGCATACGTCGTTTCCTGTTTCAAAACAGGGGTTAATCCAGGCCCCTTCTTTGTAATCACAGATACAGGATTATAGTAACTTCCATATTGATACTCTACCTGGCTTTGAATAATCCCATTTTTTAGACTTATCTCTTTTCCTTTGAGAAGCTTCTCATAATCCCAATACGTTTGGGTTTCCATAATCCCTTGGGTACGTTTAATAACCATGCCTTTTTCAAACACATAGCTCTCATCCAGCATTTCGCTGGGGTTATCGATTGTCACCGTTTTGAAATAATAGGCATCGGTATCCTGCTTCGGCGGACGGTATTTCCCGGATTTTGACAAATAGCCTCCCGTGTCTCTTGGATAATTAAAACTATAGGTTTTCGTGATCCCATCTGCTGTGATTTGTTTTTGTATCACTACCGGCAGAGTTGCTCCAAATACGGGCTCTGTATTGATTCCATTTGGTGTTGTAACCAAACAATCTTCATAGTGATAACTCGTTACCGCTCCCAATGGGGCTGTTATCTTGTTTAATAGATAGCCTTTTAAAAAGGCATATTGCGGGGGTTCTTTCGTATGAAATTCATAGGGGCGATTTCTCCCATAATCAGTCTCATAATGATCCGTATGCCAATCGTTTAATAACCCTTCCCGCCAACCTATCGATAAATAATCAAACCGAGGTTGAAAATAGGTATACTCATACGTTTTGGCTGGCAAATTACCTACCTGCACACGGGTTAAACAACCATTTGCATCATAGCTGTACACTATTTTCTGTTGTGTTCCATCAATCCCCGTATAGCCAATACTACTTACCACCTGGTCAGGATTGGTCGTATTCAGATTACTCGACTCCCCATAATACATCGTAATTTGTCGTCCAAAGGTATCTACCGCACTACTCACCCTCGTCTTGGTGTATCGGGTTTGTCCTGTACTGACATACCCATTCTTGCCTATATAATCGATATTTCCTTTTCCCACATACGCTCCCAAAAGCTGCTCACTTACCGATGTCTCTGCTGCTAAATCCTGATAGCTAAATGTGATGGCATTACCAGCCACATCTCGAATTTGGGTTAAATAATAGGCATCAAATCGGTAACTGTACGTTTGTCCTGAAACGGTTTTTGTATAGCTTTCTGTAAAAAACTTCTTACTAAAGGCAAACACCTTACCGTCTGTCGTTATGAACTGTACCTCTGTTATCGGATCCATTTTTCCACCACTGGTGATCACTTTTGTTTTATTAAAATTACCAGGTTGTTTTGACAAAGACCCCTCATATTCGTCTATTCCATCCATGCTTTCCACAAACACTTTATCCACACTGTTGCTGTCATTTGACCGAATCACATAGACCCGCATCCCAAAATTAAAACCCCAACCTCGTCCCGCATACGGGCCCCATTGTTTTTGATCTGCTGGATTCAGGTTAGGCTCGCTTCGATATTTCAGCGAACTGTAACTTCTCATCACACTAAAATCCAACCCATTTCGGCCAGGCAACTTTAAATCTATTTCACTTTGCTGCATTCCGCCCTGGCTTAAATTAATATCACCCGTTTGAAAATAATTTTGACTTAACCCTAAAATACTGCCCAGTTGCGAGGTTGAGGTTTGGCCGGCCCCACCAACACTGCTTGCACCAACAACCGATTGAGTTGTAATACCTGTTGCCGATGACGATCCGCTTGTAGATGACATTGTTAGTGTAGCTGGTGTGTTGAATGGATCGTCGCCCTGTATGGTCAGGGTCATGCTGTTTTGAGGCGTATCTGCCAGCACAGTCACACCCAAACAAAACGTCAATCCCAATAAAAAAACTAAAAAACGACCAATACCCCTCATCAAAAACCCCTTACATAGTTAAAATTTAAATAAAAAGTGAATTTATTTTATAAAATCTTAACATAACAGGATAGATAATTCCTGACAAGTCACAACGGTTAAGAGTAAGAACTCCTAATAATTAGCCACCGACCCATACCGATGATAATTATGACTAACACTCACTTCCCGCAAATAATGTAACATCTCGATGCGCCCATACGGATAAACCGGATCCCAACACGCCGTCACCATTCTGGAATGGATCATATTTAAAAAATCGTCTGAGGGTTTTGCAAGACACCGAATACGGGTCACGTCTTTGTGATGATATAGCCACTGTTTAAGTTCGGCATCAGTTTGTTGAAGAATGGTAATACAGGGCATTGGATTTTTAAGAAGCGCATGAACCAACGGGGACATCAAACTGGAATAACTGATGGTTAGCGGAGATAGAGACGCAACCGCAGCGGCTATCGTTAAAGCCACATCCAAAGGCGGACATTGTGTAGTATCAACTCTAAATAAAACCTGAGAATGAGGTAAGCGATAATTAAGATTATACTGACCATACACCACATCATCTGATTGTTTCAGCTGACGGTACTGCAATCCCCAATACACGTAGCTATTTAACGCAGCCAGCCAGGTTTCATGCAGTTCTGGCTTTAGAATGGGTAAAAACAGATCTGAGAGTTTTTTACAGTCATCGGACATGTAATTGGGAATTTCCTGAGGTAGCTTGGCCATTTCAGGGTGAAAGAAACCTCGTAAATAAGCATCGCCACCGGCTTTTAGGCCCCGCCCTACGCTGCTGGCTTTCATGCCGCCAAATGGTTGTCTGCCGACAACAGCACCTGTGATACCTCGATTGATGTATAAAGTTCCAGCTTTAATCTCCATCATCCAGTGAAAATGCTCCTCTTCACTTAAACTATGTAATCCAGAGGTCAGCCCGTAAGGCGTTGCATTGGCCAGTTTAATGGCGTCTTCAAGGTTTTCGGCACACATCACAGCCAGAACTGGCCCAAAAAATTCTGTGGTATGAGTAAATTCATGAGGTTGAACATACCATTTTATGCCCGGAGTCCATGTTGTTTCATCCAGTTTTTGAGGCTGAAGCGCCCATTCTTCATCACCCTTGCAAGTCGTTAAAGCCTGAAGCAAATGGCCAGAAGGCGGTTTGATAAGAGGAGGAACACTTGTTTGAGGATCAGCAGCAGGGCCAACAACGAGGCTTTTTGCAGCATCTACCAGTTGTTGTTTGAAATGAGGATCGTTAAAGACTTCACGCTCACAAATCAAGAGGCTTGCGGCACTGCATTTTTGGCCGGCATAACCAAAAGCGGACTGAATGACGTCTTTTATAGCCGCATCTCTGTCGCTTAAAGCCGTTACGATGATGGCATTTTTTCCGCCGGTTTCAGCCATAAGATTTAAGGCTGGATTTAAGGACAGAAAATAAGAGGCGGTTTGAGTTCCACCTGTTAATACGACGGCGGATAAATCGGAGCGTTTGATTAAATTGGTGCCATCAGGTTCATCAGGAATACACAATAGCTGAAGCTGCTCCCGGTTAAACCCAGCTTTCCACAAAAGCTCGGCCAGGAACGTCCCAATTTTCACCGCCTCCGGCGCAGGTTTAAACAACACCGTATTCCCGGCATACAACGCCGCAATAATACCGCCAAGCGGAATAGCCAAAGGAAAATTCCACGGCGAAGCCACCAAAACCGTACCCAACGGATTCAAAACCACATAAGGATCATCAACCCAGGATTGATGCTGAATTCCATAATAGATCACAAAATCGATGGCTTCCGACACCTCAGCGTCAGCATCCAGCCTTG
>JACCDG010087716.1_pt1 | contig 85352 bp, 137 predicted proteins | sample 7442471 | NCBI WGS metagenome assembly JACCDG01 (sample SAMN15323444, study PRJNA562643) | freshwater metagenome | isolation source: river surface water | place: USA:Blue River Watershed | collected 2017-08-17 | reverse complement strand
TGTGTGCAGTTGCCTGAGAGGCATTGCCACAGCCAAGCGACAAAGAAACTAGCGCAGGTTTGTAGCTCTCAAACTTGGTACCTGCTACAGAATCCACACAGGCTTGATAACCAGCGAGAAGGTCATTTTCGCCTTCTGTAAAAATAATCTTACTTTTCTTCTGAGGTAGCGTCTCAGCTTGGGTTTGTCCGAAGAGTTTGCAGGTTTCTTTCAGCTTGCCGACAACAGTGAAGTGGAACTTCTCGTCCTTGTCCAAAGTCAGGTCACGCTTTTTATAAGCGACAAGCTTGTCTTTCTGATCGTAGTATGGGTAGTAGATTGCAGTTGGTGTTCGTCCATCTACCTCCGAGACAGCCATCTTCACGCCAAAGTGCTTGAAGACTTCTGGACGGATACCGCGTTCAGGCCATACAGCATCGGGGTACTTGCTTACATCAGAAACAGATTCTTTTGGTTTATTGTCAGTCATATCTTTCACGTTTGGATTCGTTTTGTTGTGCCAGTACCCCATACATCAGAAGTCCTCAAAGTCCTCTGGGTCGTAAATACAGTCCGAGGATTGCCAATCTGACGATTGCTTATAGCCATACTCAGCAATATCTGAAGTGGGGATTACATAAAGAATCTCCCCAACCATATTTGAAAACACTTTCTCGCCAACGTCTTCTTGATTTTGCATGTACTACCTCACTTATATTGTGCTTGCAATGCCTTCAAAGCATTGCGTTTGTTTTCAATCACAGCGTCTTGTTGCTTACGGAATGCAGTCATTTCTGCTTGCATACGCTGTAGCATCAAATCTCGGTGTTGCTCAATTTCACGAATTTCATCCCCCAGGTTAGCCATTTGAAGCTCTAGCTTCTCACGGCCACGCTGTTGACGTTCTTCAGGGGTACAGAACCAAAAGGTTTTGAAGTCCTGCAACATCAGAATACCTCCACAGGGATGGTGTATTGCACAGAGCGTGGGGTGACTACCAAGAGCCCCTGACCAATATAAGCACCAAGAACACCACCTGCAATAGTAGCAGCAGCGTCCTTCCAGTCAGCAGTATGTGATTGTGGGTGCTTGCTGTCGTAGATTTCCTTGCCAACACCAACAACAGTAGCAGCAAAGATGCCATGCCACTTGTTCTTCGTAGCCAGGGTGGTCATAAGACCGATGACAGCACCACCGCCGAAATGCATTTGCTTGTCTTCTGCAAACCAGTCGTCAGCAGCCTTGCAAGGCTTGCAGGCAGTAAGCAGAAGGCCAAGGGCTAGGGTAGTTGCAATTTTCTTCATCATACGCTTGCGCTAGCAAGCCTCCTTTCGTGAGAGTTTGGTTAGGTATTGTAGCACAAGTTTGTTGTTGTGTCAAGGTGCTAGGTTGCGCAGAAGTGTTCTCCACATATTGTGGAACTGCAAGGAAGTTTTTGATGCGTATCTGAAGTTATGCTTGCGCTTACGCTGTCGCATGGTCATTTACGGCCCTTTCGTACCTTGCTCGGCTTCGGTTGGGTGTGCAGTTGCTGGCGCTGACCTTCCCATTCGCAATCCAGGCAGGTTGCCTTTGCATCGTTGTCATGGGTCTTGATACTGTGGCACCAGTGCTCATTGGTGTTGACCAGCCACTTCTGCTCGGCGGCCACGGCGTTGTAGAAGTACCCCGCGTGGCTCCACTTGTCAGCAGGGGCGGCAGGCTGGCGGGATTGGAGGGCGGCACGAAGCTTCTCAAGCTCAACATGCTTGGCTTCCTGATCTTTCATCAGATATCGAACTTGTGCCAAGGCTGTGCTAAGTTGGGCACTTAAATCTGCTACACCCTCATTCGTGGGCACTTGGCTGGACAGCGCGGCTTGCCCGTCTGCGAAGCCCTTGAGGTAGTGGGCGTTCATATGATCTTCGGTGTACCCTGTGCCGAATACACAGGCGCCGCCTTCGTCGTGAAAGGCCAGTGAGTATTCGCTTTCAGGCAGGGGAGGCAATTGCAGGGGATGGTGGGCCATATAATCTCCTATACAAATAAGTGTCTATTCAAAATCTCTGCATCTTCTTTGTGCTTACAAGGGGCGCAAAGCACGTCTGCAAAGCGCTGGAAGTCGCTAAAGACTTTCCAACCAGCTTTAGGGTCATAGTAACACTTCCCACAAGAAGTTGCAACACTGAGCAAGCCTGACTTCACAAGACTGTCGTAGAAATCCCACAAGGGAGTATCTACGGGACAGAGGAATGGCTTGTGCCCATCACCAATGATGTACTTAGCTGCCATTGTCAGGAGCCCAATTCAACCATTTTTCAAGAACAGCACTATCCTCTAGTGACAACATGCAATAGTTGTCTTCTACAAGGCAATCTGTGCTGGCAGCAAGCCTAGAGAGTACCTCGCCGTCCTCAGTGACAGTGCGCATCAATACGCGTATTGACCAATCATAGGTGTCGTTCATATACGCCCGAACTGCATCTTCCGATGTGTCGAGCTTCTTACGCCAAGGCCAGAAGCTCTTGCCGTGTTTTGAAATCATTTTAAGACGGGCTGCTTCAATTGCAGCCTCTTTTTCTTGCAGGTACCAAAGGGTGAGATTCTTTCTTGCAGTTTTTGCACTCTCATTCACCCACTTCTCACCACGCTTCACTGTACTGGTCATGCCACACCTCACAAAACTTTAAGCTCTTGGATAGAGAAATAAACACCTGGGTTGTATTCAACAACATTGGCAATGTCGAGCACACCTTCAAGCACATCTAACCCCATTTGATACAGCTTTGCAGACACTTGCAGTTTCCACCGGGCTTGCTCTTCTTCCTCGGCACGGCAGTATTCCTCAAAGTCTCCGGCAACTTCTAAGGGAAGTGGTGGCCGTTGCTTGCTGGCATCAAAGTGCCACTGATTAAACTCGCACAGCTTTTCTTCCAACTTTTTGGCATCACGTCTGGTAAGACAACAACCAATCTTGTGGTCGTAGGCCATGTCGTCAAACCCGTAATGGGCTTGCACAAGGTAAACGTATCCTGCTTGCATATCAATCCTTCACATAAATAACCATGCCACCGATGGCAAGGCGTTGGATGGTGTCTACTGATGTCTATTCTCCGTGGCGATTTGTAAAATTTTCTTGGCTTTGTTGCCAAGCTTTTCTGACTTCAATTGCCTCTGCTAGGTCATTAAAAATGCCTAGATACTTACCAGCTCCAACTACTTGCCACTTTTTATTACGTTTATTCCAAGACACACCAACATGGCCGCTCTTGTTTGTCCAAGGCTTTCTTGCATTTCTCCTATTCCCCGATCTTGAGACTTCTCGTAAATTGCTTGGGTTGTTGTTTAGCCCATTACCATCTATGTGGTCTACAAACAGTTCATCTGCTGGGTAGCGATTATTGTGCAAAATAAAGGCAACAATATGTGCAAAAATTTTATTCTCTTTCCCTTGCACACTTATACTCCCAAACCTGTATTTATTATTACCGTCTCGACGTATAGCCCCAAATACCCTGCCAGGGAACTTTGCTTTCCATATGTTGTATCCCCAAACATTTAAGAAATGGCTCTGGGGCCTATCTTCTCTCCAGTAAACTGTGTCTCCGTGCAGTTGAAAGCATTCTTGTACTACTTCGACAGGGAACTTCTTTACTCTTAGGCCACTTCTTTTAGTTTCCAGCATAAATCACTTTACCCCCAATCGCCAACCTTTTAATAGACATGACATTGATATTGCGGAACTTGGGCTTACCTGGGTAGGATCCAGATGAGTTGTCGGCTTCGCCTACTTCAACAACCGTCACATACTGCTCAAGATGAGAGACAGTGTTGTCACCATCGTGACCCTTCTTGTAGCCGATCTGGGCACGCTTGATCGTGCGAAGAGTGCCATCTTGCTTGATGAAGTCAACAGAGAAGAATTGACCCTTGTGTGCAAGGATCAGGTCTTTGAGGGCTTTACGTTGAGACATTCAGGACTCCGTTTGTGTTGCAATGGCTAGACTGTAGCTTGAAGGGTTGTGGTTGTCAAGGGGGTGTTGTTATTCAGCGTCAACCTCAATCATTGTGCTGGAGACTTTCTCAACCAAATCAAATTCTTGGTGCGTATCGCAGAATTTGTAAAATTCAACAGCGTCTGCATAGTGGAGTGCGGTAAGACTCAATTGCCCACTTGGGCGCTGCGGCGCCCAACGCCACTTCTTTACTTTTTCTTTGGGCTTTACACGCCACTGGATGTCATCTCGCAAGTGGAAGGAGTCAGACTCCGGGCTGTATAGGTACCAAACACCATCATATCCTTCATACATAAACTCCACAGGCTTGCCATCTGCAATAGCCCGCAATACTTCTGCATACTTGTGCTCTGCCATTTTATTCTCCAATCGTGACGTTGAGAGTCATATGAATCTTCGCATTGGGTACCACTTCAAAATTCTCGTCTAGGTAACCCTGACTAATCTCACTTGAGTAGGAAGTACTCCCCTCGTTGTCAATATACAACACAGAGCCACCTCCAAGCTGGAAAACAATGCGGTAATCTTCCCGATCTTTCCGTTTTACCAGAAATGGGTCGCACCAGGGCATGTCAGAGGGGCGCACTTGCTTTTGAGCGTTACGATTGTCTTTGATGTTTACAGTGATGGTCATTTCAATTCCTTATTCAATAAAAGTAGGCCAATAGTACTGACAAATTTGTTGCTTGTCAAGCGAGTCTTTAGACTCCCACTTTACAGGTGCTTCACAGAAATAACTCTGTCTGTGTTGGTTTGCCTTCGCTGTGTAGCGATAGCAAGTCTCGCGCTTTTCGCAAACACCAACAATCCCATCCATAGCAGTTGTAAGCACTCCAGTGCATTTTGTAATGTCAGCGCACATCAGGTAATCACCTCCAAATGATAATCCCAGAACGTGTAGCCAAACGGGTCTGACAACGTGTAGTTGCCAAACTCATTCTCTACCACACGGAAGATGAAGCCCTCAAGCATATCGAAATGCACTTGGGCTTCGTATGGGACGGATTTTACCAAGACTTTAGCTCCAATGGGGATCATCATCGTCCTCTGGCGTCTGTTGTTGCGTAGTTGGTACATACAGCGTGTTTTGTGTCTCAAACACAGGGCTCCCTTCCACGCTCTTCTCATGGTCAGGGAAAACCGTTACAACAAGGCTTGTCCGTGCTTCTGCGTGATTAGACACGAGATAGCTGGTGTGGTCAACAGGCTTTAGCCACACATGCTGCCCAACATGCACAGGTGTGTTGCTACCAATTGTGTAGTGTACCACAGGTTTACTCATGTAGATTCCTTTCTTTAGTCATTGCCGCCAATGCCATGGTGTTGCGGTATTCAACATAGTGGGCGGCATCGGCCTCTTTGACGAAGACGGCTGTCTTGTGCGCCCTCACTGCTTCTTCAAGCGCGCACCGCATCCGCCCCTCGAAAACATCGCGCCAAACGACATAGCCGAGGTCGCTTAGGTAGTGGCACCTTAATGGCCATCTGGGTTCTCGTTTCATCCCACTCCTTCACCAGCTCAGCCCGGCCATCACTTGCTCGGGCGTTGCTGAAACTGCTGTGTGTCGTGGCCGGGCTGTCGTAAAACTCGACCATCTCCAGGTTATGCGACAGTCCTGACGGTGTTGGCCGGTTAGGGCGTCAGAACTGTCGTTCATTGCTGGTTAGGCCTCTTCCTTGATGCCTCGGTAACGCTCGATGCGAGCGGCAATCCGGCTCAGTTCCGCGCAGACCTCTTTCTGCTGCTCGTCGCTGAGGTGTTGTGCACCGTCATTGATCGCCACTTCAGTGTTCTGGAGAATGCCGCTTGCAAACTCAGCGGCAAAGCGTCGGGCTTCCTGTCGGTCTGTTTTTGACAGCGGCATATCGCTCCTATCCGGCCCACTTCGTGAGCCTCAGTTGTCAAAGCGCCCGGGCCTGTGGCCCCGGCTTCGTGTGTTCTCGCTGCGCCCTGGGCGTCTGCCACCTGGATGGTTAGGCCACCGGGTTGCTGGCCTGGGTGGCGGGTGGGGTGGTGTAGAGCGGCCCAATTGCCTGAGTGAAGGCGCTGACCGAAATCTCAACGGCCACGCCATGCACCTGGGGCTTCGTTGCCGCTGCAATCGCGTTGAACAGTGCGTTGTACCCCACAGCCTCCCCCGCCACCTGCGGTTGTGCCGGGGCGGGCTGTACTGGCGGATGCGCGGGACATGGCCACTGCAATGACCCATCTCCAGATGGGCAGGTGCAGGCGGGACGTGCATCATGGGTTTCTGTGCTCATGGTGTTCTCCTGTTGGTTGGTGTGAAGTCAGATCGGGGTACGGGCAACGCGGGAGCGGGTTTCGCAGCAAGACCAACGTTCGGCGAGTTCCAGGTGATGTGCGCCGATTTCATCCTTGAACGCTTGGATGGCTTCTTCGCGGGTTGCAGCGGCCACGACAAAGGCTGTCAGAACCGGACTGCCTCGCGGCTTCAGGGGCTTGTCAGTGATTGTAATTTGCCATTGCTGCATCGTAGTCATCTTGCTGTCCTTGCTGTTGCGTTGTCGATGGCTCAACTATGCCCGACAACAGAAGTCTTGTCAACAAGTATTTTGTTGTTTATTTACAACTCTTGCCGGTTGTACCCACTGAGGTGTCCAATTTCCGCCAATGCCTCTCGCGCGGCCGATGCTGATCCTGGCTCATCAAAACGAGAGGTTACCTTGGCACCTGACTCCCACGATGCAATTTCATTCAAGTAATTGATAGTCACGGCCAACTTTGCAAGAGCTACATCCCGTTCGGCAATAGAAGTTTGTACCCTTGCAAGTACATCTCGCAACTCGTCACGAGGAACGCTGATGCGTGCTGGGACATCCACATTATTGGAAGATGTGAAGTAGCGATTGAAATCTGCAAGCAGTTGCTCTACGGTCTTATACATATAGCTCCTTTGTGTTGGTGAACTGAAAGTATACAGCAACAGAACAAACCGCGTGTTGTTTATTTGCTACACTGTATGCTTATACAGTAGGGTTTATACCTATGTACAAATAGGAATTTTTGTGGTAGAATGGTTGTATGTCTCGTTTGATTGCTTCACAGCAGTTGGATAAGAGAACGTGTACCTGTGGTCGAGAACATGACGGAACGGCTGCGCAGGATAGCACTATGTATTGGCTTTGTCAATACTGCGTGCCGCACGCCCTACAGTGGTAGCGGCCTCCCTTTCAAGGAGGTGGTTTGCAAAGGGCATTACGAGGAGTGGGCTTCTTACGAAGCTGGGTGGATCGGGCAAACATCCGAGTGCGGATAAATGCCACCCTACTCAGGGCACAAGCACAATCTTGTGAGCAACTGAGTCACCATGCAGAGTGCACGAAAAAGGTGTAGCTTAGGTCACAACAAAGATGTTGTGTCCGGACAAAAGGCTCTGTGTGGCTTGCAGCGTAGTAGCTGCGGGATTCATTACAATGGGGGTGATGCACGCGTTGCGTGTTCGTACATGGCTACTGTCATGCACTCTTAGATATGAATCAGGAGAACTGCTGTGTGGCGATACATAGGATCCTTACGGTATGAAAACGATACCAAATGTAAGGATTTCGACTGTAGCGTCATAGAGTAGTTTCGTCCTGAATTAATATCTAAGGGTGATATAGAGTAATATATATATATATATAACTATAAGTATACTATAAATAATACACACTGTGAGATACACAGAAGATAGGCAGTAAACAAAGAATACAACTCCTGAGCTGTAGCGTCTCTTAAACTACAGATTAGAAGACTAACGTCCCTACATGCTCTCAGCAATAGTTGAGTGGTGTGTAGGGACTTTTCTTTTATGTGTTGACAAGACTTCTTGTTGTGCTACAGTCTCTACATAGCAACAAACACACGAAAGGTAAGAGATGTCTCTGCAACACAAAGAAAACTGCGCGATCATGTCTAAGTTCAAGATTGGGCAAAACGTGTGTGTCTCGTACACAGATGGTGATGCGATGCTAGCCACAATTATTGGCTTTGAGTACAACTGTTTTGAACAATTGTGTGTCGTGCTTGAAGAGCCGAAGCGTGACGGCGTAGTTAAGAAACATGTACTCAACCCATACAACATGACATTTGATATTGCAGTCTTGTGAACACGAAAGTCTAACGAAAGGAATCAATATGAACATCAACCCAAACGCTATCATCTTCTGGATCATTGTTGGGCTGCTATCCTTCGGGTGGGGCGCCAGCTTGCAAGTCACGGCTATTTTTGTTGCTTGTGCTATGCTCGTTAGCATTGTACTGACTGCGTAATGACAATACGCTATGCGTAAGAACGATCTTATCAAGATGCTGCAAGGCATCAAAGGCAATCCAGAAGTCTTGTTGTGGAATGGTATGGTAGGAGACTGGATGCACATCAGTGGTGTGCATAAATCCTACTTGGCACGCTACACAAAACAATACTGGATCCAAAGCATTGAAAACGAAGAATGTATCAAACGCAAAGATTGGGATTACAAGCTCCCAGATGGGGATGTTGTAGAGTTGGCTAGACGCTACAGCAAGACGTGCCAATGGGAGAGCAACAATTTTATTACCAAGGAAGACATCGACGAAGGCCGGGCACAATACAAGACTGTGTTGTACTTAGATGCAAAGAAGCGGGGTGTGTCTACGTTTGATCGCCTGGGCAGTGTTGAATACTAAGGAGCAATAATGCGGTACACGGCAGAAGAATTGAAAGCTATGGCACAATCTTTTATCGGAATGCTTGAAGCCAATGTTGATGTGCGTCCAAGCATGATGCTTCAAGTGTTGTCTCAGATTTACAACATCTCGGCACAAGAGGCTCTTGACAAGATCAAGCAACTGGCTGAGAATGGAACCTGTGATTAACAAAGGAGAGATAATGATTGACGTAAAAGAGCTACACGACAAAGCTGTCAAGCTCAACAAAAAGATTGACAAGCTGAGTGCAGAGTATGCTACAATCATTCAACAGATTGCAGACAATTGCCAACATGAAGAGCTTGAGGACAAGTCTTATAGTGACTCTGCTAATGAAGCAGAGGGCTGTTGGCAGCAATGCAAGTTGTGTGGTAAAGGCTTCAACTTGAAAATTCGATACACAGGTTTTGGTTAAAGTTTGAATGGTATGACGCTATGGCTACTTTGATTCTTCTTCGTGGCTTGCCTGGAAGTGGCAAGTCATCTCTTGCACAAATGCTGACCTCTGTTGGTGATTGGCACCACTATGAGGCAGACGATTGGATGTATGAAGATGGTGCGTACAAGTTTGATCCCTCCAAACTTGCAGAGTGTCACTCTTTGTGCCAAGGATTCACTCGTAATCGCCTGTTGGCTAGTCAAAACGTGATTGTGTCAAACACCAGCACTACCGAAAAGGAGGTCGCCACTTACGAGGCTATTGCCAAGCAAACTGGTGCTAAGTTTGTCTCATTGATTGTTGAAAATCGGCACGATGGTGAGAACATTCACGGAGTTCCTCCTGAGAAGTTGGAACAGATGCGTAATCGTTTTAGTGTGAAACTTTGAGGAAATAGCCATGCTCTTGACAATGCAACAACAAGAAGACCTTGTTTCTCGTGGTCTTGCAACAAAGAAGGTTAATGAGAGCCTTGAGCTTGTGATGTACAAATACGCCAAGCGTGTGATGTACGAGTACCTTTGGGCAAAGCACCCTGAGCTTATGGAGTGCCGTGGACACACTTACTGTGTCAAGACTGGTGAGCTTGTACTGTGCCCACCGCAGAAGTCGTTTAACTACGATGAGGCGGGCAACCTTGAGTCCTCCACTTGGAGTAATAAGCCTCTTGATACACAAGTGCTTGTTGCACGCAAGTGGAATGGCTTTATGGCCTCTGCACGCTATTGGAATGGTGAGCTGGTTGTCGGAACTACAGGGACAACTAATGAAGAAACTTCCAAGTATGTTGGATGGGCAAAGCAGGAAATTTTGAAACTTCCAAATGTTCAGTGCCCAAGTGCAAGTGTCACGTCAGTTTATGAAATCATCCATGCAGAGGATCATCACATTGTGGATGACGGTGCGCAGCGTGCAATCCTTCTGCTTGGTCGTGGGGAGTTTTCTGGTATTTGGCCTCTTGGATTACAGGGGACAACGCTAGGAGAATTACTGCAAGAAGCAAAGACAGCCAAGCACGAGGGCTGGATGGTTTATGATAAGAAAGAATATGAGCGCGGTGTTGATGTCCCGTTTACATGTAAAGTCAAAACAGACTACTACATTGGCAAGAAGAAGCTAATGCGTATGTCCCCAAAGAATGTCAATTTCATGTTCAAGATGGATGGCTTTGGTGTTCTCTTACTTCCACAGCAATGGCACAAACTTGCAAAAGCAATTGTTGCTACACAGCAACAAGCAGAGTGGGTGTTGTTGACAGATCAAGAGCGACGTGCAATCATCGAGGCATTGGAACCAGAATTTTACGATTGATTGGAACAAACATGGCACGACTATTCACCTCAGATACCCACTTTTTCCACAAGAAAATTTCGGAGTACACTGAGCGCGGTAACTACACCGACGCAGGTAACCACACTGAATGGGTGTTAGATATCATCAACAAGCAAGCGAAGCCTGGAGATACGCTTTACATCCTCGGAGATGTGGCCTTCACCTCAGATCACACAGAGATTGAATCCCTGCTTCTGCAAATCAATTGCCAAGTCTTTGTGGTTAAAGGAAACCATGACAGCAAGACAACTTGGAAGCGTGTTGGTATGACGAGCATGGCAGCTAAGAACAAACTTGTTGCTGTTAAGGATTACGCAGAGATTAAGCTGGAGAGTGGCAAGACTCTGTGCATGTTCCACTTCCCCATCTCGGCTTGGCATAAGCAAGGCTATGGTAGCTACCATGCACATGGGCACTGTCATGGTATGTACCAGGGTGTTGGCAAGTCTCTTGACGTTGGTCTGGACAACAGCTACAATTTGTTCGGTGAGCATCGCTTGTTCACAGAACAAGACATTGAAGACTTCATGGCTATGCGGGATGTTGTTGTAACGGATGGGCACAAAGTGCGAACTTGAAACATAAGTTTCAAACCTTAAAGTTCAAATTGCTTGACATCCTGGCAACTACAGCCTACAATTCACACACCAACTCACGATTGAACGAGTTAACTTTAGGAGCAAACAAATGACACAACACAGCAACAGCATCCCCACTCCCAAGACTGCACCAGCGGGCACGAAAGTCTTTGTGACTGAGGAAGTATGGTACGAACCATACCGTGGCAAAGAACTGGAAATTCTGGAATGGGATCGTTCTGGCGATGCTTGGTTTGAAGCGTGTGGCGGATACGACGGCGGCATCTGTATTTCTGCTCAGGATTTGCGGATGATTGCAACAGAGTGCAACAAGTTCTCAGAAGAAAACCGCCCTAAGATTGGGCAGAAAGTTCGTCTGATTTATGCGGAAGATGGTGAAGCAGAGGAATTTCTTGGTCAGACTTTTACTGTGCTTGCGGATGATGAGGATTTTTGCCCAATCTTGCTTGATTGCCCTGCTTTTGAGCATGGCTTGTATGTTCACCTCTCAGACATTGAAAGCGTAGAAGAGTCAGATACCTCAGTAGAGCAAGATTTGCCCCCGCAAGACTTGCTTCAGCAAAACCCCTACGCCTTGCCTTGTGACTTCAAGGTTGGTGATGAAGTCACTTGCTTGATGTTTGGTGATGGTGTTGTGGAAGAAATCTACCCCGGTAGTAGTTACTCTGTGCGTGTGCAAGTAAGTGGTGACTCATCTAGGACTTTTTCAGCAGACGGTAAATACCAAGATCATGTCAACCGTACTCTCTTCCACAAGGGCACTGTCAAACTTGTTGCTGTGGAACAACAATACAAGCCGGAATACCACGAGTGGCAGTGGCTTTACGCAATGGCTGATGGTAAGATCACTGAACTGAGAGTCAAGCAAGACTACAAAGACCGTGTTGTTGATACAGATGGTCGTGTCTTCAAGAAATCTGACTTCACTTTCCACCTCCCCGCTTAACCAATAGGAGATTACAATGCCTAAGACCACTCAAGAACTCATTGCACAATTCCAAGACCTGCCTTTCGGTACGATTTTGATTGACAAGGGCACAGGAACCCGTATTTGTTTTATCAAGGCAATTGCATCTTCTCTGTCATCATCCAGCGGCATTCAAGTAGTTGCAGAGGGGAGCAGCTATGTTTCCAAATACTGTTTTGAGGACTTCCAAGACTTCCCTCTTGTCACAGAGGAGGAGTATGCTGAAATCCAACAGCAAAAGGAAAAGAAAGAGCTTGAAAAGCAGGAGTTTGAAAAACTCTACCCCATCGGCACCCCTGTTGTTGCAGTAAGTCTTGCACGGGGAACTGTGTATTGCTTTATTGTTTCCGATTACGGTAGCAATACCCTGGGTCTGCAAGGTGGTGGCGGCCTCTTCCCAAAGGAGGGCTATAAGTTCTTTGTTGTAGGCAAGGGGTTTCAAGTTTGTGCTGAAGGTAAAAATTGAAAACAATCATCCACGTCAATCAACATAACATCAAGCACAATGCCAAGCAGCCTCCGGGTGTAAACCAAAAACCTGTCTTGACTGTGAAGACGTACAAAAGCAACGTCTACTGCAATAGTGTAGACATCATTGGCCCAAGTCGTGTAGTCTACAGCCCAGACAGGCCCCTCAGTTGTGGCGCTAAAGTCTGGATTGAGACAGATGCTTTGGTTGTGATTAAGGAGGGGTAATGAAACACCTAGGAATTTTTCGTTGGAAGCATGTCAGTTTTGAATGCTGGTTTTGGGCAATGTTTCAGGCTCTTGCAGACCTTCTAGGAGCAATTATTTCTGTTGCTACTTTTGCAAAGCTCGGCACAAGCTGGGAGTTGTGGTTTGCAATGAAGGGAATAGAAGCTCGTTGTAAGCACCAAAAGGCACAGAAGAATGTTCAAAGTTGAATTTCAGGAAGTCTTCTCTATTGAAGATTGTGAAGCAAACCCACACAAGCTCTATGTCTTTGGAGACAACTTACTTCGTAAGGGCTCCGGCCCTTATAGTGGGCAAGCTGTCATCCGTCATTGCAAGAATGCACATGGTGTGGCTACGAAACGAGAGCCTAACAACATGCCCTACGCATTCTTCTCTGATAAACTGGAAGAGTTCAGGGCTGTTGATATTGACTTGTACCGCATCCATTACAAAGCGCATGAGCTTGGCTGCACTACCATTGTATTTCCAAAGGCAGGTCTTGGTACAGGCAGAGCCTGTCTAGCAGAGAAGTCTCCCGGGATTGCTAAGTACATTCAGGAATGGCTCATTACATTCCAAGAGCATCTAAAACAAGATACTTGAAATTCTTGGAGCTTAAATCTTCTGGCAAATTGCATAGATATTTCAAATTGCTGGGCCTTAAATGTTCCAACAAATTGCATATAAAAATAGCCCTCCACTTCTTAGTGTGAGGGCTACTCTTATTTAAACGCTCTACAAGGCTCTGAAGGGGCTTGTGACTACCTTGGTATTCCCAAGCCTAAACAAATGCAATGGAGCGTGCGTATGGTGGCTTCCTGAGGCTTTACACATCCCGTGTAGCCGATGCAGGAGGAAACGCGCAACCCTTATACCCTATAAGGCCAAAAGAAGGGGAACCTCGCCAACCTTATATACCGCGCTGGCCCAATACCCAGGGAACCCGGAGGGCCCTTATAGGGCTGGGGCTTGCAGCCGGGGATGCCTTACACGCTGCCCGTGCAACGCGGAACGCTCGACGCCCCGCGTTTAACGCAAAACGTGCAGCATGTGACGCGCATTGTTTAACGGTTGACTTATAACGCGGAGCATTCAACATGCACCGCTTGGCGTTTACTGTATGTCGTGTGACGTTAATTGCATCGCGCTTGTTGATGGCGTGGCTGAATTGTGACAGGTGTGCGCAAGCACAAACAACCCCCTGAATGGGGGGTGTGTCAGGATTACAACATGTGCAGGAGCAGGGTAAACACCTAGTCGAGATGCCCTGAATCTGGTTATGATCGGGTCATCTTAATTGAAAGTGAGATAAGAGATGCGCAAACCCTCAGTCAAAACACTGGCCCTGGTTTTCGGGCATGATGCTAAGGAAGCCCGTGCAATTTTTGAAATGCCTTGGGCTACCCTGAAAGAACACCACACGGCACAGACCCGTATCCGTGAGTGTTATCACCACCCGAAACGCTATGACGTGAGAATGCATGTCCTAGACTCCCTTGGACACACTTGCGGGCTTGAGGGCATGGAATCCACTAACGGGGAATTCGCGGATTATCTGAACGCTGGCGATAGCTACGCGCCAACTGTCATTTTTTGGCGTGGGCAGTATCGCGTGCAATCCGTGGGCGATTTTGTCGAAGCGATGGAGCGACAGGGTGTGATGTTCAAATAACCACACGAACCAAAGGGGCTTGACAATTTCCGCAAGTGACGGCAAACTACGAAGCATTCCAGCAAAGAAAAAGGCCAGAAAATGCCGATGATGACCAAACGACAACTTGTAAAGGCTTACAACAACGGCCAGCTAGAGGAGGTTTACAAAGAAGTCCGCCGATATGGTGTGATTGTCAAAGATGTTGAGTGGTCGATTGCAGACGGTGGCCGTTATGATGGCGCATGGCGTCACATGTGGATTAACCACCACGGCCTAGGTTGGTCGTTTGAGCTGCACAACGGGGAGCTATTCGCTGCGGGATACAATTTGGCCCCTCTGATTGTCGGCATCCACGGGCAAGCTGTAACAGAAGAAGAAAACGCCCGAGCTATCCGCATCAGGGACTATAAACCCGAGTAAACCTTAGGGGCTTGACAACAGGCCCCGATCCTGGTGTAATTCTTTCACTGCAACACAAACCGAGTAAGCGACATGTTTCAAGTCTCCTTCATTCAAGCTGGCAAGCTGGTGGAAGTCTTCACCCCGTCGCGCTTCAACGCTTACCGCACGTTCTACGCCTTTTTGCGTGCTGGTGTGCGACCCCGCCTTTTCCGTGTCACCAAGGTGCAATGTGCCCTGATTTTTTGAAAGGATCTGCAATGCACTACAATGAAACCCCCGATGGCGTGGGCTATGGCCCCGGCAAGCGCAACCAAGGTAAGCCCTGTAAGGGCAAACCCAGCCGCGACTACCGCAAAGCCCGCGAACAAAAGCGCCAGCAAAGCATTGTTGCCTGAGCAACAATCGTAAACAGCCAAACACAAAAGGCAAGATATGAAGAAAGTTTATATGCGTTCCCCCTCTGGCGAAGTCTTCGAGACCTCAAGACCCGATTTTCACAAAGATTGTGAGAACCTGGGTTCGGGTGACAAGGGGTACAGTGCCCGGCAAGCCTACGTCCGCGAATACCTGCGGGGCTTCATCAAACCCGGCATGACGGTCTACTACAACGTGAACTCGGTTTCGTCTTCGGGCATGTCCCGCAACATCTCGTTCTATGTTGCCTTGGTGGACGGGGATGGAAAGCCCTATATCCGCAACATCAATCACCTTATGTCCGATGCGTGCGGGATCCGTGAGGGTAAGTCCGGTGGTTTGGTGTTCGGCGGCTGTGGCCTGAACATGGGGTTTTCTGGCGTTTACTCCCTGGGCTGTGCCTTGTTCCCCGATGGCTTCGGTGTGGTTGGTAAGGATGCCACGGGGCGCACAATCCGCCCCCTCACCAAGAAAAAAGCTGAAAACGCCCGGGCAAAGGGCTTTGTGTTCCGTGGCAGGAATGGTGACGAATCGGGATGGGATGGCGACGGGGGGTATGCCCTGGACTATTCCAGTCTGTAACTTGTCTGTGGCGGATAGCCCCAGTCTAGGAATTAAAGCTATGAAAAATCAAGTTCTGACAATGGCACAATGGCAAACCCGCGTTGCTGATGTCTTTTCTGTAATTGTGCACTCGCGCATGTATAGTGCAGATGCTTTTGAATACACCGAGAAGCACATCTACACTGAATTGAGGAGGAGGACGAAAACCCGGGCAGCTTACCCCGCTTATATTCAGGGGTATGTTCAAGGATTGATCGATGCGCAAAGGGCCTCGATTTTCCGTAACCATTTGGAATTTTGCTTTTTGCTTGACGGGGTTTTGTATACGACAAGCCATGCGGATACGGGCAAGCCAAAGTCCAGAGATAAGGATGGGGCTGATTTTTTGAATGCACCCTCTGCGCATTATTGGATGGGGACTGACAAACAATATACAGGCCCCAAGTACCCCGCAGCCGATGCAAACAAGTGTGAGGGGCAAGCATGACACAATCGCTCAGTGTAGGTCGGCGCATTTTCGTGCGCAGTTTCAAGATGCCTGGGGTGTGGCTTGAATGGTTTATCACGCCCACCAATCCGCCCACGTTTTCGGGCTATTGGGTGATGGACGAACACGGGTTTCTGGTTGAGGCCTCCCCTTATGGGAGTGCTTATTGACGCAAGCCCAAGTTATCCTCGTCCTGCGGTGTGTCTGGTGGGTGGTTAAGTGGTCTGTAATCGCTGCCATGTCAATCTATTGGCTCCCCCTCTTGCTGGTGTGTGGTGCAGCCCTTTTTAATCGGCGTTGACAAAATACAACACAAAAAGTGTTGACGTGTGGTGATTCTGTGCTATGATCTATCCATCGTATCAATCAACGCAAACGGAAACATCATGGCACAACGTCACCTGAACATCACCCGCGAAGAAGCTGCCCGCGTGATCGTGGATTTTGAGATTAACAAGTTCGTTGCTTATGTCGAGCTTGCAAGCGGCACGCCGATTGTTTTTGATACAGCTTATGAGTATGTCGAATTGCAGCATAGCTCCGAATTTTCAAAATATATGAATGAATGGGATCTGCCCCTTACACTCTCAAAAATGGCCTTGCAGAAGGCATGGTAAGGTAAAGCCCCGCTGAGTGCGGGGTTTCTTTTTGCCCTGCTTATAACGCCTAGCGTTATACGTTAAACAATAAGAATCTTTTTAAGCGCGCGCTCTCCCACAATGACACAACTATAACGCAAAACAGGAGGCATCCCGTTAGGATAAACCCTAAGTGATTGTAAAGATGCCATCTTAGGGTTTACCCTTAATCTGTCACTTGGCTAGAAGAAAGCCCTGAAAGAGAGAATGCCCCTAGAACGCACCAGAACGGCCTACAGCGCGTTTTCTCCGCTGTGCATACGCTGGCCTTGGAAAATATAGTTCGTTGATCCTACGGCTTTTCACAGGTTATCCACAGGCCGTTTCCTAGGAGAAAACGTAAGTTATCCACAAGTGGAAATAAAACAACCACACACTTTACTTGGTCTTTCTTTTGTGCTTGTCTTTCTCTCCCTGTAGTGCCTCATTTTTAGGCACATGTAGCAGGGTAACCAATAGGTTTAACCAATCGAGACAATAGGATTTTTCAATTAGTCAAGACATCGGAAAACGTGACATCATGGGATCACTGTAAAACAAGCTTTTGGAAACGATATGACCCAGACCCTCTACATCATCCGCAACAAGCGCACGGGCTTTGTCGTTGAGATTCACGACAACGTTAGCAAAGACTATGCTTACCACATGGTTGCAATCCATAACAGCCTGTACCCTAATGACCAATGGCTTGTCAGTGAGGAAGAGGTAGCAGACTAACCAAAGCCCTACAAACAATAGGGGCTTGACAACCTCATGCTTTGCATGAGACTATCTCCCTACACCAACACAACGGCACCGATAGGTGGCACAAAATGAGCGATCAGATTTTGGGCGTTTACAGTTATGAAGATTGTAACTATTACACGGGTGCGGCAGTCTTCCCGGAACAACACACTTACTTCTGTGAAGAGGTCGTAGACAGGTTCATGGTGGGCAGTGTTGACGACACCTGCTTTGCGCACCTGACGTACAACTTGACTCAGATGTAATCTATGACCAAAACCCAACGAATTGACGTTAGCGAATTGCGCAGCGGCCAGCATGGCCCCGCCACGGCCGCTATCTGGTGAGGGTAGTTAGGCGGAATTAACCGCCCGCTTGTTTATAGCGTTTACGTTAACACAACAAGAGGTTTAACCTAAAGGTTTGTATATGCTTGACATTTTTGATGCTTATAGTGTTAGCAGCTTGGAAATATGGTGGGATCTCCAGGTTCGCTATTTGTCGCTCATGATTGAAAAGCGGGTTTTTCTTCAAAACCTATCAGATTGGAGCTAACATGACAATCATTGTTTGGTCAAAACTCTACCCGGATTATGCCGAGCGTATGCGGGTGATGTCCCTCCCTCAAAACGTGGCACAATCTCTCATCCGTGCCTCTAAAATGTCCCTTATCCCTAAGGATTGAAAAATGATGGATCATTTTGTGGTGTGGCAGTTGCAGGGCGTCCGCTATCTCTGCTTGCGAGACAGTAAACCTGAAAACCACCATATCCTCGAACGGATTAGACGCCTCCCCTGCTAACAGACCAGAAAAGTCAAAGGAACAGACTCCCTCAATGCCCCTAGAAGCCCTCAAAAGGCCCCTTCTAGGGGCTTTTGTTCGTTGTGGCTACCCTACTATCAACCCAACAAAATCAATTGATCCTAGGGCTTTCTGATAAGCCTAAGAAAATCCAATTTATCCAATTGTGACAATGCCTTATGTGGGGAGTCTGAGGACAAGACAACCCACAATAGAGCACCCCTAAGGCCTGACCCGAGAGGGGAGGGGGCTACGCCCTTCAAAACTAACGTTTTTCGGCCATATTAAGTGATATTGAACTCACATACATCACTGTATGTTAGTTCTTAACATAACTTTATATTACCTCTAAAATGAACGTCCTTAATTTAACGAAAGACGTTCATTCTGAATGACCCTCTTTACTCTAAACCAGTCTGAGGGAGGGTCATCTAATATGTCCGTCTCCTTTAGCTCTAAGGACGGACATTAGGATGCCTTTCAGGCATAGCACCAACAAAGGATAGGGGATGATGATTTTTATAATCTATCATTCATCCCCAATACCCCTAGTTACTCTAGATGCCCTACGGGCCCCGAGATGGGGCGTCTTCTAGGTGGCTGTCAGACACGCCCCATTCAAGATGCCGCACACTGCCCGACATCCTGTCGGTGCAGCCCCCTAAGGTGCGGCATTAGAGCTGTCAGCTACAACCACCACTACCAATGTTTCACATGAAACAATGCAAGCCGCTAGGCACACTCCGAAGCAAAAAGGAAGCCCTTCAGGGTAGCCCTGTAAGGGCGAACACGCCGACAGGCTACACGTCAAGCTCTAGCAATACCCGAGTCTTTTAGTCTGTCTCTTAAAAACAACTTGACACTATCCCGGAGGGTATGGTATAATGACGAGGGGGAGAGGTACAGATATTTGAATGAAATATCCGACTAAAATGTGGGGTCTTTGGGGAGGTATTAGGACTACCGGAGAACTACCAGAGGACTATCCGGTCACTGAGATGGCGCCATGCGCGTCCAGCAAGGTACCCACGAACACCCATTTGCTATCTGACAGGCTTAAGTATCCACCCTAGTGGTTGTCAACATATTTCTAGGCAATAAAAAGCCCAGGCTTGTTAGACCTGGGCATATTTAATTTTCGGGGGTTGTGTCTAAAGACACTGTTTGTAGAGCTACGTTTTACAAGATGCGTAAGATATTTTGAATGTTGATCTTTGCATTCCGAGCTTCTCGATAGAGTGGGTGCTTGGTGCTGGACATGCCAAACAAGCCAAGAGAGGACATTATAAGACATACCCACAGGACGTAAGCCAAGAGGCTAATGAAACGTCCCACAAAGGCCAGAAGGACTGTGCCTAAGAAGACTGGCAATACAGCTATGGAGAAGGTTAGCAGCAGCCAGCCAAGGGCAGGTTTAACGTATGTCATTATTACCCTATCAGACAGGTGTGTAATTGAGGTTGTACTTCTTTGCAATGTTAACCATTTCCCCTTCCCATTGCAAACTGCCATAGTCCAGAGCTTGATCGTGCGCAGCTTGCAAGTCGGACAACAAAGGGAGCTGACTCTCATCGAAGAATTGGTTGAACGTAGAGGGATAGTAGCGAAAGACCTTCCGGATGCTTGTATCTGACAAATTAGAGTCCCACGTCTCCGCAATGTCATCATCAATGCAATGACCAACAGCACAACAAAGCTTAGTGTCATTCTCGTCTGTGTGGCGATATTTACAGTCACCAAAGCCGCTGCCAGATTGTTTGTAGTCTTGCCCACGGATACCGAAGAGGGCTTTGTCAAAGATTTCTTGAGATGTTAGCTTAGTCATAATAGCCTTTCATTGTTTAACGATGTGTGCGATAGAGATGTAACGATTGCACACATGCTGCGTGCATGTGTACCCTCCGCAGGAGGTGTCATGCTTAGAGAAGTGTAGCATACAAATCTTGTCTTTCTTCAACCAAGTCTTAGGTTGGTCTGGATGTTGACAGACAGCGTAATGGCTAACAGAGTGGTTGAAGTAAGCACAGTGCTTTCCCGTGTTTAAAACCAGACTATCACTCTTGATTGTATAGGAATCTCCAGAGTCTGTCAAGTCTTGGGCAAGGGCACTAGACCAGTGTTTGTGTTCCATTTTCAAGCCTCCCGAAGTTTGAGTGGTGAGAGTATATGACAAATTACATCAGCAGTCCAACCATTTCCAAGCATTTTGTACCGCTGTGGCTCTGATGCAGCTTGCGTGTAGTTGTCTGGAACTGTCTGCAATCGCTCGCATTCAATTGGTGTACACTTTCTGACAAGACCCCTAGAAAGAAGAATATTGTTGTGTTCCCAAGATGAGGTTGTCAAGGTAGGGGACTTCCCATCTCCTGCACGCACACCTCCCTGGTTTGTACCGTGTGGGCGTTGCAAGATGTATGTTGTGTTCCATGACGGTTCGCCGCGAACCGTCAAACACTTGGCCTTGCTTGGATTAAATGCTACATAGCCATCACGCTCTTTTACCTCGCCATAAGACTTCAACCACTCCAGTCTCCCACCTGAAATCTGGTATTTCTCGTCAACAACAGATTCAAGAATGTCTTGTAGGAGGATCTCTTTATCCTCCGGCTGTTCGATTTCCAAGTTAGACCAATAAAGACGATACCGATTTTGTGCGGATACGAGATTTGAATTGATTGCAACAGGCTGCACCCCAAGACGCGAAGAAATCAAGTCTTTGTGCTCTTGTTTCATTCTCACATTCTCAAGCAACCAATTTCTTGGCTGTGTTTCTTGAAGGATGCGCTCAAACTCAAAGTACAAAGCACTGCGCGGGTCATCAAATGCCAGTTGTTTTCCTGCCATTGAAAACCCTTGGCACGGAGAACCGGCGAGCAATAAATCAATCTTACCAACAAAGTACTCGCCAAACTCTGTATACAACCACCCATCTCTGTAGGACACTTTTGTGACATCCCCGATATGTGTTACATCACTCCAATTAGACTTACTCACTTTTATGGCGTGCTTGTCAATCTCTGCTGCAAAATAGTTTGCAACGGGGATGTCTATGCGGTCAAGTGCAATTCTCCCGCAGGACATTCCGTCAAATAAACTCAAGACATTCAATCCTTGCATCAATACTCTCCTGGGACATAATACAACTTCTTAGCCATCTCAGGTGGCATAGCCAGGGAGCCACAACCAACATAGTCTTCATCAATGAATGCTGCCAGCGGAGAGAGAAAGCCAATGCTACGCATATCCCTCTCTACATCAGACATGATGATATTTTGAATGTAGGAGTTGTGCATCTCACTAATCAGAGTCCACAGACGACCAGAGGCGGATTGGATTTCCTTGAAGCTAGAAGAAGTCTCTTGATCCAGCAAGGACATCTTTTCTGTGAAGTCTTCACCTTGCTCAAACAGAGAGAAGACGTGAGAGCGTGCTTGCTCTGCTGAGATAATCAAACCAGAGATGATGTTCTTCTCTTCATACAACTCACTAACAACTTCTGGACTGCTGTTAGCAGGGAGCTGTTTAATGACTTGAGAGACTAGGGATTGGAGATACGTCATGCCAACGATAGTGGCTTGAATGTTCTCTAGGGCTTGTTGGTATTTGCTGTTGTCACACATTGTTGATTACCTCTTGTTGATTGAACAATGAAATTGTACCAGAGTCTAGTGCTTTCTGGAAGCGACGAACGTATTGACTGCCGCCACTCTTGTAGTAGAAAGACAACACATTGTAGTAGTTACGGTAGGCATATTCTCTAAACCAGCCACTGGTAATCGAGGTACAGACCTTCTCCAGTGCCATAGTGAAAGCCTTGTCTGGGTGGGTCTTGAAGTTGCCAGGGACAAGGCTACGCTCAAGAGCCAGCACACAGCTTTCCTCATACACACCAGCTAGGCGGATATTTTCTGGTTGTGCAAAGAACAAGTCCTTGCTACAAGCTACTTCATTTTCCTGGGGTTTGTAGTACAGGTAGGCGGGCTTGTCATACAAAGCGATAGCCTCATGGATGTCATCATGGACATATTTGTATGGGACAGACCTGTAATCGAAGAACTCCTTGCTGGTTGTGTTCAGATTGGGGAGTTTGTTTGTGTAAGTCTGCTTCTCCCGCTGAGACAGGAGAACGCTGTTGGGAATCTGAGCACCCAGGCTACGAAGAAGCTGGATGTCATTCAAAGTCTTGAGGAAGTGTGGGGAATCTTTCTTGAACTTGTGACTCTCTTTGAAGAAAAGGAGCCAATCAAACGAAGCAGGAAGGATTGTCACACCAGATGGATGCTCTGCGTAGCTACAAGCCTCAAACAGCATGTTTCCATAGATGGCTTGAGATGTCCCCGAGGCTTCAGAGTCCTCAACTTCCAGCATGACGTGCTTACCGCCAGGGAGGTTGCATTTGTAGATGTGTTTGGGGAGGTTGCCTTCCACAATGCTGTGCAAGGCGTAGCCAAGCGGGAAGCGGGAGGTTAGGGCAGCTTCTACGTGCTCCAGTGGGCCAAGCCAATCAATGTCAGAAGGCTTGCGTGGGAGCAAACCCTTGTCAGCCAGAGGCTTAGAGCCAATCTCAAAGAATACAATGTTGTCTTGCGTGCTACAACGCATATAACCTCCAAATGAAAACAAGGCTTGTATCTTACCTCAGAAAGAAGCAGATAGTAAGCCTTTGTTGTTTATGTGCTACAATTAGCAAGTGTCAGAGGAAGACACCCAATCGCCAGCAGAGTATCCGTAGTACGAACTAGAGGTAAGTTGGAGACTTTCTCCGTTCCCGTAGTCTCCGAGAGAGACATATACTTGAAACTTCAAGGCAAGGTCAGTCACAATATCCTTGATGATATTTCGTGGCAAGCAACCCTCATATGTTGTAACAGCCCGGATAAACTTCTCAGCTTCTGCTTCACTTTCAATCTTGCTTGCTACCTCTTGCAATTGCAGAGAGATATTAGCAATTGTAGTGCTCAAAGCACCAACAGCGTTATCAACAATTTCTTTTGTGTTTGTAGTCATTATATTTCCTTACCAGTCAATGTCAATAACGTAGTCACCAGCAGGGAGGATTCCCTTTGTATGCAAATCATTCACAACCATCTCCATGTGCGGGTAGAAGTTACGCTCCCACCACAGACCCAGACCATGCTCTCTGTCCCACTCTTCAGCAGACTCCAACTTCTTTTTAGGGTCGCGCTCTAGCCATGCCTTAAAGGACACACCCATTTCGCGGTGGTTCACTTCTTCAGGAACAATGTCTTGGTCGTAATCATACGGGTATGCAAGCGGAACAGTGAATGTTGCCGTACCACGACTTTTGCACCCATCTTGTTGTTGGAAAGAGTAGGGTCGCCCATAAGTTTGCATAACCAAGTCATCAAACTCACCAACATCAATAAAAGTTACTTGTCTTCCAATGGTCATATCCTCTCCTTTGCTCAGCATTGGCTTGCCACCCAAAACCCATCATCGTGGCCGTAGTACTCGCCACAATAATTTTGCTGACACTCTTCAGCCACTTGAGACATAAACTCGTAGAGCATATCTTCATCTGCTTCTGGTTGGTCTTCCCCTACATCTCCGAAGTTACCATTGAAGTAATCCCGCAGATCATCTCCAATCGCATAAGCAAGAACTTCCAGACGTTTGTAGTGCGCTTGCAGCTTGTCATAGACTTCTCGCTCATCTTGCAAGTCAATGTAGTCCCAAGGATCTGCATCATACCCCAGACAAGCGATACGCTTAATCAGGGCTTCACGTTCAGGCAAAGGCAGTGACAGATACTCCTCTGCTGTTGCAAATTTCTTAGTCATTTTGTCTCCTCAATAATCGCTGTTAATCCACTCACCATCGTCATAACTGTCATATCCATATGCGTCAATAACAGCATGGGCGGTGTCAAATGCAAGATCAGTTAACTTCCAACTCTCAGGATTATCTCCTATTTCCTGCCCACAATCTCGGAGAGCATCAACAAGCCCCCCTGCCTGCTTATCAAACTTTCCTTTCACTTTAGCCACTTCTTCAGACATTTCTTCCAGGGACAGGCCATCTTCCGAGCGCCAATCTGCTAGAACAGCTTTGACAATACTTTGTTGCTCAGAATACTTTGTACCCTCTGGGATTTTAGCTGCAAGCTGTGCAACAAACTCCGCATTCACATCTTTAGTCGTAAAAGTCATAGTTTCTCCTTACAAGTATTGGCAAGCCTCTGACAACTTCATTTTCTTACTCTTGATTTTTTCTGCGTGAGTATCCTGACATGCAGAAATAATATCTGAAACATACGGAGTATAGGCGTCAACATACCCGTTTAGACACATAACACCGTCAAACATATAAAATACAAGATTTGTTACACAGCCATCGTGATCTGTGATTGTAACTACGAGTGCTTCTCCATTTTTAAGCACACCCTTACGACTTTTGTACTGCTTCTCCAGCAAGATTTTCTGGTGTGTCAGCTCAGCAAGTCGGTCATTGATGTCTTGTAGCTCTGCTTCAAATTTTGCTTTGCTCATTTTAACTCCTTAGTTAAGTGGCTCAAAAGTTTCTGGGTTTACTTCTCGGATACCGATTCCTACGCACTTTGTAGGGACACCTGAATCGGACAGACACTCCATCTCAAACTCGATGTACTTACCAATCAACTGTTGTGCATTCTCAAACAAACGATAGTTGATTGTTGGGTGTGAGTCTTTGCGCATCAGGCAATCGAAAGTAACGCCAGTCTCAAGTTCACATGTTAGCACACCACAATCGTTCTTGTCAATACGCACAGACAAGACTTTTGCTTCTGCTGTAGCACGGGGCTTACGCTTCTGCAAGTCACACGAACGCTTGCCAAACTCGTACAGACCCTTGGCATTGCGATACATCATGCCCTCATAGCCCAGCCCAACAAAGTGCTCGTACACAATATCAGCCTCCTCAGGCGTGTTAGCCATGCCAGTCCACACAACTTGGATGGGGATGAAGATGCCTTCTGCCTCCCATCGAGTAATACGATCATGCAGCTCTGCCAGCCGTTGTGCTCGTTGCTCAAACGTACCAGCCATTGGGATGTCGTACACGAAATAGCGCAGCTTGTGCGTGTTCTCATTTTCTTTACGGAAAGCAGACACAATCTCTTGCAAAGACAAACCACCCTCTGACTTCAAGCCTGCATAGACTTCACCGTCAAGGCCATCCCGCAAGAAGCCAAAGGCTTGCAGCAGTTTGAAGCCACGATCCCAGTGCACTGGATTTGCAGTTTCAAGCCCTGCCTTGCTCTGGGCTTTACCCTCTGAATTAACGGAATGACGGCAGTTGTGAACCAAGATACCCTCTGCAAAGTAGTTGTGGTTTCCCTCTACTTCAATATCGTAAGCTCCATATTTTGCGTCAGCCTCCCCGTAAGGGTAAACCCCGCCTATATTATTTTTCACATGGGTGTACCAACTTTGTGGCTTAAGTTGTTCAGTCAGAATCCCTTCTGGTATTTTCCGCTTCAACATGTTGCCAGCTATTTTACTGATACGCCACAACAGGTATGCAGTGTCAGGTGTTGAAAATGACAAGGAGAGCCTTCCGGGCTTTCCTGTAATTGTTGGGTGAACATTATACAGTTTTTGCAATACCCATACAAAGCCTTCTACTGTCTCTCTTGAATACCTTGCAACACTAATGTGGGCTCTCGGAGTCAACGGATTACCATTGTTGTAGGATAGATTACCATCATCCATATACCAAATTGCTAGTGTTTCATCCGTAAAAATCTTTTTCAACTCTTTTGGTGAGATTTCACACCTACGACCGTAGTTTTCAGAGTTTTTATCAATGTCGTAGAAAACATCCAGTGGAAATGGCGTTGCAGAGAGTGTATCTGATGTGAATACAAATTGTGGTTTATTGTACCCACTCATTTTGCCCACCTTGCTCCACGTAACTTCTGAAAGCAACTGACTCTTACAGTCTCCGAATAGCTCATCTGCCTCACACACAGAAAAGGAAAGTCGCCAAGATACAGTTGCTTGCAAACTCCGTCTGCGCTTTTCTATCGCAGCAACAGAGTCACCCATAAGCATACCAGCAACAATGCCCAAGGCTTTATAGTTAGCACCATACAACTGAGAAGTCTCTGACAAATCTTCAGCAGGGGTCCACTCACCGTCCGCCCAAACTTTGTGGTTTTTTGTGATGCGTTGTTTATCTGCAAAAAGAAGCCATTCTTTTTGAGGTTTGTCCCCATTATTGAACCAGTTGACCACACGTTTCAACTCAACCATTCCAGTCTCTTCATTGTACGATGCAACTTTAATAGGTAGCTTGTTCTCTACAATCTCCCCAATAGACTTATAACCCTCTGCCGTTTGAATTTTTGTGTTGTACCCAAAACAACCATTTAGCTTCGGCTGTAGGTACACGGGATAGATGATCTTGTGCCCTTGGTCATCAAAAGATTGAGCTTTCATTGGGGCTGTATCTACTGCACCCAGAGCTTCTTCCTTTGTTTGGAAGTAGCCACGGTCAAGCTGGTGTTGCCACTTGCTCTGAGCCTCTAGGATCGCTTGTTGCTCTGCGGTAGTCTCATTACTACGTCCTACGTTCTTTGGCTCCGCCACAGTCGTTTTAGACTGCTTCTTGCCCTCGATGAGGCCATGCGTTACCACAATGCTACTTCCTTCTGTGTAAACAAACCAGATTTGGAGCTTGCCAGCAGAAGTCTTACTGTAAAGGGGTGGAAATTGTTGCGACATAGTGCCTTTCAGATACGTTTACGGATTGTTTCCGTGGTTGGCGGAGGGCTAGGAGGTGCAGGCGGCTTAGGATAAGTTGGGTCTGGATTTACATTCACATCACTGCGCTTGTGCGTTGGGTGCTTACAATCTTCCAACTTCTTTCTGAAGTCTTCTACGGTAATCTCCGTAGTCTTGTCGTCTGCACTCATGTGCTTTTCAAGCACGGTTACAAAACCCCACACCGAAAATCCGCCAACAACGGCTGCAATCAACGTGTAAAAGATTGCCTTGATGTCCAACGACACCGAGAAGGCAGTAGCAAGCACAATCACAAAAATGGCTGCACCAACGTATGCTGCAAAGTCTTTAAGAGTCATTCTGGTTCACCTTTCAAAGTTATTGTTAATACCATCAACCACGTCTTCCCACTTCTTACAGGCACTGCCTGCTTCATTCAGCGTATGCACGCCCCCAGCAAGAAGAAATACCAGAACACAGATTGCAAACACAGTCATATTTTCTCCTTAAAATGGGATTGTGTTGTCTGGCTCCACAGGCTTTGCGGGCAATGAAGGTTTGGAATCTTCTGCGGGAAACGCATATGCGTGTAACTTATCTTGGAACTTGTAGCTCCAGGAATTGTTTGGCAGTGCATTAAATACTTCTGGGAACTTACCCTTAGCCGCTTTCTGTACGCCTTCCCAACTTACGTTGCTGGAAGGCATGTCTTCAAGTTTCTTGGGACTGATACTTTCCAGTGCCACACAAGCCGCTTCAATACTGAATGGCTGAGTCTTGTCAAAGATGTCTTGCACGTTGTAACCATACATCCCGCCCATCTGTGCTTCACACTCTTCCCAAGAATTGATCTTCAGTTGTGAGATTGCAAGCAGTAGACGCATCAATTGAGGCTTACTGGTGTGGTAGCCTTTGTCCTTGTACTTGGCAGTGCGCAGCACAGAAATCAACGGGTATGCAGTGTTTGTGTTGATCTGGATAGTACGCTGACTATTGTGACGCAGGAAGTCTTCATGCAGCAGGAACTTTCCGGTCTTAGGGCTGAAACACCCCATATTCACGGTAAAGTCAAAGTCATTGAAAATGTCTTCTGGCGTTGGGAAGAACTTGTAGTAGATGAGTTGGCACTTAACATCTGCTGCACGACGAACAAACGTCATACTCTTGTCTGTGACATTCATAAACTGATGATAGCCATACTCATTAGACCAAAGTGCAGCTACAAATTGCGATGCTTTCTCTGCACTTGGAAATTACAAATCAAAATCATTTACAGGCTGGTTAGTCAGTACAGAAGTTACTGCACCACCAGCAACAAGACCATCAAACTCTGCAATTGCATCATAAGTATCGTCCATCAAAGACTTCAGAATAGCAGCTTCGCGTGGGAAGTCTTGCCACTTGTCAATTGCCACTGGTTGTGGCAGATCACCATTAAACATCAATTCTCCGTACATGCTTATCCTTTCCGATAATAGATGTGCTGTCCTAGCACAACAGTTTTCTTAAAGCTCTTACGCCATACAGGCTTCACTTGCTTTGTGTGATAGTACAAGCTGCCCCTTGTTGGGTCTGTTGCTTCCCCTTGCCACACATAGTGCGCAATACGGAGCATTCTAGTGTACGCTTTCTGATCTGTCAAGCCTTTCTTTAGACTACCATCATGCGTATATGAGAATTGGCGTGGTGCATAAACAACATCATACAGGGAGTGTCCGAACTTCTTGGTTGAAAGCCTGTTCATGGCAACAAACATTGTACCAGCAACGGCTTGATCTGTCTTCTGACTTCGTGCCTCAAAGTACCCAACTTCTGCCAGCAACCTGCAAGTCTCGGACTGAGAGCATTCTGCCACACGTTCTTTGTTTGTCAAGGGCTTTGCCGGAACTTTTTGTTGTGGCTGTTCAGGGTACTTACCAGTTAGTTGTAAAAAGCACAGATAAAAATAAAGGCACAAGACCCCTAGAGCTACCCAGAGTGCCTTGTGCCAGATTTTAGATTTGCTCAACATCAACATTGTTTTCCTTCAAGTATGCAATACCGCTATTGTCACGGTATTGCTCTCGAAAGTAAACCTTTTTGATGCCCGCTGTTGTAATTTTGATACTGCATGGGAGACAGGGAGCATGACTCACATACATCGTCGCCCCTGTTGCTGTCTCGTTGGATGCCCAGAGCTTTTCCAAGCAAGCGACTTCAGAGTGACGCACATGAGGGAGTGTCAACCCATCTTCTCCCTCACACACCTCGGAGGGCCACCCAGGCGGTGTGCCATTCACACCACAAGAGATGATGGCCCCATTCTTCTCAAGGAGACTCCCAACTTTCAGACGCTTTGCCTCAGATGTCTGCCCAAAACGGATTGCCATATCCATAAAGGCATCTCGGTATTTGTCTTTCATCGGACAGCCGCGTGCATCTCAACCCGGATGGTGTATTTCCCTTTTCCGTAGATGTCGTCAGATTTTTCCTGTGCTTTAGAGCGAGTGTGCGTCTTGAAGTACACACCCTCCCCCATAGCGTTGACAATGTAGAATCGAGATGGAGGCTTGAAGTCATCATCCATACGTTCTTCCTCTGAAACGTGCAAGACTTCCATCTCTTTGCTCATCGTGCTGCCTTCTTGGCTGGAGCCTTCTTAGCTGGCTTTACAGCTTCAAGCTGTTCCTCTACTTCCGCCATCTGGGCCTGAACAGCATCAATAGATTCTTGAATCTTAGCTTCAAAGGCTGCTTGCTTTGCGCTGTAGAAGTTTTCACGCCATTCTTGACGCAGTGGGAAGCGTCGGTTGATTTCATCATCGTCAAGATAAATCTCAACGCCACGAAGAACATCTTGGATTTCTTGTTCAGTCAAGAAACCACCGTAAGCCTCTTTCACAAGACGGGCATTCCGACGCATAAGGCTTTGGCTGCTACGCTCCACATTTGACATAGTTCCGATAGTGCCTGCCTGCATCTCGTGAATCATAAACTCACTGTGATCCATAGCAACTAGGTCATCACAATAAATTGCGAAGATTGTTGCAGCAGAGCTTTGACTACCTGTACACATTGCCAGGGTGTGTGCGCTAGTCATCTCCAAGAAGTTAATCAGAGGCAGGAGCACGTCAACACTACCGCCGTGGTTGTTCAGGAGGAATGTGATGTGATCCAGCTCGCCAGCAGTACGCAGGAGATTCACAACATCATCAAATTCCTCTGGATCTGCCAGCAAACGGGACATAGAAACTGTGTGCTTGGAAGCAATAGTTTCCGTGTAGATTGCAGGCCCCTTGTCAAACAACAGGTTTTCCTTGCTCATCTTAGTTTGCTTGTTCATTCTGCTTCTCCTTGTCTTTCATCATGCCAATTGCGACATCCCGCACAAAACCACCACGGACAATATCGTCTGGGGAGTTAAAGTCTACCACAGCAACACCAGAGAGATTGTGGCGTCGTGAAAAGTGCAAGAACCACTCCATCCCGCTTTGACCTTGGATGTCTTTTTGACGAATGTCGCCACACAAAACCAATTTGCAGTTGTCAGAGATGCGGGTAACGATGGACAGCATCTCTTCCGGTGTAGTTTGCTGTGCTTCATCTACAATCAGAAACGATGGTTGGTCAAAACTACGACCACGAATGCTCTCAACATCTTGCACTTCAATTTCACCAGTCAGCCCATCATCTAGTGCAAGTTGGTATGCAGCAGTGCCAATACGCCCCTTAATCGTATCCAGCATGTTGCGAACGTAAGGATAGAGCTTTAGAAGCGTAGTCCCCGGTCTAAATCCTGCCGTCTTGCCCGTCTGGACGTATGGGCGAGCAACAATGATCTTCTCAATCTCATTGTTACGCAGGGCATCTGCTGCAATAGTGCTCGCAACAAACGTCTTACCGGCCCCGTGGAACCCCAAGCACACAACAACTTGAATGTTGGGGTCTTTCAGGTATTTGATGTAGTCCTTTTGCTTTGGAGTTGCAGCAACAAGCGGAGGAAGTTGGCGCTCTGCCTTGAACTTCTCCTTAATCGGAGGTTTCTCAACTTGTGCCTCAACTTTGGCAGCACGCCGAGAGCTGTTGCGGCCACTTCCACGCGGACTCTTACCACTAATCACACCGCTTTCGGTGAACTTTTGTCTTCCCATCTACTACCTCCTTCTCGTTCAATCGTGATAGAACGTATAACCAAACACACCCTGGCAAATAATCCCCTTGCGTTGCACAGCAGAGTTTACAAGACTTGCAGAATCGCACAACACGTTCAAGCTGTTGTGGACTTCAGTCTCAATCCCTGCTGTGCTGCCACCTTCTTCCAAGGAAAGGACAGCTTCTACAGCGTTACGGAAGTCGATGACACCGATCACAGGGCCTGCCTCAAATACAGAGCCATATGGATTGATATTCAACTTACCAACAAAACTGACAAGCTCTTGGATTGTATAGAACAGTGAACGATTACGGTCATAAATGTCTACAATGAACAACTTTCGCTGTGCAAGGTTGTACGGATTGCCGTTGATTCCCGGCCCTGCAACGACACCAACAAACACCAAGTCTTGTGGCAACGTCATAGAGATGTTGTTGAGCTTACTTGCACGAACAGCTTGTGCAACACCATCCTCTCCTTCAATCACACCACCGTCAACTGTAAACCACCAGCCATCTACACGCTCTTTGGTTGTGTAGTAGTCTTGCAGCTTGTTCTGGAAGAAATTATCCCAATCCTCAAGGACGTTCACTCCCAAGGCATCTTCAATGTACGACATAAACGTCCTTTCTTTTTGTGTTGCTGTACCTTAATTATAGCACGGAATGTGCTTAAAGTCAAGGCTTGTTACAAGTGACTTATCACGCCTTGCCGTGGCAGCCACCACTTTCAAGATAGGCGTTGGAGATAACCTTGAAACTCTCTCCATCGTAAGCCTTAAAGACAAGCCCCTCCCGCTGCACAGGTGCTAGAGCACTCTCCCCTTCTGCAAAACACAAGAGATCGTTAAGCAGCAACGGCTCACCCGTTGGAGTGCAGGTGTTATACATGCGATTGCCAGCGTTCATCAGCACAGGAACATGCTCAATCCCTTCAGGGATGTAGTTGTGGTGGAAGTCCTGCCGCTGCTTCGGATTCAGAGCCTTGCCTGTGTTCAGGTTGATGATTTTGTAAATAAAAAGTTTTTGTTCCTTCAGGCCGTAGATATTGTTTTGAATACCAGGGCCACACAACTCGCCCTGGATTGCAAAGTCAAAGCCACATTCTGCTGCAATGGAAGGCAGGAGAGCTTCCATCTGAAACTTGTTGAACATATTTGCCCAATTATTCACAGAGTCGGTTTTCAATCGAACATTTCGTGAGCACACACCAACCTCGTTGTCTTTGATGTAGGCAGTGAAGGATTGGCCCTCCAGCTTCTCTGTCACTTCCCACACCTTGTAGGGACTGGCAGAGTTCTTCCACTTGCCATAGATGTTCTGCACACGCTCTTGGTCAGTCTTCTCAATGAAGTAAGGCCATGCACCGGCAGCGTCAAGGTTTACAGGTTCACGTTCTTCTGGACGTTCGTACTTGACGATTCCAAGTAGTGTCCCAACATTACTACCAACAAACGGTTCAACATCAAACCATTGCTCAGAAGGGAAGGTGGTTAGCTTTTCAAGTGGCAGAAGCAACCCTTGACTGCGAGCACCACGAAGTTTCACAGTCTTCAGGACATTGCCCAACACACCGTTAAAGTTTTTGGGCTTACCTTTCGTCAAGAAAGGTGCAAGACTCTCTGGGATGAAGGAATCAATCTCGCAGAACACAACATGATCGCCCATAGCGTAGGCGCCCTTGCGATCAACAACCCACCAACCCTTCACACGGTAGTGCTCCAGCTTATCAGCACCCTCGATTGGTGCAACTTCTTCCACAACTTCAATCGAAGCCATAACACGTTCAGACATAACAATCCTTTCAACAATTGATTAAACGCTCTCAGAGCGATTTTAACACGTTACCCTAGCCAGGGTATTCCCAACACAAACAAACGCAGCCAAGGGGCTGTATAGCACCTTCCTGAGCCTCTTACGATCCTAACACAACCAAGCTGTGCTGTCAACAACAACTTTAACTGTGTTTGAGCACAACAACTGTGTCTGAGACAGACTGTAGCACACTCTCAGTCTTGAGCACAACAAGATCATAAAAATAATTTATTTACAACAATCATTGTGTTGTGCTACACTCACAACTTATATGTGCCCTCCAAGCGGAGCTTGCCAACACAGGGGAGGGCACACTAAGACAGCACCAACAACGTGTGTTGCATAGCAACGTGCTGTCCTTGGTTGCCAACGGCAACTTTAGAGCACACAAACAGTCTCTCAGTGTAACAATCTGTAAAGATAGACTGTTTTCTAGTCTAACACTAGGGATTTCGGTCAAACCTAGGGTTTTCCCTAATGGTAATTTTCAAAAAGTATGGTACAATAAGTACATATAGTACATTATAAGGTACTACGAACGGTAGTGAGTAGTACACAGGCGGTAGCATTTATAGTTATTTATAGATATATATTATTTATATATTAAATATATATCTATGTATTAACGAGCGGTAGCGAGTTAATACACTTATAGTGTACTTAAAGAACTCTAAGTGTGCCTACGGCACCACAAGGAGCGCAGTTGCGCTCTTTAAGGTACCTTCTGATGTGTTCTAGCTGTCAGAGAAATAAAATAATTTTTCTGTGCTAAGATGCTGTTGTGTTGGAAAGATTGTGTGCTTAACAACGTATTAGGGTAAACCCTATAAGGGTAAACCCCTATTTACAAATGAAGTTTTGTATGGTACAATAGTACATACGTTACGAAATAAATTCTGTTGTGTTGTAGCTCAGAGGTAGAGCTGGTGACTGTTAATCACCCGGTCGGCGGTTCGATCCCACCCTTCACAGCCAAGGTCATTCCGTGTCACTAGCGGATAGTACAGTCACTTCCTGAGACTGTATGATGAAGTAGGGTAGTGCCTACAACAAAAATCGGGATAGCTTGGCTGGTGTGCCAACGAAGTAGCCTCACGGATGGAGCTAACGCTTTGAAGTTCGGAAGGAACACCACTAATTCTTGGGTTGCTATCTGGTGAGACTCTGCGCTTTGCAAGCATGGAGGAAGAGTTCGATTCTCTTGTGATCCACCAAACAATGCGATGTTAGTTTAATCGGTAAAACACCTTCCTTCCAAGTAGAAGTCTCCCGTTCGATTCGGGAACGTCGCTCCAAGTTTGAGGCAAAAACACAAATTGTGTTGCAGGTTCGAGTCCTTCCTTGTGCAGTCCGTGCAAGTAGACGAACGGTAGAGTCGCCTCATCTTATTGCCGTATTAGCTCAGTTGCTAGAGCAACCGCCTTGTAAGCGGTAGGTCGTGGGTTGGAGTCCTACATGCGGCACCAAATGTTTAGATTGTTCATACAAAACAGTCCGTGTTCTGCTTGCACTGCAAGCCGGTATGCACGAAAGACATACGCTGTATTGCGTAAGCAGCATGGTTCTATAGCGGCTGAGTGTGATGGAAGCACGCTGGGTTCATACCCCAGAAGACTTGTTCGATTCAAGAGTTCGCAACCAAAAATGTATCGTTCTTCTAACGGCAAGATGCTGGGCTCCAAACCCATGCGATTGAGGTTCAAATCCTTAGCGGTACGCCAAACTAATCAAGCCTTGCCAATCCTGTGTGGTTGTGCAGGGCTTTTTATTTTCTAAGACAATTATTTGTAAACTCCTTATTGGAGAAACTCCTTGTGGAGAGTATATGACAAAACAGACAGAAAAACGTGTCTCTCACGTCGATGCCCTCTGTGCTATTGCTGACATCATGGAGGCAATGCGCAAGCAAGGGGTGAGCATCAATCAGTTGGCAGAATCCTTGAAGTGGACTCCACGCTACACAGAAGACTTCCTCTTTGATGGGGAGCGTCCTAAGCTCTCTGAGCTGCAAGCTGTAGCCAAAGAATTGAATGTGAAGTTGGAGTTTTGATGGCAGATACAAAGTTTAAGCCAAAGGCCAGTGGTAATCCAAAAGGGCGCCCAAAGGGTGTCAATCGCTCCGCTCTACGCGGCATCTTGGCAAAGCTCAAGAAGATGGATCAAGAGGCCATTGACACAATTCAGAAGAGTCTAACAGAAGGCTCTACGGTTGACAAGGACAAGGTGCAAACAGCTAAGTGGGTGGTGAACACAATCACTCTAGTCCACAAGGCTGTGCTTGCAGAAGAAGACAAAACTGTTCGTGCTACAACAGATGGAGCACCAGAACAAGACAATGAAGATACAACAGACCCAGATTATGTAGATCGCTCTACAGTTGCTAAGGTCTTCAGTATCTCCATGCCAGATAAGAAGGATTAAGAATGGCTTTCCGTCAAGAAATTAAGATTACCTCTCACGACGCAAATACCTTCCTCTTCCTGATTGAAGAAATGGTAAGCAAAGGTGGTAAGGTTTTGAAGGGCTATCCCTTCCTCTCCCTCCCATACACCGCTTACTTTGAGTTCATCAATAAAGACTACATCCAATCCAAGCCTGGGGTTATTGACCTGGGTCGTAAAGTAATGGAAGATGCTGTTGCTGTAGCAAACTACACAAAAGAACAGCTTGAAGAAATGGATTGGGATGCCTTCCGTGCTGTGTGCAAAGTGTTTGAAATCAAAGGCCGTGAGCGTGCCGTGATGATTGAGCAATACCTGAAAGCACAAGCAGAGGGTAAATGATAAGGAGGCTTAGATGGCCCTAATTGAGCCTAAGAGCCCTTTTCAAGAGAAGTATTTACAGAGCAACGCTAAGATTCTCGTAGTGGGCGGGAGTGCCGGTTCTTCAAAAAGCTACGTTGGTCTAATGCGGCATTTGCGTTGGTGCCATGACCCCGACTATCGCGGGTTCTGTATTCGTAAGAACTCCACTGCGATCATGAAAGAGGGTGGCCTGTTTGACGAAGCAACAGCTTTGTTCAGGCTGTACGACCCAAAAATTAAGATCAAATTGAAAGACCAGAAGATTGTTTTTTCTTCTGGTGCCTCTGTATCATTCTCGCACTATGAGGATGACAAGGCAGCAAACCTCTACCAAGGTCTTCAGCTTTCAAATGTATTCTATGACGAAGCATCCCACGCAGATGAGAAACACATCTGGTGGTTGATTTCTCGTCTTCGGACAAAAGCAAAGCTGAATCCAAGTATTTGGCTTTCATGTAACCCAGACCCAGACAGCTATTTGTTTGAGTGGGTGAAGTGGTGGCTGTACCCTGAAGGTCACCCAGAGCATGGTATGCCTGACCCAGAGAAGAATGGCGTCACACGGTGGGTTCTGCGTGTTGGCGGTGTGATGTGTTGGGGAGACACCCCAGAGGAGTTGATCCTCCGCTACGGGAAGCCTGACCTCCCGATCAATCACGAACGTCAAGTGAAGCCTCTTAGCTTCTGCGTCCTACTTGGGACAATCCGCGACAATCCCACGCTGATGGAGATGCAACCGGAATACTTGTCCAACCTTGAATCCCTGCCAGATGTTGAGCGTAGGCGCCTCCTGTTGGGAGATTGGACAGCTAGACAGTCAACCAGCACATTCTTCAATAGAGAGTGGGTGGACGAGATTCTTGACTACCCGCATGAGCAAGACATCCTTGAGACTGTCCGAGCTTATGACTTTGCTGGGACATTGGTGCATGATGGGAATCGCTCACCAGACTACACAGCAACAGTGAAGATGGTAAAGCTGCGCTCTGGTGATTATGTCATCACAGACATCAAGCGTACACGAATTCGCTTTGGCGATTGGGAAAACTTTGTGCTTGAGAATGCAGCAGAGGATGACAGAAACACAACAGTGTTGATTCCAAAAGATCCCAACCCCGCAGCCGCAGCAGCAACAGATTTGCTTGTTCGTAGCCTCTGTGAGAAGGGGATTTACGCTCAGAGCGTAAGAGCTTCAACATCAAAGCTAGACAGGTTCAGACCTTTTAGTGCTCTTGCACAGAATGGCTCTGTGAAGATTGTCAGAGGATGTGCTACAGACCTAGAAAATAAAATCTACGGAAGCAACGAGTTCTTCTACAAAGAGCTTGAAGCCTTTACAGGCGTTCGTAAGAAAACGGAGGTGGGTCATGACGACCTCTGTGATGCTGTCAGCGATGCAACGCACAAATTGACAAGCAAAGTAAACATTGGGAATTTCCTCAGTGGTATCAAAAGTATGCAATCTGGTCTGAGGGATACAAATCCTCTTGCCTTTGCTAGATAACGGAGGGTAGATGGCAGAAGACAATACAATGCCACAAAGCGCAGCAGGTGCTGTGCAGCCAGATGCAAACATTCCAACTATCTCCTTCGGACAAAAGAGCTATAGCGGATTGAATGTCATTGCTGGTCAGATTATGGAGGATGCTAACACAGACCTCCGCTGGCCTCAAGCCATGCAGACGTATAAAGAGATGTCGCGTGATGCAACAATCTCTCCGGCTCTTAATCTTGTTGAGATGGCTATTCGTCAAGTTCCTTGGCATGTCAAAGTTCCGGTTGGAATGGAAGCAACGCTAAAGGACAAGGCTGACTTCTTGCGTCAAGTAATGAATGACATGGATCACACATGGTCTGAGTTCATTGCGCGTGCTGCAACACATAATCGCTTTGGCTTTGCTGCTGTAGAGAAAGTGTATCGCTATCGTAATACAAGCTCTGGAAGTAAGTTCAACGATGGCAAGATTGCACTCAAATCCCTCCCCCTGATCGCTCAAGATTCTATCCGAAGCTGGACATTCTCCGCAGATGGCAGAAACGTCACAGGATTGGTACAGAATATCAAGAAGCCCAAGAGTGAGGATGGTGGTTGGTCTTATTCCTTCACGGATGAGAAGGTGAAGATTCCCCGCAAGAAGTATTTGCTCTTCCGTAACAACCCAATCAAAGACTCTCCAGAAGGTGAGAGTCCTCTAAAGGATTGTTACACAGCTTGGCGATTTAAGCGTGCGCTTGAAGAGTTGGAAAGTGTGGGGATTAGCACAGACTTGCGCGGAATGAAGGTCTTGTATATCCCGCCACGCTATCTTGATCCTCAAGGATCTGAAGAAGATCGGGCTGTTTTTGAACACTACCAGAAGGGTTTGACGCTCCTACACAAGAACGAACAAACTGCCATGATCTTGCCAATGGTGCGGGATGAGAAGGGCAACAAGCTGTTTGAATTGGAGTTGGTGAGCGTTTCTGGTCAGCGAGGTTACGACACAAACCAAGTGATTGACCGTTACAAGCGTGAAGTAGTTACTACATTGCTTGCAGCACACTTGATCCTTGGTCAGTCTGGCGGTGGCAGCTACTCTCTTGCTGAGAGTATGACTGGTATCACAGACATGGTGATTCGCACACGCCTTAAAGAGATTGCAGATCAACTTAACCACGACCTTATCCCGCAGTTGTTTGCCCTGAATGGTTGGGATATCACCAACACACCATACTTTGATTTTGGTGAGATTCAGAAGGAAAGTCTTGAAAACATCGGCAAGTACATTCAACGTATTGCTGCTGTTGGTCTTGCACCGAAGACTCCTGAGATGGTTAACTTCCTGACTGAGCGTTTGGGTGTTACCCCTCAGTATGAGCCCGATGAGGCCCCAGAAGTTATGGCAACAACCTTGACGGGCTACACGTCTGGTTCAGGGGAAGGTATGCAAAAGGGGTCTGGGAATGGTACTGGTAACTCTGTAGCATCTTCTGACACATCAACAAGCAATTTGGAAAATCCGTAAGGATGCTCCGCAGGAGAAACCTATAATGGAAGTAAAAGAGTTGCTTGAGCAACTGGTAACACTGCTTAAAGGCAAAGAGAAAGAAGTCTCTGTAATTAAGAGTGTAGAGCAAGAAGAGCGTAAGGCTTTGTTTGTTGTGCTTGAGCCTGATGTTGTGGATGAGCATGGGGACACATACAGTGCCAAGGAAATTTCCAAGGCCATGTCTTCGTTCAATAAGCATTGCAACAAGGCCAATCTGTTCCATCGCATTGAACTGCAAGAAGCAGAGATTACACAATCCTACATTGCCCCTACAGACTTCGTTCTGGAAACCCCTTCTGGTCAACAAACGATCACCAAGGGCACATGGCTCCAAGAGTGGCATTTCCCAGAGAGTGAGATTGGTGACCTTCTTTGGGAAGGCGTCAAGTCTGGTGAGTTTACCGGAGTCTCGGTGGGCTGTAAAGCAGTTGCAGAGGACATTAAATGACACAAAAAGCAAAGCGTAAGCTGACGGATTTCACGTTTGAAGCTGCTGACAACCATGTAGCCCTGGTTGGCCCCGCTGTCGGTGGCCCGGCAAACGGGAGGACAATCCTCCTAATGAAGTCTGTTGCTGACATTAAAGATTCTGACATTAGCCAAAAGCTGGTGGAAGTGGAGAAGGCCAAGTTTTATCAAGACCTGCGAAATACTCTTGAAGAAGGTATCAAAGAGCATTTCAAAGACAGTCTTGAGTATAACTGGCTCTATTTGGAAGACTTCAACGACACTGTAGCTATCTTTAGCACAAGTGGTAGTCTCTATTCTGTTGGTTATTCTTTGGATGACAACGACAAATACACTTTTGATGCAGTAGCAAAAGAAGTGGACATTAAGCGTGTCTACGAAGAAAGCCCAGAGGGCGAGATTCTGCTTTCTAACGAAGCAAACAAAGTAGTTGAAGAGGGTGTTATGACTCTCCTGAGCAAGTCTCTTGAGAATCCTGATACATCAAAGCGAGCAAGTAATCTGCTCAAGTCTGTTAAAGAGAAAGAAACTAAGAAGATGGACGAAATTCAAAAGGCCGTAGCTGCGGCTGAAGGCCCGCTGAAGGAGCAAATTGCCGCTCTGCAAGCCCAAGTTGAGGCTTTCACACAAGTTGAGAAGGCCGCTAAGGCTAAGGCCCGTCAAGAGGCTCTGGTTGAAGCTGTTGGCGAAGATAAGGCTGTTGCCCTGACAAAGAGTGTTGAGTCGCTGGACGATGAGGCTTTCAAGTCTGTGGTGGAAACCTTTAAGGCTGTTAAGGCTACACAAGAGGATATTCTGAAGCAAGGCGACCTGATGAATCAAGTCAGCGGCCAAGGCGCAGAAGATCAAGAACAAGAAAATAGCACTGTGGCCCTCCTGAAGGCTAAGTACGCACCTAAGTAAAGAGAGTTAATTATGGCTTTTACATTCGATAACATTGGTCTGAGCGACCTGATTGTCCACGAGAGCGAGCCCAAGGTGGGCTACTGCCGTGAAGAAATTACTGTGGGTTCCACCCCCGGTGTTACCCTGCCTGTTGGCTCTGTGGTGTATCGCACCAATGCAGCCACCCCCGGTAACTACACTGTCCTGAGCAACGTCAACCAACTGGTGACCTCGCACGAGTTTGCAATCACCCTCGGTGACTCGCTCGGTGAAGTGCTCCCGCTGACTATCGCTGCTTCTAGCACTGGTAACTGCGCTGCTATTGTCCGTGGCAACATCATCCTGAAAGACCAAAAGGTGTTTGATGTGGTTGTGGCTAACGGTCTTGCCCTTGATGCGACAGCCAAGGCAAACCTGCGCCATCTGCTGAAGAAGCAAGGCATCATCCTCGAAAAGACAATCTGATAAAAATAGGGAAGCAATAATATGCCTATCAATCCTTCTAACAACACCCGCTCGGTTGACTTTAGCGAAGCTATCAACCTTGTTCCCAACACCTGGGGCCTGTTTGGCTCGCTGGGCGTCTTCTCGCCTAAGCGTCTGAGCCAGCGTACCGCCATGATTACCAAGAAAGAGCTGGTTGACGGCGTTCTGGTGGATCGTAACTACAACGAGCGTGGCAACGTGCAATCTGACGTTGGCGCACAAGGTATTCTGTACCGTGTGCCTCACTTCCCGGTTGACGATGCAATCTATCCTTCGGATGTCTCGGGTCAAATCGACTGGACTACCATCCAAGCCGGTACTGAGAAGCTGGTTGAAATCTCGACTCTGCGTACAGAGAAGATTGAAGCTATGCGTCGTAAGCACAGCCTGATCTGGGAAAACGCCATTGCCCGCGCAATGATGACTGGTGAAATCTACGCTCCCGGTGGTACCCTGAAGACCACCTACGGCTCGACCATCAACATGTATAACGAATGGGGCATGACCCGTAAGTCGTTTGCAATCCGCACTGGTGTTGGCTACGATCCGCGCGATAGCATGGAAGCGATCATCGCTGACCTGCAAGACAGCGTGAAGACTGGTGAAACTGTTGACCAGTTCGTGATCGTCTGCTCGCCGGGCCTGTTCCAAGCTGTGGCCGGTAACGCCTACGTCAAGGAACAATTCAAGTATCAACCCCTGGCACAAGCTGCCGAAGTGCTGGTTGGCCGTTTGGTCAACAAGCTGGGTCTGGATGCCCGCTACCGTTCGTTCGCCTACGGTGGCATGGTGTTTGTGGAATACCGTGCTGTGTTCAACGGCTCTGCCGTCATCACTGCCAACCAAGGTGTTGCCTTCCCGATCATGCAAGGTCTGGGCCAACTGGCCTTCGCCCCTGCTGAAGTGTTCTCGGCTGTCAACAAGCCTGCTCAAGACTCGTACCTGTGGGAGCGCATGAGCCAGCGTGATGACAAGCTGGAACTGGAATCGGAAACCAACGTGGCTGGCGTCCTGCTGCGCCCCGAACTGGCCGTTACCATCACCTTCAACCCTGCTGCTGCTACCTAAACCATAGCACAGCCCTAAAGGGTTCTAATGGGCTGCACCCTAACGGGTGTGGCCCTTTTAGGCATTAGGAGGCTACATGGCAAATTTCAAATACGACTTGACAATTAACCAAGGCGAAACCTTGGAAAAGAAATTTACATGGAAGGCGGGAAATCCTGCACAGCCAGTGGATTTGAGTGATGTGACAGATGCGCGTATGCAGGTTAGAACCTCCGCAGCATCAAGCACAGTCTTGCTGGAACTGAATAAGACAGCAGGAAGCATCGTGGTTGGCACAACAAGTGGTGAGATTACTTTGTCACTGACAGCAGCACAAACAAGTGCAATTACATGGCGATCTGCTCTGTACGACCTTGAGATTACATTCCAAGGTGGGAGGGTTGTACGTCTTCTGCAAGGTTGCATCAATGTAACCCCGGAGATTACCCGTGACTGATGTAGTGCAGGAAGTGCAAATTCAGAGTGTTCTGGATGTGCATGATTTTAGCACAAACACAGAATCACAAACACAAACATTGGTTGTTGACAGTGGCGACACAATCACCTCAACAGCAGAGACTAACACACTTCTGGTAGAAGAAGTTGTTGCAGTAATTGAGACATCGAGCACAGATGTCCAAGTTTTGGAAGTTGCAGTACAAGGCCCGCCTGGAGTTGGCAGTGGAAGTTTAGAGCATATCACGCATTGTGACCCAAGCAGACCAATTGCATATGTAGGGTATGCTAACAGGATTCGCAAACTAGACTACGCAACATTCCCTCCCACAACTTATGTTCACCTGACAAGTGCAACAAACACAGATTGGCCCAACAGGGCAACATTGAGTTATACAGCGGAGGCGTGATGGGATATTTCTTGAATGTAGCTATTGCAGTGGATCAACTAGGCAATGCTTTGCGTGGTGGTAAGCCTGATGAGACAATCAGTGCTTGGCTGCACAGAGAGCATGTAAAAGGCAAGAGCTTTGGAAGAAATGTAGTTAATGCAATCTTCTTCTGGCAAGAGGATCATTGCAAGGATGCTTACGAGTCTGAGATTTATCGGAGACAGCTCCCAACGGAGTATGTGTAATGCCTGCATACATTGTAAGAGAGAAGTCCACAGGAGTGGAACTAACACGATATTCTTCTGCGAGTATTGATCCTACCATTTACCCCGGCAATGAATATGAGCATGTTATTGCCGTAGACCTGCCCTACATCCCATCTAAAGACCTGACCCATCTGGAGTTTATTAAGCGGCTTACTCCGCAGGAGCGTGTAGCAATCTACTCCGCTGCTAAGGTGAACATGGAGCTTTACGTTTGGGTAGAGATGTTTAGGATGGCTGAGGTTGTTAATGCACAAGATCCACTGATTTTGATGGGTTTGCTTAACCTTGAAGCTGCCGGATTGCTTGCAGAAGGAAGAACACTGGAAATTCTGAATGGCTAACAAATACATAATCCACGGTGCAACATTCTGCGGTGACGGCACATCACCAGCTTTGGCTACTTCGGATGGCGCTGTAGGTGCATGGAATAACATTGCGTTCATGGAGGGCACACCCCAATCCTTCGGAACTCTAGCTGCTGGTGATGTTGTCTACATTCGCAGCAAAGATGCTAGCAACGCAAACATTATAAGAACGCTAACAGCTAACCGAAGCCTTGGCTCTACTTCTGTAAACGCAAGTGCAAATACCACTTGGATCTTGGATGACGGCACAGTGTTTCCAGGCTTCAACGGAACCTTGACGTATACGAATGCATCCACATTCATCACAACCTTTATTGCGAATAACAGGTTTATCTCCTCTGCTGAAGGTGCGTGGATTGTCACAAACACAGCAGTAAACCCATCAGCCGGTAACCGCTTGGCTGATCTGTATGGCACGACGGTCAACTTGAAGTTTGATTGGTCTGCGAAGACCGGCACGGGTCAGTGTTACGCCTTCTATGGCTACAACGGAGCTACCGTGGAGCGCCCAATCATTGTTTGGGGGCCTGTGGGCGGGGCTGCTAACGAAACAAGCCGTGGGATTATTGTCAATCCGTCAATTGACAGTTTGCTCACGGTCATTAATCCAAGCATTACACTAAACAATTCGACACCTGGGTTTGCACTGTTTACCTCCACAGCTCGTAACGGTATTCGTGTTTTTGGTGGGGATGTCTCTGGAGCTGGTGCTACAACTGGTCAGCCTCTCTACACCCCAGGCTCACAGAACGGATATTTTGAATCTCTGGCATTCAACTTTCCTCGTGTAATGGACGTTACAGCACCTAGCTTTATTGGTGGTGGCTCTCTTGCAGGACAAGGCTATATTCGCATTGTAGGCTGTGATGGTGGTCTTGGTGGACACTTGGAGTCTCCGTGGGGCTATGCAACATCACGATCTGACAACAACCCTCCAACGCTGAGTGCTCAAGTCCCAGACTCTTCTGGCACGGCATGGTCTTGGCGTGTGTATCCTAAGACAGCTACGCAGGCTGTGCCGTGTAATCTGACAAGCGCGAAGCTGTATACCTCAACAGTAGCAACGAAAACGATCACACAAGAAGTGCTTGTTGCAAACTCCATGTCCCCTACAACAGACAAGATGTGGATGACGGTTGAATATGTGGATGCAACTACAGGGTTGACGAAGCATCTGACAACACGTTCTTTTGCAGCCGCTGCCCTGACAAGCTCTACAGCTCCTTGGTCTGCAACTGTGTGGAAGACAACAACATTCAATAAGTACAAACTGTCAGTCGCCACTCCCACAGCAATCAAGCAAAACACGCTGATTACGGTGACGTTCTTTAGTACGCAGGCGTCTGCAAACGGAGATGAGATTTTGTTTGTTGACCCCGACTTCGGAGTTAGTTGATGGCTGGTTTCGCAACATACCCTACAGTCTTTAGCGGATCACTCGGACGGGGCAGAGTCTACGATTCTGGTTTCAGTGCTGTAGGTGTTGCACGATTCTCTACAGACTCAATTGGTAACTTTGTGCTGACATTGAATAACGTGATTGTTGGCTCAAACATCCAAGTGGATACGCTGACTGGCACACCCTTGTTGTTCACCACAGCCTCTGCTTCTACGGTTGTGATTAACTTGTCAGCCTACCAATCAGGCTCCAGTGCTAACAACTTGCGTATCAAGATCCGTAAGGGGTCTAGTTCACCGTATTACCAGCCCTGGGAGACACAGGCAACAGCGTTTGTAGGCTCACAGACAATCTTCGTTTCTCAGATCCCAGATGAATAACTATGCCAACAATTAACCCATCAAAATTTACGATTGATTCCTCTGGCAATCTGCGGCAAACTGCTGCATTTGTTCCTGGGACTGATACACGATATTCTACCCTCGATCTGCACGCATGGCTGCAAGACCTTGCAGACGATGCTACAGCATCTGGAGATGACCTTGTAAGTATTCTGGGGAATAACCCCTCAGAACTTGCTGGTAAGCGTAACCCTAGCCGCCCAATGGCTCTTACGCTACTGCCCAACTTTAACATTGATGATGCAACATCTCAGTGGTTTAACTTTGGGTCTATTGAGCAAAACAGCGGTGCTGACCTGTATACAGGCTTGAAGGTGATCGGTTCGCTGGTCAGTTCCAGCCCAATCTACATTCTCCAAAACAGCGCGAAGATCACAAAGTATTGGGCAGATGCAGACGTTAACACAGGATTCCAGATTCTTGTTAAAGCCAAGGCAAGTGGTTCTCTGATTGACAGTGGTAATATCACAGTCTTCAGCCGTAAGTACGGACAAACATATTCGCACTTCGATGCTGGTCTTGCAGCCGGTGGTGAACAGTCTGCCGCTCTTTCTACTTCTGTAGACACTAACGTAGATACTGCTGTAATTACTCCTGCAATTGCAGCCGGATATTTCAGCACTGCCATTGGTGGTACAGCCACTCCAGGCACCCAGAAAATCACAATCGCTTATGGCGATACAACACAAGATTTGGGTGGTGGGCAAGGCAGCAAGCTGCACAAGGGCACAATTACCCTTGACGGCAGTATCACTCTCGCCCAAGCCTATCAAGCCTTGATGTGGGCGTGTTCCGAAAATAGTACAATCACATTTAACGGCATCCCAGGCTTCCGGTATCGTGTACTCCCCGGTCAGAGCTATCCAGAGAACATTGCAGCTCCGTTTGGTAGCTTCGCTGGTGGTAAGTGGCTCGTAGCACGGGGTTGGTGGTTGGCCGGTGTTCAAGCTGGTGACAGCAAAAACTATCAGCTTGTTAGCCACGACGATACAACTGAAGTCCCTCCAACATCCATTGCAATCCAAGTCAGTGGTGTTGTGTCTGGTGACTATGTGTTTGTCGCTCGTGACAATGGCTCTGGTGGCTTCCTGAATGACACAACGCTTGCATCTGCTGCTACAGCAGGGGCAACGACTGTTACTTTGACAGCAGCCCCGTCTGACACACCGACAACCCCTGGCTCTCAAGTGTGCTACATCCGTATCAACGGTAAGCCGCATACCTACACAAGCCGTAGTGGAAATACAATCTCTGGATTGTCGCCTGCCGTACCTGCTGGCGGATATGCCTCTGGTGCTTCAGTGATGATCCCGTTCATTGACGGTGTAGCTACAAGCACAAGCATTCAATCTGCCAGCTTCCAGTACGCTAGTGCATTCACTTGCCGTTATCGTGTCCGTCGCGGTGGAGCTACAAGTCCTATTGTCCCATTTGAATCAACCCTCTCTGTTACCTCCAACGGTGGTAGCGGAACTGCTGTGCGGAATAACGATCAATAATGGCTACAACAATAGACGCACCAAACAAGATCATTGATCTTGACGCATCAATTACAGACCTCGTGGCATTCCACGATTTCCTACGAGATTGGGAGGATTCAGCAGAAGCAATCATCTACCCCGTCACACACACTTGGAAACGTCTTGAGTTGGGTGGTGGTGCGTTTATTGCCCAGATGGACTTGACTAACGGTTGGAGATTGAGGTTTGCACAGGCTGGTGATTATCAGATCATCGGAAACCTCAATGGAGACATTATACGGGCCTCTGGCGTGTTTATTGAGCGTAAGACTAGCGCAGCCTACACCACAACTGTTGTGGGCTCTGGAGGGGCTGTAGTGCCTCCTACAACGACAGAGATTGCTAACAAGATTCGTCAAGAGTTGACAACAGAGCTTCTGGCTATCTTGCAGACACAGACAAAGATTGACGCAACATTTTAAGGGTAGAGATGGCACAGACGCAAGCATTTACAGAAGAACAAGAAACGCTCATCCTGCAAGTTAGGCTGATGATTGGTGATTCACCGTCCAGCCCTTTCTACCCCTTGTTCCAAGACGAGGAAATTGCGCAGTTTCTCAGCATGAGCGGTTGGAGGCTTCGCCCTGCAATCCGTATGGCTGCAATCGCTGCGAGTATGCAGTTTGCGCAGTACACATATCGTGAGCGTAGCGGTGATATTGAAGTTTGGAATAACATTTCAATCCAGTATCAAAAAGCACTCCAAACTCTAATCACGGAGAGTGGTACGGCATACCTCCCAGATGGTTTGATGCCATACTTTGGTGGTATCTCATTTGCTGCAAAGCAGGGGTATGACCTGAATAGGGATAATCGTCTTATTGAAAAGTTGTTCCCTGATGGCTATAAGCCAGCTAAGACGCTCATCTATTTGAATGGTATTGACGCTGTTGTGAATGTTTCTCCGGGAGCCTCCTGATGAGCTTGAAGTATCCTAAGAAACACAGTACAGCAAACAATAGCCCTAATTTCCTGTTGACACATAAGACAACTGTTCAAGTTGTTAGAAAGTCTGCTGGAAGCTATGTTAATGGATTCTGGGTGGATGCTTCCAACACTGTTGATATTCAATGTAATGTCCAGCCAATGCGTGGGGCAGAGCTGATGGCTCTCCCAGAAGCAGACAGAAGCAGAGAGTGGATTAAAGCCTACACAACAGCAGATGTCAATGGCTTGGTTGATGGTTCCGCAGGAGCATCACCAGACGTGATCGTCTGGGATGGAAAGCACTATGAAGTGTCTAAAGTCCTTGAGTACAAAATGGGTGTGTTGAATCACACAAAGATTATTGCTGCGCGTGTGGTACACAGTGCAGGATATGCAGAGACACAGTAAAGATATAAGGAAGATACATGCCTACAGTTAAGCCAGCACAATACAAACCCCAACTTGTATACACACCAAGTGATTTGCCTCTGGACACTTACATGACTGAGGTTGTGTACGCGGGCGCTGCATCTGTTGCAACACGGCAAAAGAAAGTGCCCCCGGCTAACACAGTCCGTGTGACCATCTCCGTCCAGAAGGTTGGCGGAGCCACGGCAGTAAGTGATGGAGCCTTTGTTGTGTTCAACGCAGCAACAGACGGGGATGCAAACTTGAGTTTGCAGCAGGAAGGCCGTGTGTATGTGCGAATGGACAAATCCCGCACCATCAATTTCAGTGCCAACGCCCCTGTCACAAGAGTGGATGTTATTCCCGAAGCAAGTTTGCGCAGCACACCTGTGAACGAAACAGGCGGATTCATTATCAACCTTGAGTTTGGAGCAACTTGATGAATACACAGCGTGACATCTCCATAAAGCCGGACGATTCTGAAATCAGTGCTTACTACAGGTTTGCAATCCTTGGTATGCAGGCTGTGGGTTCTGGGAATGCACTTGATAGTTCTGGTCAGGGAAGGCACGCCATTCTTGACCCAGGTAACCCAGACGATGTAACGGGTGTGTGGGGCACCGATCCTTGGATTAGTACAAAGCAAGGCGGTATTAACGGCGGTGGCTTGACGGTTGGAGGATACTCCGCGATCAACAACAGCAATGCACTTCCTTGGCAATATGCCAAGGAAGATAGTATGATTGTTTGCGTGACTTTTAAAACACCCTCATTTGCAACGCTAGGTAGTGGCGGCGGCATTTTGGGCTGCATTACTGGTACAACCAATGGGTGGTCTATAGGCGAATCTTCCACTGGATCTGGTGGGCTTGGAATCTCGCTACGGGGTAATGAAGGCGACCCGTCAGGGCTTTACGAAGCCGGGTTGAGGCTGCTATACAATGTTACAGATCAGAAAGTACACACCGTTGTCTTGCTGGTTAACGGTAACTCTGTCGGACTCCCCGGTGTAGACACGCCCGCAAGAACCGCACGAGTGTTCCTTGATGGTAGAGAGGTAACCCAGCAGATGAAGGACTCTGGCTATATCGGGTCTACAGTTTTCGGAGCAAACACAATCTCACCCTACCCCGTTAGTATGGGGCATAATGGTGCCCCTGGCGTATCAGGGACAATCGGGATCAATGTCGGGCGCGTACACGGGTTGCTGATCCCAAAAGGCTACTTCCCAGCCAATGGAGCTGCTGTTGCAGCCCATTACAATACACAGCCAAAGAAGCTGTTTACCAAAGCAATCCTGGGGGGTTAAATGACTATCGGAAGAATCGTAAAAGTCAGTCCTAGCAGCTTTACAAAATCCACAGAGGCAGAGCGTGTTCTTGCTCTGTTGAGGCAGTATGGTGGCAGTAGAGGTATTCTGCTTGGCGGCACAATGCTTAATAGAAGCGTTAACGGTACAAGACAAAACAGCTACACAACCATCCATAACAACACAGGGAAGAAGCCTGCTATTTTCAAGTGGATGTATGTAGACCCAACTCAAGCATTTTGGGCAAACAATAATTCCACAGCCATTGCCACTGAAGACTATGAGGCTGGTATTGCTGCTTGTAAGGAGCATCATGAAAACGGCGGAATTGTGGTCTTGTCTCCTATGCTCCCAAACCTTGTGGATGGCGGTGATTGGGCGCATCGTATGCGGGACAGCACAGCTTGCGTTACAGATTTGAAAGTGGGATCTGCAAACACAGCAGCTTTCAATGCTTGGCGTGCTTTTCTGGATAAGCTGGCTGACACACTGAACAACAGACTGGTAGACTCAAAAGGGAATAAAATCCCTGTCATCTTCTATTGGTTCCCAGAGAATAACGGGTTTTACAACTTCCTCCCTAACGAGGGGTTGATCCCAACCACACAAGTGGCAGGGAGAACCATCACAGCAATGTCCAAGACTTCAGGTGGCCCTGGCAATTTTACATTTGCTGTAAGGTCAAGTACGGACGTGCCAAACATTCCTGGCGTGGGTCAGCAGTTTGTTGTCTATGGATCGCCAAACACTGCGTGGAATGGCGGGTGGTACGTCAATAGCATTGTCACTGGCGTCAGTGGTGACCCTGCTGGTGGTGCAAGCATGTCTATCACGGCTTGGAGAAACGGAACACAGCCACCAAGTGGGACTGTTGATGTTTCAGCAGGAAACACTAAGTGCTACCCACAAGCAGGGGCTTGGCCTGCTGGACGTGATCGCGTAGCAGATTTGATGATTGTGCTGCGAGAAAGCATTACTTACCTTAAAACGACAAAAAATTGCACAAGCCTGTTAAACGGCATCTCCCCTTTTCCTGCACAGTACTGGTCAACCACAGAAACAAACGTAGACTCTTCTGGCAGGACTATGGCATACGACAACTGGCACCCAGGTGAGACATACCTAGATGTCGGCGGGATAAATGTCTACAGACCTGACAAAACAGATTCCATTAGCTCTGGGTTGCTGACATCAACAATGGGAAGGCACAAAGAGCTGTACAGGAACAAGCCAGTTATCCTGAATGAGCTTGGCTTCTGTTTTGAAGAGCAAACAAGCACAAGCCTGAACATGCGAGGTGTTTCTGGATATTGGGAGAAAGAGTGGTCTGCCTTGCAGCAAACAAGCCCATATATTGTTGGCGCCTGTATCTGGTCTGATAAGTTCCTCCCGCTTCCAACAGACCCTGCTTTCCCAAGTTTCCTGAGTATCATCAACTCAGGTGCAGCAGTAACGCTAGACAAACTCTAAAACCAAGATGCTTGGAAATACACTAGACTTATCCCTAGACCTCTCTTACAAAGTCTCTCTTGGAAAGAAAGATACAAAAGAGTGGACTGCAATCAAACGCAGACTCCTTAAAGGTAAGTCTATGTGCGTGCATGTCGGTTGGTTTCGTGGTAATTATCACGTTAGCCGTTCAGGCATTACTTTGCCAACAGCGCAGATTGCTAAGTGGAATGAAGAGGGTCACATAACCGGCTGGGGCGGCTATGCTCCGCCACGCCCATTCATCCGTGTTGGGTTTGTATATGCTCTTGAGCGTAGTAAGGATGTGCGAGACAAGTATGTCCTTTACACACAACAAGTGGCCTCTGGCGAGAGGACTTGGGAGCAAATCTACGAGAGGCTTGGCTACGATGCCTTAGTGGCTATGCAGAAAGCTATCAAGATGGATATTTACACAGCCAACAGCCCATTGACAGTCTCTATGAAGGGGCATGGGATTACTCTGATTGATACAGGTGCTATGTTGAATAGTGTGGAATACAAAGTGATGCGCAGGAGAACCTAATATAGATGCCTAGTATTTACGATTCAATTGGTACAAGCGTACAAAGTGTTCTAACAAAATCTCTTACACGTCTTGGCTACACAACTCCACTGGTTATCTTCAAGAATCAGAATGCGCCTGAGCCCGCACAAACATACTGTGCAATCCATATTCTAAGAGCCTCTGCTAAAGGAAAACCATCGAAGGCAATCTTCCTTGGGGATGTAGCTGGTAACACAAATGTCGGGAGACATTATGCACAGCAACACTACGATGTGCTTATTCAAGTCACATTTGTTGGCAAGGATAGTGGGGATATGGCTTTCGACTTCAAGCAGGATCTTGCAGTTAGTCAGATAACAAACGAAGATTTCCAAAGCGAAAACTTTGGAATCCTCTCTCACACAGATGTACGCTCAAACCCATCCTTGAGAGAAACAAGGTGGGTGGATAGTTTCAACTTAGATTTGAACTTGTCTTACAGCGTGCAGACAACAGAAGACCTATTGTGGGCGGAATACATCACCGTAAATGGTGTGCAGATTCCGTCTACTTAACAAGTTTCATACAGCAGCGTAGCTGCATTATTTCAAAGAAGGAACAAGATGGCAAGTCTTGATACAATTGTTCAGGTATACATTACCCGAGAAACACAACAAATTGATACGGCTAGCTTCGATAAGCCTCTGCTGTATGTCTCTCTCCCAGACGTGTCTGGTAGCCCTGCTGACGTATCCGTGCGTGTCCGCACATATACCAGCCTGACAGATATTGCTACAGACTACACAACTAATAGTGATGCCTACCGCATGGCTGCTAAGGTCTTGGGTGGTACACAACGTCCCAACACTATCTACATTGGTGTGAAGAACTCTGCTGAAAGCTGGGCTACTGGTCTTGCTGCAATCATCGAAGCCAGCAATCAGTGGTATATCCTCACTGCTGCTACGAAGAACTCTTCGGACATCCAAGCAATGGCTGCAATCATTGAAGCTCAGAAGAAGATGTACTTTGCATCTACGGCTGACGCTGCTGTGATTTCCCCCACAAGCACTACAGATGTTGGTTACTTGCTGAGTGCTGCCAACTACGACCGTACAGTCTTGGTGTATTCACCAAATGCTGCTACAGAGCACCCGGAGTGTGCCTGGATTGGTACCCAGATGGTTGAAGTACCTGGGTCAAACACCTGGGCGTTCAAGACTGCTAATGGCATTACTGGTACTAAGCTGAGTGGCACTGCTGAAGCAGCTTTGAAGGCAAAGAATGTTAACTACTTCACCTCTGTGGCTGGTGTTGACATCTTCCTGAATGGGGTTACGGCCAAGGGTTCGTGGATTGACGAATTGATTTTCATCGACTGGTGTTATGCTCGCATCCAAGAGCAAGTCTTTTACCGGATCATTAACAAGAAGAAGATCCCTGTGGCTCAGGCCGGTGCAACAATTATCGGTGCGGAAATCCGCAGCGTTCTGGCTCAGGGGGTTGCTAATGGCGGCATTGCAGACACACCTCCCTTTAAGGTGTTTGAGCCTGATGTACTGGCAATTCCAGAAACTCAACGCTCGCAACGTATTCTGGGGGACTTCAAGTTTGAGTTCCGCCTTGCTGGCGCAGCTCACTCCGTGATCGTGCGCGGTGTTGCTGGTGTTTAAGGAGATTAAATGAGTCAATCTAAAATCCTGGGTTCGTACAGCCCTGAAAATGTATCGGTTGTTATCACCCACCCACAAGTCAATCACGTTGTTGGTGGCTTTGTTGAAGGCACCTTTGTGTCCATCTCCAAGGCCAACCCACACGCCACGCTTTACACTGGCGCTGACCTGAGCAATGCCCGTGTGATCCGTCGCAATAAGGGTGGCACTATCACTGTCCACCTGCACCAAGCATCTGAAAGCAATGATGTTCTGTCCTATCTGTTGCAGAAGGACGAGGAGAATGCTGACGGTACTTGGCTGTTTGGCATGACAATCAAAGATGAGCTGGGTCGTAGCGTGTTCTATAGCCCTGTGTGCTTTATCAACAGCCCTCCTGAAGCCTCTTTTGGTGTGGATATTGGTGATCGCACTTGGGTTATCCAAGCTGTGAGCATTGACCAGATCCAAGGTGGTAACGGTAAGTTCTCTCCTGACACAGCAGCTACGCTGACTGAGCTGGGTGCTGCACCAGAAGCCAAGTGGCTTAGTTAATCTTTAAGGGGATAGTATGGCTCTGGCCTCATATTCCCCTGAAGATGTTGTGTTCTTGATTGGTGGTGTTATTCCAATCTCTGGCTTTGTAGATGGGACATTCATCTCTATCCGCAAAGCATCCCAAACGTATGAGACTGTAGTTACAGCAGATGGTAGGATTAGCCGCACACAAGTGGAAAACCCGCTTTATACGGTGAATCTCACACTGTCTTCTGTAGCTCAGGACAATGAAGTATTGACAGCTTTGTCATTCCTTGATCGTAAAACAAGCAGAGGCAAAGTACCTCTGCTAATCAGGGATCACATGGGAACTTCAATGTTCTATGCCTCTCTTGCTTGGCTTGAGGGTGTCCCTGAAGTTTCATACGGGACAGAGGTTGGAAGTCGGGAATGGGTGTTTAGCTGTGTTGGTGTGACAGAGGTTGTTGGTGGGAATACCAGAACTGACGGTGTTCCAGATATTCTGGCCGCTCTTGGCTCAGAAGCAATCACAGCAATTACAGGGTAAGGAGAGTTATGGATGTTTTTACATATCGCCCAGGCGAAGTAACTCTTTCTGTTTGTGGGTATGTCGTAGAAGGTTGGACAAGCCTCTCTGTGCAACGCCACACACCAGTCTATAGGCAAGTCAGGGGTATTCGTGGGAAGAACACTCGTGTTCGGATGACAGATACTTCTGGCACTTTCAAGATTGCCATTAACCAAACAAGCATCACAAACAACGTCTTCTCAGAGTTGGTACAGCTCGACTCCAAGACAGGAACAGCAAGGCTAGAAATAGTCTTGAAAGACAATTCAGGCTCAAGCCTATTTAGCTCTGTGACAGCCTATATTGAAGGCTTCCCAGATGGAAACTTCTCTGCATCGCAGGGAGACAGAACATGGACTATCCTGTGTGACTCTATGGATAGTTACTTTATTGGCGGTAATGCAGAACAAGGTGTAGACTTTGCAAGCATTCTATCGAAATTGACAGCTTAATGTAAACGAGGACTATTATGTTTGAAACCAAAGAATATGTGCGTGGTGATGACACTTACACGCTTAAGAAGTTCCCTACTATTGAGGGAATGAAGATCCGTAAGGAACTGTACCAAATGCACCAAGATGGTGGTGGTGTTCCTGACGTTGACTTCCAAATCAAGGTCATCTGTGCTGGTGCTACAGTGAATAACATCCAGATTGATCGTAAGAAATTTGAATCCCACTTCCGTGGCAAGTTCGATGACATGGACTCTGTGTTCACAGAAATCCTTGCCTTCAACTTTGGCTCTGGCGAAGACCTGGGAAACGAACAAAACGCTACAGCAGAGTAACATCACAGTTACAGGCTGTAGCTCAAGCCCCGCAGGAAGTCCGTAAGCTGGAAGCAGAGTTTACAGGGGACTACACAATCTTGCGGGCGATCTTTGCAAACAGGGATCCTCTAATTGCTTACCACCTCCTAAAGACAGAGATTCCTTTGGACACTGTAGAAGAGTTCATCGAATACCTTGATGCCAAGGAAACTCTGGAAGAGTGGGGTAGGGCTTCTGCGAAGGCAGAGCAAGAACGTAAACAGAAAGAAGCTGAACGCTTGAAGGGTAGATAATGGTAGCTCCGACAGTCTCATACTTTGCCCGTGTTGGTATCGACGTAGACCAAGCCAGTCTAGCCAAGGTTGACCAATACTTTGCAGCCATTGAAAAGAAGATGGCTAACTACAAAGGGGCAACAGGGGCAGGGCTTAAAATTAGGGCTAGCTTTGATGTCTCTTCCCGTGCCACACAGCGTAACCTGAAAGAGCAACTTGCAACGATTAGTGAAAAGCTCTCTATCAAGATCACTAAAGTCACTCTTGGCGTTACAAAGCTGTCCCTTAAAGAGCAACTCGACAAGAAGATTGGTGAAAACGGGTTGCGTGTGCAACTGGCTCCGTGGGTTACAGCTAAGAGTCTGTTAGACCTGCGCAAAGCCCTTCGTGCAAGTTTGGCAGACATCCCGGTTACAGTGAAGTATTCGGGTAACTTCCGCGAGACTTTGATGAACCGCATCAACTACGCAATTGCTCCTGCAAAGCGTGGGCGATCTGGTGGAGGCTCAGGAAGCCCCCTAGGAGGCTCTAGGAGCGGTTCTGGAGGTGGGGGTGGTAGCTCAGGGTATGGCTTCCCTGGAAACCTCATGATGGGGCCTACAGGCCGCCTACTGAGGATGGGGGCTGCTGCTGTCCCATTTGTTGGTGGTGCTATTGGTCTTGGGAATCTGAACAAAGCTAACACAGACTACCAATCGCAGAAGATTGCCGCCGAGGGTGTGTTTGAAAACTACGGTGGAGGGCAAGCTGCTCTCGATCAGTTGTTTGCTTTATCGCAAAAACGAGGTATTGACTTCAAGAAGGCACTTCCTCAATTTACGCAATTTATGGCATCTGCCATGCCTGCAATGGGGTATGGGACATCTTTCCAGACCTTCCAAGGTTTCTTGGAGTTTGGACGTGCCCGTGGTGCAACAGCGGAGAGTATGGAGCGTGCACTGTATGCTGTTTCTCAGATGGCTGGTAAGGGAAAAATCTCCAGCGAAGAATTGAATCAGCAGTTGGGTGACGCAGCGGGTTTTGGTGAAATGAAGGCCATCTTCGCGCAGGCGTATGCGCAGCAAACTAAATCTGGTTTGACAGGGCAGAAGGCCATTGCAGACCTTGTTGACGCAATGAAGAAGGGCAAAGTCCTTTCCAGTGACATCCTGCCAATTGTTGCGCAAATTGCATCTGGTCGTGTTGCAGGTGTTATCGACAAAGCTAGCCAATCAGCAGATGCAAACCAGAACCGTTACAACAATGCTCGTAACGCATTCATGGCTAAGTTCTCTGAGAATGGCGGGGAAGCTGCATTGTCAAAAATGTGGACTTCTCTGACTAAGTTGATGGAAGAGTTGGGTAAGCGTGCTCCTGCTTTGGCTAACGCATTCTCAGACTTGATTGATAAGTTTGTATCCCTGACTAAAGTCATCACAGACCTTTGGAGTCTGTGGGACACAGGGGCAGGGAATGGGACAACTATTGGTGTAAAGAATGCCACGGGGATCAACCTTGTATCTGTAAGAGATGCTATGAAGTCTCTAACAGACATGCTCGGCAAGCTCACAGAGGGAATTGGCTTCACCTACACAGCTATTGGTGCACTCCTAACCTATCACCTTGCGAAGTTTGGTATTAGTTTTGTAAAGGGTAAATTGTCTGGTGGTCTAGCTACCGCTACTAATGGAGCTGTCGGTACTCTTGGGATGGCAGCATTCGCTCAGGCAACAGCACTCGGGCAGGCAATTCGTGTCTGGGTGGTTAACTCTACAAACCAAGCAAATAAAGCCCCAGGAGCTGTTGCAGTACCCGGTGCAGGCGGGACACCACAAGGCACAGGGTGGAAGTCTAAGGTAGGTGGGTTCCTGGGCAAGTGGGGTGCTGGTATTGCTGGTCTGGGTGGCTTGGCAATGTCTTTGTTTTCTGATAATGCCAGAGTCCAAGCGATTGGGAACATCCTCGGTACAGCAGGAATGGGAGCATCCTTAGGCAGTTTTGTACCTCTACCCGGGGCAGCAATTGTCGGTGGCGCTCTGGGGGCTGGACTTGGTGTATGGCAAAACGCAGATACACTGTTTGGATCTACAGTCACGCCGCCTTCTGATATTGCAGCGGCAGCACCGATGGTGAATCAAGCTAGAGACACAACCAATACATTCAACAACGTATCTGACATCAAGCTACAAGCAGACATTAAGATCACAGCACAAGACGGTACAGAGGCTTATAGCCAATTCCAGAAGGAACTTAATAGTCAAATGGAGAGTGCTATTCTTGGACACTTGAGAGGTGCCCAATCAACTTGGGCAGATTATGCACGGTAAACAGCAGAGGTATAAATGACACTGGCAATTAAGATTGGTGATGATAACTCTGCAATCCGTGGGTTGATCTACTTTGATGTTGTGACGAAGTTCGCTGAGGATGTCAGCGGGGATGTTTCAGCATTCCCGCTTGACATGGGAGCTTCAATGTCTGACCACTACTCTGCCAAGAATCCTACCTTTCAGATTCAAGGTATCCTGAGTGCAGCAGACATTACAGGAGGAAGCAACCGTTTCAACTTGGATGGTGCAAAGGCTGTAAATGCCAATGCCCAGCCAAGAACTCCAAGCATCCTAGATTTCTCCATTGGTGTGGCTAAGTATCTTCCCGGAAGTGTGTCTCAATTCTACAAGACAGCGGTGCCAGAAGTTATTGACGGTGGCGGAGAATTGAAATCTGTGCAGCACGTCAAAGACATCTTCCGGGAGTTGATGACTGGCATTCGTTACAACAGCACCCTGAACCGATACCAGAATAACTCCACACTTGTGACTGTCTATGAACTGGACGGCAGCAACATTGTTGCACAGCATCAAGACTTGGTTGTAACTCATTTCACAGTGGATGAGGATGCGGATACAGGAGATGCAATCCCAATTGCACTGACGTTGGAGAAAGTCAGGTTTGCTTCTGTGGAGAAAGTGCAGACGAAGAAGAAGCCCCAGACAAAGAAAACTACAGCCAAGGGCGCTAAGAGCCCTGCAAAGCAGCAATGCTCTGTAGCCAATGGTGACGCAAACGGAGCTACTTCTGTTACGGGCCAGCCTGCAATGCCTCAATTCTCATCTGAGAGCTTCAATGCCTTCAAATCTTGGAAGCCAAACCTATGACATGGCAAAGTATCACAATCCCTCTTTATGAAGAGGAAGACTTCTCAAGCATTATTCCTCTGAACGGAAATGCTTACAACATCCGGCTGTATTACAACCGCAGGATGGATATGTGGTTCATGGATATTGGGCAAGATGGCGGGGACACACTTCTGACTGGTGTGGCTCTATCCCAATTCTTCCCAATCCTGCTTGATTACCACTTCCCAGATTTGCTTGGTCACTTCTGGTTTCAACCGACAGCTCGTACAGATGTCAGCACAACCAAGGCTGTGCTTCCTGGGTATTACGAGTTGTTTTACATGTGGGATGAGGAATGATTACACAAAGAGATAGAAACTATGTTCTAAGAGTCGGAGAGCCGGGAAAGCAAGCTCTTGTCATTACAGGGTTGAATATCTCTTTTAAGGTAAAGAAGTCCTCTGATAACAAGCGCAACGGTAACCAAGCCTCCGTTGTTATCTACAATCTGTCAAAAGCCAATAGAGATATTATCGAAGACAACAAAGTCTTTGTGTCTTTGGAGGTTGGGTATACAGATACAGGATTGCACGAAGTATTCTCAGGGCAGGTAACTTGGGTAGAGAGTAAGCGGCAGAAGAACGACATCATTACAACTCTGACGCTAGACTCTCTCTATTCTGCAATCAACAATAGGCTGATTGGTGGGTTGCTAGCTCCCGGGGCAGATTTGAAGACCACCCTGAAGCGTGTAGCTTCGGAGATTCCAGAGGTTGTGCAAACTAAATTTGTTGGGGATTCCCTTAGCAGGAAGCTGCCAGATGGCTATCCGTATGGTGGGACACCAAGACAAGTCCTGACAGATATTTGTGATGCGTATGGGCTTGAGTGGCAGATTGATGGTGACACATTGTATGTCACAGATGTTGGCTACAGCACAATGACAAACTCTCAAGCATTCGTGCTTAATGAGATGTCTGGATTGATTGACACCCCTCGCATTGATGAGGTAGAGAAGCCTAGAGTGCATAGGCACAAGGGTGATACTTCTCCACGCCCAAGAGGGAAGCGGGGCCTGAGCATCAAGTGCCTCCTAAATCCTGTGCTAAAAGCAGGTGGCTTGGTGAAGCTAGAGTTTGGGGATATGTCTGGGTATTACAAGATCCTAGAGCTATCCCACAACGGTGAAGTGTACGGTAATAGTTGGGAGACAGAGCTTTCCTGTATTGCTGCAAAGGAGTGATATGACCTCTCTAGGAGAAGTAATCTCCGGCATGATTGACGAAAGTCTCAGCCGTATAAATACAGCCCTCCCCGGGGTTGTAGCAGCAGTGAGGCAAGAGAATGGTGTGTTTGTAGACGTTCAGCCCGCTGTGCACATGCTTGCAGAGAATGGAGATAGCCTCCCACGCTCTGTAATCCTGAACGTCCCTGTCTTGATGCCTCAATCCTCTACTGGTGGGTTGCAGTTTGAAATCAACGTAGGTGATACAGTCTTCATCCTCTATTCACAAAGAGGGCTGGAGACTTGGAAAGCCGGGGATGGTAAGGCTGACGCCCCTAGCGACAGACGTATGTTTGATGTAAGGGATTGTGTGGCCCTCCCCTGTGTGTTCACAAAGAGTGTGACTCCGGGCAATCCAAGCAAGCACACATACCCACACTCCACGTCTGACGTTGTACTGGTGCACAACATTGGCAAGGCAAACGAAGTAGAGATTCGCCTGAAGAAGAGCGGGGATGTGGTAATCAATACAAATCAAAATGTGACTGTCAATTGTAAGAACATTGATGTCAACTGCACAGCAGCTACAGTTACAGCAAGCACAGCAGTGGTAAATGCTACAACAACTGTGAATGGTGTTACGACAATCAATGGGAACACTACGATCAACGGCAACGTCATCATCTCTGGTACTACAGCAATGGCTGGTGCTCTAACTGTGGCAGCTCCTGCGTCAGCAACAATGATGACAGCACCAACAATCGCAGCAGTGACGAGTTTGACTGTGAATGGTAAGCAAATGGCTAACCACATCCACAGCGGTGTTCAAAATGGTACAGGAAATACAGGCGGGCCGGTTTAATGGATATTCTTCTTGACCTTGGTACAGGGGATGCTGTATTTACAAATGGAGTGGCAACAGTGACTGAGGACATCACAGAAGCAGTGATGCAGCGATTGTTTATCACCCTAAAAACATTTGAAGGGGAGTGGTATTTGAATACAGACCACGGTATCCCTTATTTCCAAAGTATTCTGGGGACAAAGAATAGCAAGGAAGCTATTGATTTGATCTTCCAGCAAAAGATTCTGCAAGACCCGGACGTTCAGGCGATTACAGAGTTTACTTCCACTCTGGGTGCAGACAGGCAGTACACACTGAGTTTCAAAATCACTGTGCGTGGAGTGACTAGCTCCCTCACAAACATTCAAGTAGGTGTTTAATGGCAGGCGTAACTAATACAGGTTTTGTTGTAAAGCGGTTTCCAGAAGTACAGGGAGATTTCCAAACCCAAGCTATTAGCTTGTTCCAAGATGTGGTACCAGCAGGTGAGACTGTTGATGTCTCAGATGCTACGCTTCTGGGCAGGTTGATCGGCCTAAGCACCCCTGCTGTGACAGAAGTGTGGGAGGCTATGCAAGAGGTTTACTCTGCATTTGACCCTAACTCTGCAACTGGTGTGGCACTGGACAACCTTGTCGCCCTCACAGGGATCACGCGCAAGCAGGAAACCCCTACAACCTTCTCAGCTATGGTGTGGGGATCTACTTACACAGACATCCCTGCAAACTCTGTAATCCGCACGGGCAACACTACAGAGCAATACACCAATGCAAATGGGCTGTCTCTGCTGCCAGTAAATGTGTGCGGTGTTGGTCTGACTGTTCCTACAGTGACAACTGGTGCGGTGTATGAAGTGACAATCGCTCATGCTAACCGCACAATCACCTTGAGCACCGCAGGTATCGCAGGTGACACCCCTGACAGCATCCTCTCACGACTTAACTTGCAGATCCCAAACAACCCAGATATTGCCGCAAGGACTGGATCTGGTATCTTGCAAATTCAGGCACAGCAGCACTACAGTAGCTTCAACTTCACTATTGCAAGCGGGCTGAGTGCATCAAAAGTTGCACAACGATTGCAATTTAGTGGCGTCACCTCCAGTGTGCCAGCACCTGCTGTTGGAACTGTGACTACGATTGTCACCAGCGTTGTTGGCTGGGACTCTGTAAATAACCCTGTCAAGGCAACGGTACCACAGGCTAAAGAAACTGATGATGCTCTGCGTACACGATTCTTTGCTAACAAGTACAAAGTAGCCAACAACACGATTGATTCTTTGTTCTCTGCACTCTCAGAGCTTACTGGCGTCACAGATACCCGTATCTACGTTAACGATACAGACTCTGTGAATGCACAAGGACTCCCCCCACACAGCTTCTCTGTGTTGTTGCTGGGTGGTGAGGACTTGGATATTGCCAAGACAATCTGGGGTCATACCCCGGCAGGCATTGCCTCTAAAGGCACTACAGCAGTCTCTGTTGTTACCGCCCAAGGTCAAGAGCAAACTGTTCGTTTCCAACGTCCCGTCTTTGTTCCTTTGTATGTTGAGATTGATTTGACAACAGACTCTACATACCCCTCTGGCGGTAATGACCAAATTAAGGCTAACTTGGTCGAGTATATCAACAACTCACAAGGCATTGGTGGCAAGGTAGTTTATTCCCGTCTGTTTGATGCTGTGAACAAGACTCCAGGGCACGAAATTGTCACACTCAAGATTGGCACATCTGCTGGCAGCTTGTCCGAGACAACTTTGACAATGGCCTATAACCAAATCCCGACATTGGCTCTGGCTGATATCACAATCATCTGAGGAATAAATGGCAGTTAATACATTCAACGTGACAGATGTCTTAGCTGTTGCACAAGCTCAGACACCCTACCACTTGCAAGAAGCTCCAATCTTCAACAAGTATCTTGCCTTGATGCTGTCAGGGGCAGAGGATGCTCTTCTGACGCTTAAAGACTTGATGCAGAACAGAAGCATTGATACAGCAACGGGGGCACAGCTAGACATCATTGGGGCTATTGTGGGCCAGTCCCGCATCCTGACAGACATTAGCACAATCAAGCATTTTGGGTTTGATGGTACAGTGGATACAGGCACATTCAGTACAAAGCAGAATACAGCTATTGGTGGGTATTGGTACTCAATCAGCCAATCACAAGGTGGCAGTGTTTCCTTGGAAGACACGCAATACAGATTGTTCATCAAGGCTAAGATCGCCCGAAATACAACTTATGCTTATATTGATGATGTAGTGGCAATGATTGCTGGTGTGTTTGGCTTGAAAGTCTACATCATCAGTAATGACGCCGGGACATGCACATTGCGTACAAGCCGTAAGCTGTCGATGTTTGAGCGGGCTTGTCTGACAAGGGTTGAGGCAAATGGAGCTTATTTCATTCCTCGCCCACTTGGTTGTAAATTGATTATTGAAGAGCCAACTTCCAGCGGAACATTGGGATTCCTGGGGACTGTTGGTGCTGCTGGGATGGTTAGTTTGTATGCAGTAAATCCTACTGGTGGCGTATTTGGTAGCGCACTTGAAGATTATTAAAGGAATGTATGGCAATTATCACTAAACCAGACCTGAGCCTGATTTGGGCTTCTACAGGATCTAAGTCAGCCCCTACGAACGCTAAAGTAGCAGCAGGCTGGACTTACGAAATGATGCCTTTTGAGTGGGAGAATTGGCTTCAGAATAAGACAGACGTGGCCCTCTCACACATTAACCAACGTGGCATCCCAGAATGGGATGCAGTTACAGAATACCAAGCTAGCCGTAGTTATGTGACAGGCAGTGATGGTGTTGTCTATCGTGCAGTAACAACCAACACCAATCAAAACCCAACGGCAGACACGGCAGGTACAAACTGGAAGGCTGCATTCCTCTCAGAAGAGTCTAACGGAAACATCACGTTGGCCGGTAAGGTAATCCCTTCAGGTCAGACGCGCACAGTCAAGATCCTGAGTAACCCCCTGAGCGCAGGAACTGCAAACTTCCGCGTAGGGGATACAAACCTTGGCAACCTAACAAACATTGATTTGGATGGCAATTTCAAAGTTTTTGGGTATGGAGCTACAAGACAGATTGAGACTAACTATGCGCCAGCAGGGTTGAAGGTCAAGTCCGCCCAAACTGGCGGATTCTGGGCAAAAGTAACCTTTGCAGACAGCACAACAGACCTTGCAGCAGTGGGCATGGCTAATGACGGATCTGGTAAGCTGGTCTTGCAGACTTTGACAGCCCAGCCTATTGTTTTCGGTTATAACAACGCAGCTATTGCTCAGGTCAACTCAAATGGCCTTGCAATTGGTACAGCCACAGGTAGTAACGTACTCACAGTGTGGCGTGGTGCTGGGAATGCAAGCTATGCTGAGTTTGTTGGCAATGGCGATACAGCCAACAGCCTTCTTGTTGGTCAAGACGCTACAGGTCTTTCGCGCATTGTCCAGAACGGCAATAAACCTCTGACTATCTGGACTAATGGCGTAGAGAGGGCACGCTGGGAAGGCGATGGCAGCTTTGTCAACTACGCAATGGTTTCCAGTATTGGCCGAAATTCAGGCGCGGCAGCAGATTTGGCGATTACAAAGAATCAAACCAATAGCCATGTGTTTGAATCTTATGTATCCTCTGGTACACAGTACGCAGGCATTCAAGCAGGTCAAGGGTACGGGTTGATCTGGAATGTGAACGCAGGACTGGCTTACAGGTGGCGTGTAAATGGTACTGACAAGCTGGTTTTGGATGGCAGTGGCAACCTGCTGTCCACTGGCGGCGGCATCGGCTACGGTGCTGGTGCTGGCGGCACTGTCACCCAGGCCACCAGTAAATCCACTGCCGTGACGCTGAATAAACCAAGTGGCTCGATCACAATGAATGCTGCTGCGCTGGCGGCTGGTGCATCCGTCAGCTTCACGCTGACGAACACCCTGATCCAGCCCCTGGACATCCTGCATGTGGCGGTTCAGTGGGGCGCTTTCACACCCGAAAATTACCGGGTGCGTGCGGCGTGCGGTGTCGGTGTGGCGCGCATTACGGTGGAGAACGTGTCTGGCGGTAGCCTCTCCGAAGCCCTGGTGCTCAACTTTGCGGTGCTCAAGGGCTCTAATAGCTAAACTAATATGGATAGCACAATCTTGATGAAATACCTCAAGTCCAGAACAATCTGGTTTGCCATTCTCTTGGGGGTTCTCCCCATTTTGGCTAACTACCTTGAGGTATTCAACTTCTCCCCTACAGTGCATATGTTCTTGCTGCAAGCTATTGGGTTTGCAGTGGCTGTATTGCGTGTGCTGACGACAGTACCAATTTCAGAGAAATAAGATGACAGTACAAGTTAAACCAACAACCTATACCAAGATTTGGGCGTCTAGCGGGACGAAGATTACCCCGGATGACTTCAAGATTGGTCGTGGTTGGGAGGTTGAGAAGCCTCCTTATGAAACCATGAATTGGGTTCAGAATCGGCAAGATCAGTGGATTGCACATGCAAACCAACGGGGCATCCCAGAGTGGGATGCGGCTACAGAATACAAAGCCAACAAGAGCTATGTAACTGGAGCTACCAATGGTCGGGTATGGCGTGCTACAGCAAACAACGTAAACGTCAATCCCGAGACAGATGTTTCTGGCACTTGGGTTTTGGCTACATACACACAAGCTGAAGCTGACACAAAGTTTCTGAGCAAGTCTGCTAATCTGTCCGATCTGACAAACTTGGCTACTGCACGGACAAACCTGAACGTGTATAGCAAGACGGAGACATACAGCAAGCTAGAAACTTACAGCCAAGCAGAATCAGACTCACGGTATTGTGGCAAGTCAGCTAATCTCGCAGATGTGCCTGATAAGGCAATGGCCCGTACAAACCTTGCTGTCTACTCGCAAGCTCAAGTAGATGCAATGTTCCCCGCAGGGAAGATTGAGATGTTCGCAATGACGGCTGTGCCTTCTACACACATTGTGTGTGACGGTCGGCTGGTGAACATGGCAGATGAACCTAGATTGTATGCGGCAATCGGGAATACCTATACGTCACAGTATCTTGACACCGTGAACTTCTTAGCTGCCATAGCTGCGAGTAAGTTCTGTGTCCCAGATATGCGGGCAATGGTGCCTCGCGGCTTGGACTCGGGTCGTGGTATTGACACAGGACGTACAATCGGCTCTTACCAGCAAGACGCACAACAAAACATCACTGGTGAGTTCAGTGCTGTGCAACGAGAAGACTATAAAACTGGAGCCTTCTATAACAGCACAACACAGAAACTCGGCTCTGACACGGGTGGTGATGCACGTCCTGCTATTGCCTTTGATTCCTCGCGTCAAGTACGGACAGCTAACGAAGTGCGTGTGAAGAACGTAGCTGTGGTGTTTGCTATCAGTAGGTAAGATATGCCAATCAACTTGAAAGTAAATCGTCGGTTGGTTGGCTCTGGAGCTGTAGCTTCTATTGTCCTCGCTGGGAGCATCCTTGTGGCTCCCTGGGAGGGAATGAAGACTACGGCTTACCAAGATGTTATTGGTGTCTACACAGTCTGCTACGGAGAGACTAAAGGTGTTAAGCGTGGAGACAAGTACACGGAAGACCAGTGTATTGACCAGCTTGCCCTCTCTCTGCCAACCTACAGAGCGAACATGCTCCGGTATGTCAAGGTGCCTCTGGCCCCTTACGAGGAAGCAGCCTACCTCTCATTCTCTTACAATGTAGGGGTTGGGAATTTTGCCAAAAGCAGCCTACTGAGGAAGCTCAACAGCGGACAGCATCAAGCTGCTTGCGAAGAGCTGAAGAAGTGGGTTTATGCTGGTGGTAAGTATTTCCAAGGCTTGGCTAATCGTCGAGAAGAGGAATACCAGATGTGTATTGGTGCTCACAAAGACATCCCAACTGAATGGAGAAAGAAATGACAAAGTTGTACGTCATTCTCTGTGTAATCGTCCTAACCGTTTTAATGACCCTAGGAGCGATTTGGCAGCACGGTAGGTATGTTGCCCTTCAGGAGAAGTTTGAAGCGATTGTAGAGGCTAATAAGGCCCTTGCTGAAGCATCTGAGAAACAAGAAGCCAAGCTACAAGCCTCGGAGGATGCAATCAAGCAAATCAGTGTAGCTGTACGCCAGTCTACACAACAGACACAAGCAGACATCAAGAGTCTAAGCACAATTACAAAACAAGGAAATGAAAATGAGAGGGCCATTATGTCTGCTAGTCTCCCTCCTTCTATTGACAGGTTGCTCGACAACGCCTACAAGAGTAGAAGTGAAGCTGGAGCTAACCCCTGACTATCTGATGGAGAGCCCCTGTGATGCACAGCCAGGAAGCGGTACAGTAGAAAATCTCGCTGCTGGCTATATTGCCAATACAAGGTGTCTCCATCTACACAAAGAATTGCTACAGAAGCAAAAAGACTACAAACGCAAGGTGGAAAGCATTTATGTCAAATAACAGTGCAGAGCAACGTATCAACGGGTATTGGGAAAAGTGGGGTTTGTGGGTTGCAGTTGCACTGCTATCTGTTTGTGCCTATACATTCCAAGAACAGAAAACAAGAATTGATCGCCTAGAGGCTGATGTGCAGAAGCTGTATATCGAGAAAGCCTCTAAGGAAGATATGCGTGAGTTTGAGGGTAGGGTTACGAGACAAGTTGAAGGATTGAAAGAAGACATCCTCTCCCGGCTTGACTTTTACTTCGCTACACAACACAAGAAGAATAAACAATAAGAGCTGTAATAAACAGCTAAAATAGTCCTCGTAAATTGTCTTCCACAAATGAAGAAGCCCCCTAAGTAGCTCGTCACTACTAGGGGGCATTTTTGTTGTCTAATTGTCAGGCTAGGCTCTTGATATAAGCCTCGATAGCTTCTTTGTGTTGCACAGGAACTTCAATCTGCACAACTTGTGGCTTACGACGGTAGTTGCAGCTTGAACGCCACGCGGGGTGATCTACACAAGTTTCCCATGCACCAGCAAGATTGGTACGCTCCCACAACTCCCAAGGCTTCTTACTCACCATTGCGTCTTGCGCGTATTGGAGCATAAGCTCCGCATGTTTGCAAGCTGGGGGTGGCTTCGCCACTGGTGGCGTCTGCACCGCCTGTTGTGGCTTTGCAACAGCCCCTCGCTTCATTAGGTAAGTGGAGCCACCAACAGCGTAGATGGCCTCTTGACTATCTCTTGCTTCAGATACTGAACCGTGTAGCCACTCATTGTGACGCTTATACCACTTAGGCTTGTGTGTATAAACACTACAACTGCCATCACCATCAACAGCAACCCACTGATACTCATCATCAATACCAGTCCAATCGAAATCAAACGTGGTATATTGGCTCTGGTCAAAAGTGTCTTCAGACATTGTATTAGCTCCTTAAAGATCAAGCAAAGTAAGTGGAGAGGATTGCAACAACAGACATCACACCCGAGAACACTAGCAAGGAAGGCTTAAACAGCCGTTTAATGCGCTGAATGCTCTGCACAATAGGGAGGGATAGCCGATGGCTGTGGAAGCCCTCCAAGGCGTGCAGAATGCCGTACAAGGCCAGCATTGCAAAGATGATGTACCAACCCCATACAGGAAGGTTGGTCAGTAGGGTGTGAAATGTCATGTTGTCTCCTAAATAAAAGAAAGCTCTGATGCAAACAGCTTCAACAAAAGAGCGGCTTGCGATAGGGCCATTATAAGCATGATCTTGTTATTGTCAAGTCCCCTCGCAAGAGGGGGTGCCACCATCAGATATCTTCTGTGCGGGGCGTTACCAGCTAAGGCGTGAACGAAGCTCCATCTCAGCTTCTCGCATCGTAGCACAGTCGTTAAGGACATAGCATTGCGTGCGCAGACGACCCGTAGCAATTGCACGACCAACCTTCTTGTTGTAGTTCTCCTTGTCAGAGCACTTGGCAACAGCGTAGATGTGTGCTTCAAGCTCTGGGCTGTAGACAACAGCGATAGTCATGCCACCAAGAGGGGAGATTTCGTAATCAAAGCCATCGAGGTGCTCCGCAGCTTGAGTGTTACGGATGTGGATGAAATATGGCTTACTTTGCATGTTATTTCCTTTCAGATTTTGATGTATTCTTGTTCAACTTTACCGTCGTCGTAGATGGTTGTGTGGAGGATGCCGATACGTTTGTTGCCAGGGTTCTTAAAACTTTCAAGATCATCTTTATTGTATGCAGAAGCTCCTGCACTGCCATCTGCATAGCAGTTGACCCAAATTTCCTCTACAACTTTAGGCTTTACATTACGGAATGCAAGCCAGCTACTAGCAGTACCCTTCACAGTAACAGCTTCAAGCCCTTCATTGCCGTCCGCTTTACGGTAATGCACTGCGTGGGTGAAGTAGCTGTTGGGGTAGTTGACAGGGTAAACTGCCAGGATCTTGGCATCGTGGAACTCTTCCAGGCTGTACTCCGTATCCACTTCCAGGGGCTTAGAGAAATCGATCATGTTTTGAAACCTTTCAAAATTTGCGATGTGTGTATCTTAGGTGTTTGTGTGCGGGCTGTCAAGCAATTGTTGTGGCAAAGCAACAATTACTTTGCAGACTTCACAAGCTCTGCAAGCTGAGTGAGCAACCAGACTTTAGGGGCAAACCAGACAAGCAGCGTATCTCGGATTGTGTTACAGAAGGCGCCCAAAGCCATTAAACCCACAAATGCTGCGGGGACAATAATGGCACCATCAGAGACTTCCCAAAACTTCTTGGTTAGCCAAATGCAAGCAATGAAGACCAGAATACAACCCACAGAGATAAACGTCTGGTAGGCCATACCAAACATCACATACTGCTGTGCAATGTCTACAGCTTGCTGTGTAGCAAAGTCTACAGCGGGGTCAATCTTCCCTTGAAGCCAAGCACCAATAGTGTCAGCACGCTTCAAGAGTTCTTCTGCAATGTTGGTAGTGATGTTTGTTGCTTGGTTTGCTTTGTCAGTCATTGTAATCTCCCGCAACAACCACTACCGTGCTAACAGCAACCCTTTTACGGGTACCCTCAATCACCCACAACCCTTCAGGGCCATGCTTGCGCAGCTCGTAGCAGGTAAGGGACTCCAAACTAGAGATGGCTTCTTCAGCAGACTCTCCAACCCCTACAAAACTGTAGGCTTGATGGAAGGCATAAAACATTTCATTTGACATATAAAGCTCCTATAGTGATTGGTAGGCCGTGTTGGACTTGAACCAACTGAGCTAACGGCCCACTGTAAAACTGATATTTGGCCTTCCCAGCAGGACTCGAACCTGCACCTTGGCCTTCGTTGGCATACGGATTAGTCATATTTTAGCACTACGCCTGGCCAATACGCAACCATTTCTGTAGCCCTGAACATCAAAGATGCCGTCTTTTGTGTATTTTACTAAGGAGCTGAGGCTCAATCCTGTGGCTTTCTGGGCAGCACGCATGCCCAAATAGACAACACCCAGAATTTCCACTTTTTGCGCTTTAGCTGCGTTGGCATTCCTATGCTTTTCCGCGCTGTCTGCATAGTTGTCGGTATGATTGCCGATGGCAAGGTGTGCAGGATTTACACATATCTTATTGTGGCATAGATGTCTTACCAATTGTCCGTCTGGGATTTCCCCAACGTTTTGCTGGAAAGACAGTCTATGTGCCAAATAATGCTGCCCATCTAGGTGCAATTGACCATACCCTGCGCTGTTCACAGAATGTAACCACTCTAGGCAGCCTGTTTCTTTGTTTTCTGTTGTGTGTGTTAATACATTCATGTCTGGGCTCTCGTGGAGGCATCGAACCTCTCGTCATCCATCCTACTTTTTAATGACGGCAGCTTAGAAGGCTGCTGTAGGGACACGAGAGTCTGGTTATTCTGTTCTTTCCAATTGAACTATGGGGAGAGTGTTGTTTAACTCTTGTTGCGGTATTCTAGCACAAGACTCTTGAGCCAGTCAATACGCCATTGCCTCTCTCGCATTAGGCATTGCACACGGAATTTAGGATCATTCCAATTCTCATCATAGTACCTGTGTTCCCATTGCTCTGGGAACATCTCGTAGGCCACAAAGGCAAGTGAGATGCTCCCGTTGATCGCAGAATCTACGATGGAATGGCAAGGGTGTTTCGGCTTCTCCAGTCTATGCACATCCGCCCAGACACCTCCCCACTCCTTACCATACACATGCTCATAAATAGCGTGGCAGATGAAAGTAGTTTCCCCAGACTCAATCAGAGGGATACAAGCCTCAAACACATCTGCAATTTCTTGGTTAGTCATTTGTTCAGTCACTTTTGCTCATCTACCTTTTGACACGCATGTTTCACACCAGAAAGCATCGTAGCTCCATAGTTCTTACAATCTTGCTTGATGCTGTAAGTTTGATAGCCTGCACCAAGCCAGCCACCAATCAGCATAAGCACAGTCACAGCGGCAATACTTGCCAATTCATCCATGTAAATCTCCTTACTTACTGAGAGACACAGTGTAGCCTTGAGCAATCAAGAAGTCAACAGCTTGCTGTGTCGTGGAAACAACAGTGAAGTCTGTAGAGGCTTCTTGACGAGTGGCAGGCGGAGAACCATTAGCAGGCACATAGTGAGAGACAGGTTCAACGGTGCAATCAAGATCCATGTAAAACTCCAGTCCATCCTCTGAAACCTCACCTGTCAGCTTATCATACCAAACACACCAAACCAGTGCAGGATCGTTTATACCAAATCGCCGGATAATACCATAGTCCTTGCTTGGCTCTCCATACCCATCATGATAGTGAATGACATCACCAACCAAGAAGGTGGCACCGGCTTTATTTGTGTAAGAAGTAATTTGAGACATGTTTGTTCCTCCAAATGTTAAACTTTACTGCGTAACGATGAACAGAATACCACAAGATGCGCAAGCATGTACGCTCCGGGACTCTTTCAGCCAACCGTAACCGCGAGTTGCTTGAAGTTCTGGCGTGAAACAGGTTGGGTATTGGTCGTCGTCCTTGAGGGAAACTTCCGCGACTTCCACAGAGAAGTGCTCCCCTTCTCTCTTATCTGCTTCCACCCACTTGCCATCGTCAGAGATGTGGCCTTGGTCTTCGTAATTACAGTGTGGACACTTCATTTCAGTTCCTTTGTTCGTGTAGCGATGTAGAGACTTTAAGACCTGCAAGCCTCAAAGTCAATAGGCAAAATAAAAGCCCCTGCTAAGTGCAGGGGCTTTGTTGCTTTTCAGCTACATGTTATTGACAAGTTGCACAGTCGGCAATTCGTGTCACATCTCCTTGTGACCTCATGCTGTAGATGTAGTAGAGGGCAAGGATGCCTTCATCTTCAAAGGCCCAGCGGTGAACCTCAGAGATGTACTCTTCACTGTCAGCACCAGAGAAGTAGAGGTTGATGCTTTGCCCTTGGTCAATGTACTTCTGCCGTTGCGAACACAGACGGAGGTAAGCAAACATGTCAACTTCAAAAGCTGTACGGAACACAGCCTTCTCGTGGTCTGTCAGCCAGTCCTCGTCCTTGACAGTACGCTTCTCAGCAATGCGGCGGATTGTACGCTTGTTGTGCTTACCCCTCTCCTTCATCAACTCAAGCAAGACTTTGTTGACGCGGAAGATTTCACCACCAGCAGATTGCTTGGTAAAGACCATCGACATGTCAAGGCCAATACCTTCAGAAGCACCCGCCATCAACTCAGCAGTTGACTTCGTAGGGGGCATCATCAAGCGAGTAGCATTGCGAATGCCAAGCCCCTTACAGCCTTCAGGTTCTCCCAAGACAGAAGCAAGCCACTGTGTAGCAGCCAAACTCTCTTCATGCAGCGTCTTGAAGATTTCCCCATTCAAGTACATTGCATCCATACTATCAACAGGGAAGCGCTCACGTTGCAATAGTGTGTGGAAGCCAAGCGTACCACTTCCCAAGGCACGGAATTTCTGCGTGAAATTCCGAATCTTACGCATAGCACGTTGATCTTGCTCCGACATCTCATCAATCGTTTCAAGATATTCAGAGATGTTGCAATCAGACATGACAGTGATAATGAACATCAAGTTCTCTGGACGTGTACGCCAGAGTTCCAAATTCTCATTCAAAATCACACAAGAGAACGTATGGTTCTCGTCTGCTGGGAGGACTACTTCTTGGCACAAATTTGATGCCTTGACTTCCATGCCACTGCGTTTAAATGCCTCGGCACGATGGCGATTCATCTTGTCAATGAATGTGTAGTACCCCTTGCCACGCATCAGTTTAACGTCAAGGCTTGCAGCTACACGTTTCTGAGCTTCTTCATCTCCGTTAGTCAGCTTCTCGACAAAAGAGTCTTTGATTAGCCAACCAACATTGTTGCTCTCTGGGTCTTTATACAAGGCATCCAGGACAGCGTAGAAGTCCCCATGTTCAATTCCCAGGCTGTAAGCAAGAGAACCCCTGCGGGAACCTTGCGTCACCTCTTCCATAGCCCTTACGAAGTCACGGATGATAGGCATAGTTCCAAGGCTTCGGCCACCTCGTGCCAGCTTAGTGCCTTCAGAGGGCCAGTCGTCAATACAGTAGCTCGTACCATGACTGTGCTTGGTCAGGATAGCAGCCTCAGTGACAGCATCGTAACGGTCATAGAGGTTGTTACCAACCACGCCCCCGGCGCAGGAAACCGAGGTACCGCGCTTACGCAACCCACCGTTTGCCATCAAAGGGGTGGAGGGAGAGGCAAAGCCATCCCACATCACTCGGAAGAATACTTCCTCCCAGGTATGTCCGATGGTGTATAGATTCACACCCCACCAGTCTGGGTATTCGCTTGGAGCATGTTTAGCCAATGCCTTAGCAATGCTTGCCATACGGGACTTTACAGTCTCGCCTTGATACGCATACTTTTGAGCAAACAGTTGAACACCACCAGTTGTGTACCAAGCAGGGGCTTCCCCCTCCTTTTGCCACTTCTTGCGTAGCTTACTGTAGTCGATATCCTCAGACAACTTCTCCACCTTTCTTCCATGCACCTGCGAGCAGGTCTTTATTCCAACCTGATTGATATTCTTGCCCAATACCTGGGGTGAAGAAATCAATCACTTTGTATGCCACCGTGTTGTTCTCAAACCAATCCGTGATAGAGCACTCACCAACCTCATACACATCGGGCAAGCCCAGGCGGTTGTGATAGATGTTTGCCCGATGTCGCACATACTGCTTGAAATGATCTTTAGGGACACCATTCAAGCTGGCACCGGGGATCGCATTCTCGATGATTGCATCTTCGTGTTCAACAGCCTTGTGTGTAGCCTCTACAAGCAGTTTGTAACGCTTCTTGTCGTCTTTGAGGGTTGTACCAAGCTCTGCATATCGCGTGTTGATAATCTCAGCCACAATTTGCGAGTGCAAATCTTCATCCACAGCACTTTGATTCGTACCACGGACAGTGACTGGAATCATGTTACGACCATTAGACTGGAAGCTCTTGAGAATTGCAAAGCTGCTGAACAGCAACACACACTCCGTCAGGCCAAATACGATAGTAGATAGTACACGGTCATCGCCAGATAGAACACTGCGAAGCCACTCCACTCGTGAAGCAAGAATATCTTTAGTTTTGTACGCCACATAGTCTTCATCCTTATTCAAACCAAGCACAGTTTTGATCTTATCGTAGAACGGACTATGGATAGCCAACTCCACCATAGCCACAATGCTTGCAGCACGAACAACCTCAGGGACAGGAAACTCTTTAGCAACAACTCCCATCCAAAACTCTTCCCCAACAATCAACTCGTATTGCAGGAAGATGCCGAGGGTTTCAAGCACAGCGTGTCGCTGTTCCGGGGATAGGTCGTACACAAGCTGCATACGGTCTAGCTCCAACTTCATCTCGGAGTGAAACCAAAGTTGGTCTTCAAGCTGCACATCACCTAGACGTACAATCTCTGGATACCGCAGACGATAACTCTCTGTTGGAGTTTGAATCTGCGTCTTTACATCAAAGTCCACCAATATCTCCCTTCTTGTTTTGTTGTACGTTCTGCTTACCACGAATATGGTCGATTATATCTGCCGTTGGCGTAGCCCTGCGTGACATCTCTGCAATCGTGACTCCCAGGTCAGAGAAGTTGCTTCGTAGGATACGCATATCATCTGAGGCCCAACCTGTACTCAGCCAATTACGATCACTGCGCTCTAGTCCGATATAGCGTGTACCAAGCCAAGGGGCATTTGTTGGAAAGAACTCTGGCCTGTGCCACAGCTTTTGCTCCAACACAGCATTATAGTTAGTGTCAATGCCATAAGCATGGAGCGCCGCCAAAAGTTCTTCACCAAACACCTCCCGCCCCATTACATGCTTCAAAGTCCAAGAGCTAATCCAACGAGGAATACCCTTCCAGCTTCGCATTTGCACAGGGGTGAGGGATTCCTTGTTAATGATGTTATCAGTTTCCTCTAGTAGTTCTTCAATCAGAATCATACAACCTCACATCTTCACATTGTTTGGGATCAGTTGGCGATGCTGAATCCATCCCCGGAAATTCCCAGACCAATACCTCCCATTGCGGTCAACATGCGTTACACCTTCTTCACAGCCATGTGGGAGGGTTCCAGCAGGGACAGACTTCATCGGAGTAGCCTGATGCTCTGTGGGAGATGCATGGACTGGCTCACTCTCAATTAGCTTACCAAAGACCTTGTTTGCTTTCTCCAAACTGTCATCCAAAGATCGGAAAGACACTTGAGCACAGCAAGACGAGGAAATCTTCAAAGCATCTTCAAGGCTTGTACCACATCCCTCATACCACACACCATCTTCAAAGTATGGCATGTGCCATTGTCCTGGCTTCAAATAAGCTGCGCGGGAAAGAAGCCAAGAGCTTCGCATACAGCGGGCAAGCTCCTGAATTGTTGGATCAGCATCCTCATGCAGTCGCAACCAAAACCAGTTATCTACTTCTGTAGTAGTTAGAACAACCTTGATGAATTGATAAGGCTCAAGGATGCGATTAACTACTTGCTTGTGGGCATTTGCCTTTTGCATGTTTTCTGCCCACCCTGAAGCGCCTAATGCAGACATCTCCCATGCGGCAATTACTGCGTCAAGATCCTCTCCGGTAAGTTCCTCTTTTGCTTGCATTCCAGCCTGATTCTTACCCCAATGCACAGGCATTGCTGGGTTGTTCCGTACTTGCTCCAAGACCTTAGCAATAGGAATTGCACGGCTGCTCGCAGCATTACGAGAAAATACGCGATGCGTCATCAACTCAGAATGGATGATGCGGGGGTATTCCAACTCCCAGGTGATAATTTCAACGTCAGACTTCAGGCTGTAACTAGCCGCTACAACACGGGCACTGATGCCTCCTTTACCAACCACCTCAGATTTATATTTGACCATACTTCTCCTTACTTCAAAGCAGCCTTAACAGCCTCAATATCACTACCAATCACCCGTGCAATCAACTCCTTCCCCTGGAAGATAAAAGTTGTTGGGAGGTTCCTGATACTAAAGACCTTGGCAATATCCATGATGTCTTGTCCCTCTTCCCAACCTGTGGCAACAGAGAGTCCAACACCCACTTCCTTGTCCATCTGGGCATTGAGGAATGGCACTCCCTGAGCCTCCAGCTTGCGCTTGAATGGGCCGCAAGTAGAGCACCACGTTGCACTAAACACAACAGCGGTCTTGTGGTCGTCTACAGTGTAAGTCATGTTGGGTTGTAGTCCTTCGCAGTAGTTGCATTCTTTTTCAGCTTGTTGGTTTGCAACATACGGTTAGCAAAGAACATCACTTTCTCAGCATCGTAGATTGCACCGTCGTAGTTTGCTTTTGACACACCAAGAGTACGCTCCGCACAGCTTCGCCAGATTGCTTTGAAAGCATTACCCTCTGCAAATGTCATCCCAAGGGCTTCAATCAAGTCGTTACACTCAGCGACGTAAGGAATCACTGCGGTAGTTGGATTCTCAATCTTAACCCGGTAGTAGTCAACTGACGAGCCAGTGTTAGTTTTCTCAGACATAATCTTTCCACTCCTTTGGAATACAACCAGAAAGATCAACAGGGGTGAAGTTGTGAGGCTTCATCACTTTGTCATCCTTCAAACGACGCACAGTGAAGTACTCCTTCCCCATGTACTCAACAGAGGCGATATAACACGGAGTGCCACTAGCTTCATGTTGGCTCTGGGAGATAGCTGCATCTGCATAGCGAGTGGCGTACTTCAAATCATTGTTGTCACATACAAGGTCACGAGCCATCGTCAGACGGATGCTCTGTTCAAACAACAGGTCATCCATATACTCACGAACAAACCAGCAATCTGTCACCCCATCTACAGCACCAACAATGTCTCGCTCATCACAAGCATCCATGATTTCTTGTGCTTCTTCCTTGAGGTAGGAGGCTTGAGCCTTCAATTGCTTGAAGAAGGCTTCCTTGTCGCCAAGGATAGGCTCATTACCACAAGCGAAATTAAATCGCGTCACACGGCTATTAGACACCTTCTTGAGCCTCCATGACGGCTTGACCATCAAGACTTTGACTATCCAAGTCTTCCGCTGCTTGGTCAATAGCGCCCAGCGGTACCAGAGCAATTTCCTTAGTGCCATCCTCGTTCTCCTTGGACAGCACGGGTTGCCAACCCATCAGGTTGAGGATACCTTGCAGAGTGCCAGAGACAAACTCAAAGTCCTTCTGACCAAGCATAGTCAGCAGGCCATTAGGAGTTTCCTTGGTGCCGTTGTGGATCACGCCAAGCACTTGCAGCACAGCAAACGGCAGGGTTTGGGACACTTGCTGTTGCAGAGCGGATTGCTCTTCTTGATGGGCGATGTCACCTGCAATAGCTTCAGCGAAGTCTTGTGAAATGTCAGTCATTTATAAAGTTCCTTTAGTTGTTCAATCGAAATGAAATGTGGGTCAGCGAAGCCATCTTTTGCATTATTAAGCACCAGTAAGCCACGCCAATGATTATTACCCGTTGCGCCCTTGTAACTCTCGTCATGTGTGTAAAAAGCACCACAAACGATTCCAAGCTGCATCTGGTTGCCGTACACAGGGCGAATAGCAATGTCCAAGACTTGCTTGTGTCCTTGCACAAAACTTTTCCCTACATTCTTAAGGATATTCATGGCGTTGCCACCATAGGGCTTTCCAGAGAATGGGTTTGGAGTGTAGTGAATGAAAGTAATACCTGCTACCTCGACCGGCGTTAGGTAACTGTATACCTCCATACCCCACTTGTCAAGGCCGAGAAGATGCGTGCCAAACACACCTTCAAGCTCTGGGGATGTCTTAGGAATACGGTCTAGTCGCTCATCATGGTTCCCCATGCAGAAGACCTTGCGAGGATTGTAGACTTTCTTTTTCTGTGCACGCTGTTCTTGCTGTAGCTTTTTCAGTGGCTTAAAGAACAAGTCCATAGCCTCTTGTCCTGCTTGGATGTCAGCTTTAACACGCCTGCCTTCAGAGGCAATTGTACCCTTGTCATACGAAGAAAGGGATGGCATGTCCCACCAGTCTCCAAGAAACAACACAACATCCGGCTTCTGGTCTGCAAGCAACTTCCCTGCTGCAAGGATATGGCTGGTATCTGTCCCTTGCTTTACCTGTGTATCAGGAATTACTAGGATTGTTTGCGACTTCATCACTCTCCTTCCTCAGTTGCTCTGTAATCTGCATTCTGCGCTCCTTTGCATTCTTGGCTGGAGTAATACCCCTAGCAATTAACCAAGCTCTTACACTGTGAGCTTTTGTTTTTTCAATTGCAACAACTTGCTTGTCAATCTTAGCATCTTCCTCTGACAAGTTGTAACGCTCGGCATGAGTTTTTGTGCTGTGGCAATCTACACACAAGAGTTGGAGGTCATCAGGCCCCACACCCAGCAAGGCTTGTGCATAACTGGCAACATCCTCCAAGCTGCTACACGGGTTCTCGCCCTTTTTGTGGTCTACCTGCACATCAGACTGCTTGAACAGCCCTTGACACTTTTCACAGCGGTACAGCCATTTGGTTCGTGTACTAGGATCTGTGTCAAGGATAGCACGAGTCTGAAGGAAGTGTAGTTTGCTTGGAAAGCGCATCCAGACTTTACGGATAGCTCCACGAATTGCAGAGATGATTTGCTTCTCGGGGACTTTCAAATCATCGTCTAGCTTTTTACGGAAACCTTCAATGTTCTTCAGACGTTTGTCTTGCTCTGCTTTTGTAGCTACAACCATCAATCCTCCAACAATCCAAACTTGTCAAACACTTCAGAGGCAGTAACAAGATCACCCTCCCATCTGCGCATACGAGCAAGATCCCAAATCTCGTTAGCTGCATATAACCAGTCTACTTCAAGCGTATCGCCTCTCCAGCCCTCTACAGTGACGGAGGAGGGGTAGAGGTACTGGTACACATCTTTAATCGCTTGTAGGGCTTCCTGATCGTTCCTACAACTTGCCAAAGCCTTGTATGCAGACTTATCTCCCCACTTCACAGGTGAGGCACAGTTGGCGTAGTAGTTATCAACAGGGTCTGAGCTTCCCCACTGCCAATAGAAGAACAACCTGCCAACACCACGCACCTTCTCTTTGTCTGTGCCTTCTTCTTCAAGCCACAACTTACCAAATCCAGAACAATCAAGGATTTGAAAGTCTTTCATTGGATTGGCCCAAAGCACGTCACAGCCACCTGTATCCTTATCGGGAGAGACTACAACGTGGTCTTTCTTCTTGTAAGCTGTGATGATGCATTGGTCATCAGCCTCAATCCCTTCAATTGGGATTGCCCCCATCTTCTTCTCAAGATACTCTGTAATCTCAGGCAGCAAGAGAGGTTTCTTCAAGCTCTCCCGATTGCCTTTGTACTTGAGGATTGTAGAGCGTTCAACTCTGAAAGAATCTCCACGACCAAAATACAGGTGGTAGCTATCAGCTTTAACAGCTTCTAGTGCCTTATTCACCATACTCTTGGTTGTGTGGAGCACATTTGCAATTGGCTCAGGCTTTTGGATTTCAAGGAGGTCAAAGTCATCAAAAGACACAGGCCGGTCTGGGTTGGCTTTATTCCACTCCCCAATCCATCCCTTGTCCTTTGATTTCCCTCTGCCGTAAAACTCCGTCACATTCTTGAATGTACGCACATCCCCTGTTTGTTTGTGAATGGTTTGGAGTTCCCGCTTCTCTCCTGTGAATCCAGCCGCGTAACGAATCCAATCTACGTCAACAACGGCTGTAGTCATCAGTCTTGATCTTCTTCGGAGAACAAGTCTTGTTGTTCACCATCAAGATTCAGGTTTTGCAGCTTGTGCTTGATAGCCTGAAGATTCTCAATATCCTCGTCAACACTGGCGTCAAACGAGTATTTAACCATTTCGTTAAATTCGCGTTTGGCAACCCCATACAGTTGCTTGGCTTGCGAGGCGATAACAGCGAGGTCATCCTTCAGGATAGATTGCTCACGCTTCACGTTTACGCCACGCTCAACAAGAGTTTCAAGGCTTGGCTTTTCTGTAGCATCCTTGTCAACGATTTCACCAGTTTCAAGATTTACGAGAGTCATTTTGTTTCTCCTTCACTTCATCAAAATGGTGCAGAGTCGTCATCTTCCGCATCAAAGTTCGGCACATCGTCAAACTCGGGCTCTTGTTGCACCGGAGGCTTCACAACAGGCTTTGCCTTCGTAGCAGCCTTCTTAGCAGCAGGAGGGGATGCTTTTGCAGCAGGAGCAGAAGCACCTTGCTTGACATACTCGGTGATGACAGGAACAACCCCTGCGAGCAGAGCATTGGCCGTGGTAATCAGGGCATCCTTAAATTCAGCTTCAGAAGTCTCAGGAATGATGCGGCAAGCATTCAAGACTGCGTGCCCTGCTGCCGCTCCAACGTCTTTTTCAGACATCTTTGGATTCTTGGCTGCATAGGTGGTACGCACAATCTCTGTTGCATCATTCACCATTTTCGCGTATTTGACAGTGATGCCGTCTTCCTCGTAATCGAAGTCTACACCATTACCGAGGAAATAATTAAATGCGCCGTTAAGCGCATGTCCAGTGCGCATTCCGGTAGGGTCAAACTTCTCCTTTTGAGAAGCACTTTGTGCTCCAGCATTGCCAGAAGGCTTGTTTGCAGCAGGAGCTTCAGCACCAGAGACATCCAGCACAGTAATACCGGAGGTCTTGGCTCGATACTGCTTTGCGCCCTTGTATTCACCATTCTCTTCAATGACGACAGAGACTTCTACACCCTTGACAACATCTTGGTACTTGTCTTCCAAGTCCTTTGCACGGATGCTTTCTTTCTCGGACATCCCCAGATCAATACGGGTACCATCAACAACAATGCTCAGGCGCTTAGTTGGAGTCCATGCCTCCCCTTTCAGACCTGTGTAGGTCTTAGGTTCCTTGATGTCATTGACATATGCTGCGGTAACCTTGCCAACAGCCAGCATATAAGGCTTACGAGTTTTCGGGTCAGTATGCGATTCAATCATGTAGATTCCTTTCTTCAGTTCGGTAGGTATGTAAATTAACGCACAATTTTGGCAGTTGCTTGCAGAGTCTTCAAATCAATCTCTACACGGACAATCTTGTCTTGGTTTGCGATACGCCATTGACGGGCATTCTTACGAGTATCCGTCACAGTGATAACGTCTTGCGTTTCTTTCTCAACAACAAGGTATTGCTTCAGAACATTTTTCTTAGTCATGTTGTACTTGCTTTAGCAAGCTCTCCTTTCATGTTAATCAATGACATTGTTTCCAATCCATCCCAAAGACAAACTCAATTGCCAGTGGGACGTTCAACTTCAAGTCTTTGCTTACTTTATTGACGCTCTCCCAGACAATCTGAGTTGCATCACTATACGCAGCATACACACAGGTGTTGTGTGAACCCTCTTTGCCTTCAGAATGCACAGGTTCAGACCAGTACACACCCAAGGCTTTCTGCTCTTTTTGGAATGCTTTGGCATCCTCTTCTGTTGCAAACTTCTTCCACTTGACCAGACTCTTTGAAATTTCAAACTGCCCTTCGTCATGCATGAAGATCATTTGCTGAACGTATGGCATATTATACCAGTTATCTCTAAAGAAGTCAACAGCCCAGCCACGTTTTTTGTATTCCCTCCAAGTTTCCACAAGAACACGTTTGGCACAGACGCTACCCCCTGATTGAATGCGACTATTCACAAGGCTGTGTGCAGCCCGTGCGGGAACTTTGCGCCCATCTAATCCAACAACGTACTTCTTTCCAGATTTCTCCCATTTCTGAGTCAAATCTTCTTTCAACTTGGCTAGAGGTTCTGCTGCCTCCCAAAACGCTTCAAACACGGCTTGGCCTGTCTCTGGATCTGCTCCAATTAGTTTTGCAATCTTTGCTGCCTGCGCTCCAAAAGTAGCAGAGAACTTCACAGCTTTTGCGTGATCCCGCAAGAAAGGTTTTCCAATCAAGTCAGAAACTTTCTTACTGGTGATGGTATGCACATCATTAGGCTTAGACAGAACCAAGGATTTGCAATAAGGTTGGTCTTCTTCATCATACTTCCAACACTCATGAGATTCTACCAAACCTTCTAGTGCACTGAAGTCGAATCCAAATTGATAAGTATTCTCATTTGGGTTTACCCCAAACAAAGCCCGCATCTCTTTACCAAACAAGCTGGTTCCACGGGGAATGTTGCAAACAACCTTGTGCTTCATTCTTCCAGTAGCAGCGTCGCATGTCATTGCAGGAGTTGGGATTCTTCCGTCTGCTCTGACGTTAGCCAGAAAACCAGTTTCAGCTTCTCCCCAAGTCCCCTCATCTTCATCAAACTCAGCACCGCCACCAAGAATAGAATTTCGTCGGTGGCTGTAAGTGTAGAACTCAGTCAAGAGTTTTGCATGTGGGAAGCGATCCTCAATCTGCTTCAAAGCCGGGTCTACTTCTTTTTCTTGACCAACCGTTAGGCTTGGGTTCGTGCGTACACGAATTGGCTTGCCTTCTTTGATGTTCAACAGTTTGTGACGTAGCTGATCTTCCTTACATTCCAAATACTCCAACCTATGCTCTTTGAAAGGGGACTCCAAAGTCTGGGACACATAACGCTCAATAGCGGCCACAACAGCTTCACGAGACAGCTTCTTTCGCTTTGCGTCCAAAGACAGATCACGCTCTTTCCACTCTGTAGGGTTCCAACCGTGTGTTTGCACAAGCCAGCCCTTGATGTGTGTGCTGTCTTTAATGCTTGCAGGGACGCTTCCTGCTACAGCCTCTACAAACGATTCAGGGTCTAGGGGAAGGGGGTAGCTTACACCTCCGTAAACAAACGCAGCCAAGGGGCTTGCAGAGCCCTCTGTGGGGGTGTAAACAATCTCACCACCCAGCTTCTCCGCAAACTTGAGCATTGTAGCTGACAAACTGCCATCCTTCTTGAATGGTTTTGCTGGTGGTGTGAAGTCCTTTTGATAACTCTTGGTTGCAGGTTTTGGTGGCAGCAGGGGTGTAATCAATGCCTCTCGTTCTGCCAGGGCAGCATCAAGAAACTTCAGATTGCTTTCCGCTTGTTGTTGGTTGAAGTAGAAACCTCTGTGAGCTTGGCGAGTAATGATTTCAGCAACGCACCGCTCAAGATGGATAGCGGGCATCCAGTTCCAATCTCCTGCCTCTTGCAACAACCACTTCGCCACAGACGTGTTTGATTTCACGTCCATGATGTTGTAGTAGAGCATATCAGGGCCAAACTCTTTGAACTTGTCTACACCCTTGAGCCAAGGCCGGAAGTCATATTTCTGATGCTGTCCGGCAACCTTTGCTAGATTCTCCAGGCTATGCCCACCAACACGATCTGCATTCTGAACCTTGCTTCGGATTAGTGTGTCCTCCCAGCCCTTGTGCTTCAGGTTACACCAAGTGCTCTTGTCCGTGTCATACGGCATGTCAAACACAAGGTCTGTTGCCAAAGCATCAAAGTTGATTTGATTATGCCCAAACACACGTTTGATCTTACCTTGCTTGAGTGCGTCAACAATGTAGTCTTTGAACCAAGCCAGGGGGTAGTGTCTGTACACTACGGGAGTGTAGTGCTCCAGTACATGGTCAATGCTGTCCAACTGATATGGGATGGGCTCCCCATCAAAAACAACTGTTGGGCCATCATAAAAGCAAAGAATATCTCCACTCTCCCACTCTTCCACACAAATAACATGGATCTTGAAGCTATCGCGCAGCTTGTAAGGCACTGCCGTATAGTCAATAGCAGTCTCATCCAGCAAGCCTGTTGACTCAATATCCCAAGTAATGTCTGTTGCTTGCATAACAAGAGGCTTTAGCCTCAACCTCCTTAATCTTCTCGGTAACTATCCCACGCCCCACAAATACATTCACTACTTGAATGTGCAAAGCACAGGCAAACAGATGCAGGGATCATCTTCCCGTTCTCATCGAAGATGAGTTCAAACAGAGTGTAGCACCCGTTTACTTCATCATAATCAACTCCACGAGCATGGTACCACACACCATCAATTTCAACTGTTGTCAGCATTTACAACCTTCCTGACTAATGTTGGTGCTTCTCGTGGCACATAACAGTAATCCCTGATGTCATCACAAAAGAACACCTCATCTTCTATGTCCAAAGCCCCAGCATTGTGTGCTGCGATAAGCCCTGCTAGTGACATTAACGTATATGTTTCATCGCAACTGCAACTAACCCCGTGAGGCACATTTTTCTTCGGTTTGATGCTGTACTTGTACTTAGGCATCTGGCAACCTCTTCTTAGCTTTCTTCTTACGCAAGCGCAGTGCCTCTCCAATAGCGTAATACAGGTACTCCGCTTCATCATAGTCCAAGCAAATGTAATTGTCTTGCTTATAAGACTGATAACTGTGATGCACAGACACAAACCCATTCCCTGTATTGGTCAAGGTAAGCAGTGCGTTTACGTTCGGATTATAGCCAGCTTCTGCACGAACAGTGCTTATTTCTTGTGCAGCTTCCACATCTTTTACCACAGAAAACGTAACGCCATCTTCATCCGTAATATACCGTTTAGTCATTTAAGCTGCCTCCAATACACCTGTCTTGGAATTCATGCGCAGTGTATCACACTCTCCCAACCATCCCCACGGACGATTCTTCAAAACAACAAGACGTACACGACCACGGGTACGGTCGGGGAGAATTTCTTGTTCTACACCGACAACAACCCAGCTTAGTTGTTCCAGAGATGCACTACCACGCAAATCTTCTTTGCGCACATGAACCCAAAACGGCTTATCCTCCTCCCCCTTCGGGGCCTTAAACTCCTGCGCGATACCTCGATTCAAGTGACTCACTGCGATGATCCCCATGTCATGACTTGCGCAAAATGCTGCAAGCTCAGTCATAGTCAGGTCAAGCAATTTACGCTCATCCGTCGTTTCAATGCCGCTCACCATCATAGAGAGATGGTCTAGGATAACAAAGTCAACCTGAATGGCGTGCAGCAAATACTTCAACTTACCAATCAGCTCCTTTACAGGTAGGCTACCAAAGTGATCTAGGAATACAAACCTGTCATCCTCTTGTAGCCACTCAAAAGCCTTTCGCTGGTCTTCTTCACTAACATCCACAGCCTTGGGGTTGTGCTTGTAAGTATTGAAGTTTACACGGATGTGCGCTGCAAGCATACGCTGTGCAGTTTCAGTCTTCGTTTCTTCCAGTGCAATATAAGCTACACGCTTCCCATCCAAAGCAATATCATGCGCCATTGCAGAGACAACAGTTGACTTACCACCCCCCGATGGGCCTGTAACAACCCAGAGTTCCCGCTTGCGAGGGCCACCAGTCTTCTCCATAAACTCTGGACACCAAGACAATGGCACACCTACAGGCTTTGGCTTCATCAAGTCGTCAAAGGACAGCTCAGAAGACAAAACAACCTTCTCTGCCACATACTTCTTGTCTGCAAAACTAAGCGCCCTTGCAAGACTCTTAGAATCGCTCAGAAGGTAATCGTTCGCATCCTTGATGTCTGATGGGTACTCAACAAGATAAAGCTCTACAGAGCCTGTAAGCTGCGTTGCTACAGCCTCTGTAGCTTCCTTGCCCCGTCGTACACCCTTTGCGTATTCCTCTGGCGTTGCGTAGTCATTGTCAAATGCAAGCGTTACGCGGTCATACTGAGTCAAGAACTTGATGTTGTGTGCAGTTGCCTGAGAGGCATTGCCACAGCCAAGCGACAAAGAAACTAGCGCAGGTTTGTAGCTCTCAAACTTGGTACCTGCTACAGAATCCACACAGGCTTGATAACCAGCGAGAAGGTCATT
>JACCDG010313895.1_pt1 | contig 85426 bp, 71 predicted proteins | sample 7442471 | NCBI WGS metagenome assembly JACCDG01 (sample SAMN15323444, study PRJNA562643) | freshwater metagenome | isolation source: river surface water | place: USA:Blue River Watershed | collected 2017-08-17 | reverse complement strand
TAAAAAAATTGTCTAAACGATATAATTTTTACTCATAAAAAAATTGTCTAAACGATATAATTTTTACTCATAAAAAAATTGTCTAAACGATATAATTTTTACTCATAAAAAATTGAACATTATTTTTATTTTATTATTATGTTAATATATTTAAGTAGGATGATATTATTGTTTGAAGCTAAACCAAGTTGTGCTGATTACTGGTTAAATAATACAGTAGTAGATTGTGGTAAATCAGAAGAACAGTCAATTTGTTTAGACATAAGTATAACCGATGATAATATTGATGATATATTATTGGATGATTCAGATTTTATAGACTTTGAGTTTAGCCCAGTTATTAATAATAGTAATAAACTAAATTCAGATAATAAAAAATTGAATAAAAAAAGCAAACAGATAAAACTCACTAAAATTAATGAACAACACCAAACAGTTTATATTAGAAGAAACCCAAAAATTATTAATGGAAATTCAAGAAAAGAAAATTCCAGATGTAATATTAGAGGATTTAACTATAAAGACAATGATTCAGATTTTGGAATCAATGATTTACAAAAGACCATTAAACATAAATGTGTACACAACAACATTGATGCCGATAACAACGAAAGAAAAATGCGAAAAATGTCATAGAACAGCATCGTATATAGTATTAAATGATGCAAAGCAAAAGCTATGTTGGACACATAGTCAAAGTATAAATTAAATGGGATTTTTAATATGTGTTTTTATTTAATCAATTAAAATGTGAATTATTGATTAATTAAAAATTGAAAATTAAGCTCTTTCTTATAATAGTTTATTTATAATGAAAAAACTAAAAGGATTAAAAGACTTACATAATGATTTTGTTGATATAGTAAATCAACTTGATGAAAAGGTACAAGATAATTTAAAGAAAATTAAAAAAGAGTATCAAAAAAATGTAACTGAAGAAAAAGTAAAATTATTAATAGCTATTTGTAATGGCGAAGGGTTAGATTTTGACCAAATAAAAGGAAAATATTTAAAAGCAAAAGAACTTACACAAACAAACTATGATCCGCATATACCGGAGGAAGTTCCAGTTGAAGAAGACTTATTAGATAAAATAGAAATAAATGGGAAAGAATATTATTATGAAAATAAAGAAAAAGGAATGGTGTATGATTTAAATTCAAAACCAGTTGGAATTTTTAAAGGAGGGAAAATTATTTTTGTTTAATTAATTAGTTTATTTAGTTTATTAGTTGTATCATTCGTAATGTAGCTTTTTTTGACCAGGAATATTTACTCATAAAATTATTAATAAGTTGATCGTTAAATTTTTTTCCTTTAAATTCAGAAATAAAATTATATAAATCATCATAACCACCTAAAAGTTGTGTACCATTATTATTAGATTTACATAAATAAATTTGTGGAAATGTATTTATTTGTTGTGTTTTATATTGTTCTTTATTTGATTGGTTAACATTAACTATTTGTGCATTAATATTATGAGCTTTTAGTAAATCGTTAGCACCAATAGAATACTGACATTTATCAAGTAAAACAGCTTTAATATAGTAATTGTTCATTATAGGATAATATATATAATAATTTTTTTAAATTAAAAGTTTTAAAGATTATTTTCTATTTTTCACTAATAAATGGCAGGATTAATACAGTTAGTAACAACTGGGATTCAAGATTCACCAATCATTGGAAACCCTGAGATTACTTTTTTTAAATCAGTATATAGACAGCATACAATGTTTTCACTTTGTCAAAATGATAGATTTATTGGAAACATTCAATTTGGAAAAGAAGGAACAAAAGTTATAGAGAAAAATGGTGATTTGCTTTTTAATCAAACTTTTAAATTGGAAATTCCTTATTTTGAAATAATAAAAACCCAAAATGTAAAAGAATTAATAAGAGCAGAATATAATATAAATCAATTAAGTGTAAATTTTATGAATTCAAATTGTATTGTAGTTAATTTAAATGGATTTTGGTATGTTATACCAGAAAAATTATTTAAAATTGGTAATTTTGAACAATTAATAAGTCAAATTGATTCAACCCAATTAGAAAATAAATTACTTCCAGATTTTATAAATTCAACTGATTTTGGTAAAAGTGTATTATTTTACAATATAAAAGAAAGTAAATCATCACCAATAATTTCATTACTTCGTGTTGAATCAAATTATTGGGAACAATTTTGGTTAGATTTTATTGATAAAACTCAAAATGAAAGTTATTATAATGCACTTCAAACATTAACAGGAACATTTAAAAGAATTTATCAGTCATTAAGAAAAAGAATGTTTGATGATTATTATCGTTTTGTTAGTTCATATAAATATGCAGGATATTTAAGAGCTGATTATCCAAGTAGTTATAAAGATGATGCAGGTAATATAATAAGAAAAAATGAAATAGAAAGATATTTAGAATATGTTGATAATTTTGATGAAGCAATTAAAACAAATAGTCTTTATGAAATTGATATTATTTATAAATATTGTAAAGATAATAATTTAAATTTTAATAATTATAGAGATCAATATTTACAAACAACACCATTAATATTTTTACTAATGTTTAAAATGATATATTCAAATAATGATTTATTATTTACATTTTGGAAAAAATATGATGTAATTGGTGATAATGCAATAAATTTTAATTCACAAGTTAATGAAACAAATTTTACAAATGAATGGACCCAAATGCTTTACTTTGTTCAAAATGAAACATTAAAAACAAATAGTTTTAATAATATTATTTATGATGAATTTTATCAAAGATATTCAACATGTGAAAAAAATATTAATAATTTATACAAAAATTTTGATTTTATTGATTACAAAACATTTTATTCAAAGTTAAAAGTTTTTATGGAAAGATTTTTAGCAATACCAAAATATTGTGTAAATTTTTCCAGCGAATACTTTCCTTTTAAATATACAAATATTTCAGAATACGAACAAGATGATTATACAGTACAAGTTGTAAACGCAATTAATAAATATCCATTATTAAATGTAAATAGTAAAGATGCTGATGCAGTTTTGATGAATAATTTAGTACCAGTTAATTTAGAGCTGGCATTTTGTGCATTTGTAGAAGATTTTGTGGAAATAGTTAGAAAATATAGTTGGTTAGGAAAACCAAATATTAGTTTTATATCTTTTTGGAAAAATTGTGTGTGTGATTTAATTTATAAAAATTTTATAGATAATTATTATAGAATAAAGGCAAATCCCGCGTTAATAGAATCAGAAGGGCAATATAAATTAACTTATTATTATACTTTAAATCCAGGAAATATGATTAGTAGTAAATGTATAAATAATATGTGGTATGAAATGTTTTATAAAAATAGTTGGTTGGGTGTTTATTCAATTGGAAATAATAGTTTTTTAAAATTAAAGGAGAATATTAATAAAATAAATAAAAAATTAATTACTGATACATTTACAAATGAACAAAATGATTTTTATAAATTAGGCATAACAAATACTTATAATTATATTTACTATGATAGTTTAACAACTATTGAGATGACAGATAATTTTAATAAATACAATACCAAAGATATAATTTATGATAATAATGTTAAAAAAATATATATTAGATTTGATAATTATTATGATGAAAATATTATAACCTTAAGATTAAGAAACATAACTAAAAATTTTCAATATGCAATAACAAAAGTACAATATGAGATAAATCAAAATGAAAAAGCAAAGAAATGTTTATATTTAAGTTTTCAAGTTTCAGGATATTATGATTTAAATATTTCTTCAAATACAACAAATACAAGTGCATCAAATTATTCACAAAATATTATTTTTACAAACAATGATAAAATTGAATTACGTGCAACATATACAAATTATATTCCTTTAGTTAATTTTTACGAAGACCAAATGCAAAATCCAAAAATAAATATAACCAAATATAAACTTTTAGAAAAGAACTTAAATAATCAAGTTAAATTATTAAAAATTGGAGATAATGGAAATTTAAATATTGAAAATGCGGAAAATTTAGTAACATCAAATAAAATTAAATTTTTGACAATTAATTATTTAAATTCATCAAATATTGTTCCACCAGATGATTTTACATTATTAGTATCAAATGAAGCAATACAAAATGATAATTATTTATCAGTTGGAACATATGGTTATGCTATATCATTTTATACTTTAACAAGTGAATCAGATGTGTCGGAAATTAAATATGAAACTATAATAACAGTACCAGATAAAATTGGCTTTATAAATATTCAATATATTCCCATATCAGGAAATGAAAATGTAATTGGAAGAAAAATTTATAGAACAAAAGCAAATTCAACAGATTTATTTTTATTAACAACCATTCCAGATAATTTAACAACCACATATGTTGATAAAATAAATGATATTAATTTAGGTATTGAATACAAAGTAAATGAAACAGTTAAAATTAATAAATTACCTTATTCAAATACAAATGTACAAAAACAAATGGTAACAGTAGTAAAAACAAATGGTAAATACAAATTAAAAACAATATCTAGTTCTGAAATTACACAAGATGTAGTTTTACCAACAGATTATACCCAAATTAAAGAAATATACCTTGAGGAATTTGATTATCCAATTGAAATAATTTCAACTGAAAATTTTAAAATTGGTAATAGTGGTACAGTTGAATTATTAAATCCAAATGATTTTTCATCAGAACATTTGTATTATTTGGTATCAAAAACTAATTTAAAAAATTCAGTTAAATTAATACCATCAAAAAAAGAAACTTATTATGGGAAAAATGCATTGGATATTACAAATTACGAACTAATTGATTCTAATACATCGGTATTTACTATAAATGATTATTACTATTATATTAGTTTTTATAACATACAAACAGGTCAAGAAGCTTTACCGACAAATTTAACAGTAAATGTAAATTCATTAAATAAAGTAATTAAAATAATATTACCAGGAATAACTAATTTAATTTATAATTCATGGAAAATTTATCGTAAAAATAATCTTGATAATAATTATTATTTAATAAGTACAATAGATAGTAAAAAATCAAATGTATGCATTGATAATTTACCAGAATCAAATTTAACAATTCAATATCAAAATCCATTTTTTTACATTGGGAAACTAATTAATACACATACAATTAATAGACCGGATAATTTTATAATTAACAATTCAACACAATTAAAACCAACTGAATTTGAATCAGGGCTTTATAAATATGAAATAACATACACAGGAATAAATAATGAAGAAACTATAGCATCCCCAGCAAAAATATATTCAATAACAAATTATAAACCAGTATTAAAATTTACATTACCAGTAGATGTTCGAATTACAGGATGGAAAATTTACAGAAGCAATAAAATAACAGTTGGAACAAATCCAGATAATTATCAAACTCAACTAATTGGGCAAGAAAATATAACATTATCAAATAGAGAATTTATAGATAATTTAAATGGAACTTTAACAGGGTCAAATTCACCAACAGTAAATAATAAAAATAACCAATACAATATTTTTAAAATTCCAATAAATGGGGTTGTACCAAATTTAAATAATTTTATTTCCCATTCAACTGATCATGAATTAATTAATAATAAAACATTATCAGATTTTAATGATTATATTTTTAATAAACCAATGATGATGTTAGTAAATAACACCCAAGATACATATACTACTGAATTCGATAGTTTACAATCATTAAAAGCACCATCAATATATTTTTATAATATAAATTTTAAAATAGTGCCATCATCAGTAATTACTCTTGATGATCAAATAGTAACATATGTTATGCCAATATCAACTCAACAATTTTTTATAAGGGAAAAAACAGAGCCATATTATAAAATAAGTAAAGTATCAAATACACTTGTAGAAATGTCAGATTCTATACAACAAAATACATTTAATCCAGCATTTGATGAATTTAATTTAACTCAAGAGTTTATTAATTCCAAATATTATTACACAGACTTAATTGATCAATTATCAGATAAATATACAAGTTTAATAACAGAAAATCCAGATTATCAAAATGTTTTTAATATTATTGATGCAACAATAAATCAGTATAAAGATGTTTTTAAAACAATGCTTAATTTTTACGTAGGAAGTACAACAACTTATAAAAATTTTTATGGATTATTATCATATTATCCTTTAACTTATTCTTATTGGACAAATAGATTTTATGATATGTTTAAGTCAAAGCCATATACAATAACATTATCTGCAAATGTACAAGATAGTGACTTTATTAAATATTCACGAAGTGGAATTAGAATTGAACAATTAGATGATAATCAATTAGCATTTAAAGATTTAGTAACAGTTAGCAGTGAAAATGTAATGTCATTAAAATTATTAACCCCAATATATTTAAAATTTAATAATATGCAGAGAATGTCGCCAGATTTTATAAATTGGTTAGAAAATTTTTCAAATTATAATATCCAACACACTCAATATATTAGTGATAATATTGACTTTTTATCAATAACAAATCCAAAATATATTGAAAATAAATTTTTATCAGTAAATGAAATTAAACAAGAAATAAATGATAAATTTTATAATTATTCTGGTAGTTCACAAATAAAAACATTATTTCCAATTATTGATAATCAAATTGATAGTATTATTGTACCTGATAAAAATAATAATCAAATTAAAATAACATCATATACAACTACAGACTATCAATTTAATACAACAGAATATAATGAAAATAAAGAACAAAATATATATGATGATAAAGAAATAACAACAAATGTTTTTGATAAATTTACAACCAATAAATTTAATTATCTTGGTATAATGTCATTGGATGGTTCTGGTAGTTTTAATTTTGAAGATGAATATACTAATAGTGTTCCATCTGATAAATATATTATTTTTGATGATAATCAAATACAAAAAGGTGTTTATGATACAAATAAAAAGCGTCACTATTTTGCAAATTCATTACCAGAATGTTTAGTTTTTAATCCAGTTGAATTAGATATATTAAATTTAAAATTAGCAAATCCATCTAATGAAATAATCACAATAAATAAATTAGCAAATAATTTATTTTTATTTGAATATGAAATTAATTTTGCTAATAATCTTGATGAAACTTTTGTCTCAGGTGCATATACATTGCAAATTCAATTAAATAAAATTAATTGTGTGATAACAAAAATTACAGAAACAAAAATTATAATGCATATATGTTCTGAAAAAAATATTATATTAAATGAAAAGCAATTAATTTTACAATTAAATAACACATACATTATTACTCCAAAAATATTATCAATAAAAATACTAAATTTTAAAGAAGCAAATTATAAAGCAGAATATAATTCCGCCTATTTGGAAATAATTAATGAAGTAATTATAAAAATATCAAATAACTATCAAACAACAAATAATCCATTTATTTTAGCAAATGTGGAGTTTGGTATAAATCAAGGATTTTATTTTACTTTTGGTACAACAAATCCCACTATAAATTCTCCATTATATAGAAAATCATTTGATGCACAAAGTGAAATAGACAACACTAAAAATTTTATTACTATTAAACCCCTAAAATCTTTTATAATAAAGGGAAATTATATATATTCAAATTATTTATCAAAAGAATATTCAACTCAAATAATAAATGCACAAGATGAACATTATTATATGTTAGTAGATTTATTTAAAAAACGATATTATATTGTTAAAAAGAAAAATATGAAATTATATGAAATACCAATTGGAAATTATCATATTTGGTTATTACCTCAAAGCAAAATTAATTTAATTCCAATAACAACAAATTATTCAATAGAATCAAATGGAAATATTACTAATTTAGATATGATGACACTAAACAAATACTGTTTTTATATGGTAAAAAATTCTGATGGTGACGAATGTTATTATTATTTGGAAACAGATTTTGAAATAACAACAAATAGTCCATATATAAAATACTATGGAAACATTAGACCTGAAGATGCAAATCAAATTTATATGGTTGATAATGATTTATTTAATGTTTATAATCCACAATTTATTAAATCATATAAAACTCGTAATTGTATTGAAAATTATGTAACAAATGAATTAAAAATTAATTCAGAGTTAAATTTTAACTTTGACACAAATGAAAATATATCTTTTAATTCTGATTTTGTTTCAGAACCATTAACAGTTAGTAATTTTAATTCAACCATGTGTAAAACAACTGGGGAAAATGAAATAATAGTTAATATTGTATTAGAACCAAATAACACAGTTCCAACCCAAAATATTATTCAACCAATTATTATTAGTAAGTATACTGGTATTTCAATACCAATGGTAAGTTTTACAAACAATAATGTAAATTATGAAACATCAATAATACCAATATTAACATTAAACTGGTCATCAACAACATTATTAAATAATTTACTCATTGGAAAGATTACAACAAAAGGAAAAGTTACAACTTTAAATTCTGATTTATTTATAACATCAACACCTACAACTAATCCTGATGAATATGAATATACTTGTGAAATATTAACTGGATATACAATACCAAATTATGTTATTGGGGAAAATTTACTTTTCACTCATACTAAATGGACTTTACAACTTGATATAAATGATAAAACTTGTATTTTTTATTTTTGGGTTGTATTTACAAATTCATTAGATATTCAAAATAATTTTTTAGGTTTAAGTACAAGTGAATTTGCAATTAACAAGGGTTTCCCTCAACCATTAATGCCAGATACAAATGGAAATATAAGAGTAAGAGGAATATTAGCTAATTATAATTTTTCTAATCCAAATATACTTGAAAAAGATTTAGCTGATTTGATATTAAGAACAAATGAAACTAATTATAATATTGGATATAAATATTATGAATCAGTAAGAAATATTGATACAAATGATAATATTCATAATATAAATCCTCTTAATTTTTCGGGTGTTTTTAATATTAAACCTAATTTAACAAGTTTTTATTTTCAGAAAAAACAAATATCACAATTTGCATCAAGCACTAATTATATTTATCAAGACGTTATTTATTTATTAATAGTTAGTACTGATGCAAAAACTTTGGAACGAAGAATAAGCATAGAAAAACCTTATAATTACTCTATAACAGATTTTAATACAAGATTATTAAATAATTATGATAATTCTACATCAATTTTACATTTAGATAGTGCAAACAGTTCAATGTCATTAATTGTTTCAATTCAAAATCCAATTTTTATTAATAACCCAATTTGTTTAATTAAAATTACAAGTAAAAAATATTTAATTAGCTCATATGAAAAGTTATATTTGGAAAGAAATGAAATAATAAATATTGAATCAAACTTTTATTTAGTAAATGGATTAAATATTTTTAATGATTGTTATGAACTTGAATTAATTTCATCTACTAATACAATTCAAACATATTCAAACTATGGCTATTATTCATATGGTGTTTACACAAATAAAAAAGACAAATATTTTGAAATTGCTGAACCAAATAATTTATTAAGTTTTACAAATGGGTCAAATATTCAAATAGGTGAAATGTATTTAGATAATGGTCAATTAGTTATTGCCCAGTCAAATGTATCAAATAGTACTGATCCCATTACAAATGATATGTTAAAAGCCAAGTTTACTGAGAAATCACAAAAAGTTAAATTATTTTATTCAAACAATAAATTTTATTTGTTTGATAATTTTATAAAAATAAAAAAAATGGATAAACTAGTTTATTTAAATGAATTAACAGGAGAATTAAATATATTAACAGTTATAGCAATTCGTGATTTTGAAATTTTATTTGATACTTTTTTTGAACTTGAAAATACCGATCAATTTTATAATTTTATATTACCATACCAACCATATACATCAGCATATGTTTCAATTAATAATGACGGTCAAATTACTTCAAATATAACAATAGATGATAATATAACAATTGGAATAAGTAATAATTTGTTTAAAAATAAAATTGATTTATTTTGTACAACAAATGGAAAAATAAACTTATGGGATAAAACTTCGGGTGATTATTGGATTTATATAATTAATACAAACTATAAAAAAGAATTTAGTAATTGTATGCAAATACCAAAAGCAAACAATTTAACAATAAAAAACCAACATTCAATATCAATTAATGTAACATTTGAAAAAATACTTTTAAATGGTAAAAACAATTCAAGATTTAAATTAGATGATCCCACTTATTTTGTTAAAGGTTTTGTTTGGTTTTATGCACAACCAATTAAAGTATATGGGGTTTATTCATATATTAAATCAATTAAAACAGAAACAACAAATGGTATATTAAATTATTATATTTATATTAAAGACGATACAAATGATTTATTTTTAAATCTATCACCAAATAGTTTTACAACCACAATGTATATTTCTTATTCACTTCCACTTATGGGAAATTTTAATTTTTATAATAAGTTTAGATATAATTATGGAATTCAATTGGATGATTACGATATGCCAACAGGAACTTTAATTCCAGTAGTAAGATGTGCATTAAAAAATAATGAGTTAATTTTCATTGATACAAAAATAAACAATAAAAAAATTATATTTAAATATGGTGTTGAAATAAAAGAAAATGAAAGAGAAAATAATATTTTACCAAATGATTATACAAACATTTATTTTTATAACTATTGTATGTTAAATGCAGATGGTACAATAAATAATTTTGATTCTTTAATAGGAACATATTATTTATTATCTGAAAGACTTCCTGGTGAATTTATGAGATTATTATTTATTAAAATGACATCTGGAGGTAAAATTAAAAATTATACAAAATATGTTATTCCTGATATTTATTCATATAATTTAAGCAAATTAGTTGGAATAAAACTACATTATGACGGTGAATTTGTTTTTACAAATCAACAAATAGTAACATCAAAATTACTAACTGATAAAAGTTTAAATCCAATAACAATAATTAAAAAATATTTAATAAAATTTAAAAATTTGCCAGTTTTAGAAAATGGTAAATATAAACAGGAAATTATTTTTTTATCAAAAATAGTGGACACAAATATATATAATACAGTTTATTTAGATACAAACTTTGCCATTCCAATAAAAATTACAAAAAAAGTTATTAATTCAAGTACCAAATATTACATTCAAAGTGATTTTATTTGTTCAAATGATATTACAACATTATATACAACAAATACTAATTATTTATTAAGTTCAAATCAAACAAATAAAGTTTATAAAGATAAAAACTTGTCTGATACATCATTAGATTTTTATATTAATACCCAAATAATAAATAAAGAAGAATATGTTCAAAATTTATTAATATCAAAAATAAATCCTGGAGAACCAAAATATAAATTTAAGTTAATTGATGGAACACATTATAATTTAAATACTGAGGAGCCAAGTACTATTGAAACAACATATTCTCGAATTAAAAATGTAGATAATAATAATAGTATTATTACATCAGAACATGTTATAGAAAATGATACACTAGAACTAAATAATGATTATTTAAAAGTTACTTACTATTATAATGTAAAAATTGATGTATCAAAAGTATATGACGAGTTATTATTATTTATCAGTGTTGCCCATTTAAAACTGAAATTACTTGAAAAATGTTCCATTAAACAAGAAAACATTTGTACTCATATAAAACCTTGGTCAAAATGGGCGCTCCTATGTACTGGCAATTCAATTATTTCATTAAATACATTATTAAACCCGAACGCATATGTTGGATGGATTAATGGAAATGCACAGGTTTTCACATATAATGATCCTTTAATTTATAGTAATTTAACTAAAAATGAAGTTAATATTCTTAGTGAGTTTATTAGTTCAATTAATCAATCATCAACACGATTAGAAAATTATATTATTATGAAAACTCAAATTGAACCATTAATTTTCTCATTAATTAATAATTTTTTAACTGTTCCCGAATTTTATTTTAATGTTGTTGATAATATAAATAGAACTTTAAGTGGCTTTGGCTTTGATGTAGTATTTGATGGAAATAATATTCTTTTTAATAATGATTTAAATCCACCTTACGTAAAAATAGATGGTGAAGATGAAGTAGCATATTATTTAAATAATGAATATACATATGATTTAATTAATAATATTGTTTATAGAAGTGTTAGTTCATCTAATCAAATAGTAAATCAGATTACCAAATGGATCGGAAAAGTAGAACAAGTTTTACCATTTGAAATACAATTTGGTGTTGGTATAAATAAATTATTAAGATATGTAAATAATATTGGATTTCAATTAAAAAGTTTATTTGATAATTTTACAAATAATTTGAACGATACTCCAAATTATTATTATATGAATCCAATAAAATTTTTGGTTGCGAGAATATGGGAAAAATATGCAACAACAGGAAATTTAATTAATTTAGATAAAGAATTTACAGATAAACTTGTGTCAACCGTAACTTTTAATAGAAATACAACTAATGCATATAACTTTTTTCTTTATGATTATTTATTTAAAATGTCTTATTATGGGTCAGTTGGTTTTGGTGGTTATAGAATTCTTAATTATACAGGAACATTTACTGATGTTAATCCAATTGATATAATAGAAACGAAACCATATGTACAAGTTCCAGTGGTTCAAGAAAATGGTCTGCAAATTAATCCACTATATAAGTATAAATTAAGTTTAACATCAAATGAAATATTAGATAGTTCAACTTATTATTTGGATTTTTTAAATGGAGATAAAATTAATGAAACTATTACATTATCAAATGCTGAATTGTATCCAGATCAAGTTAATTTTTCATTAAATTATAATATAAAACCATATGATTTTTTTACTTTACAACAAGAGAAAAAATATTCAGTGGTTTCAACAAAATTTATGGGCTTTTTATTTAGGGTGGGATTTAATTTAAATATAAATATGGAAAATTTAGGTGAAGTTTATTTAAATGGAAATAAACTTGAAATATATGGAACTAATTTTATTGAACAAACTATTGATTTTGAAATTCCAGAACAATTAGTATCAGTTGATGATGTTTTTGAATTTAGAAATTACGAGTTAGTAAATAGTTATGTTAGAGATGACAATAATTTAATTGTATTTTTTGAAAATCCATTTTTTATATTTATTCCATTACAAACAATTTTACTTGTTGATAATAAAAAATATTTTCTTTATAAAAACACTAATAATAACTATTATATTCAAACAACAGACAATATTTTATTAAAAGATGTAGATGTAATAACAATGACTACTGCTCAAAGTATAACATCATTAAATCAGGTTCTTTATCAATATGAATTTAATCCACCAATTTATGACACTGACTATAGACCAATTAATGATAATTTTATTTTTCCATTAGAATTTAATATAACAGGAACACCAAAAAATACTTCATTGCAGTCACAAACAATAACACCATTACATATTCATACTTATGGTGATAACAAGGTTGTATTTCATTATACAACAAATCAATATACAACTATATCAAATCCAAACTATGTATTTAATTTAGTAACACATAAAAAACGTATTTGTGAAGATTTAGCAAATAAAATAATAAGTTTAGAAAAACAAGATGAATTTTTATATTACACCAACACAAAATATCCAACCAGTACAAATACAATAGGATATGTATATTATAATATCCTAGATGTTCAACCAAATTATCAAATTTATGATATTAAACCAGCTGAAGGAATTTTTGAGCCAATATTTAATAAACAAAACAAAACATCAATATATTTTAACCAAACAGATGATTCAACTTATTTTTCCATAAAATCACAATATTTAGAAACACAATTAAAAAATAATGTTGGTTTTATTCAAAAAAATTCATGGGAAATAACTCCAGATAATTATTTGGTAACTACAAATAGTATTGAAATAACAATGCCTGATGATTTTATATTAATGTTAATTATAGATACAACATTTTATACATTTGATGGAATAATAATAGAATTATCAAATATTACAAGTTATAATAATAAACTTGTTATAAAATGGAATCAAACAAATGGCCTAGTTTCTGGTACTGTTTTATTACAACAATATTTTGTCGACCCAATTGGAAATGTATTTAAACCATTAGCTAATAGAAAATATACAATGCAAATAGAATATCCATATCAATATTTACCAAATGGGAATTTTTACATGTATCAATATGACGTAACAGGAATGAAATTTGATAACTTTTTATATTTGATAGAGTCAACGGAAGATTCTGTAGGTATAAATGGATTTTTTCAAAATATTCCACCAAATGCAACCATGCAATTAATATCAAATAATAACACATTTACTGTTAAAATTCTTGATAAAGTAAGAGAAAATAATAAACTTTGTTATTTAGTTTCATATAGGGAAAAACTTGATTTAAATTTGGTTTATAACTATCATTTGAATGATTTTAAAATAAATCAAGTATCAAGTATAAGATACTATCAAGATGGTTTACAATTTGCAAATTTTTACTCTCAATCAGATTTAAATTATATTAATTTATTTATGAATGAATCAGTAAATAATTTTATAACATTGCCCGATTCAGTAATAACAAATTCATTTAAATTTTATTTAGTATCTTATGAAAAAACAAATTTAACAAACTTATTTTATTCCAATGAATTTATACAAAATATTCAAATGAACAAACTTGTCGAGTATAAAATAAATACAATATCTACAAATATTAAACCAGAATGGGGTGATTATTCTAAATTTTTCTCTTCAATAAAATTATATTTTAATGATCAATTAATGGAAGAGTTAAGTGAAAATGTATATGCAATTGATAAGTATTTATATTCAACTGAGGAAAAACGAAACCAAAAAAATAAAATGTGTCAAATTAAATTTGATGGGAAAAAATGGTTTTTTTATTTGCATTTACCTTTTTGGTATAGTGGAAAATCAGGATTATCAATACCAACAATTGCAATGCCAAATACTGAAATTAGAATTGGTTATTTGTTAAATAATATAAGTTATATATTAGCTAATAATTTAGATGAATCAAAAGATATTAAATATACATTTACTAAAACTCCAGAAGTTAGTTTAACATTATTAACAGATTTTATACTATTGGATGACATGGAAAGAAAATTATTTGGAACCTATGCGCATGAATATGTAATAGATCGTTATTTAGCATATTCTGATACAAATATTGTAAATGTTGATTCTGTTGTAAGATGTAATTTTAAGGGATTAATAAAAGATATTCATTTAATAACTAAACCCGTATCAAATAACAAATTAACTTATTATCCAAAAATTTCTACAAACTATGACGCAAAATATGCACAATTTGTTAAAGCATATAATTATTATTTGGAATTGGTTGCAAATGGAAAATATACATCATTAGAGCAAAGAAATTATGCAGTTGATATAGAAATAATAAGAAATATAATAGCAAAATTAACATTATATAAAATAACAACAAATAAAACAAGTACAAAATTTGTTCAAATAAATAATTTAATTAATTGGTTTAATAAATGGTCAAACTGGAATGATAACTTATTACTATATTTAATGTATTTTGAAACAAAATATTTGGGACAAATTACTGATGAAAAAAGAAGGGAATACATTTTAGCAATTTATTTAAAACATCAATTTTCTAACAAAGAAACTATTGAACAAATATCTCCTATTGAATCATTACACTTTAAAGCGAATGGATCTTCTCTTTTTGCAGAACGAGATTATACATATTTTACCGATGTTATTCCATATCAAAAATTTAAAAATGGATTACCAACTGGTTATTATACATATACATTTTCATTATATCCAACTGATGATCAACATTCAGGACATTTAAATTTTACCAATTTTGATGATATGGTAATAAAAGTGAAATCAAATTCTTTGGTAACGACAGAACCATATAATTTGTCAACATTAACAAGAGAATATAATATATTAAGATTTATGAGTGGACATTGTAGTTTAGCTTGGTTATAAAAACCCAATTAAATTGTAAATTGTAAGCCACCAATACCATTAAAGGTTCTTAATATATTATATTGAATACCATAACACCTAAATGTTACTGGATTTTGATAATTAATAAGTTTATTTAATTTAAATAAAATATATGCATCATCAGTTTTACTAAAATTTAAACTACCAGAAGGTTGTAAATCAAGTGGATTTAAAGCAAAAGAATAATAATAAATACCTTTAGTTTGACCCTTAAATTTATATTGATATTTTGGTAAATTAGTATAATATTCAATTGAGTTTGGTTCCATTCTATTTATTGAATTTATAACAAGGGTATTTTTAACAACAATATTTTCTTCAGTATCAGTATATGGAATTGTTGTATAATTAAAATTGTCATTTAATATTTCATTTGAAACTAGCACACCACGCCAAATTAATAATTTAATTGGATTTACAAATGGTAATTTATATGTGACATTAGTTGAATACATTACTTGTTCTGAAATATTTTGTACAATAGGAATAAGATATTCATGAGTTCCATGTAAAAAATTTAATCTTTCAAAATTATCCAAATAAATATAATTTATAAGTAAATATGAATTTATTAACGATGGTTTATTATAGCGAAAATAATCTTCATCTTTTACAACAATTGAATTTGGTTTTATATTAACTGAAGTATTTGTTGTATTTCCAATTAATTTAAGTTCTGGATCATTTGAAACAACTGGTACAATAAATTTACCTTTTAATGGATTATAATATAATTTTTGAGTTATTGGGTCGAAACTAACAAATTCTCCAATATTTTTTGAATTTTGGTAATTTTGATAAAATATTTCTCCGGAATTAAATAAACAAAAATTATCAGTTAATGTTATATAATGACTTGGTGATAATTTATAACATTTATCAACATCATTAAATTCAACATGAATTTTAACATCATTATGTATTAAAGCAATTAGTGGTAATGCTAAACCAACATCTTGGCAAAACCAAAATGCAAGAGGAATATATAATATATGCGATTGTTTAGTTTGTGAATATTCAGTAAGTTCAGAAATATTTCCAATCATTTTATTGTAACCCGGTTTATGTCCTGTACTTGTTGTAATTTCATTCCATATATTTAACCAATCACCATAATGGCGCTCAATAATTGAACCTCCAATTTCAATTTCAACAAAATTAATAAGCGCAAGACCAATTTTATTTACCCATGCAAATTTTTTATCAATTAATGTTTTATTTTCTAGTTGAATGTAAGGAAGTTCAACGTAAATATATGTCATACCAATTAAATCTGCATTTTTTGCAACATTAACAGTACATCTTCTACCAAAGTCAGGTGTTGTTTTAAAATATTGCGGTGTTGGTTCAATAGAATAATTTGTATGTCTTTTATATGCTTTTTTAAAAAATGTTATTTCAGGTTGAGCAGATAAATAAAGATTTTCTTTACCAACTGAAACAAGTAATAAAAGTCCTAATCCCATTATAGAATAATTAGAAAATCCATCTTTAAATTATTTTAAATTTATATTAATAATAAATATTACAAATATAAACTAAAAAACAAAATCAAATTTGCTTAACCGCTTAACCAAGTAAAGCGGTAAAGTCAACAGATTTAGAATCAACATCAAGATTTTTCATTTCAGCTTCAGTAGAAGGGGTTTCCTTGTTAACAGCTTCAGCAATAGATCTAATGATGCTCATTAAGTCGTTTTGTTTCTTAGAAACACGAGTAAAGTATTTGTTGCGGTTATCAACAAATTCTTTAAGGTGATCCATAGTTAAAACAGAGGTATTATCTTTTTCACCGTGAACTTCAAGTAATCTGGCATATTTTTCAGTATACAAGTTAGCTTTGTATAATTTTTCTTCGCTGGATTTGAGACTATCAATTAAGTTAACAATTTTATCGAAATCAGCTTTACTAATATCTTTGCCATATCTTTTAAGTCTTGCATTTAAAGCAAGGAATTGTCTTTCAATAATATGACCAGTATGTTTGGTAATATCAGAAGCCTTTTCTTCTAAGTCTTCAACAACGCCACCACCAACGAGGTTAACTTTATGAGTAAGACCATAAACGTTGGGGAATCCAAAGCTAATACTAACTCTGGCATTAGCATCTTTAATAGTTTGAGATAATTTATCAATAGAACTAACAGATAAAGTGGGGGTAGCAACACGTCCCTTAACACCCATTTTGTATAATCTGGAACCAGCAAAAGCATCAGGGTCGTTAATTCTAGCAGAATCAGTGGGACCAGAATAGTCTTTATTAAGAATGGCGGGGTTAGAGTTGACCTTTTTAACTAACATTCTAAGATAACCAATAAGTTTGGTATTTTTAGCAATTTGTTCAACTGCTTTTTCATCAATGGCAGGTGTGGGAGTAGCTTTAGCCATGCTAGTAAGATTAGCTAACCAAGAGTCAACAGATTTATATTTAAGAAGTCTGCGAGCAGCAGTGTTATCCCATACTTGTTCCATAGTAAATTCAAAAGCATTAAGAGTTTGAACAGCCATAGCAGGTAACATGGCATTTACTTCATCAACAGCTTTATCCCAATATTTATCATCCATTAAATAGGCTTTGCATTGTTGAACATTTTTACCGGATAAGCAATCACGTAAGTAATCAGCACACTTGGCACCAGCAGCAGCACCGGAATCGTTAAGACCAGTTCCTAAGCATTTATTTTCAAATTTTAGTGATTTGAATGCATCGGAACCAGCATCAACACGAACTTCTTTACCAGTAGCATCATAAGTATAAAGTTCAGAACCTTTACGGAAATAAACTTCTTCAGAAGGTGCAACTTCATCATCAAAAAATCTAGAAGGTGCAATAGTAGATGCTGCACTAGAAGCATGACCTTCTAACATAGCTCTAAGCCAAAATTTGTCATATCTGTAACCAAATTCACGGACGGCATCATCTGCAGTACCAGTTTTAATAGCATCAGTAATTTTTTTAAGTTCGACATTTTTAGATGAAAATAGTGCATCAGCAATGTCAGCAACACTTCTGTATGTGGCATTATCAGCAGTAGCCCAAGATGCAGCATTAGCAAGAACAGTAGTACCTTTTTTAACAACAAGGATGGCTCTAATTAATGCTTGAACAAAAGCCTTTTCAGAAGAGGGATCTGTAGCACCTGCATTGTCAACAATTATTGATATAACATCAGCAGAAGCAGATTTACCACCAATACGTGCACCTAAGGCTTTACCAAATGCAATCCATTCAGAGTGAACAGCAGTGTCTGAACTACCAGCATCGGGAGCTGCAAAAAATTGGTTTTGAAAAGCTGGGGTAACTAATGTAATTTGTACTCCGGTGTTAACTACATTAAATTTATTTCTTAATTCATCAACGAGTAATTTAACACGCATATCGTTATTTCTTCCAAATAAAGGAACTAATTTAGCATTTTCAGTATTTTTGGACATCAAATATATATAATATAATATAGAAAAAAAATTTATTAGATTTTTTTTTAAATATTTTTAATAATAAAATTTTTTATCTTAACTAAGTTATAATAATGTTTAACCAAGAATATTTTGGTCTCCCCTTATGGGTATGGTTTGTTATTGTTGCTATTATTGGATTTAGTGTATACCAAACATGTAATACCACATGCAAACCAGTTGTTAAAACTGAAGTAAAAGAAAAATTTGCAAATGAAACAACATTACCAGAAAAACCTATAATTAAAATATTTAATTTTAATACAGAATGGTGCGGTTGGTCTCGTAAATTTCAACCAGAATGGGAAGCTTTTATGACATATGTTAAAAATCCTGAAAATAATTTAACTCACGTACAAGCATTTGATGTTAAATGTGATAATGAAGAAAACAAAGGAATATGTGAAGAATATCAAGTTCCTGGATATCCATATGTTATTGTTGAAGTAAATGGTGCACGTAAAACATATGAAAACGAACGCACTAAAGACGCACTAATTGCTTATGTATCTGGATTATAATTTTCTTTAAATAACCAATTAAATCAATAATAAAAACTATTTAAACCAATTTTATTTTATATATATTATATAGTAGTATTAATGTCAAAAATCGAAATTGACTTTAATGGGTTAAAATATAATCTATATGAAATTTTAAATGTTACTCGTGATGCTGATGATGTTAAAATTAAAAAGAGTTTTATGAAATTAATTAAAAATTTTCACCCTGACAAAAACTCAGAATTAGAAGAAGAAATTTATTATCATATTATTTTATCAAACCAAGTACTTTTAAATAAAGACTCAAGAAAAAAATATGATGAATTTTTAGCAGGTAGAGCTGATACTTTTGTTGAACTAAAAGATAGTTTTAATAAAAATTTAAAAGAAATTGAGCAATACTTTCCAGATAAAGATTTATCACAAGCACAATTTTCAAGTAAACTTGAAGAATTAAATAAAAAACATGGTTATTCAACTGAACCCGACACAATGTCAGTAATGGAACGTTTTGAAAAAGCACGTGAAAAGCGGTCAAATGATGAAATTAAAATTGAAAAAGAAGATATTAAGGATGAAAAAGATTTCAATGATAGATTCGAATTTAATAAAACTGATGGTAAATTTCGTGATCAAATAGTTGAATATCACGGTGCACCAAGTGAACTAGCAACCTATGTTGCAGGTGAACATTATACAAGTTTAGCTGATTTAGATAAACTTTATTTAGAGGATTCGGTACAAAGTTCTCAATTTTCAAGTTTAGATCGTGCGTTTAGTTTACATCCAGTTGTGTCAAATCCTGATGCGAATAAATCTCTTGAAGAAAGAATGAAAGAATATCAAAATCAATCTGATTTATTTAATAACATGAAACCAACTGATTTTTCAAATAAAAAATTTGACGAATGGTAAACAAATTTTTAAAAATTGATAATTAAACTATTTATTAAACTTATTAATATTTTTAATGAATAATTTATACAAAATAATAATTCCAAGTATATGTGTTGGTTCATTTTATGCTTATACAAAAAGAAAATTTAATCAAAATGTAATTAATAAAAAATAGGTTTAATCTTGCTTTTCTTTAATTTTATTGTAATTAAATGTTTGGGTTGATGCATCTTGAAACTTTTTTATATTAGACCCAATTGTAACTGAATTAATAATGTCATCTAATATTTCCTTACAAATTTTCCCTGGATATTCTTTTACAAATTTGCTTGCATAAATTTGCCCCAAGTTAATTATTTTTAGTTTTGATTCTGTTGTTAAATCAAAATTAATAGTTTCATTCGTATAATTTTCAATTTGAATAACATTTTCATGAAAATAATTATTTTTAAACGTAATTGTGTCTGTTATTATTCCTAAACAGCCAGTAACAATTGTACCAATTGAATCAACATTATTTATTGTGTTTGTGTTTTTAATATATAAACCCAAAGTTGTATTTTTATTACAATAATTAATTGGAAAATTATTTGTTACTCCTCCATCCACATAATATGAACCAGAGTAAAGCACAGGAGTAAAAAATACTGGAATTGAACAAGATATTCTAACAGCTGTTATTACTGACATTGTTGGAGTTTTTTCGTAACTAAATGCTTCTTCAGAACATTTTGAGAAATTAGTCCCAATAATAATTAGGTTTTTATTTGTAACTTGATATAAATTTTTAAAGTTTATGTCTTCAATTCCAAGTTTATTTTTAAGAAATGATTTTAATATAAATTCAAAACGTTCTCCATTTGATATACCATATTTTATAAAAACATTTTCAACTGATATATCTGGATCCATTTTTGTAAAATCAAAACTAATTACAAAATCACCAATCTCAATTGGAGAATACCCAATTGATAATAATAAAGCTAAGATTGAACCAGCCGAAGTTCCAACCCAATTTTTAATTTGTTTTGTATTTATATAACCAATATTATTTAAGTAATCTAAGGCTCCAACAAATGAAAAACCTTTAATGCCACCACCTGACATACATATTGTGTCAATTTCCATTAAAAATATTTGTGTTTTTTAATTTAAAACACGTTTATTCTTTAAATAAAATCTAAAATAATCTAATGGTGAAAGCAGATGATTTAATTAAAAATCAAAAAGAAAGAGAAGATAGAAAATATGTTACATTTGAAAAAATATATGATCATGTTGAAAAAAAAATTTGTTTGGCAAGTACAGGAAATTATTATTACACATGGTATCAAATACCTGAATTATTAATTGGATTACCATCATATTCTCGTGAAGAATGCCAAATTTATTTAATCAATAGACTAAAAAAAAATGGATTTGAAACTGAATTTTTTGAACCAAATATTTTATTAATAAAGTGGTTTCCAAAAAACAAAAAATAATAAATAGGTTTTTTATTTTGTCATATTATTTATTAAATTAAAAAAAAGTAAAATTGAAATACCCATTAAAATTAAAACAATTGTGTCTCTATTATCTTCAATAATATCTTGAAAATTTTCCACAAGTTTTGGTCTAAAATAATTTCTCATTTTATTGTGACATTTTCTACAGTTACGCATATGGGTTATAAAAGAATTACAATCATATAATTCATCTAAATGATGGTCATTATCATCCATTATTTTAAATTTTTTTGTATTTGAAATTGCGTTAATATTTGTATTGTTAAAGCTTTCAATATTTTTTTCTAATTGAATATTATTTTTTGGTATTTTAATATTTTGATTAGTTTCCATAGGTTCAGGTTCTGTGTAATTTTTATCAACCATATAATTTTTATATTGGTTGCTTATTTGATTACACTTACTGCCCCATGCATCTTCAATGGAACAATAGTTCATATTCTATTGTAAAAAGTTAGATAATAATTTCTAAACTTAAATATAAATGAAATCTGATTATTTTAATAATATAATTAAAATATTTTTATTTGGAAGTATTATATTTTATGTTATTTTTTCACAAAATAAAGTTGAAAAATTTACAGGAAAATTACTAAATTCTTTTGATTCTTTAAAAAATAAAAGTGAACTAATGCAAAGTCAAAATCCAAATAATTTTCAAATGGACCATACTTATAATATAATTAAAACAGATGAAATTGCAAATAAATTAGTATATTTATGTAAATATAACACACAATTAAAACATGCTATAAAATTCCAATTTGTTAATATTTACAAACAAATTAAACAAAATGACAGGTTAAAAACATATCTTAAATTTTTAAATTTAGTTGATGATGCCGGTGTACCAATTTTTATTAATGAATCAGATGATGTAGCATTATTTAACCAAATAAAAATTTTATTAGTTACTTTACCAAAATAAAAATAATTTAAATTTTTATCTAAATAAAATATATAAATGATTAGCGAAGTTTTCGATAATAAATATGTATCAACTGGTATTACAATAATGCTTGGTTTATATGCTGCCCTTTTAGGTCCTAATCTTCCCCCTTTTGTTCAAAAATTATTTACAAATACTATTTTTAGAATTTGTGTTTTATTTTTAGTTGTGGTAAGTGGTAATAAGGATCCAAAACTTGCTATTATGATTGCCATTGCTTTTGTTTTAACTCTTGACTTTATATATGCCCAACAAGCTAAAGAAGCATTTGGTAATATTAAAAAAATACAAAATTTTTAAAAACAAATAACAAATAACAGTTAAAATAAAAATATTCTTATTTAAGTAAAATTATTTAAATAATTATATTGCGTTAAGTTAAAGGAAAGAATCTTAATAATATTATAATGTCAGAGTCAGATTCATCATCAGATATTAAAGTTAAATATCAAAATGCAAATGGGGATAATTTATTAGAAGATAGATCAAATAATAAACAGTCAACAGATACAGATTATTATTTTGGAATGATTGCTAACCCAAGTAAGATAACTCAACAACAACAAAAGTCAGAGTCTGAATCATCAGAATTAAATCAATTATTAAATAATACAGATACATCAAGTTCTTCAAAACGTTCAAGTTCAAGTAGTTCACGTCATTCTAAAAAAAGTTCATCAAGTTCAAGTTCATCAGAATCTGAAAGAAAAAGAACTTCTGAATCACGAGAAAAATTCGAAAAAATAAATGTTTCACCAAAATCACAAGGAAATACATATAATAACACTAATTCAGCTATTCCAAAATTTACACCATATGTATCGGGAAATTCTGGTTCTTCAAGTAATGCAAATGGAAATGAAAATATTCACATGAGTACAGCAGATGTTAAACCAATAGAAAAACATGAGTTAACACAACAAGAAATTCGTCTTAAAAAAATAGAAATGTTAAGAAAATTATGTGAAATAAAGGCAAAGGGATTTCAGCTATCAAAAGAATATGATTTTAACTCTTCATTAGAAGAAATGGAATATGAATATGATTTATTAAGAAGTTTTGCGGATAAAAGAAATGGAGTTAAAATATTTAAAGGCGGACTTTTACAAGCTGTTTCAGTTATTGAATTTTTTAATGACAAATATGATCCTTTTGATTTTCAATTAACTGGATGGAGTGATCATTTACAAGTTGAAGTAGACTCGTGGGAAGACGTACTTGAAGAAATATATGAAAAATATAAAGGAACAGGTAAACGTATGGCGCCTGAAATTAGGTTATTATATTTAATGGTCGCATCTGCTTCGGCGTTTCATATGGCAAAAACTAAATCAGCTTCATTACCTGGTTTAGATACTGTTTTAGCAGCAAATCCTGGTTTATTAAGTAAAATATTAAATCCTGGTAAAGAACAAAGCTCACAATTTGTAACAGCTCAAGAACTTAATATTGAACGTCAAAGAGAAGAACTACAAAAAAAAGAAAAAGAATCTAAACAACAAATACAGCAACAACAAAATATGATAAATCAATTACAAAATCAATTAAAATTACAACAAGTACAAAATTTAGAACCACAACCTGCGAACGCAAAACCACCCGTTACCTTACCACAAACAATACCAGCAAATCAACTTCGAACACAAACACCTGATGTAAGAGCACCAAACCAAGTTAAAGATATTTTAAGTAGAATTCATAGTTTACAACCAACAAGTATAAAACCAGGTGCAACTGAAACTCAAGATGAATCATCTTCTAATAATGATAGAATTGTTTCTGAAACAAATTTTAGTGAATCCAACACAAAGAAAAAAGCAGGTAGAAAGCCCAAACAAGGAGGTATTTCAATATTTTAATAACAAAAATAAAAAATCTTGCTTAAAAGCAAATTGTCTTTAAATGTTTTTTGTTTTAAGTTTAAAGAATAAATAGCTTGAATAGTAATGTCAGAAAATATTCAAAAAAAGAAACGTGGAAGAAAGCCAAAAAATTTTAATATAATTCAAAGTAAAGTAGAAAATCCAGTATCTGAAGAATCAGTAAATACGGAAGATGAAAAAATAATATTTCATTTACCAATTACTATTGATGAAATAAATGCCAATGATAATCAAGATATGGGATTATTTATTAAATCAGAAAAAGAATTAAAAGAACCAAAATTAGTATTACAAAAATCCAAATTATCAGAAGATTCCGATTCAACCGAAACATTAAAAACCTCAGTTACTAATACCAATACAAATATTATGTTAAGTAAACTTGGTTTAAATAATTCAGTAAATAAAATTATAACAACAAATATGAATTTTACACCAAAAACCAAGTGTTGGTGGTGTAGAAATTGTTTTAATACTCCGGCATCACAATTACCAGAAGATTATTATAATGATACTTTTTTTTGTAAAGGTCACTTTTGTAGTTGGAATTGTAAAAAGGCTTTTAACTTAGACTTAAATGATTCATTAACATGGAAAAGAGATTCATTAATTAATTTAATGTATAATAAAACATATGGCGAATATATTGATATTGTTCCTGCGCCTCATTGGATGTGTTTGGAAGAATATGGAGGTAATTTATCAATTGAAAAATTTAGAGAAAGTTCTGTAGCCAATACAAAAGAATATTTAGTATTGCATCCACCACTTATTTCCCGTCAAATGCAAATTGAAGAATCATATAAAACAAATAAATTAAAAGAAGTACCAATTGATAAAGTAAATAAAATATATTCAGAAATTGATTCAGAATATGCAATTAAAAGAAGTAAACCCATTCAATCCAGCCAATTAAATTTGGAAACAACAATGGGATTAATTAAAAAAAAGAAATCAAAAGGATTTTAATTTAATACAAAGTTATTATTTATAAATAATTATTTTATATTAAATCAAATGGAATTTATTCAGCAAAAATAAATTTTTATTCAGCAAGTTGTGCAGTTTCTTCTGGAATTGCTTGAACAAAAACTAAACTTAGACCAAGCTTTTGAATTTGTAATTTTAAATTTGCAATTAAATTATGATGATCTTCTTGTGTTGAGTCCAAAGTTGAAGTTTCAAATACAAAACTAGGGGCTGCTAAATACTTAAATGTATATTGATACTTTAATGAAGTCAAACATGTCTCCAATAACTTTTTGGTACTTGATACTCCTTCTTGTGATATTATTTTAATTAGTGAAGTAATTTTTTGAACCCCTTTATCATTTTTTTTCAAATAAAGACTTTTTATAGTTTCCTTAATTTGATCGGAAATTTCTGATACTGTACACCAATCGTCAATCTTTATATTAAAATTATCTGAAAAATATTTCCATAAAGAGACTGGTTCATTATCATTATTAAAATTTCTACGTTCCATATCAATAGTATGAACTAATTTAGTCCAAATATCCGAAAATTTAGTATTAGTTAACATTGAAGTTGATGTAATAAGACTTTCTAAAAGCTTATTTTCATTAAACTCAACCATTAACTTTTCTTGAATATCTTGACTTGATAAATTTTTTCCATCAATTTGTTCATCCAAATATGCAATTGAAATATTTGCAATTTTTGCTTTTTCATCGATGTTATCAACACGGGCAACCATTAACTTATTTAATGGAACAATTTTGTTCCAACTTGAAACTTTTCTTTTCTTCGAGGCATCTGAATAGTTCATTATTCCGCGATAAGGATACTCCATTAATTTGGCATCAAAAAAGGCATTTAATCTTTCGGTAAATGTAACAAGAACAATTTCGCCTTCGGTAGGATTTATAGTTGAATAGTACTGAAATTCTGTCATTAATAATATTAGAATATGATAATTAGACTAATATTTTCAATTTTTTTTATTTTAAATAAATAAAACAAATTATATTGAAAACAATTTTTTTTATTTTAAATAAATAAAACAAATTATATTGAAAACAATTTTTTTTATTTGTTATTTTTATTTAAACTTCAATTTCCAAATCCTGTGTTTTTTTAGCCTTTGATTTTGCTTTTGTTTTAACAATTATACCAGAATCAACTAATTTTGATTTTTCTTGTTTAACAATAACTTCTGGTTGAATAGGTTTGGGGTTTTTAGGTATTTTTGCTATTGACAATACATTTGTATAAAAATATGCTCCTTGTAAAAATGAATCTGCTAAATCATCGCGCTTTTTAAATGAATTAAAATGTTTAACCCAGTCAACTAAATGCGCTGTTAAGTCTAAACAATATTTTATACCTAAGCTTTTTGTTAATTTATATGCTTTAGTATCATCTGTACTTTTAGCTTTTACTAATTGTTTAGTATCACCTTCTGATGCTATTTTTAATTTATTTGATGGAGACATAAATTTAACTTGAATAATTTTTGATTGTGTTTGGGCTTTATCAATTATACCTCTTATTAAATAATAATCATATAATGTTGAGGCAATTGATTTCATTCGTGGATTCTTAAATGATGGTTGATTTTCAATAACAACATAATCAGCCTGAAGTAAATTTTTTCTTTTTTCTAATTCCATTATTAAACTATATTTAACATCATCAAAATTTAGCGTTGTTGAACTTTTTATTTTAAATGGTTTTAATTCTGATTGTTTTGCTGTTGTTTTATATATTTGTTTAGCATGGGTTGTACAGTAACTAGTTTCATTATTTATAAATGAACTTGTTTTTCCACAGGATTTTTCACCTTGTATTTGATATGCACAACATTTTCCTATTTTTTTATCACATGAAATAAAACACTTGTCAAATGATTCAACTTCAGTATCCACTTTTTTCCCATGAGTTTTACAATAATATTTTGTTTCTCCATTTGTTATTTGATATAAACAAGCTTTTGAACCACATTGACATTTACATTCATCTCTATTTGTTAAATCAATGTTGTTCCAATCTAAAATAAACCAATTAATGCTAGTACTTCCATCAGCATTTATAAATTTTTTTTGTGTTAACAAACAGTATGATAAGTGAATAACACCAACATCAAATGATAGTACAACTGGATAATTTTCATCCATGATTCTTATTATGTAATTATATATATTATTATGTGGTTAAACTAATTAGTTGATATCGAATAGAGTTAAAGAAAAATTGATTTTATTATATTTAAATATTAGTCTGAATAATTATTTAATGTGTAAAAATCTTGAAATAATAATTGGGCCCATGTTTTCTGGTAAATCTACTGAAATAATTAGAAGAATCCGTTTATTGCAAAAAATAGATAAAAAAATTCTTGTTGTTAAACCTGGTATTGATAATCGTTATTCAACAAATAAAATAACTTCACACAATTATGAATCTGTTGAGTGTACAGTTGTAAATTGTTTAAATGAAATTAGTTCAGAAAAAATTAAATTACACGACACAATTATTATTGATGAAGGACAATTTTTTACTGATTTAGTTGAAACTGTTGATATTTGGTTAAAAGAATTTAATATTGATATAATTGTTGCCGGATTAGATGGAGATTTTCAACAAAAGCCAATTGGTAATATTCTTCAATTAATTCCATTATCAAACAAATGTGTAAAACTTAATTCTCTTTGTAATATTTGTAAAGATGGCACTGAAGCACCATTTAGTTTTAGACTTGTAAAATCAAAAGAAGCTGTTCTTGTTGGTGGGTCAGATAAATATATGCCATTATGTAGAAATCATTATAACCAGTTAAATCAAAACAATTACTAATTTTTTTAATTAAAACCTTAAATTTACCTTGAATTTATTATATAAAGCTTAAAATCATATATAAAAAAATGAAAATTAATATTTAAAGATTTATTTCTCTATATATATAACTAATGTCTATAAAATCAAGATGGGATACTTTCGAGTTTACAGATTACTTAAATGTTGATGATATTGAAATAAAAAATCTACCTGCTGGTATCAGCGTATCAACAATGTGTGCATCATGTAAACTAAACACCAGGTTAAATATACCTAATATCGAAAAGTACTTGCAATTAAATTCAGATGATGTTTTAACTGTTAAAATGAGCAAAGAAAGAATGCGAACATTAATTACGGTTAAAAATAAACCTAAAAGAATTAAAAAAGTTGATAACAAAACAAAACAAAAAGATACATCAAAAAATCATTTTTATAATCAAATCACTGTAGTTATTCGTGTTGGTCAAGGTCAATGCAAAGACTTAAATGAAGCACCAAAAATTAATATGAAATTATTTAGAAATGGTTCTGTTCAAATGTCTGGTTGTAAATCAATTAAAAATATTAATATTGCTCTCAACAAATTAATCAGTAAACTAAAAGAAATTAAAGCAAAAATAGAAGATGGAAAAATTTGTGAAAAAGAATTTATTGAAGACCCTGAAAACATAACAGTAAAAGATTTTAAAATTGATATGATTAATTCTAATTATCAAGTTTCAATGCAAATTGATCGTGATAAATTATATAAATTACTTCTTAAAAAGAAAATTAAATCTTCATATGAACCATGTATTCGTGCATGTGTGATTATTAAGTATGTTCCAATTAAAGAAAACATTGAACAAAAAGAAGTTAGTATTTTTGTATTTCAAAAAGGCAATATTATAATTACTGGTGCACGTTCAAAATCACATATTATTTCTGCATATAATTACATGAATGAAATTTTATTAACTCACACTGATGAAATTATCAAAAAAGATGAAAATGAAGAAGAAGAACTAATTTTAGATATTTATAATGATATTATGAAAGATGTTAATATGGGAATTATTAAAGTTTAAACCCAATTATTTGATTATTAATTAATATAATATTTATGTTAATTAATAAAATACTTTTTAGTAATCTTCACTTTGTGAAAATACTATTTTTTTATTTTCACTAATATAAACTGTATGTTCGTACTGAGCAGTAAATGCACCTGAATTTACACAAACAGGTGGATATCCATGAATTAATTTATCCGATTGTAATTTTTTTAACTCTGATTTATAATTATTTATGTTAAATAGTTCTATATATCTGTCAGTAAATGGTAAAGTTTTAAAATTTGAATATATATTTGATAACATTTTTCCAGTTTCTTTTTCAATTTTATTTATATTTGTACTTTTATATGTTTCCGGATTAACTCGATATAAATTACAATCTGTCTTTTCTGTTACATGATTTAAACCAGTTGAACCGAATGTTTCAACTGCATAAACTCCTTCTTTAAACCTATAATCCGATGGCCAGTATCCTCGCATATCAACTGATGGTAAAAATAACCCACCATGAATTACACCTTTAACTATATTATGACCGCCTAAATTATTTATTGCTCGGATTGGATATGTTTTACCATCAAGTTTAATTTCATATGCTTCCATAACTTCTTGAATATTTGCACCCCATTCAGCAATACTTGCATCAATCCCAATTGTTTTTATTCCAGTATATGTTGCATCACGTACTGCCTCTGCAAGCACATCATATTTACTATCAAAATATACTGTAAATGCAGAATCAATAATCCATTGGTTTACTTCAACACCAAAATCAATTTTTACTATATCTGATTTACTAAGTGTTTGTGTTGAACCAGGTGCTGGATGAAAATGTGCAGCACAATCATTTATAGCAAGACCAACAGGAAATCCAATTCCTTTATTTACTGGATTTGCATTTGTTATACTCATAGTTAATTCTTCTGTTTTTAATTCAATTAGATTTGCAATATCAGTTAGTTTAACACCAGGTCGTAAATAAGGTTGCAAAAATCTTCGCACTTCTTTATGAATTTCTCCAGCTGTTGTTAATGAACCAATAACATCCGAATCTGAAGGATAAACTGAACTAATAGTATGAGAATTAAAAAATGGATTAATACCTTTTAATTCAGGGTAATTATCTTGAAAATTTCCAAAAGCTTTATACATTTTTTGGGTGATATATATCATTTACTAAAGGATTTGTCTTTAAAGTATTTATAAAATATGGGTTTATATAATATGATGATGTTTCAATAACTGGTTTACTCATTGAATAATTTTTTTCAATTGTATCACGTGATGTTGTTGGCATTACACTATGATCCAATGTTTTGTGTGGATGTGGAACATATGAAAATAATATTGGTTCATTTAATCTTACATTTTCTCTATCAATATATGGCCCGTGTAAATCACCTTTACCATTTGGTGCACGGGAATATGTTGATATTTCACGACGGTCATCCATACTCATATTATTTGCTGCCTCATGTGAAATTTGTGCTTCAATTTCACCATGAGCACCACCTGTATAATCTTCTAATAATGTGGTTTCTTTTGTTGTTGTTCTCATTTGGTCCATTAAATCTGTATAGTTACCCATATTTGAATTACCAACTCTACCACCAGGTGTTTGTATAATTGTTGTTTGTTTTATTGTTGGTTTTGCAATATCATTATAATCTTTTATATATGTTCCTGAATTATCTAATGACTTGGTATGACCTATATATTGAGTTTGTTCGGTTTGTTGTCTTATGGTTGTTTTAGCAGTATCGGTTAAATCACGTACATAAGTTCCTTCATTTGTATTTGACTTGGTATGACCTATATATTGGGTTTGTTCGGTTTGTTGTCTAATAGTTGTTTTTGCAGTATCAGTTAAATCACGTACATAAGTTCCTTCACTAGTATTTGATTTAGTATGACCTATATAATTATTTACAATTGTTGTTTGTTTAATTGTTGGTTTTGCAATATCACCGTTATGTACAGTACCATGTTTAACTTCACCAGATGCATTTGTAATAATATTATGTGATGTTCCTTCACGAATAGTCATTTTAGCTTTGTCACCATTATAAACAGTACCATGTTTAACTTCGCCCGATGCATTTGTAACAATATTATGTGATGTTCCTTCACGAATAGTCATTTTAGCTTTGTCACCATTATAAACAGTACCATGTTTAACTTCGCCCGATGCATTTGTAACAATATTATGTGATGTTCCCTCGCGAATAGTCATTTTAGCTTTGTCTCCATTATAAACAGTACCATGTTTAACTTCACCCGATGCATTTGTGACAATATTATGTGATGTTCCTTCACGAATAGTCATTTTAGCTTTGTCACCATTATAAACAGTACCGTGTTTAACTTCACCAGATGCATTTGTAACAATATTATGTGATGTTCCCTCACGGATAGTCATTTTAGCTTGGTCGCCGTTATAAACTGCGCCATGTTTAACTTCTCCTTGTGTATTAGTAACCATACTATGAGAAGTAGTTTGACGTTGTGTTGTTTTAGCTTCATCAGTATGATAAACTGAAGAATTTTTAACATTTGAACTTGGCCCTAAAATATTTTGTGAATCCATAGTTTGTCTTTTAGTAATAGGTAAAACCATATCATTTGAGAATACATATGTTTTTTGTTCAGCACTTGGTCCGAGTATATTATCATTATGAATCATTAGTTCACGGGCTGTTGTTAATGGAATATTAGAATAATCAATTACATAACCAGACTGTGAAGAACCAAGAGGAGCTTCATACTCAATATTTGTACTTGCTCTTTGATTTTCATATGCAGTAAAAGATTTGGCATTTGTCATTACTGGTTTATTGTTAACTGCGGTTACTGCATGTGTGTTATCATTCAAATAATTTTCTTTTTTACTTGGTTCAAATCGAGTTTTACTTTTATCTGGACCATGACCCATTTTAGTATTAACAGCATGCCCAGGATTATAATTTTCTTTTTCATTTCTTAATGTTGTTATATTAGTATATGTACCAGTTTGTTTAGGTGCTTCAACATGTGATTTAGAGGGCATTAAATCGTCAAATTTTGTCTCCTTAAAATCTGGTAATTTAAATTTTGTTAAATTTGGATCTGGACCTCTGAATTCACCTTTTTTAACTGCTTCGTTTCTTCTACCTTCATACGTTGTTTTTTGATTAATATCGCTACGTAAAGCATCTACATTTTTAGGCATAATACGATAAACTGCATAATTACCTGTTTGGTTTTTATCATCAATTCCTGGACGTACACGTACATTAGTATCAAATGGTGTATTACCATAATTATTTTTATTTGATGGAATAAATCTATTGGATACTGCTTCAGTTATTGCAGGCATACCATGTGTATATGTTAAATCAGCCATTGGCTCAAATAAATGTTGTTTTTCTTTTTTTGGTGTATAATGTTCAAATGCACCAGTAAATGTTTCTAATTTTCTTTGCGCTTGGTCGGAATTAACAGAAAAATCACGTCTGGAAGTAGTGGGAGTCATATTGTTGTGAACAAAATTTTCTTTACTTACAACATCATAGTGCATGTCAGAATGTGCAAATTGAGAATACCCATTTGCAAAATCCAAATTTCTTTGTAATGATGTATTTACACCTGTTACTGTTATAAATGATTCATTTACACTTGATGGTTCACTTATATTATCAAAACGCAAATCATCAAATTGGTTTAAAAATTCTGGTTTTGTTCTATTTTGCATTACTTGTGCATGTTCTATCATATTCATTTTACCACTAATATTTGAATTATAAACAGCATCAAGTTGTTTTGATGCTTTATTTTGCGCTAATGGACCTAATAAAATACTTGACATATTATTATTAAATACATTTTATTTTTTTATTAAATAAACAAATAAACTAAATAAACTAAATAAACTAAATAAACCAAATTTATTAGCATTTGATATTTTTAAATTAAATTAATTAAGCATTACATGATTGTTTAGTAGTTGGTAATTCTTTAGGTAAAGCTTCCCCTTTATCCCAAAAATCTTGAGGACTTAATTTCCATGTATCTTTTGAATGTAATCTTGAATTTAATCCAATACGGTCGCCTGATTCTTGAATATGACATTGAGGATTAACATGTATATATGGTTCAAGCATTAAATCAGTTAAACTCATTCCACGGTAGTTGTCAAGAGGATGAGTAAATCTTGTATCTTCAGGAGTTAATTGATTTGAACAAACTGGTTTGTGTTCTAATTTAACATCAGTAAGAGGATTTGATTGAGCATTTGATTTACCTAGTCTTTGATTTCTCCATGAAAGTTGTGATTCAGCATCAGCCATATTTTTAAAAGATAAATCCATAGGGCCTTTAACTAATGAGACATCAGATTTAGATCCAATTGGTCCAGTATATGAATAGCATTGATTGCAATTTTCAGCAAAAGGTGCATATAATCTGTAATCGCCAGGTGCTGTACTTTGTCCCATTTGAAGGTCGTAAGCAGTATTGTCGTATTTGATTCTATTAAATGACATTTTAACCTATATTATAAGATAAGATATTTTTTAAAACTTTTTTTAAATCTGATAAAAAAAATAAATTATAGTTAATAATTTATTTTTAACTTAAATTTTGAAAATTTGTTATTAAAAATATTTATTTTTCGCCTTCAGCTTTAGTTTTAGGCATAGGGCAAAAATTAATACCAAGATTTTTTTCATTTAACATATTAGTTTTTGGTTTTTCTAAATTATTTGGAGTAATATAATAAATATTTTCACACATTGCAGAAGGAGAAAAATCAGGAGCTTTAAATTCAGTTGTTGGATTAAACTTTAAACTTGGGCATAAAGTTCCAGGTCTGTTTAAACCATAAAGTTCATTTTCAACATCAGCACGAGTACCAAATTCAACAATGTTTGTGAAATCACCTGCAGGGCATTGTTTGCAATTTTCATATTTGCCTTTAAATAAATTATATTCTAATGGACCAGTACTTTCTTTAATTTCAGTTGCATAAGCACATTTATCGTAAATTAAGCGATTAGAACTCATATTATATATTATTATATTAGAAAAAAAAATATTTCACAAAATAACTAAACTTTTATTTTATTTACCCATTGAAGGACAATTATTTGAATTAAACCTTCCGGGATAATTTCTGGTTTTATATAAGATAAATATAATAATTCTGACAATTCTAATTTTAATTCTTTGGTATTTATACGTATTTTATTTTTTAATATTTTTAAAATTAGAAATTTAACTTCTAAACTAATTAACCAGTTTAGTTTTAAATTTATTGTTTCTTCTAAAAATGGTACTATATTATATAATAATATTTCTAATGGTTTTAATGGACAACCAAGTTTAAATGCAAGTGGATAAGATAATTCTTCTTTTATGATATTAATGTATGTGTTTCTTGATTCCATTGTAAAATTTTCAACTAATAAATCCAACTTTATTATAAATTCACCAATTGTTATTAATTTTATTGGTATTGTAGAATTTGTTGGATTACAATAACTTATATCAATTTTATCATTTGGGTTTATGTATTCGTTAAGCCAATTTAAATGCTTAATTTTCCAGTTTAAAATATTTGGTGTTTCCATTATTTTTTTTTCTAATATTGCAATATCAATATAAGATGTGTTATTAAAATATTTTTTTCCTTCTCTAAATTCCAAATGTTTTTTCATATCTGCACCATAAGCTGTTAAAAAATTTATCATATTTGGATCTTTTTCTAAACATGCATATTCAAGTAATGTATGCCCAAATTTATTAGTTTGATCAATACCTGCGCCTAATTTAAATGCTTGTCTTAAAAAACTAGTATCTCCAAATCGAATTGCACAATGTAATGGAGTTAACCCATAATCATTAAAAATATTAAAATCAAGATCACCATATTCATAGGATTTTAATTTGTGTATATCTCCCATTTCTATTAACTCAAATAGTTCATTGTCAGCATCAGGAGATTTAAATTTTTTTATACTTGGTTTGTCTATTGTAGTTGTAATTGCTTGAGTAATATATTTACTACATTCAGTTTCAGTTTCATCAATAATACCAATTAAATTATCTGTAATTTTAATATTAGCTTCTTTTAATTCATTTAAAATTTTAATACATTGTTTAAAATACTCTAATGATTTATCTATATCTGATTCGTAATATTTTTTTGCAGTTAAATATGATTTTAAACATTTTAATACTTTTTTATTGTTCGTGTCTATTTCCATTTGGTTATTTATCTATTATATTGTATTTGTTAAATTTTTTTAAAATAAACGAAATAATAAAAAAATAACCAAATTTAAAAATTGATTAAAATTATCTTTTATTATTAAGTTTATTAACTAATTGATAAGAAATAGAAACTATGAGTAAAATACAAAAACTTATTGATGCTGGTAAAATTTCAAATAATTCTTTAACAAATATACAACCACAACCACAAAAAATTATTCAAGTTAAGAGTAAACAGTTTATATTCGAACCAACAAAGCCTATTTTAAAATGGGTTGGAGGCAAAACCCAAATTTTGGAAAAAGTTATTGGGGAATTTCCTGTAATAATGGGTAATTACCATGAATTTTTTACAGGTGGTGGAAGTGTTTTATTTGGATTTTTAAATTTGGTTAAGTTAGGTATAATTAAAGTTAATGGCACAATTAATGCATATGATTTAAATTCAAATTTAATAAATATGTATACAATTATTAAAACTCAACCGGAAAAATTAGCTAAATCTATGGGAAAACTAATTGAACAGTATAATGGAATTAAAGATAATGATGAAACTAAAAATAAAAAACCAAAAACTATTGAAGAAGCATTAACCTCAAAAGAGTCATATTATTATTGGATTAGGCAAAAATATAATTTACAATTTAAAACAAAAGGTAAACTAACAGAATCCAACTTAATTGATAATGCTAGTATGTTTATTTTTCTAAATAAAACATGTTTTCGTGGTCTTTATAGAACTGGGCCTAACGGATTTAACGTTCCATTTGGTCATTATACAAATCCAACTATATTAGAATTATCCCATTTAAAACAAGTTTCTGCATTAATTGCAAATGTAAATTTTATTCATGGAGACTTTTCTCAATCTGCTAAAAATGTTCAAATTGGCGATTTTGTGTATATGGATCCTCCTTATGCACCTGAAAATTCAACATCATTTGTTGGATATACTAATGGAGGTTTTGATTTGAATACTCATTTAAAATTATTTGAAATATCGAATCAATTTAAAAAAACTGGTAAATTATTTATAATGAGTAATTCTGATGTTAAATTAGTAAGAGATAATTTTATAGGTTATTCAATTGAATCTATTGAATGTAAACGTACTATTAACTCAAAAAATCCTGGGGCAAAAACTCAAGAGGTTATTATTAAATCATTTGATTAATAATTAAATTTTATTGTTTTAGTTCTTGCTTCAAAATCAGTTGAATCTTCTCTCATTGTATTAACTGTTAATTGGTTTTGTTTTCTTGTTGATTCTCCACCTCTTGGAATTCCCATAACTATATGGGATGGATCTTGAAAGTTTCTATCTAAATATTGAAATTGATAATCAAATAATTGTTGACCTTCTTTTACTTCTTTAAATTCTTTAGTATCATGACGCGAAGCATCACCATATCTTATATCATTTGATATTTCTAAATTACCAAAACCACGCCCAGCACCAATATTTTTATTTGTATAATAAAAACCAGATTTTGGATTACAATTTTCTGTTGGTAAATTATTTTTATATGGAACAGAAAAATCATTTGGATTAAATTCGTCATTTAATTTCATTTGTACTTTGTCTCTTTTAGTAATTCCCGGTGTTAATAGTGTAGTTTCATTATCTATAACAGCTGATTTTTTTTCTGGTAAAATCCAATAACCATGTGACCAAGCTTCGGGTTCGTCTTTTGATACAAATTTATTTTTTGTATTTGTAATAGGTTTATTTTCAGTTTGTTCCGATGAAATGTGAGAACTTAAAGTAAACCCAGTATTAATGCCTGCATAATTACTCATTAATTAAATAAAGATTTTTATTATTTAATTAAACTAATTTTTTAAATTTATTCATCAAGATTTGTTATTCTTCCTCTATGGTAGGTTGGATCTCTATATTTAAGGCAATCTTGACCAGTTGATTTACACTTTCCACTTTCTCCATAACACCAATTTGCAAAACCAATTTGATTATTAACAATATTTGTATTTGGCATTGTATAAAAATTTCTATCTGATATAAATTTACCCCATATATCTGATGAATCTGAAAATAAATGAGTTCGAAATGTTTTTCTTATTTGTTTTTTTACATTATCATAGTAACAAGCTGGAAGTCTATCTGGATTTGTTATTAAATCACCAATTGTAAAATTCATAAATGGATTTTCTATTGTTGGTTTTTGACATGCATTACTATTTAATTTAATATTTTCAGACGTAAAATTTTCAGTAGCACCAAGAAAAAAGCTAATAATAATAATAACAATTGATAGCGATAACCATTTATTATTAAAATTAAATAGGTAAATAATTAAAAAAAAATAAATAGCAAGTCTTGCTAATGAATTAATTTTTTGGGTAGAATTTTGGGTTTTTAATGGAAAAAACTGGTCAAGATCGTCCAATAGTATTTTTGGATTTTCATACCATACTTCAGTCATTTAATTATTTAATATTAGATATTTTTATTAGTTACTTGTTAAAAAAAATTGATTTTGTATTGTCTTAATGTAATTGGATATTATTATTAATGGAAGTTAATAAAATAACTATTAAAAGAATTAATGGAGACTACAAGTTATTTGAAAAATCAAATCCACAATTTTTCGATGTATTAGCTAATCCTGAAAATATTTTAGAAATTTATTTTTTAATGTATGGGCGTGATGGAACTCCATATGAAGGCGGTCAATATATTGGAAAAATTGTTCACAGTCCAGAATATCCTCGTAAAGCACCTGATTATTATGTGTTAACACCAAATGGACGCTTTGAAATAAATAAAAAAATTTGTCTTACTAATTCTAGTTATCATCAATCAGATTGGGCTCCAGCTGCTTGGAATTTAGTTAGTATTTTAGAAGGTTTTAGTTCTGTATGGCATTCTGAAATTAAAGAAGATAAACATGGTATTAGTCATATTGGGTCAACACCTTCTGAACAAATTAAAAAATTAGCTTTACAATCAGTTGTATTTAACACTGATAATCTTAGTAATATTTATAGTAAATTTTCAAAGGTTCAAGCTGGTTATAATCCATATAGTCAAAAGTCTACAAATACTAATTCCACAGATACTAGTAAAAATGTTTGTGTTTAAAAAAATTGATTAATTTATTTATTTTTCTTAAGTCAAAATTATTTTAATGTCATCAATTACAGAAGCAGTAAATTCAAATCCAAATAATGATATTTCTAATGTATCTGCATTTTCTAACTTTATGCATGAATATTATTATGCATGTAAACTTAATTTTGTAAATACAAATGAAAAAAATCAATTATTGTGGACCTGTGGTAAATTTTCAAATTTTGTTGATGCTGAAAAATTTAATACAACTGTTGATACAAGTACAAATACAAATATTATTTTGCGTAAAATAATTCCTTCAAAATGCGCGAATCCATTTACAAGTTTTGAACCTGGATATTTAAGTGATAAACTTAATATTCCTATTGAATTAACTAACTTTATACCTGTGAAAAAATAACTTGGATATTTTTTCAAAAGCTAAAATCAAACTGGTTAAAAAAAATTGAAATTATTATTTTATTAGTGATTTAACTATAAAATTAATGACCTTATTTAATTATATACAACTAAATTATCAATTAGTTTGTTCTCATGAAAATTTAATAAATTTAACTGAACAAGAATGGACAACCATGATTAAACAATTTACTATTCAACTCGCAGAAAAACCTGTTGGACTAATTCTTACAAACAAATTAATTGGATTTATTGAACGTGGTTATAAAATTCAAATTCAAAATCATGATTTTTCTTATTCAAATACTATTTATCCAAAAATAAAATATGTTAATGAAAAAACTGCTTTAATTGTTGTTCCATCAATTCCATATTTTACATCAATAGATACTGTTAAACTTGAATTATGCAAGGACATTACTGATAAATTTTTTATAAACTTGATTAAGGTTTTAAATTATCAACCGGGAACTTTTAAATTAGATTTTTCCCAATATAAATATTTATTATCACCAAGCAAACAAACTGGTTTTATTAGTTTGGCTCATGAATTAATACATTGTCTTCGTAATTGGGAATGTATTAATTCAAATAATTTTGATAATTCAAATGAAGAAGATAATACTATTTATGGAATTAATGGTTCAGTTTTACAATATCACGATGGAAAAAATATTTTTTTCATTACAGAAAATTCAATTAGAAAAGAATGGGGTATGAATCCGCGTGTTACACATGATTGTATTGAATTATTTTGTGCCCAAGTTAAAAAAACACATGTAAATGCTAATAATTACACAAAAAAAAATTTTTATGAGTGTGTTTAAAAAATTATTTTATTAAACCTATTTAAGGAGATTTTACTATTAAATTATAATTACAAAAAATATGAACAATAAAAATTATTCATGGGTTGAAAAGTATAGACCTGATAATCTAAGTGAAATTAGCGCTCAAACTAATGTTGTAAAATCTTTAAAGTCTGCTTTAACTACAAAAAATATTCCTCATTTAATTTTTTTTGGACCTTCAGGATGTGGAAAAACATCAACTATTCTTGCTCTTTCTAAAGAACTATTTGGTTCTGAACATTATTCTGATAGAATTATTGAATTAAATGCATCTGATGAACGCGGTATTAATGTTATTAGAGAAAAAATTAAAACATACGCAAAACAATCCGTTAAAAATATTAAAAATGCACCTCCATGGAAAATTATTATTTTAGATGAAGCAGACACAATGACATCCGAATCACAATTTGCATTAAGAAGGATTATGGAGCAATATTCAAAAATAACACGATTTTGTATAATTTGTAATTATCATAATAAAATTATAGAGCCAATTATTTCCAGATGCTCTTTATTTAGATTTAAACCAATAGATTCAAATGAAATAATTGGAAAATTAAAATATATTTGTTCTTGTGAAAAATTTAATTGTTCTGATAAATTATTGGAAAAAATTGTTGGAATTTGTCGTGGAGATCTTAGAAAAGCAATTAATTTATTACAAAAATGTTATAATTCATATGGTGATAAAGTAAATACCGAATTACTTGACGAAATGTCAGGTATCATTCCATCTGAAAAATTTAATAAACTTATGAATTATATTTTTACAAAAGATATTCATAATGTTGATTTAACAATAAATGGATTATTTTTAGAAGGTTATTCAATGGTTAATCAAATAATTTCTTTTCATAATTATATTGTAAACTCAAAACTATCAAGTAATGTTAAATCAAATATTTTATGTAAAATTGCAGATATTGACCAAAATTTAATAAAGGGATGCGACGAATATATACAGTTTATGAAATTAGCTTATCATATTATGGTTATGATTTAGCTGAAATTCTAAAAACTAATTTAATAAAATAAAAAATATTGAAAAATAATATTTAATATAATCAATTATTTGGATAATATTAAATGGTATTAAAATATGGAGAAATATATGTGCACCATAATCAAAATGAAGAATTATTTACAAATGGATTTTGGAGATTTTTTGGGTGGGAAACTTATGTTGATAAATCTTCAAAAATATTAATTATGTTCACAGATAAAAATGAACTATTCGATGTTAATGAGTATTTATTGGCAAATGATCGGGAATCCATTTTAATTAAAATAATAGAATCAACTTTACCAGTTCCCGACAGTTTTACCAATACTACAGGTGAAATTGGATTATATAAACAACCAATAAATATTAATGGAATTAAAAAACTTTGCTATGGAAATATTTTTATTAACTATGGAAAATTTAAAACTATTAAACGCATACCATCTATTTTTAATTGTATTTATATTAAGTCAAATGAATCTTCAATAGAAGTTTTTGGCATTGTTCGTGTAGTATCAGCAGAAAATACACCTAGATTTATTTTTGCATTTGAATCTGATTTTATGAGTGAAACAAATGCTATTTATTTTGCTAATTGGGTTTTACGAGGTGGAGAAGTTTAAAAAATATTATTTTTTTATAATTAACTTGTTATTTTTGTTGTATTTTGTATATATGTCAGATATAAAATTTATTTGTGATTTTTGTGGTAAAAAATTTGTTACTAAACAAAGTAGAGATTTACATAAAGAAAATACATGTAAATTAAACTATATAAAAACAGTTGAAAAAAACCTATTAAAAAAGTAATTAAAATTATTAAAGAAAAAGATAAAGAAATTGTTAATCTTAAAAATAAAAACATTAAAAAGATATGTTTCATTTAAAAAATGAAATAGATAATTTAAAAATATAGTATATAATCAATATAAAAATAATAATATGCCTAATATATTTAAAATAAATACGTGTATAGAAGTTGAATTGCAATGGAATAACCAACAACATATTATAAAAATTATAAATAATAATTTAATTGAAGCCGAACAAATGTGTAATAACAAAAATTCAATTAAAATTAATTATATAAAGACAATTTAATATTAACATTATAATATGGAAAATTCTGATTCTAATTTTTTACCATGGGTTGAAAAATACAGACCAAAATCTATTAATGATATTATTTCACATGCACAAAATATTGAAACAATTAAAAAATTATTAATTGGTGGTTCTCTACCGCATCTTTTATTTCACGGTGCATCTGGTACTGGAAAAACTTCAACGATTATGGCACTTGCAAAAGAAATTTACGGTAATAATGTGAGATTAATGGTTATGAAGTTGGATGCTTCAGATGATCGGGGAATTAATTCAGTAAGAGAAGATATTAAAGGATTTGCTGAAAAATCAAATATGTTTCATCAAGGTGTGCGACTAATTATTTTAGATGAAGCAGATTCAATGACCTTTGAAGCACAATTTGCTTTACGTCGAATTATAGAACAATATTCTAAAACTATTAGATTTTGTTTAATTTGTAATTATGAAAATAAAATTATTCCAGCTATTCATTCGCGTTGTGCTAACTTTCGTTTTTCAAATATTGATAACATTCATATATGTACAAAGTTGTCCCAAATAATTGTGGCTGAAAAATTGTCGTATGAACCAGATGTACCAAACACAATTGCAACATTAGCTAAAGGTGATTTAAGAAAAGCAATTAATTTATTACAATCAATTTCTATGCAAACAAAATTTATTACAAATGAACTATGTTATGAAACAGCTGGAATTCCATCCAAAAAAGAAATTAAAGAAATTTTAAGTACATTAACAAATAATACTAAATCATTTGATCAAAGTTATGAGATAATTGGAAAAATAATAAAATCTCAAGGTTATTCGCTATCGATTGTTTTAAAAGAACTTATGCTTGAATTACTTTCTAATAAACTTGATAATTCAATGAGTCAAATTATATCAGATTTATCTGATTTGGAAAATATGGTTACAAAGTCTACTTTTGGTGATATTTATATAACATCACTTGTTGGTATATTTAAAAAATAAAAAAATTGAAAAAATTAATAATTTATTTATATTATTAATCTATTTAATGTCCGTTTTTAATAATTCAAATAATGTCAAATCTTTAGCATCTGCATTTCCTTCATTTGCAGATGCTTATAAAAATAATAGTTTATGCGATGGTGTTACATGGAATGGTGATATTAATTTTAGTTCTTTAGGTGATGATTTTCAGTCAGCTTTACTCGCACTTGACCAAAAAATGGTTTTGCCCGAGTCTGCACGTAAGTCGAAACAACTTGATAAACAAACTGCAAGTATACTTGATAAATATTTTAAAGTTTTTACTGAAATAGCTATTTCATTGAATGATATTGACCGAGCTAAAGCATATGGATTAATGTTTAGATATCTTTTTTATCTTCGTTCTGTTCGTGTTCCTGGTAAAAAATCTCGTCTTCTATTTTATTATTTATTTGTTAGACTTTATGTTCGATTTCCTGCAACTTGTCTAGCACTTATTGAACTTATACCTGACTATGGTTATTTTGGTGATCTTGATGTCTTGATTGATGAAATGGAAGATTATCCTGATGTTGTTACAAAAGCAATTAATGTATATATTAAATACCTTGATGCAGATTGTCAAACTATTTTTTCTAAACCAATTAGTCAAGTAACAAAAAATGAAGCACAAGAACTAAATGCGAGTTTAAAAACAATGAGTGCTGAACAAGTTCGCGCTTTTGTTGGTTCCCGTCGTTTATCTCTTGCTGCTAAATGGTTTAAGCGGGAGGGAAAATGTAACTCAGCGCATCGTGATAATATTCTTATTCAAATTTACTTTCCCAATGGTGGCATTCGAGATTTACAAACATCATCTGATTATTCTGCTCAAGAACTAGCAAAAAGAAGATTAAATTATTGTCAAATGGTTTTTCGTAATGTTATAACAGCATTGTCTCAATGTATTTTAGTTGGTGAACAAATGATGTGTGAACAAAATGATTATTACCGTACTTGGGCTGATATTAATCATGCTATTGCACCTGCAAAGTTTTTAACTAAATATCGTAAAGCACTTGCAAATGAAGACCTTAAAAAACCTGTTCCTGAAAATCAAATAGAAACAGGTAACCGATTTGCTAATAATTATGACCGTGTTCAATGTCGTAAAAATTTATTGGATGCATTATTAAATGGAAAACTTAAAGGGGCATCACAAGATATCGATCGCCTGAGTAAAATTATTTTTGACCATCTTAAAAATTTAAACAATCAACATAAACGTGTGCATATTAGTCCAACTCTTAGTTCAACTGAAAGAGCAGTTATTTCTGCTCAATGGACAGACTTAGTAACTAATCTTAAAGAGAAAATTTTCGAATTAATTAAACAAGCTAGTGAAGAAGCATTAGAAACTCAAACACAATTTATTGACCCTCGTAATATAATCCCCATTATTGATACTTCAGGTTCAATGGTATCAGCACGTGTTCAAGATAAAGCTATCGGACTTGGTATTCTTGCTTCATATCTAAGTACTATGCCTGGTTGTCTAATTAGTTTTTCAGAAAAACCTCAGGTGTTTAATCTGGATATGTCAGGTAAGTCTGATGTATTTGACCATTTTGTTACTATTATGAATGGTCCAACTGGACTTAGTACTAATATTGATGCCACTTATGATGTTATGCTTGAACTTATGAAGTCAGCTAATGTAACTAAAACTGATTTTGCAATGCTATTCTTAACTGATGGTCAATTTAATTCACAAGTTAGATTTACTGATACAAATAATAAAAATTTTAAAGAATCTGCCTTAAATATATTTAATAATACTGCTCTTGGTAGACTTGAACATAAATTTACATTAGCAGGATTTTCAATGCCCAGAACTATTTTTTGGAACTTAAATGCACAATCTCCCGGATTTCCTGCTTCCGGAGTCTCAAAAGGTGTTCAATTAGTAAGTGGATATTCTCAAAGCTTAATGATTCAAGTTTTTACCGGTGACTATGAATATGAACTACAAACAGACGGAACTACAAAAGTTTCAGTAGATCCATGGGCTAGTTTTTATAAAGCAATTACAAACGTTGGTTATGATCCAGTTATGCAAATCGTTGCTAATACAGGAGAAGGTTGTTTTGTACACTTACGTGCCACTGATTAAAACAAATAATTTTAATTTAATAATACTATTTAATTAAATAACTTTTATTATTATTTAATTTAATATTTTAATTTGATTTTTTAGTTGGTTTTTTAGTTTTAGTTTTAATAATTTTTGTTAGTTCATTTGATACAGGTTCATTTTGCTCAGTTTGTTCACTTGGTGTGGTTTGTTCTTCTTGTTTTTTTGTTTTGCCTTTTGGTGCTTTAGCTGGCTTTGGTTGGGTTGGTTGGGTTGGTTGGGTTGGTTGGGTTGGTTTTTTTGTTGTTTTAGCTTGTTTTGTATTTGGTTTTACTATTTGGACTGGTTGAACAGTATGCTCATTTGTATTTGTTTGATTATCATCTTCGTCTTCAGTATCAAAATTTGTACTAATTTCAGTTTGTTTTATAAAATCTATTATTGAATTCATTTCTAAAGGTTTTGGGTTAGAAACTAATGGGTCAAATGGGTCAAATGGGTCAAATGGGTTAATTTGATTATTTGATTTATTTATTGATTCCTTAAATTTTGAAGCAAATGGTAATGAAGATATATGTGTTTGTAATTCCGAATCTCTATCCAGTAAAAATTTATTAAATATAGTTTCAATATCTTCTTTAGGTATTGGTTTATCTTCAATTATTTTATTTACAAATTCTTCTTTTGGTTTAGGCTCATTAAGTTCTTTACGAACTAAACCATACCAATAAATACCATCCGATAATCTTTTTTTATTTAATCCCAAGTCTTGTAAAATAATGGGTAACTGACGTTTAGTATAATTAATAAATGATTCTGATACTTTTAATTCTGAACTAATAATTTCCCAAATATTTGTAAATTTTATACAATTTTCAGGGTTAGTATCAAGAGTAAAGTATTTTCTAATTAAAAATTTAATTTCATCAATTGATAGCTTAGAATCAATAACTTTATCATTAATAATTTTATTTAATTTTGTTTTAACATCTTCAACATTAACAAATATATCTTGTGATAGTTGTTGTACTTGTTCAAACAAATCTTTACTTAGGCGTTCTTTCGCTACAAACATAATTTCAGGAAATATTTTTTTAAGTTTATCATTTGAACCCATAAAATCTGCTTTAGATTCTACAACAATAACATTATTAAATTGATTATTAAAATATATAGTATAATCTTTACAGTAATCAAGAATAGATTCCGAAAAATTTTCTAAATTCATAAAATTTAAAACACCAGAACCACAGTTATCACCATCAAACTCGCTTAATAATGAAGTTGAATAACCAGAAATATTTTCAACATCACATATATTATTTATATAAGTACCTGTTGTGTTAAACATTGCAGTGTTTGAATTAAGTGAATTTACAAATTGATTATTTTCTTTTGTTTCTCCAAGTTTAGTTAATTTTTTTGACCAATCAATATTTTCACCAATAATTTTGTTTTGATAAATATCAGGAGATTTCCCAATGTTTTGAAGCGCACTTGTAAATTTCCAAGAACTACCAAAAATATTTAAATAACCAATCATTTCATCAAATTTATTAAAGTTTTCAATAAACATTAATGGTTCAATTTCATTATTTATTAAAAATGAATTAGGATTGCAAATGTAACTTGATAGTAAGTTAATATTATTTGCAACTGGAAAAATTTCTAATTCATTTGAAGGATAATATGTTGTAATAATTTTTGCTAATTGACTTGAACTTAAATGCCCACAATCGGTTACTAATTTATAATCATCATCTAATTTAATCAAATAGTTTTTATTTAATATTTTAGAATTGTCAACTGGTAATAAATATGGTCTTGAATAAATTAAATTATCAAAAACTTTTTGTGTTTGAGCATTCGATACAGATTTATAAAAATCATTATCTGATATTGTCATTGATTGTTCTTTAAAATCAATGTTAGCAAAAGATTTTGATAATAACGAAGCCTGATTATCATTTGGGTCTGCACGTAATTGTAAAGAAGGTTGAAATGAAGTACCAATATTTATTTGTGGTGATTGTGATTGCAATAATTTGTTATATTGCTCTTGGGAACTTATACCAAAGTCAAAATCTTTATGTGTACTTATATTAATTGATGTATTAATTGATGGTACTGATGTATTTGAATTTACCACTTGATCCTCAAATGGGACCCAGGCAGAAACAGTTGTTGAAAGGTTAGGCATAGTGCTTAATAACATTTCTTTATGTATGTATATACACTACTATACATTTGATATAAATTTTAAACGCACTTATTTACACTTTTAAACCAGCTTTTAAAAACAAAAAAAAAATTGTGCGTCTTTTTGTTAAACAAAAGCCACAGGGCTTTGCCGTTTTCAATATAATTTTTATAATTTTTTATTAAAAACCAAAAAAAATTGAATAAGTCTAATATTATTATAATAACCCTAATATTAATGTCAACTGAAACCAGTGAATATATTAATGAGCTAAAATCACTTATAACAAAACCCTTTAATGGTCATGTTATTCGCTTAATCAAACATAATAATAATATTTCAGATACAATTATGCATTTGGATATTAATTCATATCCATTTAAAGTTACAACAGATTTTACCAAATATTGTTTTGCTGAATCTGTTCTTGATAATTTTCCAACTAATAAATTTAATATGGCGATGTGTTTTAAAAATAAAACTCCTGAACAAATTATTAATGAAATTACACAATTAATTGGTACTGAAAAGGAACTTGATAAAAATAAACAGTTTTCTGATCCTTTTCATATTTATCAAAAACTAGATGAATTTTCAAAAATTAAAATAGATTATAAACAATTAGAAAAAGCATTTAATAAACAAATTGAACAAACTAAACAAACTCAATCAAATGAAAAAATTCCAAAAGAACTTTTATTATCAGCACAACAAATTTCTCAGTTAGTTATCAATGAGGTTAAAAAAGTAAATAGAAATCGTGAATATTCTCATTATGTAATTCCTGACGAATTAAATCCTTATTCTTTAACAATTAGAATTAAATTTAATCCAGATACTGAAACTGGAAAAGTTTTTCAACAAATTAACAAAGATTTTGGTTATGATTATATGGAAATGAAATTAACTATTGAACCAAAAACTCATCCTTTTATTCCCCCAAAACTTGAATATGTTAAACCAAAAATTAAGTTACCTTTGTTATTATCATTAATTAACTTAGATGTACTTAAAATTGAAACTTGGTCACCTACTATTACTTTGGAATATTTTATTACTCATCTCGCAAACCAAATTGAACAAATTGGTAAAGATTATATTTGTGCTGATGCATCTTCTAACGCGAATCCAAATGTTTCATTTGATGAACTTGAATATGAATTAATTAAACTTGCATCTGTAACTAAAGAAACAACAATGGATAAAGTTAATATTGTTATACCTTTGCCAAAAAAAGTAGTTGGAGAATCAAGTTCTGGTTCCAAATATTGGAAATCTGGTACTGGTTATGGTGGTGAAGGACTAAAAGAATGGGATATTAAAGGGTATATTAAAGAACAAGAACTACAAATAAATGAAATTGCTGGAATTCTTGGTCGTATTGGAAAATTAATTTCCAATGATAATATTGATATAATTAATGATTCTGTTCTTATGAAATATATTATTAATCAAATTAAGGGGTTTTCAATGCTTGAATTTGAAAAGTCAAAAGTCCTATATAAACAGATTTTTAATATTTTAGCAATGCTTATTGGAAAACAAATGAGTCAAAATGTTATTAATTCTATTAGCACAAGTCTTAAACCAACATGGGATGAACTTGATATGTTATTTAAATCATCAAAAGAAGCAATGCAAGATGAAACTTTATTACAAATTTATTGTATGTCTGATTGGTATGTAAGTAAATATCAAGAACCAGTTACTGAAATTGTAATTAGTACTGATAATAAGGAAGCATATTGTATGGCTATGAAAAAAATTCAATTTGGAAATTATGATATTCCTTCTGATCATAGATTTAATAAGTATCGTGAACAAAAGCCTTCTCAATCTGCATTAATGCGTATTTTGTCAGAAATTTCATCATTTAAAAAGGACTTGCCTCTTAATTGGGAATCAACCATTTGGGCTCGAGTACCTAAAAATAATTTCCATTTATTTTCATTTTTAATTTCTGGTCCCAAAGATACCCCATATGAAAATGGATTATTTGAATTTCATGCATATTTACCATCAGATTATCCTAATACAGTACCACAAGTATTACTCCATACTACAGGTGGTGGTAAGGTTAGATTTAATCCTAACTTGTATGATTCAGGTAAAGTATGTTTATCAATTCTTGGCACATGGTCTGGTCAAGCTGGTGAATCTTGGAATCCTAAAACTTCAACATTTCTTCAAGTTATGGTTTCAATTCAATCATTAATTTTAGTTGAACAACCATATTTTAATGAACCTGGTTGGGAGCGCGAAATGCATACTGAAAAAGGAAAATTAGCATCAAACAATTATAGTGAAGAACGCATGCCAAGTACTATTAAGTTAGCTATGACTGAAATGATTAAAAATCCTCCTAAAGGATTTGAAGAAGTTGTGCGTACACATTTTAAAATGAAAAAAGAAGAAATTATTAATAGAACTTTAATTTGGGAACAAAAAGCTACTAAATATCAACAAGCAATTAAAACTAATCGAGCAGATTTAATTGAACAGCTCGAAAAGCTTTAATATTTTTCACTAACAATATTATTTTATTTATTATCTAATTATTAATATTATAAAATAAAAAAATGGAATGGGATTTAATATTAAATGGGTCCACAGAATTTTACCCCAAGCTTAATAATAAAACTTATTATATATTAAAAGTTGATAACAAAGAAAAAATTTCAAAAACTATTAGTATTATTGATAAATTTTCAAAAAAATCAAAATCCAGTAAAAATAATTATTATGTTGGAATTGATTTTGAATTTAATAAAGTTCAAAAATCAAGTAAAGATGTTGCACTTATGCAAATTAATTTAGAATCAGATGATTCAAATATTGCTTATATATTTGTTTTATATCCACCTGAATTTAAAAATTCTGATTTGGACATTATTAAAAATCTTATATCTGAACCAAAAATTATTAAAATTCTTCATGGTGCAGAATCTTTAGATATTCCATATATTTTTTTTGGTTTGCTTGAAGACAATAATTTAATTCAACATTTCTGTATTAATTTGTATGATACAAAATTTTTATGTGATTATGCGCATATATCTGAAAACATTAAAGCTAGATGTTCTATTTATTATTTGCTTACTGAAAATCGTGTTATTACACAAGATAAATTTGATGAACTTGAAAGTATTGAAGATACTACTGGACCTATATATGAAATAACCATTGACATTCACAATATGGAACCCGGTATTTTTAAATATTCATTATATGATGTTATTTATTTGCCAGAACTTATTAAAAAATACATAAACAAGGGTATTGTTTATGAAAAAATTATTCCACAAACTACAAGTTTAATGTATAAAGGGAGAAAACTTATAGAGTCTGAATTAGTTGAACTAGAAAAATATATTGCTCAATTAAATTTACATTTTATTTATGATGGAGGAAAAGAAATTACTTTACATGAAATATGGGAATGTTATTTTTATTTTATTGATGATTCCGATGGTTATTTATCTAATTTAAAACAAATACAAAGCCTAAAACGTATTTATGAAACATTAACAAAATTAATTATTTATTCTATTATTATAGAATTGTTTCCAATAAATAAATCAAAACATGAAAGAATATATTTAAAACAAAATTATTTTAACCATTATTTTATTTGGCTTGGAACTTATCCAGACCTTAATAAGTTATTTTGTAATTATTGGGAAATTGTTAATAATGATATTAGAAAAATAATTAATAAAATTAAAACAACAAAAAAATCTACTTGATACAATAAACTGCTCTAAATAACCAAATAAAAAAATTGATAAATAATATTTAAGGATTTAAAACCATAAATATTAATGCCTAAAACTACTGAAACTTCTAAAACTACTAAAACCAATAAAACTAATGTAAATAATAATTTAGTTGAAACAAAAAAAGCTGAATCAAATGTTTTGTTAGTAAATGAAAAAGCGAATTCTGATGATAAACAAAAAAAATCAGTACGTAAAGCAGGTAGAACTATTTTAGTAAAATCTATTTCAGGTAATTCCATTGAATCTAAAGTTTTTGATGATTTAACTGGTTTAGTTTCTTGTTCCGAAACTAAAAGTTTAAGTTCATATTTTTTAACTTTTGACACTGTTTCAAATTCAGTTAATGCATTTAAAAAATTACAAAATGACTCAGCTGATTATAAAGTTAAATTTAGTTATTATCGTGTGTTTTTTACTATTAATGGTCTTAGTGATTTAACTGACTATAACCAAGTAAAACAAGATATTAGTAGTTTTATTACTAATAAAACAAATTCAACTGTTCTTTACTGCAAACTCTATCGTAAAGATGAAAAATATATTGGCTGTGGGGATTTTACTATTGATACTATGAATGGTATGAATACTTTACTAGCAAAAGAAGGAGGTCTAAAAGATTTTACTATTGGTCAATTAACCGGTACTTTTTACCGTTACAATGGAAAAAAAGATAAATTAGAACAAGAAAATTCTAATATTACAGTCGAAAATTAAAAACAAAATAAACAAAATCAAATAAATTTTTTGGTTTAAAAAATCTTTTTTTATTTATTTAATTAATAGATAAATAAAAATGTCAGAAACAAATATAATTATTAAAAATTATGTGGTATATGTGTTAACTAATACAGCCCATAATAAAACATATATTGGTATTACAAATAAACCAGAAAGAAGAATTAGACAACATAATGGAGAATTAGTTGGTGGTGCTAAATATACAACTTCAAATAAAGCAGATGGACAATGGGTTTTTTATGGGTTTATAAAAAATCTTGATAAAAAAACTGCATTAAGTCTTGAAAAAAAAATAAAAATAAGAAGTAAAAAAGTTTCGGGAACACCAATTGAAAAAAGAACAAAAGCTATTGGAAGTTTACTTTACGAATATAATCAAATAAACCAAACAAATTTAACATTTGAAATAAACATATAATTTATAATTTATAAATTATGCCAAATCTAAAATTAATTTATATATATGGTCAATATGTTCTTCAATTTCAATTAATATAATAGGAAAACTTTTTGAAAAATCTAATTTTACAAGTTGGTTAATTTGACTTTTCCATTGGATATTTAATTTATCTGATTCTGGTGCATCTAATTGAATAATAAGATCAATAATAAAATTAATAAAATTTATTAATTGGTTTGTAAATTTAGCTTCAAATAGTATCTCGGTTAAATTATCGTCAGAAAATTTTTCTTCAATTAATTTAACTTGTGTTGGTAAACATAATATTTCAAGTCGTTGAGCAATTTCCTTTAATAAAGTAAAACTTGATATTAAATTACCATTGGAAATATCAGTTGATAACATGTCAAAATATGCTTGTTTCATTGTTTTTGCAACTGAGATTTTTAATTGTTCCCAAGATTTTTGTATTTGTTCAAATATTTGCACATAATTTTCTTCTAAATACCTAATATTAAAGTTTTTATCAATTAATTTTATTGATTGAATAATTTCTTTCTGTTGTCTTTTTAGTTCTTGTAATAATTGGATTTTTTGATTTAAATCTAAAGTTTCTCCATTTATTTTTTCTATATGTGTTGTGCGATAATAATATGATACAATAAGTTTTTCAATTGTTCTTGCTTTATCCATTTGTGACCATTTTAAAAACATAAATTTAAATTCAGAAAGAATTGTCCAAATATTATTTATTTTTGTTAATTTTAATTCACTAACAACTTGGTTAGCTTGATTAATTATTTGTTGATCAATAGGATGTCTATTTTCTAACCCACCAATTAATTCATCTGTATAATATACAATTAAATATGCAGAAATTATAATTTTTGGATTTATTTTTAGGCCTGACTTAAAACTTTCTAATGTATTGGAAAAGTTTTTTGTTATATTTATTACATCTGGATTTGTAATAACAGATTTAAATTCGTTAAAACTAACTGTTGACCCCAACTTATCAAGATTTATATTTTGAAATTTTTCTAAATTTTTAATACAATTATTTAATTTTAATGCAAACTGAATTTTAAGTACAGCATTTTTTTCCTTAAAATCACTCATATCTAATAAATCAGAGATTTTATTATTCGTTATTTGTGTTTTTATCTTTATCTTTATTAATTTTACTATCGGATTTATCAATTCGACCCTGATGAGGTTTTCTTAATTCAGTTTCAAAATCTGATGAAAATCCAGGTCTTTTATTAAATTCCGATAAACTAAATACTCTATCTCCCAACATATTTGTTTCATTAGTCCATTTTCGCCCTTGGTCTTTTTTTGCTTCTTGAGTTTTCATCCAACTATTATCAATTGTAAATAATGAATCAAGTGAATCTGGTATATTGGAATTACCTGCAACAGGTTCATCTAATTTATCAGATTTGTTTGGTTCAATATGTTTGCTAATACCCATAATTTTATTATAATAATTTTTTAAATTTTGATTGGTTAAAATAAATAAACCAATTTTTAAAATTTTAATATCCGCAATTTGTTTTTGGGTTAATTGAATTAAATTATTAAATTTAGTTATTTTATTTTCGTATGCCATTATAATTTGCTTATTTGATGCAGAAAAAGGAATTTCAAATAAATCATAGTAATTTATAAGAGTTTTATCTGGTGTAGATTTTTCCATTATTTAACTAAATATATTTAATATTATTTAAACTAATAAATATTTCTATACTATTTTAATGAGTATAATTGAAGCAAAAAAAGATAAAATATTTAATAAAATGAAATATTTATCAAAAAAATACTGGAAACTTGATACTTTTGAACGTGAACAAGAAGATAAATTTGTTGAAGACGACGTACAATTAGAAAAAGTTGGTAAAGAAATTTTTGATAATTTTGGTCTAGCAAAATCAAATGTTAAACTATTTGCTGATATTTGTTCTGCACCTGGAATGTATTCTAAAATAATATTGGATAAATATGATAAAACCACTGGAATTGGAGTTAGTCTACCGGTTGAAGAAGGTGGTATTCCCTTTAAAATTAGTGATTCACGTTATAAAATTTTTTATAAGAATATTTTAGATAAAACGTATAAACTTGAACTTTCTGATCCATTAAAATTAGATTTAGCCCTTGCATCATGTGTTAGCTATCAACACGATGCTAAAAATGCATTCTTTTTAAATATGCAATTAATTTTAAAAAGTTTAATGTTATTATTTCCTAATCTTAAACAAGGAGGTAATTTAATTATTAATCTCACAATTAAAAATGTTGAACTTGCTTTTAATATTGTTAATGCTTTAAGTAAAATGTTTACAAGTTTTAAATTATGGAAATCACCAACTGTTTGGTCAACAAAAAATACATTTTATTTTTTCGGTTATGGTTTTAAACAAAATTATTCTCCTGAAATTTTATCAAATATATTAGAAAAAATAAAATATGACCACGAACCTATTAATAATCATTTTACTGGTACACACGATGAATATACAAAAATATATGGACAAATGAAAAATGTTTATGTTGTAAGAATAAAAGCATGGGAAAAGCTTATTGAAAAATCTAAAAATATAAATGTTTAAACTCAATTTATTAATATAAATTAAAAATCCAATTGGTTTTATGTTCATTTTTATCCAATAACGAATTAACAAGATGTGACAAATGTATTTGCGACATGTTGTTTAATTTATCAGAAACAGTTTTACTTGATGAATTGGTTGAACCACCAGTTTGTGTTCGATTAATAATGTAGTTACAAAGTCTATGATGGCTGATTCTTAAATCATAATCAAATAATTCAATTTTATTTTCCGACAAAATATTTTTAAATTTAATTAAATCAATATTTGAGGTCATTTTATAGTTACATTAACATAAGAAAAAAATTAATTTAAAAGTTTAAAAAAAATGAAAATTTGATAATTTCATTTAAGAAAACATTATCTAATAATACATAATGTTGTCAATAAATAACCTAAGTCCAATAAAAGCCTTATTTAACAAAATTTCCGATAATAATGAATTTGAAGTTATGTTTAATAACTTTCGTTCAGATAACAAGTTATCTATAACCAAGTTTATGAACTTGTTAAATTTTGCAAAATTTCGATCTGAAAACCAAAATATGAAATTAACAAATGAAACAACTCTTGATATTTCTTATGGTTATTCAAATAATAATGTTTATCGTGTAACAATAGATGGTATTGAAAGAATTAATAAAATTTTAAATTTAGTTCATCAAAGAAAAAATCATGTAATATTTTCTATTTTAACTTCTCAATTTGCAAAATCTGAAGGTTTTAGTTTTATGAATAAAATTAAAGATCCAAAAAATATTTATGATTTAGATCAGTTTGATCTTAGATTTAGATTAAGTCAGGAAGAACCAGTTGATAAAAAACAGATGGATATTTTAGCTAATTTGCAATATTCTGAATCTGATAAAGTATTCTTTCGTTATAAACAGCGCATAAGTTTGATGATTAAATCTGACGAAAAAGCAGGATCAATTAGATTAGATTTAACTATTATACAATCATCAACTAATCCCGATAAATTACGCGACTCTGATAAACAATATGAAGTGGAACTTGAATTTATCCCAGGAAAATCAAAACCATCCGAAGCTATGTTAAATGAAATAAACAAGGAAATTTTAATTATAAAACAAGTTTTAGAAAATTCAAGTGAAGTTATTAGCAAAGAGGAGTCAGAAAATGTTATTAAAAATTATAAAAAATTAGTGTTTAACTCACAAACCGACCCGTCAACAAATTTATATTCTATGCAACCTATTAGTGCAGAAGTTCAACATATTGTTGATAAAATTCCTAATAAGTACTCAATTACAGATAAAGCCGATGGTGAAAAATTTCAAATGTTTATTCTTGATGATAAAATTTATTTGATATCAAATAATCTTGTTGTTAGAAAAACCCCATATACTGTAAAAGAATTATCAGGAACACTTATTGAAGGTGAACTTATTCATATTCATACTAATAATGTATACTTGTTTATGATGTTTGATTGTATTTTTTATAAAGGTAAAGATATAAGAAATGAAAATATGTTAGCAAATAGATTAAAATTAATTGATGATTTTGTTAGTAAAATGAAAGTTAAAGCATATAATATAAAACCATTTCAGGGCAAATTTGATATTGTTAAACAAGAAAAACATTACGAAGATGAAATGGAAAAATTTTATAATAACTTAAACAAATTAATTAAAGATGCAAATAAAAATGATATTATTTTTCATTCTAAAATGTTTATATTTCCAATGGGTGGCGATAACTCTGAAGTATATTCCTTCAGTAATTTATTATGGACTGGTTGTACATCCAATCAAAAAATTGCTTGTCCATATATACTTGATGGTATTATTTGTACTGGTATTGATCAAAAATATACAAGAGATAAACGTGAACAAAAATATCCCATTTATAAATACAAACCCCCTTCAACTAACTCAATTGATGTCTATTTAACTTTTCAAAGAAATATGGAAACAGGTGGATATCTTGAAATTTACGATAATTCAGTTGGTGGCAATGTTGGTGGAACAAACAAAATATTTCGTGTTGCTAATTTTTTTGTTGGTGATTTAATTGGAAATAAAGAAGTCCCTGTTCCTTTTATGAAAGAAGAAAATAATCATGAAGCATTCTTTTTATTAGAACGTGATGAAGTTAGAGATATTGAAGGTAATTTAGTTAATGATAGTACTGTAGTTGAAGTAATTTATGTTAATGATGTAAGTATTCCACATCAATACAGATGGAAAATTCTTAGAACTCGTTGGGATAAAACTGAATCAGTATTACGTGATAAAAAACGTTATGGCAACTTCAAAGATAATGCTATTAAAGTTTGGAAATCAATGAGAGAAGCTGTTACTATTGATGAAATAAAAAAATTATCTAGACCTGAAACATATGCACAACAACAAAAACAATTATCCAGCAGAATTGATTCAAAAGTAATTTCATCTGAACGTGCACAAGATATTTATTATCAAAAGGTCACACATCTTGGTAAGATTTTCCGTGATTATCATAACTGGATTAAATCTATTATTATTTATTCATATTGTTCAATGGGCAAAGAAAATCGTGATGGTAAAGATAAAAAGAAATCAGTACTTGATATTGGTTGTGGTCGTGGTGGTGATATTATGAAAATGTATCACGCACGAGTTGGAGAATTTATTGGTACTGACCCTGATTATGAAGGTTTATTTGGTGCAATTGATTCTGCAACTGTTAGATACCAAGAAAACGTTAAAAAATTCCCTGACTTTACTAAAATGACATTTATTCATGCAGATGGTTCAGTGCCATTAACTCCTGAAGCTCAAGAAAAAAAATTACAAGCAATGACACCTGAAAATAAAAAAGCAATTGAAAAAGTTTTTACTAAAGACAGAAAATTTGATATTATTAATTCACAATTTGCTATCCATTATTTATTTGATTCTTCTAGTTCCGCATCTAATTTAGTTAATACTGTTAAAACATATTTAAAACAAGATGGTTATCTTATTTGTACATTATTTGACCCTAAACAAGTTATGAATTTATTAAATGCAAAAGATAGTTTTACATCTTGGTATACTGATGATGAGGGGCAACGAGCAAAATTTTTTGAAATCATTAAAAAATTCCCCGGTGAATTAAAAGATGAACCTGGTATGGCTGTTGATATTCATATGGGTTGGATTAGTCAAGAAGGAAAATATATTACTGAATATCTTGTAACACCTAAATTACTTATTAAAACTATGGAAAAAGCTGGTTGTAAATTAGTTGATACTGATTTATTTGCTAACTTGTATAATATTAATAAAGAATGGTTTACAGATGTTATTGAACATGAAGAAAATCCAAAAAATAAAAAATTCTATAAAACAGTTGCTCAATTTTATGGGGATTTAAAAGGTGTTGATAAAGAAAGTAAAATTTGGAATGACTTGTACCGATTTTATGTTTTTAAAAAATTAGAATGAATTAAAAAAATTGAAAATGATTAATATTAATTTAAATTACTTTAATATTAATGGAAAATCAATCAGAAAACTCCTATGTTGGTATTTATCATCATGCTGTTAAAGCTGGTCTATTTAATAATGGACAAATTACTAAGTTCACTAAGGTAAATAATATGGTACCAATTTTACGTGTTAATAATTTCTTTTTCGGTTCAAGTAATTTTGCGGATAGTTTTAATTATTTAAATTTAGCAAAAGAAAATATTATTCATAATAAATATGGAATTTATTATGTGTGCACTAAAAAATTGGAAAATTATTTAGACTATGTTGTTGAACATATTAATCTTGAAACAACATTCAATTTATGCCCTTATAACTATTACAAATTTATGGAAAATTTAGGAAAAAAACAAGTAATCCCAAAACATTATCAACTTATGCTTAAAACTATTGATAACTTTTTAGCTTATCTTGATTCTTTAAATACTACACAATCTAAAACCATTAGACATATTTTAACACCAAGTGCAAAACCTGGCGAATTTAATAAATTAGAATGTGAAGTTTCTGATGTTTTGACATTTGATAATTTAATGTCAACAGAATTTGTTATAAAGCTTATTAAATCAGCAGGTAAACCTATTTTTCTAAGATTAAAATGCGAATCTAACACTAATGATTCAAGCCCAAATATTTTAGTTTTATCTTCAACTCCAAATACCAATAATTTTAATCAAGTTTACAATTATATTAATAAACAAATGTTAATGTCGGATACACCCGAAGAATTTTTAATTTGTAATATTGAACGAGTATGTGGATCACGTGAATTTGCTGAAATTATGGTTAAATCATATTTAAATAAAACAGGATTTATTTTTTCTCTTGAATCAATTTGTTCAATTATTTTGTGGAAAAATTCTAAAAGAGAATTAAAATTTATTGACTACTTTTCGGATAAATATCCTCATTGCTTATCTACAATTAATTCAGTTCAAATGATTAATTTTGAAGGTATTAATAAATTTTTATTAAATATAACAGAAGATGATGTTGAAAATTTTTATGTTAAAGAACAAATTAATGAAATGTATTATAATTCAATGTTTGAATTAATACATAGCTTTGAACAACTTTATAATAATAAATTTTAATTTTTTTATTTTATAGTTTTATAGTTTTAAGTTTAATTCAATATATGGTGTTACATAAGAATAAAAGGTTGGTATATAAATTGAATTTAAATTATAAAGGTAAGGATCGTACCACCAATAATAAATAGGTTGATTTACTGGTTGGTAAGATTTAGCTCTACGATAAAATTCATCAGATGATGCATCCCAATCAGATGAATCGGAATCATCAGACTTGTCAGATTTATCAGAATCTAATTTATGAGACTTTTTGTGTTTTTTACCACCATCTTGGTCTTGGTTAAATTTAGCCTTAAAATTATCAAGTCTTGATTTAAAGGATTCCATAGATTCAACATCACTTGATAACTTCATAGGTAAAACATTATAGCTTACTTCATTTTTACTTCTTAATTCTTTAACTTCGAAATGGTAGTATTTTCCATCACCTGAAGAACCCTTTTGAATAGTAAAATGAAATTTTGGTACTGAATTATTAAAATGTTCTGATAAATTTTTATAAAAAATATTGCCGGCTTCTTTAGAATTATTAGCTTTAATTTTTGAATTAAAATTACCTTCAATATGTGGGTTTACTAAACGATATGTATTAACCATTTTTATATATAATTAATTAGATTTTTTTAATTTTTTTTCCAATATTTAAACTAAATCTTTTATTAAATCAATATAAAGAATAATAATTGTTAATTAGTAATAAATGGTATATATTCTTGAACTCAAAACAACCCAGGCAGCAGCTATGAAAATTGTAACTGATGCAATTAATTCTTTATTAACTGACGCTAATTTTGACTTTTACCCATATTATATTGAAGAAGGTGATGAGTCTGATGATTCTGACAATTCAGAACAACAATCTGATACAGAAAATGACTATGAATCAGATTCTGATGATGAAGCTAATAATTCCGATTCAAATAATTCAGATGAATCTGACTCTGAACAATATATTAAAAAGAAAATTACAAAGAAAAACAAAAAATCAGAATCTAAAAATAAAACAAAAATAAATAAAAAAGAAAATCAAGAAGAAAAAACAGATGGAGAAAAAAAGAAAACTATTGGTGGAGTTGTATTAAAAGAAGTTAATAAAACTGGTAAAATTCTTGTTTATATGAGATTAGATGCTGATAAATTTGATGTATATAAATATAATTATCATAAGAAAAAACTTACTTTAGGAATTGATATTGGTAATTTATTAAAGTGTCTTAAATGTATGAGTCATTTTGATACCATGTCGTGGTTAGTTGATGATGAAGACATTAATAAATTAATTGTTGTTTTAGAATCTGTTGAAAGAAAAGAAAAGAAAACTTTTAAGTTAAACTTGATGGATATTGAAGAAGAAACATATGATATTACACCTATTCAATTTCCTTATTCTATTACTTTACCTTCTCCTGATTTTCATAAATATTGTAAAGATATGGCTGGTTCTACTGAAAAAATAGAAATTAAAGCAACGTCTAAAAAATTATTTTTTTCTGGTAAAGGTGAAATTGGTAATGTTGAATTTGAAGTTGGTGAAACAAATGGTGGATTGCAAATTGTTTCAACTACTGCAAATACTAATGAAATTGTTCAAGGATTATTTGAGCTTAAATTTTTATTAATTTTTACCAAATGTACTAACTTGTGTAATCAAGTAACTTTGTTTTTAAAGAATGATTATCCTATTATTGTTACATATCAAATTGCAGCACTTGGGGAAATTAAACTTGTTCTTAGTCCCAGTAAATCTGACTAAGTAATAACTTTAAAAAATTATAAAAAAATATAATAACATGTTTAATAGTATTTAATATTAAATACTATTAAATTTGCAAATTAGCAAATTAGCAAATGAATTAAATTTTGCTATTTAAATTATTGGTTTCTGGCATATGCGCAATATAAATAATATCCATTCCCCATTTTTGTAAAATGTACTCATTAATTAGTTTTAAACTATTATTTTTTGAATTTTTATTCCAAATTTTTATTACAGTGTTATTATTCTTTTTTAAACAAATTGATAACCCCATTATTTCATCTGGGATTGTTGGACATAATTGATTGCATGCTAAATAAGTTGATAAATCTTCCCATAATTCATCTGCTGATTCTTCTTGAACTTTAAATGACCAACAACCTCCGTTTATATTTTTAACATCTTCCCAAATTGGTGTTACATCTTCTCTCATTAAAAAAAAATGTTTTGATGTTACGCCACCTGTTTTATCCCAGTTATTATAAAAACGCCAAAAATCAACAACTGTTTTAATTTGACACATTTGTTTATAACCTGATATTTTCCAATTATCTTTTTCATAATGAACCCAGGTATTCCAAGTGTATGGTAATTTTGTTTCTAATAATATTGTTTGCTCTATATTTGTATTTTGTGCCATTAAGTACATAAATTAAGTTTTCTTTAATTATTTTTTATAGATTGAAATTATATAATTACTTAAAGTTAGATAATAAATATATTATAATGATCATAAAAAGTTTAATTAGTGCCAGAAACTTTTTTGTTAAAAATTTTTTTGTTAGTATTATTGGTTTTAAAAAATCAAATAACTATATTTGGTTAAAATCCAATTTATTTTTATTATTGGGATATTGGGTACTTTTATTTATTCCTTTTATTTTTACTAATTTAATTTCCCAATGGCTAAATTATGATATTATTTATAATTATGATAATATTTATTATATTACAAATACAAATGGAAATAAAATTATTCCTGTGCTTTTGGAATTTAGCGCATATCAAAGTACTAATTTAAACAATATATGTAATTTAACATCTAAATTAAAATATTATAACACATCTATTCCATTTGAAGTATTTATTACTTGGAATATTCCTAAAATATATGACTGTGTTAAAATTAAATATTTATTTAAAGGATTAATAAAAGAGAAACATATTATTATTAATAACTATAAAAATCATTTAATACATAATTTATTTGAAAATTAAAAATATTCTACTATTTAATATAACAAATACAACAAAAATGAAAAAAATTTTATTAATTGCATTGGTTAGTTTAATTATTTTCTTATTAATTAAACCTAACAGTTGTGAATCATTTGAAAATATTTGTACAACATTACAAAATAATTCAAAAGAAAAAATATTAAAATATACAACAAATCAGTTCGGAAAAAATATTGATATTATTATTGATCCATTTATTAACTTAAAAAAAATAGAATCGGAAATTACTATTGAAGAATATCTTGTTGAAAATAATATTCCTGTTGAACAAATTGAACAAGCAGTATTTTTAATTAAAACTATTATTAATAATAATTGCCTTATGTCTGCTTTATCAGAATATGATGTTACTAAACAAACTTTATTAAAAGATGTTGTCCAAACTTGGCTTATTGATAACTTAAAAAATAGTCTTATTTGTTTAATTGATGATAAAAAAACTATTGAATTAATTATTCAACAAATTGGTATTTTAATTATTAAGCCATATGTAGAAATTTGTAGTAAAGAAAAGTTTATTGAGTATTGTGATGCCAACTATACACAAAATCAGAAAAAAAATGAAAATAATATTGAACCAAAAGTTATTAATATTCCCAACAATCCAACTAATCCTACAAAAAATAAAAAATATAAAGTTGCTAATAAAAAACAAATTGAAAATTTTGCTAATGAACTTGCTAAAACTGCTACAGAAATTAAAACAGGTTCACTTGGAATTCTTGATATTGAAAATAAAATGTTACCGCTTGTTAGTAATTCTCCTAAATTTATGAGTGTTGAATCCATTGAAAAAATTATTAATGAGTTTAATTATAAAAGTTTTGGTGATGATGTTGAAGAATATCTTAAAGAACTTATTACCCAATATAAAAACAAATATAACAAAGATTTAAATATTTCCATTAAATCTGAATTTACTAATTTTGTTTTGTTGTTAATTAATAATTATAATGAATTAATTGGAAAAATACAAAATGATAATTTTGAATTATGTGATGAATATGAAACCGATATTAGTTGTAATGATAAAATTGCTCAATTAGTTAATAAATTTAATGGATATAAAAAAATTTATTATATGTTAAAACACTATTATAAAATTGTTAGTGTTTATGAATTAATTAATGCAAATGTTAAAGAAAATGATCTTAAAGTTCAAGCTATGTTATGTTGTACTAAACAAGGCGAAAACTCATGCTATAATTTTTCCCCTGATATTAAAAATCCTTCTGCAATAATATATGGGTTTAATGATTATGGATATGTTAATATTGCTAAATGTGTTCAAAATAGTCCCGAAGCAAAAAAAAATGAATTAGAACAAAAAAAATCATTAGATGAAATTTTAAGTAATAAATACGAATTATGGAAACAAATACCAAGGGAAAATAAAGCTATTATTTTTGGATCAATAATTAATATATTTAAAATTTATGGAATTAAATTAAATTCATTGGATGAAAATTTAGGCAAAATAAGAAATAATTTAAAAAATAGTGGCAATACTATTAGTATCAATGAATTTGATAAAATTATAAAAGTTAAAGAAAGTGATATTATCAATAAACTTAATATTACTAATCCCGATTACCTTAAAACCTTAGAACTTATTGAAAAAGCAGAAACAATTCAAAATCTTAAACAAATATTAGAAAAATATGGTTTTACAAACGAATATGTTGTATTTAATGCTAATGTTATATTAGATGTCGCAAAACAAATAAGTAAAGTTGCATTATTTGCAAAATTTTTATTTAATAATTGGAATTTTTCAAATAGCATTCCACAAATTGTTAAAATAATGGGAATTGCAAGTACAAAACAAACTTTTTATGAAATTTTTATGGAAACTCCTATTGTGCCAAGATATTTCACCCTTATTCAACAAGCCATTATAACATCAATTGCTAACAGTAATTTTGCTGTTGTTTCAAAGTATGATATAAATTCTATTCCTGCTAATGTTATTAATTATGTTAAATCAAAACCAACAGACCAAACTCTAAATTTATGTAATGTTTATAGTTTAGCTTTAGGTCAATTTAGAAAAGACAGAGCTATTAATATTAATGAATATAATGAAATTGATGAGAAAATGATTATGTATTGTGAACCAAATAAAATTACACTTGATAAAATTAGTTCAAGTAAAATTCCAATTAATGAAACTAAAGGACTAAATGTACTTGAAAGATCACATGTTGATTATTCAGCATTTGTTAATGAAAATAATCAAATTAGTAAAAATAATTTAAAATCAGAAATTATATCTGATAACATTTTATATAACTTTATTAAAAACACTTATAATTAAACTAATTAATTTAAACATATAATATATTATATGTTTAATGGAACTATTAAAAATATTATTATTTAGCTTTGCTTTTACACAATTATCTTATTGGCAATTTTTTAATTTTTGTTTATTAAATGAATTTATCAAATACATTTACTATATTAATCCATTATACACAACATCTTACACTATTTTAAATATTACTACATTTGAATTTATTTTAGCTTTTATACATTTGGCATTACATATGCTTGTTTATTATACTTTTAATTTTATTCAATTTTGTCAAACATACAAACCAATTAATTTTATTATTTGTAAGTATAATTGGTTAAACAAACAATATTTACAATATAGAGGAAAATTATTTTACTATGGGCTTTTTAAACCATTTGGATATCTAAGTAAAAAAATTATTAATTGGAAACAACAAATAAATTTACATAATAAAAACAAATCAAATGAATTTAAACTAGTTGAACCACCAAAACTCCAAGAATTAAAAACAAAAGAACAAATTAATAATTTTTTAGACAAAATAATACCCATTAACTAAAATTAAAAAAACTAAAAATATATTAATTTTTGCAATAAAATTTAATATATAAATTAGCGTATAACTTTGCTAAAATATATTTATACATACTTTGAAAAATAAAAATTCAGATGTTATTATATATAATGGGAGATAATCCAGTTTTTAAAGCATTGTATTTTAGACCTAAAATGATTAAGATTGAAAAAAATATGACAATTCCTGGACAATGGGCCGAATCAATAAAATCAATTGCTGTTGTTGAAGACCCTGAAAATATTAATGATGAAGAAGTTGGTATTGTTGGTAGAGAACAACATATTATTAATTTACCACAACCACCCGGACCTTCTGACCAAGTTTATGATCCAACACAAGTTTTAAGTTTTTATACATCAACAAGACAAACTCCTGGTAATCCATTTTATCGTCTTGACCCTGTACGTGCATATTCTATTTCTGATAAAGACTTTTTAGCATCTTTTTTATTTAGAACATTATTTAAATATGGGTCTGATGGTAATTTATTACCTGACTTATCCGAAGATTATGGAACACCATCTGATAATTTTAAAATTTGGAATTTTACTATTAGAGAAAATTGTTTTTTTGAATCAGGTGATAAAATTAAACCTTCTGATATTGCATATGGAATATCAAGAAGATTTGCAACAGGTAATATCCCTAATTTAGAATTTGAATCTGCATATTATCCTATTTTTGTACTTAATGTTTCTAAAGATAATAATGGTATATTATATAAAGGCCCATTTGATAGAACCAGTGGCTATCAATATAGACAAATATTATTTAATAATGCTGTTAGTTTTGATGATAATAATAGAACTATTACTTTTAACTTAAAAAATTCTGTTTATGATTTTAGAGATATGCTCACTTGGTTTTGTTTTAGCACACCTGTTCCTAATGGTTCTGGATTACCTGATGGCTCCGATATTGATTTTAAACCAATTTCATCCGGTCCTTATAAAATTAGCGAAGCACTATCTACTAGTTATTTAACATCAAGTAACCCAAGTTTTTTAGATTCAGCATTAAAACCTAAAAGATATTCTAAAATTGTTTTAGAAAAAAATCATAGATGGAATCCTGATAGTGACCCTATTAGAAGAGGTAAAAATTATCAAAATATTATTGAAATTTATTTTGGCCAAAATCAACTTGAATTAAAAAATTTAATTTTAAATGATACTAATCCAAATGCCATTGTTATTGATTCTGTGCCTCAAAATATATTTAATTCCGATGGTACACCTATTAGTTCTTTTGCTGATAGAATTATTAATTTTAATAATGGCTTTGTTAATTATTTAGGAATTAATTGTAATTTAATTACTTCTAATGAAATTAGACAAGCTATTTATTATATATTGAATCCACAATCATTTATTAGTGCTAGAGCTTTAGCAAGAGGTATTACTATACCAGCACTATACGCTTCTCAATGTGATACACCAATTGCACCTTGGCAATATGATTATGTACCTGCACCACTTAAAACACGTCCCGATATTCAACTTGCAAAAAACTTAATGAACATTGCAAAAAATACTAATCCTGCAAACTATAGTTATGTTACTTCAATAAAAGGTATCACCTTAACATTACCTAATTTAAATTCTACAGAAAAAACATTTGTACAATCATGGATTAATAATTTTGCACAAATTGGAATTAAATTAAATGTATCATATGTTTCAAATTACTATATTACATTACTTAATAGGGAAAAAACAGAAAATCTTACTGAACTAACTTATTTTACATGGACACCAGATTGGGATAGTGCATCTAATGTTTTTTATCCTATATTCGTTAATGATGATGTTAGCCCAATTCACTTACTTGTTAATCAAAATGATTCTGATTATGGAAATTTTGTTAATCTACTTAATTCTACTGCAGTTATTGAATCACAAGCAAATAGAAAAATTCAATGGCAAAATATTCAAAATATTTTAATGAATGAAATGTGGGTTATTCCTTTTTGTATTAATAATCAACAAATCGCATTTGGCTCAAAAATTCGTGGTATTAAACAAAAATTTCAAACTATTGCATTTAGTGAAATTTATATTTTAAAATAATATCCAATTAAATAAAAATTATTAGCGGGGTTTTAATTAAAAAATATTTTCCTGGTGCGCCTTTAGCGTAGCTAAAGCCACAGCGCTTCGCTGAAACTAAAAAATAATATCCAATTAAATAAAATTTATTAGCTGGGTTTTAATTAAAAAACCTTATTTAATACTTAAAAACGGGGGTTAAAAAAATTGAATTAAAAATAATATCTAAAAAAAGAATATATATATTAATAATGACATCAAATATTCAAAAGGAAATAGATAAATTAATTGAACTTCATTTTAACCAACCCAAGGTCCTTTATGAACATTTATTTGCATCATATCACCAATTTGTTGGTGAAATAATTCCTTATTCACTTATTCAAGAACAAAATTACTTTTATGAGAATATTGATAAGGAACTTATTTATTTGCATGGTTTTAAGTGTTCAAATATTAGAATTAAGCCTTCAACTTTTGAGAATGATAATGAAATTAAATTTCCATCAGATGCAAGAAAAAATCATTTAAATTATTTTGCAACTGTTGTTGCAGATGTTCAACAGTTTGTGGAAAAAGTAGATTCAATTACTGGCAATAAAATAATTAAATCAATTGGTGATGTAGAAAAAGAAACCCCAGTAGCTAATATTCCCATTATGGTAAAATCTGCTTTTTGTTCCACTCATATTAAAAAAGATTTAAAAGGCGAGTGTAGAATTGACCCCGGTGGATACTTTATTGTTAATGGAGCTGAAAAAATTGTTATGTCTATGGAAAAAATGGTAGATAATAAAATTTTAGTTTTTACAAAAAAAGATCCATCATTTGAAAATGGACTTATTTACACAGCACAAATTAATTCTAGACGTAATGATTGGTCTGATAATTTACAAATTCTTACTATTAAAAATAGAAAAGATGGTGTATTTACAATTAGTACTAGCTCACAACTAGTTGACATACCATTATTTATTCTTATGCGTGCTCTTGGAGTTGAAGAAGATCAAAGAATTATTAGCTATATTACAAATGATTTAACAGATACTAAAATGCTTAACTTAGTGCGTCCTAGTACTGTTAGTTCTACTGATGAAGAAGGAAATCAAATTCGAACAAAAGAAGAAGCAATTAGATATTTAATTGGTAAACTTAAAAGAAATAAACGAATTTCTCAATCTGATGAAAAATTAGCTGAAATACAAAAAAAAATGTATTTGGAAAAAATTCTAAGACAAGATTTGCTTCCTCATTTAGGTGAAGATATTACAAAGAAAATTGTTTTCTTAGGTGCAATGGCAAACAGACTTGTTAATGTTATGCTTGGTCGTCAAGAAGTTGATGATCGTGACGCATTACAAAATAAACGTATTGAACCTCCTGGTATCCTACTTGGTCAATTATTTAGACAAAACTGGAAAAAAATGTTAAATGAAATTGGTAAACATTTTAAAAAGAAAAATCAATCAGATGAAAGCCCTATTAATGTTATCGGGCAAATTAAACCATCAATTATTGAACAAGGCTTAAAAACAGCACTTGCTACTGGTATTTGGGGTATGAATAAAACTAAAAAAGGTGTAGCACAATCACTTCAACGTTTAAGTTGGGTACAGGGTATTAGTTATTTAAGACGTATTCTTGCACCAAGTATGGACGAATCAACTGCTAAAGTTACTTCTATACGTCAAGTTAATAATAATCAAGCACAAATGTTATGCTGTTTAACTGCAGATACTGAAATTTTAATGGCAGATGGTACTTCAAAAAAATTAATTAAAGATATTGTTGATGGTGATTGTGTTATGACTGTTAATCCTAATACTTTAGAAATTGAACCATCTGAAATTAAAAATAAATTTGAAGTTATGTCAACTGATTTGTATTTAATTAGAACAAATGACAATGTAATTAAAGCAACAGGTGATCATCCGTTATTAGTTAATAATACACAAACAAATATTAATGAATGGGTATTAACAGAAAATTTAAAAGTTGGAGATAATTTATTTTCATATTCAAATGGAATATGTACTCCAGAAAAAATTATTGGTATTGGTAAACTTTCTAATGAACTAGTTTATGATTTTACTACAATATCTGATAACCATAGTTTTATTGCAAATAATATTGTTAGTTCAAACTGTGTTGAAACTCCAGAAGGAGGAAAAATTGGTATTGTTAAAAGTTTGGCAATGATGAGTTCTGTTACTAGTCAAAACTCAACTCAAGCAGATGTTATTAAAAGTATTTTAAAAATAAATAAAAACATTAAACATCCATATGATATTGACCCATTAACAATGGGTTCTTGGGTTAAAATTATGTTAAATGGTGATTGGATGGGTGTTTGTAAAATTGCTGTTGCCCAAGAAATTTATGATATGTTAAAGAAAAAACGTAAAGAAAATGTTATTGATAAACATACATCAATTTGTTTTGATTATAGAAATAAAGAAATTAGATGTTACTTTGATGGCGGACGATTAATTAGACCTGTACTTATAGTAAACAATAACAGTTTAAACATAACACCAGAAGTTATTAGCGAACTAAATAAAGAAATGAGTCAAGTTGATAAAACTAAATCATGGAAAAGAATATTAACTAAATTTCCAAATTTAATTGAATATGAAGATATTGAATCTCTTAACCATTTGCTTGTTGCTGAAGGTGAACATAGATTAGAAGAAGCAAAAGATGCTAGTAAACGTAAAGTTGAATATACTGATACCACTAAAATTAATCGTTATGGTGATTACCGTTGGCTTAAATATACTCATTGTGATTTTCATGCATGGGTAATGATGGGTACTGTTGTTTCTAATGTTCCATTTTCTAACCATAATTATGCAAATCGTAATATTATTCACTTTTCACAAGCTAAACAATCAATTGGGGTTTACTTAACCTCATACAAAGACCGTATGGATATTTCACAAGTTTTATATCATCCTCAAATTCCACTTGTTACCACACAAGCCATGAAATATAACGGATGTATGGATTTACCATATGGAGAGAATGCTATTGTTGCAGTTGCATCATATAATGGGTTACTGGTTTAGCCCAAGTCATAATGTAATAAGATTATGGCTAGTCCGAAACACATCGGGCAACATTTCCAAATTGCGGGAAACTCCTTACAAAAATACATTGTTACCACTTGCAAATAGAAATATTTACAAGGACCAGGGATAATGACCCTTCAGTTTGTTGCATAACAAACTCTTGCCAATGGTAAAAACACAATGTGCACATATAATAAAGGACAATTCGCAACCAAGATCCAAATAAATTGGATAAGGCTCAACGACTAAATGGAAATGGGTGTGGCATAGCCCATGCTTAAGATATAGTCTAATCCCATTCGTAAGAATGTTTACACTTAGCACCATATATTATGTGTTGACAATTGAAATTTTAAACAATGTCAGTATATGGAATGCGAACTGTAAAAACCCTTAAAAGTTTGTACTAAATATACAAACAAACATAATTTGAAAAAATTATTGGGGTTGGTATAAATGTTAATCAAGAAGATAGTATCATCATGAATGAAACTGCTATTCAACGTGGTATTTTTAGAGCAGATACCTTAAAGAAATATCATAGTGAAATTTTAAAGAACCCTTCAACTTCACAAGATGATATTTTCACCAAACCTGACCGTAATAAAGTCACAGGAATGAAACAAGGAAATTATGATAAGTTAAATGATAAAGGTTTTGCACCAGAAGAAACAATTATTGATAATGAAGATATTATTATTGGTAAAATTTCACCTATCCAACCAACTGGAAACAATAACAAAGTTTATAAAGACAGTTCTGAAATTTTCAAAACTAATGTTCAAGGTGTTATTGACCGTGTTCATACTGGGGTTTATAATGCTGAAGGTTATGAAATGTATAATGTTAGAGTTCGTATGGAACGTAAGCCAATTTCTGGTGATAAAATGACTACTAGACATGGACAAAAAGGTACCATCGGTATCACATACCCTCAAAAGGATATGCCTTTTACTGAATCTGGTATTATTCCCGATTTAATTTTAAACCCTCATGGTTATCCATCTCGTATGAGTTTAGGTCATTTTATTGAATGTCTTGCTTCTAAGGAAGCAGCAGAAACTGGACACTTTGTTGATGGTACTCCCTTTAACAATTATGATATTTCCCAATTACCAGAAGCATTAAAGAAACTCGGATATAGTCCTTATGGTACTGAAAAAATGTACTGTGGGCTAACAGGAAGACAAATGGATGTGGAAATATTTATTGGACCAGTATTTAATATCCGTTTAAAACACATGGTTTTAGATAAGGTACATGGTCGTGCTCGTGGTCCTAAACAAGCACTTACTAGACAACCTTTAGAAGGCAGATCACGTGATGGTGGTCTTAAAATCGGAGAGATAAACAATTTGTCTCAGCTGTTATTGATAAAGATAATGGCTAGTCGATGTGTAATCGGCAACATTTCCAAATTGCGGGAAAATCCTATGATTATTGTAGTACCACTTGTTTATTGCTAACTTAATAAATAAGGACCAGGGTTAATCGCCCTTACCAATGGTAAAAAGCTACAAGATTTCAGGACAATCCGCAGCCAAGGCTTAACAAAAAGCAAGGTTCAACGACTAAATGGAAATGGGTGTGAGCATAGCCCCATGCTTAAGATATAGTCTAGTCCCACCAGTAATGGTGTCTGTAACAAGAGGAATTTTAACTTACACCAGTACTAAATAAAGTACTGTATTAGAATTCAACGAATTACAGGGCTTAACGGTTTCGTTAGGTGGTAGTAACGGGAAAAAGATGCCATGGTCGCTCACGGCATGGCTCAGTTCTTAAAAGAACGTTTAATGGAAACATCTGATATTTCCAAAGTATATGTATGCGATGAATGTGGTATGTTTGCATCCAAAGTTATTGATAAAGATTATTATAGATGCAAAGGTTGTCACAATTCAACTAGAATATCAGCTGTAGTTATTCCACATGCATGCAAATTGCTATTCCAAGAATTAACCTCAGTTAATATCCTCCCAAGAATTAGAACTGAACGTTCAATTCACGGTGATGAAGCGTAAAGTATTTTATTTTATTAATTATTTATTTTATATTTAATAAATTAAAAAAAATTATAGTTCCAAAGGAACGTATCCGGTTAAACCTCAATATCATTTTGTTTTTTTGTTTGCTTTTTATTTTTTTTAGTTTTTACTTCTTTATTTGTAGTATCAAATATATTAGGCTTTTCATTTGTATTTATAGTGTTTGTTATACTTTTCTTTACCATTGAATTTAAATTACCTTCAAATACTAACTTTATTTCATCTTTTAAATAATTTTTTATAAGTGAAAATTGTAATCTTGGCCTTTTACCTTCTTTACATACATCATTATAAGTTTTATTTTTATTTATTGGCATATTTTTCCAAATATTTGAATCATTTGATTGTTTACATTTATATATTTTAAAATTATCTTTAAAAAAGTCACATGCATCTAAAAAATAAATTTCATCCCATGATTCTTTTGGTCCAAATGATGTGGGTCCACTACTAGAAAAACATTTTACTTCTATTTTAATTTGTTGTTTTTCTTCTGATTTATCTTTTAAAGTTACATTATTATTTATACACAAGTCTCCTATTTTTGAACATTGACAATTTCTATTTTCATAATTTAATATAAATAATCTAACCATGTTTTCAGATAAACCTTCCTGAAAATTTGGCAATCGTATTTTAACCTTATGTTTTAGTGATAGTTCTTTTATGCTTAAATAATATTTATAAAATACATTATAAAACTCTAAAATTTGTTCTTCATCTAAGTTTTTAGTTGACATTAACATATTGAATTTTATCTAAAAAATAAAAATATCAATTTTTAAATTAAACTTCTATTTCAACCTGTTTTTTTATTTTTTTCTTTTTTTCGGTTTTTGTAGGTTCAATTTTAAGTTCTTCATTTTGTGTAACATTATTAGTACTTGTCTTTTTTAAATCTAGTGCTTTAATTAAATTATTAACAAGTTTTTCAACAACAGGTACTGATACGGCGTTTCCCGCTAGTTTATAAAGTGCAGAATCACTTATTTTCGGAAACTGATAACTTTGAGGAAATCCCTGAAGGTTAAAACATTCACGAGGTGTTAATTTACGAATACCAGTATCGTCTTTTAGTAATGGTACATTATGACCACCACCACCCATATTTGCCGTTAAGGTTGGACAAACTGCATTTTTATTTTCTCTAACATAATATCGTCTATATTGATAAATTGTATTTGTATTAATATGTTTTGTAACATTAGTATTAATTTCTTCCCAAACTTTTAAGCTGTCTCCATAATAATACTTTTGGGGTATTTTTTTTTCCATAAAATTGACTATTTTCTTCTTTTCTTTTACGCTTATGTTTTCGGGAAATTCAAATTTGTCATAATCTTTTTTATCTTTAAAACATACAATATAAATTCTTTCTCTATTTTGTGGAACTGGCGTTATTTCACATGTGTTTAAAATTTTATATTTATATAAATAATTTAATTTTTTAATTTCATCGGTTATTATTTTAAATGTATTACCATCATCATGAGATTCTAAATTTTTAACATTTTCAAATATAGCTACTCTAGGTTTATGATATTTTATAATTTCAAGTAATTTCCAAAATACATTAGATCTAGAGTCGTTGAAACCATCTTGATTTCCTGCAATAGAAAAAGGCTGACATGGAAACCCAGATGTTAATATATCATGTTTTGGTATATCTTTCTTAACATCTAAACTAAGAATGTCACAACATTTTAATTTAGTTGTAAAATTTTCATTAAATATTTTTTCAGAATTTGGCTCAAAATCATTTGCAAATACTGTTTCAACTAAATTTGTTTCTTCAAAAACTAATGAAAATGCTCCTGTTCCTGCACAAAACTCTGCAAGTTTTAATTTTGTGTTTTTGTTCATTATTAATATATTAATTAACTAGTAAATTTATTTTTAATTCAATTTTTTTAAAAATTGAATTAAATTTATAAAAAGTATTTATTCTATAAAATTAATGGATGAACTCAAAAGCACACTAGATGCTCTTTATGACAAATTTTATACTATCAAATTATATCAGGTTGGTGGTTGTGTTAGGGATGAGTTACTTGGTGTAAAATCAAAAGACATTGATTATTCAGTTGTTATTGATTGTACTGGTTCGGAACAAATAGACGTGATAACAGGTTTAGATCTATTGGAATCTTACTTGGTGTCCAATGCCTATACTATTTTTCTAAAAACCCCAGACACTTTCACATTCAGAGCTAAAAATAATAAAACCGGAGAAATAGCTGATTTTGTTTTGGCCAGACACGAAATCGGATACGACCAAACCAGTAGAAAACCACATGTTGTTCTTGGTACATTGGCACAAGATTTAGCTCGTAGAGACTTTACTATTAATGCAATGGCTCGAGATGAGTTTGGTAATTTAATTGATTTGTTTAATGGACAAACTGATTTGACCAATAGAATTTTAAAAACACCTCTTGACCCAACCGATACTTTTTTAGATGATCCACTCAGATTATTTAGAGCTTTGAGATTTTGTATTACCAAACAATTAAAATTTGACCCTAGTTTGTGGTCGGGTTTTTTAAATCCTCTAGTTTATAACAAATTATGGAAGGTAGTTTCTGCAGAAAGAATTAGAGAGGAATTACACAAAATGTTTTCTTTCGATTCTGAAAAAAGTTTAAGGTTGTTAGTCGAGTTTAGTGGAAAAATTAGTCAGGTTTCTCCAACTTTTTTATCAGATTGTTTTGAAAAAACCGGATTATGGCTCAAACCTACTAATGAAAAGGTTAAAAAATAAAATTTTATTGTAAACCTAACATTGATTTTATTACCATTAATTTATAATTATATCTGTCGCGTTTATTTTTAATTTTTTCAATATATGATGGTTCCGATTGATAAAGATATCTTTCATAAATTTTTTTCATTTGTGCTCGTTCTACTTGACTTAATCTTATATCTTCTGATTTATTTTTATAAAAATTAGCATATGATGGCCAATCGGCTGAACTAGTTAAATAATTATTTTGTACTTGAATGCCTTTCTCACAAGCATACATTTCAAATTCAAGAGATGTAAACGCTTGAACTTGTAAAATTTGGTATTTTTCATCGTCTGATTTATCATCATAATCGTCAGTTAAATAAAATTGGCTAAAGTATTCGTTATAATCCATATACCCAATTTTATCTAGTGCATATTTAAACATTGATGTTTCAGGATCTGGATCTTCAAAATTTTCAGAAAAAATAGTAATATCAATCATTGTAATTCCATCAATTGATATTGTAATTAAACCATTTGATTCACCTATTTGAATGTTTTTATCTGGGAATTGTGCTTTCAATCCTGTATAAAAACTTTCTATATTTGCCATTTTTTCTTCTTCAGATGTAACTAAAAATAAATCTAAATCCGATGTTATATTTGTACTATCCATATTATTTTTTATCATATAATATTTAATTGATGAACCTCCTTTAATGTGAACAAATCTATTTTGCCCAAACATTCTCCCCATTTCTGTTTGCGAATTATTGTACTCCAAACAGTAATTAACTAATGGTACAAATAAATATTCAAATAAATTTCCTCCAATTTGTTTTTTTAGTTGTAGATATTTATTTTTATATTTAAAATATTTATTATAATAATTATCTTTAGATGATAAACTCATTATAATAATTTAGAATTAAAAATTCAAATGTAAATTTTATTTAATATATTTGTTAAATAAAATCTGATTTATTGATATATTTCTTTATTTTTTCTAATATGATAAATAACTTAAAATTTAATAATTTTTTGTATAAATTAAGAAAAATGGTTTTCCCAAATTATAAATATTATTGTAATGTTTGTGGGTTTCCTACCGATGACATACATCAATTGTATGTTCATGGATTACATAACCATTCTTCACTAATGCACTAATAAACATTTTTAAGCACCTTCTTCGTCTTTGACACGATGTTTTGTGCGCTTCAATGTAACACGTTCAACTGTTGGTCTTGATTTAATAATTTTATCAGTAATATCTAATGCTTTATTACCATCACCTAAAATTTCAGTTAAAGCTTTGTGAATTGTTTCTTTTTTTAATGGAGCTTGAGTTTTTGATACATTTCTACGTAATTTTCCATCAGGAACGTCTATCATTTTTTCATCAACTTGTTGCAAATAATTTAAAATAAATTCTTCTTTTTGTTTTTTCTCTTGAATTAGTTTTTTATTTTGTTCACGTAACTCTCTTATTTTATCATCTGTTGCTAAATATTTTTTGACATTATCAACAAATTCTGCAGAAACTTTCTTTTTCTCTGGTTTGTTTTCTGATTCCGACATTTATTATTATATAAAAGAAATTTTTTCTTTATTTATATTATAATAATTTTTTTTCACATTGATAAACAATAAACACCTACTATTATTAATATTACACCTAACATACCATATTTTGTTACATTTTCTTGTAACAACCAATATGATAATCCTACTGTAAATATTGGTGCTGAATTTACTAATGCGGATACAATATAACTATCATGATTATTAATTAAGTTGTAATAAATTATATTTGGAACAAAAGATAATAAAATTGATAAGACACCAATAGTTAGTGTATCACGCATACTTATATTTTGAATTTCTGATTTTATTTGGTCCCAGTAATACAATGTATATCCAATTACACCTAAAGTAAAAAATATATTGTTTATTATAAAAGTAACTTTATTATCTACTTTGTTCATAACCATTTTATAAAAAACAGGAGACATACCCCAAAATAATGATACAATCATCGAATAAAATATTAAATCCATATAAATTATTAAAGAAATAATTTTTCCCGTTTATCTACTAAAAAATATTAAATTTTATAGTGGATAATAAATAATAATTTATTAATGGTATTACATCTAGCATAACCCTTTAGTGTTAAAATCAGGCTCTATGGTGCTATTATTCCATGGACTAACAGTAAATTTAGGATTAGCAATAGTACCACGAATATCATAAGAAGCATTTTTAAGAGATTGACCAACAGTATTTACACCAATTACATAACGATCAGTATTAATTAATTTGTCATCATTAACATTATATTTAGCTTGTGAAAAATCTGTGTCGAACCATTGAGAATTAATTTCTTTAGGTAAGAAATCTTTAGCATCGTATTTTTTTAAATTATTTTTATTCATTGGTACTTCATCAGGACGGGCTTGTTGAGGAATGGGACGTTGAAAAGCAGTTTCAAGTTCTGCACCAGTTTCATAAACATCATTAGCCTCAAAATCAAACATGGGTTTTTCAGCTTCTGACTTAGCTTCAACTTCTGGTTTAACTTCAGCTTCGGCAAGAATTTGACGAAGAACTTCGGGTTGAACTTCTGCAATAGCCATACGTGCAGATGACTCAGCTTGTGGTTGTTCTGCTACAATTGTTTTTGTTTCCATTATTTCTTGTCTGATTTCAGGTAAGGCGGAAAGTTCTTGACTAATTGCAGTTTTAATATCTGCATCAGCAAAACCTTCACTTGATGGCTTAGGCTTGGTTAAATAATAAATTAAAAAACCTAAAGCAACTAATAATAAAACTGTGGAAAGTTGATTATCCTTAAGCATATTAGATATATTTAATCTTAGAAAAAATTTATAGATTTTAAATATTTATTTGAAACTAATTAAATTTCCTATTTTTTTATTAACCATAAATTTATTAACTAAAATATTCATCTGTGTCAGTTTCAAACTCCTCAAACTCTTCTGATGATTCTAAATTAAATGTGTATTTATTTTTTATTATTATTTTTTTTATTAAACTATTTTTTTGTTCGTGTAAGTCTTCCAACTTTTTATCTGATGTTTGAATTTTTATTATATCGCCTTCTTCTATATTATTTATTGATACTTCTTCATTATTTTCATTAAATATTTTAAAATTAACTGAACCTTTAATTATTTTTCCAATAAATATATTTTTATTAGTATCTGTTATTTTAAATAAATTATTTTCAATTTGAATTTTATTAATTTTAATTTTTTTTATTTGGATTTTATTATTTTCCATAAAAATGGGAATTTTTATTATAATAATTACTCTTGTTTTTTCTTTATATAAGCACTTCTTAATAATTAAATTTCTATTAAAAAAAAAATTGATTTTTCCAATAAATAACCTTTAAAATTTTATCAAATAATGAACACAAAATATAAATTAGATAAAGTTATTAAAAAAGTACATCCCGGATGGCATAATTTTTTTAAAACAAATGCCATTGAATTAGAAACTATATTAAATTTTGTTAATGATTCTGCTAAAACAAATGAAGTTTTTCCAATTCCATCTCAATTATTTCAAACTCTTTTTTATTTTCCACCAGAAGAAACTAAATTAGTTATTCTGGGGCAAGATCCTTATATTGGATCTGAAATACATGAAGAAAAAAAGGTTCCTCAAGCTTGTGGAATGTCTTTTTCTGTACCAAAATGTCATAAAAACATTCCTCCTTCACTTAAAAATATTTATAAAGAAATTTCTAATTGTTATCCAGATTATAAAGTTCCAACTCATGGCTTTTTAAAAAAATGGGTTAGAAAAGAACATATATTATTATTAAATTCTGCTTTAACTGTTATTGAAAAAAAATCTAATTCTCATCAAGCTTTTTGGGGCGCTTTTACTGATAAATTAATTAAATATATTAGTGATTCTAGTCCTCATACTGTGTTTTTACTTATGGGTAATTTTGCTATTGGAAAAGCACAACTAATCAATAAATCAAAACATAAAATATTTACTGCTGTACATCCTTCACCATTATCTGCATCTAATGGGTTTTTTGGTTCTGGTGTATTTAAAAACATTAATGAGTATTTTATTTCAAAACAAATGAAACCAATTAATTGGAACCCATAATTTTGTTAGTTTAAATATTTAATTAAAAAATATTACTTTAATATAATGGATAAATTTGATGTTATAATTATTGGTTCTGGGCCTGCTGGATACACCGGAGGAATATATACCGCGCGAGCTAATTTATCAACTTTAATATTAGAAGGAAAAAATCCTGGTGGACAATTAATGACTACTACAACTATTGAAAATTTCCCCGGTTTTGAATCAATTGATGGATTTGAACTTATTGAACGCATGAGTACACAAGCTAAAAAATCAGGATGTAAACTTGAACAATTAGACGCCATTAAAATAGAAAAACATCTTGATTTTTTTAGTGTAACTGATAGTTCTGGTAAAATATACCAAACCCGTAGTATTATTTTGGCAATGGGAGCATATCCAAATAAATTAAATTTTACCAATTCAGAAAAATATTGGAATAAAGGAATTAGTTCTTGTGCTGTTTGTGATGGAGCTCTTCCTATGTTTCGAAAAAAAACTATTGTTGTTGTAGGTGGCGGGGACAGTGCTATGGAGGAAGCTTTATTTTTATCACGTTTTGCTTCCAAAGTTATTATTTTAGTTAGAACTGATAAATTAAAGGCTTCTAAAGTTATGATTAATAAAGTTGAATCCAATAATAAAATTAAAATTCGCTTTAATAATGAAGTTATTGAAGCTCATGGGGCACCACAAGAAAATACCAATACAAATAATTTAAATGATGAACAATTAGAATCTATTATTATATTAAATAACAAAACTAATGAAAAAAAGAAAATACATTGTGCTGGATTGTTTTATGCTATTGGACATACTCCAAATACTCAATTAGTTTCTGGTATGGTTGAATTAAAACCCAATGGATATATTGCCAAACAACCTGAAACAACTAAAACTAATGTACCTGGTATATTTGTCGCCGGTGATGTTACTGATGATGTTTATAGACAAGCCATTACTGCAGCTGCTTCTGGGTGCAAGGCCGCTTTAGATTGCTCCAAATATTTAGATCAACTTAAATAAAATATTGAAATTTAAATTGCTCCAAATATTTAGATCAACTTAAATAAAATATTGAAATTTAAATAAACTATTTAAAGAGATATTAACTCTATAAATAGCTTATGAAAAATATTGAAAAGTACCTAGATATGAGTGATGAACAACTCGATAACCTTTTAATGGGTGTTGATTTGGATAAAAAACCAAATGTTCAACCTTCTAAATCTGTTTGCAAAAATTGCAAAAGCCCTAATTTAGTAATTGACAATTCTAAAGGGCATATGGTATGTACTGACTGTGCTGTTATTAATGAAGAGTACTTGGATGAAAATCCAGAAATTTCAAATAATGATGGTGACGGTAGTAATAATTCACGTTATGGAGCTCCTTCAAGCTTCTTTTTTCCTAAATCATCCTTGGGGACAAAAATTGTTTCAAAAGGTTATAATCGTATTAGTTTGCTACAAAAACAAGGGCAAATGCCATACAAAGAAAAAAGCTTAATGGATGTATTAGAAACTATTCAATCCAAATGTAAAAAATACGGAATTACTCAATCAATTATTGATAGTGCTAAAATTCTTTATAAAAAAGTCTCTGAATCTGTTCATGCTAAAGGAAAACGTAAAGGTAAAAGCATTATAATGCGTTGTATTAATAGACGTAGTATGATCGCTGCTTGTCTTTTTCATGCATGTAAACTTCAAAAAGAAACAAGAAGTCCAAAAGAAATTGCTGATATTTATGATTTGGAAATTAAACATGTTAACCGCGGTTGTAGAAAATTTTGTGATATTATTGATGCTAACACTCTATTTTATCAAATTAAAAGTTCTCAATCTTCTGATTTTATTGAAAGATTTGCAAAAAAATTAAATATTGATAAGCAATATATTAATATTAGTAAAGATGTCTCAAATAATATTCATAAACTTGATTTGGCATCTACACACGAACCACCATCTGTTGCTGCCGGTTGTATTTTATTAGTTACACAATTTTACAATATCCAATTAAGCAAAAAACAAATTTCTGATATTTTCGGAATTAGTGATGTTACTATTAGTAAAACATTTAGGAAAATTTGGCCTTATCATAAAATTGTTCTGTCAAATAAAATAACCGATTTAATTCTTGAAAAAAAAAATGCAGTTGCTAAAGCTAATACTGACATTAATAAATCAAACTTAATTATTAATCAAGATGATAGCTCTGAATCTGAAGAAAATAAAAAAGCTAAAACTTCCAAACATACAAAATCACATTGTATTGTTAATGATGATTCTGATGAAGATGAATCAGATGACTCGGACTATGATTCTGATAAAAATAATTCAAATGAAGACTATGAAACGGATTCTACTAATGGATATTCCGATGAAGAAACTGAAACAACTATTGAAGAACCAAAAAAAACACCTTTTAAACTAGATTCACAAGTTAAAATAAGTAAAACTAAAATCAAAGGAAAAAAATCTAAAGAAATCGATGTATAAAATTACTATTAATTAAATATCAAATTTATTATTTTATATTTAATTAGTTTGTTAAAGTATTTTATTTACTAAAATCAAAATTTATGTGCTAACCTTGATGAAAATTTTTAACTAAAATTAAAATCTACCACAACTGGCCAATGGTCGGAATTATAAGTCCCGCAATATTGTTGATAACTATGATATGCAAAAACATTTGAAATTTTACCAAATAATCCCGGTGATACAAGCACATGATCTATCATTGATAAATCTGTTTGATCTTGTTTGCAATTGGCGTTTTCGTCCCACCATTCAGTATAACGTTCCGATTGGGAAATTAGTTGGGATACTGGGCTTAAATTGTATTGGTTTGCATAAGGACCTACATTACCCTTTAATATTTCTAAAACTTGAGAAATTGGTTTATGTGAATTTATATCTAAAACTACCCCATCATAATCATTTAAATCACCTAACACAATTAATTCGTATCCTTCACTATATAAAGAATATATTGACTCTTGTAATACTAATGCTTGAGCTTCACGACTAGCACAACGGGAAGAATCTGTTGGATAGGCTAACAAATGAGCACCAACAATAGCAACAGGGGTTTTGTTTATAGTCATTGTTGTTAAATAATGTTTTGACACACCTGATGTTCCTGCGCTTCCAGTATAGCCACAAGTTGAACCTGGTATAGGATAGCTTGCTCTATTGTCATTTCTTACTAAATTACTTTCTGGATCGATTTTTGTTAAAACACCAACATTTTGACCTGTTGAAGAATCTGTTCCTGTTATTAAATATGGTTTATATGAGCTTGACGTTTTATTTATTAACATAGATAATTCATCACAACCCTCAATTTCACAAAAATTAATATAATCAGCATCTAAATCATTTAATGTATTTACAACCCAGTTTAAATGTGTACTTGCTTCAGTTTGATTTGACCAAGAACAAGAAGACCCTGGACAACCATTATATTGATCAATAAATAACCACTCCACATTATATTGAACCAAACGAAATTTATTAGAATCAGTTCTTCTATCAGCCGGAATACTTGGGGCTAGGGGGCACTGGGTATCTGCAATTGTAATTAAAGGTAATAATAAACAAGATAATAATTTAAATAAATTCATTAAAATATTAAACATTTTATTTTTATATAATATTTTAATCAAATTTTCTACAACCAAATATATGGACAAAATTTATTACAAAAAATACTTGTTGTACGATTTGAATCAAAACTCAAATCCTAATTTAGATATTTATTACAAAAAATACTTGTTGTACAAAGCAAAATACAACAAACTTAAACAAGCACTTAAAAATAACAAAATAAATATGATTGGTGGTTTTGATATTATTAATTCATACGTTTTAGAAATAAGGGAATTTATTACTAATGTTAATAATTTAATTAGTAAAAATAAAGAAAATACTAATAACAATAGCCAACTAATTAAATTAACAACTAACTTTGAAAAGTATTTGGAAAAACATGATATTCCAATTGGACTTAAATTTAATCCATATATATTTGATGAGTTAAATAACTCAATATTACTACTTGAAAAAATTAGCACATATGAATCATTAAATAATTTATATCAACAAAGGTATAAAATATATGAAATTAATGAGGAAAATTATGTTAGTATTATTGATTGGATTATTAAACAAAATAATATTTCTAATGTTAAAGATGTTGAAAATTTATTTAGTTCTTTAATTTTAGGTGTAAATAAAAATTATGTAATTTATTATATGGTTTTACTTAAGTTTTTAATTACTAATAAATCCCAATTATCTGTATTAGATACTTATTCACCTATATTATCATTATATGGGTTAAAATCTTGTTTATCTGCATCAAATAATTCCGATGAATATTTACCATTAATATTAAATTTAATCGTGGAATATATTAACTCTTTCCCAATTAAAAAAGTTTTAATTATTAAAAAACCTAGTGAATTTGAATCCGATTGGAAACAAAAATTAAAATTATTAGAATTAGAAAAAACCGAAATACCAAATATACTGGTTAATAAATTTGATACAAAAAATAAAATATTTCAATATGAATCTGGTGAAATTAAATCAATTGATAAAATTAATTGGAATGATTTAGTACAAATTTTATTTAATTTATTTAGAATTCCAATACCAAAAAAATCTAATCTATAATAATTATGGAAAATAATATCCAAAAAATTTATGGGCTTATTGGTTTCGGACTTATGACATATCATTATTATTATCATCGAACTGATTCATATTCAAATATTATTTTACTTGGATATATATGTTTAACCCTTAGTTTTATTCCATGGTTTTTTAACTCTGAAATTAAACATAAAGTTGAAACACCAAAACAAATTGTTCAAGAAGAAAAAACTCAAGAACTTATTACAAAACTTGGGCACTTGTTAATAACTGTTTATTATGGATATAAAATAACACATAAAATGGATTTACATTTAATACTTGGATTATGTGCAAACGGGCTATATTTAACCAAATGGAAAAACTATTCACATGCATTACTTTTAGTTTATTATATTGAATCACTTTTCCATGGTTACGGTAATATTGGTCTTACATCTTTAATTCTTTACTATTATTATCAACTAAAAATTAATAAATAACCAAATATTAATTGGTGCCCCCAAAAATAAAAATTAAAATTATTTGGATAATTAAAAATAGTTTTCCAAAAAATAAAAATTCCAATTAATTGGATAATTAAAAATAGTTTTCCAAAAAATAAAAATTCCAATTAATTGGATAATTAAAAATAGTTTTCC
>JACCDG010375857.1_pt1 | contig 85694 bp, 68 predicted proteins | sample 7442471 | NCBI WGS metagenome assembly JACCDG01 (sample SAMN15323444, study PRJNA562643) | freshwater metagenome | isolation source: river surface water | place: USA:Blue River Watershed | collected 2017-08-17 | reverse complement strand
GATCGCGGTATCACAGCTATAAATCTAATCATGTGCCTTGAAGTTCAAAGCGGCGAAAACGACAGTTTTGCCGATTATGGCAATGAGTTCAATCTTTATGTCGAGAACCAAACTGTTGAATTAGAGAAAGGTGAAAGCAAAGAGAAAATAGCTCTTTCTGATTTCTGCAATGCGTTAACTAACTGGCAGAACAAGCTTTTAGAAGATGCCCCTGCTTCGGTGAAAGATTTTTATCAGGGTATTTTGCAAAGCGATGAAAATGGCGCGACTACAAGTTGTGCCAAAGCCATGCCTGAGCTTATTAAGTGCTTTGATCATTTGCATGATACAGACTCTATTATATTGTTTCAGGCATATTTGAAATTAGCCAATAATCAAATGCTTGAAGAGGCAGATTTAGCCTCGTCGCTTATAAGTAAGCTTGCTAAAAAGTTCTCGACTGGAACATCTGCCAATTTTTTGCTTCAGCTAGCTCAAGAATATCAATCTCAGAAAAATTCCAAGCAAGCTATGTTCTTTATTAAAGAAGCGGCTTGCAATCACAATGAACGCAAAATAGAAGGCGATCCAAATCATAAGCATTTTTCCAAACATTTACTTGATAATTATGTGGAAATACTGAAGACGCAAAACAAAGAACAGCAGTTCGAAGAGTTTTATAACACCTATCTTGAACATGCAAGTGAAATAGGACGGCTCAATCTTGGCTTATATAAAGCTTGTTCTCTTTATAACGAGTATAGAAACGCAACTGGAATGGCACATTCTGCTGAGCAGATGCTCATGATGATGCAAGGCATGACAAGCAATGTTATGGTAAATCCCGAGCACAGCCTAACACCAAAGCCAATGAGCATGGAGCAGTTGCACGATTTGCTCAAGTCGAGAATTCTAAGCAATGCTGAAGCAACAGGTTTATATAGACAATTGATCAAACATGCAGATGACATTGAGTCTGAATTCAGTAAACTAAAAACTGCAAATGAAGCAGTTTATCCTGAGCTTTGTCAGCTAATTCAAGATGATATTGATAAGGCACTAAATATGGTGCGTATTTTAAAAATTGACGAGAATGCCCAACTTGATTTTGGACCAACCTCAGGTGGAGAATCACCAGAAGACTATTTGTATGACGACGTCGCAATTAACATCGATGAAGCGGCAAATTTTCTATCAAAATTAAAACAAAAATATCCTGCCGATAAAGGCACACCAAACGCCGAGCCAATAATTCTTTGGAAGCATCAAAAATTTAGTTTGTTGATTGGAGCTAATGAAAGATTAGCTAGAAAATTGACTCAAGTCGTTATGAACTTTATCGATTATTTTCACGCCGACAAAAATAGTTCGCTCAAAAAGACAAAAGACGATCTTATAGTAGCTTTTGCTGCAGAGCCAAAATTTTTAAATCAGTGTTTTGCTGAGCTTGCCGCATTCTATGACGCTGCAGGCATGAGTGGAAGCGCCAATAATTTTAAGAGTGTGGATTTGTCGAACGTAGTTGTAACTAAAGAATCACGAGTGGCATGCACAGTTTTAATTTATATCCCACTTGATATTGAACATCTTTTTGAAAGCTTGAATTTCGATTTGCCCATGGCAATAGTTACAAAGCAAATAGACTGGGAAGGCTCAGAGTGTACTCAACCCGAATATTTAGACGAAGCCAAAGGAAAGGCGTTCAAGCTCATGACCATAATCACAAGAGATCCAGATGGCATGACTGAACTTTGCAAAAATGTGATTGGCAAGTCTGAAGCTGCGTCTAGCATCATTTTTAAAACTGGAAAAATATTGAATTAGGCTTTAGGCTGCGCGAGTTTCGGGGCGATTTTGAACTCGTCGCACAATCTCTCTGGCAATTGCGTTGTCTGTTGTATTAATTCCACCTGGACCAAGGGTCATCGACCGTTTTTCATCGCTTATCAAACTTAATTTTACGTTTGTGCCATCGCTTTCAAGTTTCACGCCGGCAGATTTTAGTGCACTTTGAAGTTCGCTTTGAACCCTTTCACTGCCGTTCATATATGTAAAAGCAAATCGTCCAAAGTGTGCGCTTTCCATTTGTGCAAGGCCAACGTAAGTTTGTTTGTCATAGTTAGCAAATTGGTCTTGACCCATCGCCACTTGCATCTCAGTCGAATCCACACGAGTTGAAGGCGGTTTAAAATAGTCCATATCGGCTACGCTAAAAGTTTGCGCAGACAACCCATTTCTTGATTCTGCAGATTCTCTTGCGCCTAAATCTATGTCGGACATGACAGATACTCCAATAGGAAGTGTGGGGATACTTTCTATTGTCAACAGAAACTAGTTTGATTTGAATGGGGAGACTACGCTGTCTAAAAATTAGCCGAACATGGATCTGCCCGGGGTTTTAGGCGGTTGAAGATGGCGTTGTATTTCTTGTGTAAACTGATTTACATCTATTTTGTTTCCTGCACTTAAAAATCTACTGCGCAACGCTTCATAGTTTGATCCTGCAGGATAAAGAAGGTCGGCTTTTGGTGGATTTTTTCCATCCATAACTAAAGTGCGACTGAGAGGCTCAATTCCATTTACCTTTGTAGATAAAGCAATCTCAGTGGGCCTAGTTGGGTCGTTTAACGGAGGTCTTTGAACATACAAATCTATTCCTTTATTAGTTAAAGCTGATTTGATTGAATCTTGCGCGTTTGGATTGTTTAAAAAATAGTTGGTGAAGCCATTTAAATCACCATTACGCAGCAAATTAAAACTCTCGGTTACTTCTTTAGGAATTGAAGTATTATCGCTAGCTTGTGCAGTTCGAAAGTATCCTGCATCAGCCATCAATGCATCATGTAGACCGTTTGTCTCCGGAGTGTTGTTACTACCGTCATTGATTGAAATTGGTTGATCTGCTTGTTCACCCACCATGTTTCGAACTCCTTGCCTTTTGCAACAAGTATATTATCGACAAAAAGCCCGAAATTTAATCAGCGACTAGTTATTCCAAAGCAGGTCGGTGTCTTCATCGTCTGAAACCATTTTCTTTTGAAGCGAGGCGTATTTCGCCATTAGAGCTGCTACTTCGGGATGTTCGACCCCCAAGGTTTTTTCGCAAAGACCAAGACTCCATCTATATAATCTGTCTGCCTCCTCGAAATTCTCCTGGTCTTCATATAAATGAGCCAGATTTTCGATTGCTTTAGCTACGCTTGCGTGCTCTGGTCCTACGTTTTCTTGAATAATAGAAAGAGCACGCCAGAAATGTTGCTCGGCTTCGGCGTATCTGCCTTGGTCTTGATATACTTCTGCAAGCGAATTTAAGACTTCGGCTACGTGCATGTGCTTGGCGCCCCAATCGCGCGTTCTGATTTCAAGCAAAGTCTTGTATAGAGGTTCCGCCTGGTCGTACTTGCACTGAATATGAAAGAGGTTGGCTAGATTGCTCAAAGTTTGCGCCGTGCTTGGATGGTCGAGTCCAAGGGCGGTCTGGCGAATTTTAAGTGCCTTCCAGTGCGTTTCTTCGGCTTTAGGAAAATTGCCTTGCAAGCGATATAGCTCAGCTAAATAATTTAATATCACAGCGACACTTGGATGCGACGAGCCCCATTTGTCTTCGTTTAATTTGAGCGCGCGCGCATAAATTGGCTCGGCTTTGTCGTATCTACCCTCGGCATGATACAAGAGCGCTAGGTTTTGAAGCATGGCTCCAATAGTAGGATGGTCAGGGCCCAAAGTTGCCTCGCGCACTGCAATTGCTTTGCTGAATAGAGGCTCTGCCTGGTCATATTTTCCGTGCAATCGATACAAGTCGGCAAGAGACTCAAGTGTGTCTGCCAGTTTCATTTTGTCGCTATCTTCGTGCGATTCATATATGGATAAAGCCCGGCGAAAACAACTTTCCACTTCTTGAAATTTGCCTTCGACACGGTAGACTTGACCCAGTTTGTTTAATGTCTCAGCCAGTTCGTTTGAATCTTGCTGCCACTTCTCCTGAACGGCAAGGGCAGCTTTGAGCGCGTCTTCTGCTTTTAGCCACGAGCCTTGCATCGAATAAATCTCGCCAAATCCGCGATAGATTTCGGCGAAATTGGGGTCGTCTACAAGTGCAATTCGAGACTTGCCTGAGTCTTCCTGAGTAATGGCGTCTAGAGTGTTATCTGAAGTCTCATCAGGCGACATAAAGCCATTTGCTTTCTCGCGTCTGGCTTCAATTAACGCTTTCTGGTAAAGCCTTTCTGCGTCTTCATAACGCCCTAGGTCGAAAGCTCGTTTTCCGGCTTCGATATAGGCTTTGAAGTTGATTGCGTCCTGGCTTTGACTTGGTTCCATAGATATTTTAAAAACTAGCCCTAGTATGAGTATGACCGAAAATTCAGTGAGCTAATCGCAGTTTTTGGCACTTTTCATTTATTGGGCACAATATAACCACAATTGGACAAAGGCTATGCAGGAAATTCAATTTTTAGCACCTGAAATAAGGTCTGAGCTCGAAGCTAATGAGAAGGTTCTCTGGGCAGGACAGCCCAACGCCATGCATGACGCACTCGGCACTCTGCCAGTCTTTATTTTTGCCATTATTTGGACTGCAATTAGTGTTTTCTTTTTGATGTGTTCATTTACGACCACTAAGCAAGGACAAAATCTAGGATTTTTGGCAGTTATAGGTGTGCCTTTTACTCTTCTTGGTCTTTTGCTTTTATCTGTTCCTTTCTATACTTACTTTTATACAAAGAAGACTCATTATCTGGCTACTGATCTTAATCTCTATATTATTCAACTTGGCAAAAATAAAACAGTTGAAAGATACGCACGCGAAGATTTGATTAATGCAGTTAGAACCGAATCTGGTGGCAGAGGAACACTGCAATGGACACTGCAAGGAAATTCGGCAAGACCAAGTTATCGCAAGGCAAAACAGACGGGTGAGGTCGTTTTCAAAAATATAGGCAATCCGCGCCAACTGGAACACTTACTCAGAGACACCGCAAAAAAAGGCAGTTAAAATGCAACCCCATGAAGCACCACAATATGTCAAAGACGAGTTGTTGCAAGGCGAGTCAATTACCTGGATTGGTCAACCAAGCAATAAGTTGGCATTAAAAGCAACAGCAGTAGTTTTGGTGGTAGCCTTGCTATTTATCATTTTTTTTCTAAAAGACTTTATGGGCTTTGGCCGTGGTGCCAATTTTTCTCTTGCATTTCAAGGCATAGGGCTTGTGTTTACTGCCTTTGGAATGATTTTTTGTTTTATGGTACTTTCAGCTCCGGTTCGAGTCTGGCTTTTTTTTAAGCGAACATTCTATGTGGTGACAGACAAGCGATATATAGTAATTTCTGGCGGAAAAAATAATCGAAAAGTTGAGCAGTATGACAAAAAAACTGTGACACCGCTTATGAGTGCGAGTTTTCTTGGTCTTACAAATTTAGTATGGCGGGCGCCTGGTTTTTACAAAGACAGCGATGGTGACTCAAGGCAGAATACATTAACCTTTGCAGGTATTGAGCCTCGTGAAGTGTACAACATTACAAGCGAGACTTTTCCAAAACTAAGCGAAGCGGTGAAAACAATGCCACCGCCTCGCTAATTGTTTATATTCGGGCTTAGTTAAGTGATGCTGTCTGGTTTAGACGGTCACTGTATCTGGTATCACGAATTCAGGACGCACTGGTTTTGCGTAAAGTCCTTTTTCGTTGGCCATTTCAAACAGCTTGGTGAGAGCCTTTCTGCCAGAATCGCCGTAATCGATTGTTAGTTCATTTACATACATGCCAACGAACTTGTCTGCCAGTTCGGTTTTGCCTTCCAGGTTTCTGGCAAATTGAAGAGCGTATTTAAGCGCTTCTTCGCGGTGCGAAAGAGAATACTCGATAGTTTCTTTCATTAGTTTGGTGGCAAGGGCGATTGTTTTTTCGTCCAGGTCTTTTCTGACAACGTTTCCACCAAGTGGAAGCGGAAGTCCGGTAAGTGTTGTCCACCATTCGCCAAGATCCACTACTTTATGTACGCCTTCTTGCTCATATGTAAGTTGGCTTTCGTGAATGATTACGCCGGCATCAAATTTGCCATCGCGCACAAGGTCTACGATTTGATCAAAAGGAACAGCTTGAATTTTGGCGTAATTCAAATCGTCTTCGAAAAGTCTCAAAGCTAAATATGCAGTGGTCAGCTCACCGGGGATGGCGAGACTGCAAGTTTTCAAATCTTCGGCAGTCATTTTGTTTTTGGAAATGACCACAGGGCCGTAGTTGTTGCCCATGCTTGCACCGACCGGCATCAATTTATATTTGTCTTGAATATAAGGATATGCGGCGAAGGAGATAGCCGAGACTTCGTATTTGCCATTCATGGCATCTTTGTTGAGGCTCTGGATATCTTTCAGTTCCTGATGAACTGTCAATCCTTGTGTATCTAATAAATTGTTGGCCAGAGCATAAAACATGAATGCATCATCTGCATCTGGGCTGTGGGCTACTGTAATTTCATTCGTCATTGTTTTGATTCCGTACCAACTAACTAACAAGGCGCTTCTGCACCATATATTCTCCTAAAATTTGGCACAAAATGTCATGTGGAAAAGCTAATTTACACGGCTTCAAGTGGCGTATGGCACGCTGTGTCAGTCTTCGAGCCGATATCCAATGCCGTGAACATTCTTAATAAGAGAGGGTGCGCCCTTGGTGTCGATTTTACTGCGCAACTTTTTAATACTGGTTCGGATGGTTTCAGACGATTTGTCCGAGCTTGAAGTCCAAACTCGGTCGAGTAGAGCCTCAGAGCTGAAAATTTGACCTTTATATCGAAGCAGAAACTCAAGCAGGGCGAATTCCATGCGAGGCACATGTACTTCAACGTTGTCCACATAAACTTTGTGCAGCCCTAGATTTAAGACTAAATTTCCTGCCTGGAGCACGTCACTATTGACGAAAGTTGGGCGCCTGAGTAGCGCTCGCACTCTAATGCTCAATTCTTTTAAATGAAATGGTTTGGTCAAATAGTCATCAGCACCAGCTTCGAAAGCTTTTTCTTTATCGCTTATAGTTCCGCGTGCCGTCAAAACCAAGATGGGTGATTGTCCTCCTTGTTTGCGATAAAGCTTACAAACCTCTGAACCATCCATTTTTGGGAGATTTAAATCCATCAAAATAATGTCGTAATGGTAGGACTTGAGCATATCTGCCGCCTCCAGCCCATCTTTAACCCATTCGATCAAATAATGTTCTGTTTCAAGCCACTCAAGGACCATTTCTCCTTGGTTCTCGTCATCTTCTATGAGTAGAATTTTGGCCATGACAACACTTTTGTTTATTGTTATACTAAAGTTACTCAGAATTAATAATACCACTGATTTTGGGTACCAAACCGCCACATATTCTTCGTAACGTATGAAAAATAGGACACTAACTGAATTTGAGCAGATATTGATAACCTGCCGATAAATTCTCTTACTAAACTAAACCGAACTATGAAACTCGCTAATTTTCTTCTTTTAATTGGATTTGCCATTGCTTCAACTGCGCCTTGCATGGCTCAGGAGTTTGTTATACCAGGCAGAACAATTACTAAGACCACGACTACGCGAACTTTTTCCGACCCAAATCTTCCTGATTCAGTCAAAGCGCGCATGCAAGACGGAATCAGATATACAGTCTCAACCACTCAAGCCAATGGTTGGGAAAAGGGTTTAGTCAAAGGAACGCCAAACCTGAAAAATTATTTCTGGTGCGCAATGCCTAAGTCGAATCAGGCCTGGTCCAGTTCCAAGACTAAAACTCAGACCACCACAATTCCGCCACAGGTCAGAAAATTCCATTACAACAAACCCGTCCAGGTTAAGACAATAAATCCTTATAACAGAATGCCACCGCCACCTGAAGCGCCAAGACAAGTGGCAAGCAGATCAGAGTCACGAGCAGAAGAGAAGACTCAGGCAGTACTTAAATATAAGAAGACCGAATTGCCAAAAGCTTATAAAGCCTACCCAACCAACGATTTTTCGAGCGATTCAAACTTGAGTGGCTCTATAGTGAGCAAAGAAGGTCGGGCTAAGTTGCTTACTCCTGCTAAGCATAAATAGCAATTGGTTTTGCTAACTCTTTGGTGTGGAAGGTAATTAGAGTAGAGCTTCCCCTAAGAGTGTCGTTATGGCAAAAATTACGCCTAGGACTATTATTATGTCGGTCATGCTTGGAGTTTTGATTGCAACTGCTCCGCAATGGACCATCAATCATCCCAAAGCGAATTACAGCGCGCCGTGGATTTATCCTTCTTGCCAGCCCGAATAAACAGAAAACTTTGCTTGCAGTTGTTGGCTCTGACTGTGCTTTTGAGCGGGTCGAGCCAGAATCTGACTTTTGCTCAAATCGCAAGCAAGGGTTATTTAGACTCTATTTCTAAAAGTGGACTTACTCGTTGGAATAAAATTCCGGTCAAAGTCTATATAGAATCAAGCTCTGATGTTCCGGGATTCAAGCCAGAATTTGCTTTGATAATCAAACAGGCTTTTGAAGCTTGGCAGACGTCGTGCAAGGATAAGCTGACTTTTGAGTTTTTGCAAAAAGCAGACGATGCTCAAATTGTTTGCAAATGGACTAACGACAAAAAAGTTTTGATGAATCCAAACGAAGGTGGCAACACTCAAGTGGTGCCAAGTGCTGATGGTATTTTTACTGCTCAAATGCTTTTGCTCACTACGCCACCACCTGGTAAGAGTGAGATAGAATCACATTATTTAACACGCGTGGCACTGCACGAAATTGGTCATGCCATTGGTATCACAGGTCACAGTCCTAACAAGACTGATATCATGTTTAGTATCGTTTATCCCGACGATAAAAATGTTAGTCTTTCTCAAAATGATATTGCCACCATAAATTCTTTGTATTCTATGAGTGCACAAGAACTAGCTGCTAAGCCAATATTACAACCTAATTCAAAGTTGATGGATATAGATGCAAAAAATGCTAGTCCTCAAGTTAGAGCTTTGCAGTTAAATAACGAAGCAGCAAAAGCATTGCAAGAAAAGAATGCAGAACTAGCCAAAACTAAACTTGAAGAAGCGCATGTACTCGATCCCAATAATCAACTGGTAAATTCTAATCTTGGTTCTATCTATGGAAATTATGGTGCCATTTATGCAATGGCATTTAAATTTCCAGAATCAATGGATTATTTTAAAAAGAGCATAGACTTGCTTGAGAAGAGTAATAACAAACCTGTTTTGACTCAGGTGTTGACTAACTATGTTCGTATTTTGCAGATGGCAAATCAACCAGAAGAAGTAAAGAAAGCACAAGCTAAGTTAGCTAAATTGACAGGCGCTAAATAGCATTTTTTTTTGTACTAAAATCTTGCAGCGAAACGAGAGCATCTTTTAACGATCGATTCTGCAAAAAGGCAAGTTGCACCCCTAATCTAACGACCATCTTAGAAAAGGTGGTCATCTTACTTTTTTGCAGGAACACAAAAGAAAAAGGACCTCGCATTCATGGTGAGATATTCACCTGATTTGAGGTCCTTTTGCTGTGCTCATATGAGCGAAGTTACACTAGACGATTATTGCGCCCAGGGCGGCGGATTATTCGGGTCAGGACCTTGGTCTTTGTCCTTTTCCTTTCCTTCCTCGTCTTCATCTTTTTTCTCTTCGTCATCCTCTTCGTTCATCTTACCGAAGGCATCTCCAAGAATGTTTCGGAGTTTCTTCTTATCGGGACCCTTGATATTGCTTATATCAGGAGTTAGTCCGTGGTCGGGTACGAAGACCGTCTTATCATCGGCTGGCTGTCCAGGTTGACCGTACTGACCAGGTTGCGGCTTACCAGGCTGTGGTTGACCAGGTTGTTGTCCCTGTTGTCCAGGCAGTTGACCTTGCTGTTGTCGAGCTCTATCTTGCTCGTTCAATAGCATGCCTCCACCTGCTTGCAGACCCATTTGATATGCCTGATTTGGTTGAATCGGCAATCCAGTTCTTGGATCGAAATACTGACCTGTTTGTGGATTGAACGGTAGATTATTTCTAGGATCTATCGGCAGTCCAGTCTTTGGATCAATAGGCAAGCCAGTCTGAGGATCGATTTGTTGCGGCTGTCCAGGCTGACCTTCAGCCATTCTGCCTTCTGCATCGAGTTGGTCTGGTCTCAATTGAGCTTGACCCGGTTGACCAGTTCCTTCGGCTGGAACAATCATCTGAGGATCGCCTTCGACACTTGCTCTTCCAAATTGATTTGGCTGACTGAAATCATTGGTAGCAAGCATGGTGTCATCAGGTTTGCCTTTCTGTTTGCGCAGACGCTCTTCGATATCTTCACCTTCTGGAGTGGCGATGATGTCGAGGTCATCACCAGCTTTTCTCGCTGAGCGACTTACCTCTCCGCGAAGCATCGGCTGGATGCCTTGCACCACCTCACCAGGTCGGTGAACTATTTGCTGTCCGGTCATTGGGTCTATGTCGGATGCAGTAATCATTGCGGTATCAAATTCGCTACCGCCGCGATTGCGTTTCAACGATACCCAACGACCGTCCGCAGGATCTTCGTATCCAGAATCACCCAGAACGTTGGCTTCGTCATGCAGTCTCTTGCGTTCTTTGGCAAGCCACTGTTGATAGTATTCTTCGCCACGTCCTTTAGCATCTTTGATTCGTTGCTGCTGAACTGGGCTTTGAACCATCACGGTGCGTTCGACTACTTCGCGATTTCTCAGTGGTGGCACTGGTACTGTGCCGTACACTGGGTCAGCATACATGGTCGCGCTTGCTCCTCTAGCGGCTGCTATTGCTAATCTGCGCTGTTCGGCTATCGCTGCATCCATCCCTGAGTCGCGTTCGCGCTTAGGTGTTGCAATTTCACCTCTAGCGGGATCGGGGTCGATATATGTTGCCAATCCGGCATTTTGAGCGGCTTCGATTCGAAGAGCTCTTTCAATTGCCACTGGGTCGGTAATTCCGGGTGGCAGTGCATCACGGAAATTCTCGACAGTTGTCATCTTCTTATCAATGGGATCCCAATATTGAGATTCTCCTTTCGCACGAGCTGCGTCCATAGCAGCCATTCGAGCACTGATAAGATCGGGAGTTACACCAGCAGTCAATAAACCATCAGTATAAGTCTTACGATTTCTTGTTTGCTCTGCAGTAGCTGCAGGTGGTGGAGCAACGTCTCTAGAAAGAGCCTGACTCTTACCGCCAGCAAGATACGCCTGATAGCTTCCAGATTTGAGCGCCTCTCCTGTTGTGGTTTTTGCAACAGTTGTACCTTCTGTGATTCGACGTTGAATTGCACTTGTGTCTGTGCCAGGCGCAGCACCTCTGAGTTCTGTACCTGCTGTACGAACCTGAGTTACGGCATCTCCAAACGATTTGCGTTGTTGTTCGGTAGCCATGCCACTCTGAACGTACTTGAGATATGCTTCATCTGCTTTACTGAGTGTTTCTCCTCTTGCGAGTCTTTGCATGATGGAATCAACATTTCCTGAGACGCCACCTTTACCGTCTGCCACCAGTTTGTCGTAAGCCTTCTTATCATCGCCCGTCAAGGCACCAGTTCCTGTGACATTTTCGGAGTAGCTATCTCTTCCTGCACCTGCTCGTTGAGCATACCGATTTTGGACTGCACCTCTGAGGTCACCTTCAGAATCATTTTCCCAGCGTTTCTTGAAGTCAGCGAATGATTCGTTTTCCCTTGTAAGACCTTGGAACATTCCGTTTGTGAAATCGATCTCGTTTGGTGTAGTGTTGAATCTGGTGCCAGCCTCTCCGGTTGTGCGACCAGGCAATACTCCCGTGGTGATCGTAGGATCTGGAAGGGTCGGGCCCATCGTACTTCCGCTGGGGCCATCATCACCAATCACAGGAGCCTTACCACCTGTTGGAGTGAAGTTTACTGTCGGATCTCCTGTAGGAGCTGTAGGCGCTGCAGGCGCTGCTGGAGATGCTGGAGCGCTCTTGCCAGGTTTTTTGCCTTTGCCGCCGCCGCCGCCACCGCCGCCGCCGCCACCTTTGCCAGCTTTCTTGGCTTCTTGGTGCATGGTATTGGCGAATTTGTCGCTTAATTTTTGAATCTGCTGACCGGCACCACGTGCCAATCCGGCAAAGTCGAATGCGTATTTGACAGACAGACAAGCAAGCGAGTTTAGCGCAAGCATGATAAGAGTTCCGGTTTCGTCAACTCCGCGAAACGCAGCCATTAAGAATACGACTGTATTCCAAAATAATGACCAGAAACAAAGTGTGACTACACCTTCAATCCAGTTGGGAAGCGCGTCTCTCAATTGTTTCATGGGCCAGGTCCAGAGACCTGCTACAACAGGTCCTACGCACCATAAGTAGTATAAGAAAGCTACTTGAAATGCGCACAAAATATTCCATGCAGTAACAAGTGAGCAATTGCTGGTATTACACATGAGGCGAGCAGCGTGCACTGCCGTTGGTACCACTTCATCTGCTCTATCTGGAGGGACTATATAAATACCAACACAAGGGTCCCAAATTTTTACTGCTACAAGAGCTGCTTCTAATTTGGCAAAAGGAGTTGGTGCTTTAGCTACTAAAATCTCACCCATAGAGGATTTTGGCATGTCGATTGTGTTGCGGTTTTCCTCTGGAAGCCTAAATGGCATTGCTTTGATTTCCGCGCATACCGCGTCTTCATACATGTCAGAATGAAATATTTGTTGGTAATTGTCCGCGACGCTAAGCGTGAGCGAGTTGGCTAAATCGATACCATAATTCATCACAAGATAAGTGCATGGCAGTAAAAATACAGCTACCATCGATCTGAAGATACCATCCAATGGATTGACGTTTCCAAGCACAGGGTTGGAAGTCGCCATGATGGCGCGCATTTGAGTAATCAAGGCACCAGGAAGTAGTAACAAAATTCCGATAGGCACAAAGATTTTGTCTCTGACCTGATTCCATTTGTTGCCTGCGTCACTTGTGAAATTGCGTAGATAACTACCTACATATGTAATGGCACTATCAGCTTGTTCGTGACCAATTTCAGCCGCAGTATTTGCTGCACCGGCAGATTGTCCAGCACCTTGTGCTTGACCTTGTTGTCTTTGTTGGTGCGGGCGCTCACCAAACATTCGACCAGCACCTGCAAGTAATGCATCTTTGGTTTTTTCAGATTCTGGCGTGCATCCCAATCCCGTCTGTTGATCAGCGCGTTTGAGAAGATTCTCTCCTAACTGACAGGCTTTCGCACCTACGTCTTTACATGGTCTTTGTCCAGGCTGGCAAGCATTATCAGTGGACATATCTTTTAATGCTTTAAACAAACTTGCTTGAGTTCCAGATTTGTTTGGACCACGCTGTTCTTTGCTGCGTCCACCTGCAGGACCAGCCATACTTGGGTCAATACACATTTCGCCCATAGAAAAGGCTGCTTGGGCTGCTACGCAAGCAATACCTGTTCCGCTGCATCCGGGAGGTGCGCCACCACCGCCGCCACCACCACCGCCGCCACCGGCGTTGTTGGTTTGACCGTTGCGTTGATTATTGCTATTTCCGTTTCCAGTATTTCTATTGTCTTCTCTCTGGTAAGGTCCACCGTTATTCCCAAGTCCTCTTGGACCTGCGGTGAGTGGTCCAGCGTGTCGAGTTTGTGTGCCTGTAGATTGACTTTGGCGACCGCGGTCACCACCTTCACTGCCATATTGGGCATTTGCCGTGAGAGTGCAAGTTAAAAGCGAAACCAAAGCAATCGCCACCCTTAGGTGCCGCTGATATCCCGGTTTGATATAACTCATTTTTTTAGCCTCGGTCATAATCTGTTTTATCTCTCTCATCATTTGGCACCGGCATTTCCAGCCTTTTCTGCTAGTTTGTCTCCAAACTGCATTGATTCATCACCAGAAGACTTAATTAGTCCGGCGAAATCAAAAGCAAACTTGACTGAAATATTTCCAATAGTATTTAAGGCAATCATAATTATGGTGCCTGTTTCGTAATCTCTTCGCACTAAAGCAATAACCATTATTGTGGCGTTCCAAAAAACTGACCAGAAACAAAGCGCAAGTACCCCTTCAACCCAGTTTGGGAAAGAGTCTCTAAATTGTTTTTGCGGCCAGGTCCAAAGTCCTGCCACTACAGGACCCATGCACCATAAAAAGTAGAGATAGAAGCACTGAAACGCGCATAAAATATTCCACGACGTGACAAGTGATGCGTTTGCTAGATTGCAAACCATTCGAGTTCCTGCCACCGGTACTGGTACTACTTCTGCAGCTCTATCTTCGGGTACTATGTACAACCTGTCGCAAGGATCCCAAATTTTTACTGCAATGAGATTCGCTTCTAGCTGAGCAAAAGGTGATTTTTCTCTGGCAACGAGAATTTGTCCCATGGAATGATTTTCTTTATCGATGGTATTTCTGTTTTCTTCAGGAAGTCGAAACGGCATGCATCGAATTTCGTGACACATTGCATCGTTATATAGATCGGTTCCGAATATTCTTTGGTAACCCTCTGCAATGGTATAGGTAAAAGAGTTGCAAATGTCGATACCATAATTCATCGTGAGATAACTAGCTGGAATGAAAAATAGCGCAACCAAACCGCGGAAAATACCTTCAAAGGGACTAGCTTGACCCAACACAGGATTGCTTTGAGCCATAATCGCTCTAACTTGTGTTGCTAATGCTCCAGGCAGTAAAAGCAAAATTCCCATAGGTACAAAAATGTTGTCTCTAACCTGGTTCCATTTGTTTCCTGCAGCACTTGTGAAATTTGGAATATAACTGCCAACGTGTGTGAGCATTTGTGCTGCTTGATCGTGTCCCATTTCTGCTGCAGCATCAGCTACTTGCGAAGTTTGACCCACGCCCTGGTTTTGTCCAGACTGCATATTTTGGTGCGGTCTGTTGTCCATTGCCGCTTCCATTCCTGCTACTCCGGAACCAACCAAGGACATCTGCTGGGCTGTCATGTTGCCGCCTGCCATCGCAAAGCCCATCATACTTCCAAAGTCACCACCTCGCTCAGATGCTGTGTTTTCACCACCACCTCCTCGCATACCTGGTTGTCTGTCTGGTTGCATACTGGTGTCACTTTGCATGTGATACACAGAAGCTTGCGTACCGCTTCGCTCACCGTAAGCTGGCATTTTGGCTTTGTTAGCGCCAGTCCACATAGCCTGACCTGGGTGAACATCGCGCTCGGATTGTTCGTTTTGTTTGCTGAAGTTGCTTACTTGTCCGGGGTTTCCACTAGCTGTAGGAGAAGCGCTCGTTTTATAAGGGTCCTCTATAATCGGTTTTTCTAATTCGGTAAAATCGCCTGTTCCTGGAGCACCAGGCAGGGTGATTACAGGACGAAATGTTCTAGGTGGAATGCGGTTCAAACTACGATTTATAGGATTTGATGTGCCGCGACCAGTGTTACCCCAGCGATCGCCTGCACCAATTCTAGATGGATTGAAAAATCCACCAATTCCATTGAGACCGGTTCCACTCAAAATTCCTTGACTGCCAAATGGTGTGTTGCCGGTCCATCCGTCATTTCCATTGCCAGTGTTTCCAGTGCCATCACCACCTGTTCCAGGATAGATTTCCATTTTGCCTGTTGATGCGGTTCTATCTTTCTTCTTGTTTTGCTCGCCATCATATGTATAAGGTGTGATTTGCAGATTATTGTTGTTGTTTTTCTTTTTCTTGCCATCATCTTCAAAAACATATGGGCTGAGATTGACTTTGCTTGTGTTGTCCTTTTTCTTTTTGTCATCTTCAAACGTACTTGAGTAGATGTCCTGATTTATTGGTGCGTTATTATTTTTCTTCTTGCCGTTTTCGTCATAAACGCCAGGATAAAGTTGGGCGGTGCCATTTTGACCGGATTTATTCTTTTTCTTGCCGTTTTCGTCATAAACGCCAGGATAAAGTTGGGCGGTGCCATTTTGACCCGATTTATTCTTTTTGCCGTTTTCGTCATAAACGCCAGGATAAAGTTCGGCGGTGCCATTTTGACCCGATTTATTCTTTTTGCCGTTTTCGTCATAAACGCCAGGATAAAGTTCGGCAGTACCATTTTGACCGGACTTGCTTTTCTTTTTGCCGCTTTGGTCATAAGCTCCAGGATAGACTTCTAAAGCGCCATTTTGACCAGCCTTATTCTTTCTTTTTGAATTGTTTTCATCGCCACCCGGGAAAATATTTGGTACGTTGCCAGATGATTGATTTTTTTTGTTTTGAGAATTGTCATCATTTCCAGAATATAATTCTGGAGCGAATTGATTTCTATTCTTTTCATTTCTTTTTTGTTTGCGTTCAGTCATTGGAAATGCTGGCTGAAGCTCGTTTTCAGTAGCATCGTTGGAAGTGTCTTTTTTCTTCTTGCTGCCAAAACCAAAATCAAAATTAGGGATGGAAAATCCTGGATCGTTTTTCTTCTTGCGATCCTTTTCTTGACTGTCAGAATCTTGAGCTAAAACACAGACGCTTGAAAAACCAACTAGCAAGCACGACAAGATGCTGGTCGTCAACCAGATTCTTACTTTCTTGCTATTAGTTTTCAGCCGATTCACTTATTTAGCTCCCTTTTGCGTAGCTTCGCTCACTGCCATTTCTGACTTGGACATAATTTGTGAAACCATTTCACCAGCTTTGAAATCAAACGGGTTAAATGGTACATACATCAGGATCACGATAAACGCGACGAAGATTATCATTTCCCATTCGCAGTAAGGATTGTATTGACCAATTTCTTGTAACCATTCTATTCGCGTTTGAGCTGCAAGCAGAACTGTACTCCACCAAAATCTCCACAATCCAACGTTTATCACACCGTCCACCCATACTGCAAAGATGCGACTGAATAGTGAACCTACAGCAGTAGGCCATGCAAAGAATGCAGCAGCTATTGGACCAAATAAAAATAAATAACACATCATCGTAATTTGAAAAGCCGAAAGCATAACTAGTCCAAATGCCGCAGACATAGCGGAAAGATTTACTAGTGTTTGAAGCATGACTGTAGCTTCAGACTGTGGTTCAACACCTGAATCTTTTTCAGATCCTTCTGAGAGTTTACCTAACACCTTAAACATACTTGGGTGCATAATCTGTTCTTTTTTGTTGGCTTCAGGTGCTCTGAAGACCTGTTCATCAGCCCATTCGTATATAAGTTGTTCGTTTATGTGTCGTTTGACTTCATAAGTCATTGAATTGCCTATGTCGACTGCGTAGCTAACGATGAGCTGAGTTGCAGGAATGAGGAAAATTGCTACTAATGACTTTTGAATACCTACAAAAGGTGAGACCGTATCTTCGTCATTTTGTGATTGCAAAATACCCGAACTTACAAGACCCTTCATTTGAGAAAGAACAGCTCCAGGCAAGATTAAAAGCAAGGCTATCTGTAGATAGACTCTTTTATACATTTGCATAACCATCCAGATGGCGTTTTCATGAACCTTCACTGGGTCTTTCGCGCTGCAAGGTTGTCCAGCTCCTTCGTTAGCCACGTTCAAAAGATGGCTCATATGCAATTCAAGCATCGATTCCCATGCAGGATTGAATGCATCACCAAAAGCTTCGCCAGCACCTTGAGCACCGCCACGCATACCATTTTTGCCTTTTTCAAAATTAGGCTGGGGTGATGAATCACGATCGGCTTTTTGTTGTACAGGACGCATACCCTGTAAAATCGATCCCTGCGCCTGAGTGGGACCAGACAGTTTATCGTCAGTGTTATGATTTTCTTGTTTACATTTTTCTTCTTGTTTTGATGGACATTTAACCATTGCCATTTTGGGGTCGTGTTCGCGGAAACAATCCGGTCCGCAGACATATCCATCTCTCATTTTGTCTGCAGTTTTTTTAGTGTGATATTTTTGTTGCTGTTTACCACCCTGTTTGGGAGTGGGTTTGGGTTGTCCATCTTTATAATGTTGATTCTGGTTCTGGGGAGTAGCTACAAACATTATGTGCACGCGCGGAATGCGCTCGCCCTGGTTTTTAGATTGAATAATATAAGGTGGGAAAGATGTGCCAGCCTTCTCTACGTCTTGGAAAGTGCTCATGCTATTTGGTCCACCCAAAATGCTTTGACGCCCTCCTCCACAAGTTTTGCCATGGAATTTTGTAGCACCATGCAAGTTGGTTAATCCTTGAGGGTCGACCCTGTAACCTCTTGCATCAGCGTGTGTGCAAGCAAATATCAATATGCCAAAAAGACCAAGGGCAAGAAGAGCAAATTTATTCATATTATTTGCCTCCTTTTTTCTTGGCATCTTGAGCAGATTCATTTACTGCTTGTTCTGCCTTTTGCATAATTTGAGCAACCATTTCCCCGGGCTTAAAATCAAAAGGATTAAAAGGAACGTAAGAGAGAATGGTGACGAAGGCGATAAACATAATCAATTCCCATTCACAAAATGGATTGTATTGGCCCATCTCAGATAGCCATTCGATTCTTGTTTGTGCTGCCAATAAAACTACGCACCACAAAAATCGCCACAATCCTACGTTTACTACCGCATCTAACCAGATAGCAAAGACTCTCATGAATAGCTGTCCAACAGTAGCTGGCCAGGCATAAAACGCTGCGGCGATTGGTCCCAGGAGCATGAGATAACACATCATGGTTATTTGAAAAGCGCACATCATAACTAATCCAAACGCAGCCGACATACCTGCCAAATTAGCCATGAGTTGGAGCATTATTGTAGCCAAAGACTGCGCTTCTACTCCTGAATCCTTTTCGGAGCCTTCAGTCATTTTTCCTTGTGTTTTTTTTGTAGGAGCTTTGATTTGTTCTTCTTTATTTTCTTCTGGAGCCCTAAAGACTTGCTCGTCAGCCCAATCGGTAATTACTCCTACAGAGATATGACGCTTCACTTCGTAATTCATTGAATTGCCAATGTCTACTGTGTAACTAACAATAAGCTGGGTGCACGGAATGAGAAAAAGTGCGATCATCCCTCTCAAGATTCCTACAAAAGGTGAGACAGCATCTTCATCGTTTCTAGATTGCAGAATTCCGGAACTGACAATTCCTTTAACTTGAGTAAGCACCGCGCCTGGTAGCAGTAAAAGCAAGCCAATATTTATATAGACTCGTTTATACATTTGCATGACCATCCAAACGGCGTTTTCATGGACCTTCACAGCTTCTCTGCCGCCACATGGTTGTCCTGCATTTTCGTTGGCAACGTTAATCAAATAATCCATATGCAGCTCAAGCATTGCTTCCCAGCATGGATCAAACGCGTCTGCACAAGCTTCCGACGCGCCTTGCATTTGTCCTTGTTGCTGATTTTGACCCTTCTGATTGCTCGGCTGAGGGTTTTGCTTCATATTATTTTCGTGCTGTTTTACTTTTGCCTTTGTAGGCATGTCCGACTGAGGAGTCTTATCACCAGTGGTGGCATCGTCGGGATTTAATGCGTCTTTTAAATTTTCTGCAATTTTGCTATCAGCAATCCATTTTCCTATTTTTGGATCCCACTTTCGAAACATGTCACTGAGCTTTTTGTGTCCATAAAGTCCAGCATCGGGTGGATTGTGCTGAAACCACGGCGCGTTCTTTTTTCCACCAACTTTTTGATCAGGCTTGGACTGCCCATCTTTGTAATGCATATTCTGATTGATGGGAGTGGCCACAATCATGATATGAGTGCGAGGAACTCTCTCGCCACCAGGCTTGGACATGACTATATAAGGGGGAAACTGGGTGTTTGCCTTTTCTACATCTTTATATGCCGAAAGACTTGGACCGCCAGCAATGTTTTCAGCTTGCTTACCTTGAGACTTCGCTTGACGCTTTGTAGCGTGAAACATATTTGTGTCTGCCAGCATTTTCTTGAATCTATGCGCTTCTCCAGGCGCACAGCAAGAAAGCCAAATCATGATAGTTGCTAATAAATAGCAAAAAACATGACTTGACCTTACGGTGAAACGCATTATGACCTCAACGCCGAACCGTCGTTCAGCAATTTCGCGAAATTGGCCATTGTTGTCTAGTAAAAGGGTCTTGGAATGAAAAGGGCGGGCTGGAGGGAGAACCAAGACCCTGCTTGATGGCGACATGTCAAGTGTAGGTCCCATTTGTGAACTTTTGGTACCCGCCTGTCAAGTGTAGATTAAAATAGTGCATTTTGGGGACATTTCAATATAATCAAAGTTATGTTTTCGACTTCACTCTTTATGCCTTTGCCCAGCCCAACCTAACCATGAACTATTATCGGAACTCGTCTCAGATAAGAAGAATGGCTTCTAAAGCCATTGTCACTGGATTTGCTTTGGGGCTTTTGACTGCGTGCTGGAATCAAGAGAAAACAGAAGAAGTTGTCCCCATCACGACTCCCGATGGAACCTCGAGCGTAACTGCTCCGCTGCAAGAGCGCACGACAAATGATACCGATCCCGATACAGGCAAATATTTTGTAAGACCAGCTCCTATGCTTGCATTGCAATTTGGTCCCAAATGGAAAACGCAAGGACAAGAAAATCCCCAGGAAGAGACCAAAATGCAACGAATGCCCAACGGCATTTTGTACAGAGACATTCTGGTCGGATACGGCATGGCACCCAATCTCAGAGCGACAGTGCTTGTGCATTATATTGCGTATAACTCAGACGGAAGTATTTTTGACAGTTCTGTCGATCGCGGAATGCCGCTTGTTTTCACTCTTGGAGATCACCAGGTGATGGCAGGACTGCAAGGGGGACTGTTGAATATGCAAGTTGGAGGAGTGCGCAAAGTTGTTGTTCCAGGTAAGTTTTGTATTGGAAAGCTAGGCAAAAAGAACGTTCCAAAGCTCAATAAGATGACCATGATGCTTCGTTTATTGAGCGTTGACCAAAACTATGAGTCTTCTCCGCCTAGAGAAGATCCAAACGAAACTCAAGCTGCATCTGATGAATTCTTCAAAAAAGAATATGAAAAGGAAGGACTTGATACTTCAGGTATGGATCCGAAGAATTGGAAATTTGACCATCCATAGAGATTATTGCTGCTCTATTTCTGCCAATTTTGCATAGAGCTCTTTTTCTTTTTCAGATGGATTATCTGGCACAGTGATTTTGACTTTTACAAGCAAATCGCCTGTAGTAGTCTGTTTCAGTATAGGCAAACCGCGACCTTTTAAACGCAAGGTGCGACCCGATTGTGTCAGAGCCGGAATTTTTATTTTGACAGGACCATCAAGAGTCGGCACCGAAGCTTGACCTCCAGAGACAGCCACGCCAGGCTTTAGAGTGACTTCGCAAATGAGATTGTCACCATCTATGGTGAAGTCTTTGTGTGCTTTGACTTTAATCCGCAAAATTAAATCGCCACGTCCAGTAGGTGTCATGGCACCTTGTCCGGCTATGCGAATTTTAGATCCAGCACGCACTCCTTTGGGAATTTTGACTTCAATAGTTTTGCCTTTTTCGCCTTGAGGAGTAACTTTCAAAGTTCGTTGTGCGCCACGAGCGAGTTCTTCAACAGTTAATTCGATATCTGCTTGCTGCTCATGCGGACGAAGACCTGCGCGGCCAGCATTGGCAGTATGCGGTCTTGCTTGACGTGTTCCAAAGCGCGAACCAGCACCTTGAGCGCCACCAAATGGTCCGCCTGCTTGTCCAAAAAGTGCTTCAAAAAAGTCGGAGAATCCGCCACCACCACCTGAGCCACTAGCACCTTTTTGAAAGTTGCTAAAATCAAAATCGAATCCGCCAAATCCGCCTTCCGCTCCAGGCTTGAAGTCAGCGCCTGCTTTCCAGTTGGAGCCAAGCATGTCGTAGCGCTTGCGCTTTTCTGGATCTTTTAAAACTTCGTATGCTTCAGAAATTTCTTTGAATTTTTCCTCTGATGCTTTGTCGCCTTTGTTGGCATCAGGGTGATGTTTGCGCGCAAGTTTGCGATAAGAAGACTTGATTTCCTGTTGGGTGGCGCTTCTTGTCACTCCTAACGTCTGATAGTAATCTTTAAATTTCAACTGAGGAGTACCTTTTTGACCTTTGCGCAATCCAGAAAACTACTAGGTCATTATCCCACGAAAGCCCGGATCATAAAGCTAGGGTGTATAGTTAGATCATAGGGGACCCGTGGAATATTCGGCTTTGGAAGGTCGCAACTTATCATTGGGCGAGGGCGAGGATGTATTTGCACAGGCATATAGCAGGCAGGAGAAAAGCAACGGCGCAATCTCTAGTTGAGTTGACCGTTGGACTTCTGGTTCTGGTTCCAATCATACTTATATTTTTCGATTTAGCTGTTATCGTAATTGGCGTTCAGGTCAATGACCAGACATGTAAACAAGCTGCACGTGCTGCTTCAAGCGGAGATCCTGTGTCTGCCAATCAACGTGCTCAGGCAATAGTTGCACGGGCAAACCAGCAGGGAAGCTCGATGTTGAGTAATTTCACTCTGACTGGAACCACATTTAATCCGACCACAGTAATTGCCGATCGCAACGCTCTGAATCCTTATGGCGGCACCGTGAGTGGTACTGTCACAGTGAGCACTACAGTCGATATTCGCCCGTTTCTTGTGCCTTATGTTTACAGTGGTGGAGCGCCTTTGACTTTCAGGTCGGCTCAAACCTACCCGTTTACTTTTGTTGCTCCAAATACTGCGTCTTAGATAAGACCAAGTCTAAGTTTTAGACTTAAGCAGCGGTTGTTTTGTTTACTGAGCCAAGTGTGTTCAAGTCAAGCTTAATGCTTGGTCCCATGCTGGTACTTATATATACAGATTTGATGTAAGTACCTTTGACCGAGGATGGTTTGATTTTGATGATTTGGTCAATTACAGCAGCTAGATTCATTAATATGCGATCGTCTGAGAAGCTCAATTTGCCAATCGCCATTTGAACCAATCCACCTGTCTTTTCTGAACGAAAAGCGACTTTACCGGCTTTCAATTCGCTGATGGTTTTAGCCAAATCGGTTGTAACTGTGCCGTCTTTGGGGTTTGGCATCAAACCTTTAGGTCCGAGTACTTTACCCATTTTGGAGAGCAATGCCATTGTGTCTGGGGTAGCAACTAGTTTGTCGAATTCAAAAAAGCCGTTACCGATTTTTTCTACCAGGTCTTCGGCTCCGTAAACATCAGCGCCTGCTTCTTTGGCTTCAGTCAATTTTTCGCCTTTAGCAACAACTGCCACGCGTACTTCTTTACCGGTTCCGCCAGGAAGGCTCACGGTGGAGCGAATTTGCTGGTCGTTGATTTTGGGGTTGATACCAAGACGAAAAGCAATCTCAACGGTTGGATCGAATTTGACCGATTTTTCTTCCTTTAAAAGTTTGACTGCTTGGGCTGCTTCAAATGAGCCCTGGTTATTTTTGTAGAACTCTTGCAGTCTTTGTTCTCTTTTAGTTGGCTTAGCCATTGTTCTATCCTTTATTCGTATTCAGTTATTCGTATTCAGTATTCTATTATTCAGTGATGGTGATGCCCATGTTGCGGGCGGTACCAAGAACCATTTTTTCTGCGGACTCGAGGCTTGTTGCATTCAAGTCGGGCATTTTGATTTTGGCGATTTCGGTAACTTTAGCTTTGGATACGCTTCCAACTTTGTTTTTGTTGGGAGCAGCAGAACCTTTCTCAATGTTGGCAGCTTTTTTCAAGAGCTCAGAGCAAGGTGGAGTTTTGAGCACGAATTCGAAACTACGATCTTCAAAGATGGTGATTTCGACTGGAATGATAGTTCCAACTCTGTCTTGAGTCTTGGCATTGTACTCTTTGCAGAACTGCATGATGTTGACGCCGTGCTGACCAAGAGCCGGACCGATGGGTGGCGCTGGGTTTGCTTTACCCGCTTGGATTTGTAATTTGACTTTCCCAGTAACCTTTTTCATGGCTTGCCGCCTCTGCTCCGTATTTGTTGGATGATCTACTTATATGCGTTGAATGTACAATTTTATGTGCTGAAGGCTGTTCCTGTCAGAACATTTAGACTTTTATAACCTGATTAAACTCAAGTTCAACTGGCGTGGCGCGTCCAAAGATAATCACAGACGCCTTTATGCGCTCTCTCTCCAAGTTTACTTCTGTAACTTCTCCTGTAAAGTCGGCGAATGGACCGCCAGTGATTCTGACGTAATCGCCTACCTTGACGTCTATTTGCGCTGCCTTCTTGCCCTTGATGCCGGAGGCGATTATTTGACGTCTGAGTATTTTGCGAATCTCGCCATCTTGTACAGGTGTAGGTTTTTTGCCAGCTCCAACATATTTTGTGACGCCGGGTGCTTCTCTTACAACTCTCCAGGAGTCGTCATCGAGAATCATTTCTACAAAGACGTAGCCTGGGTATTCACGTTCTTTCTTTTCAACGCGTTTGCCGTCTTTGACTTTACTTACGATTTTTTCAGGGACAATAACTCCGAAAATTTTGTCCTGAGCGCTCATCGTGATAACACGTTTTTCGATGTGTTCTTTCACTTTGTTTTCGTGTCCAGAAGCGGTCTGAACGGCATACCACTTTCTTGACCCGTCTGATTTGATGAAAGCCATTTTCTGGTTATTAACTCCTGCTGCGCTGCTCATTGAAGAATTTACCTAGAATTACCCGTTGTGAATTTTTGCCCAGTGTTCGATTGGACCGAACACGAAATGTCCAAGTACATAGTCATAACCGAGTACTAAGAAGGTGATGAGTGTGACCAGAACTACTACGCTCCAGGTTTCTTTGACTACCTGTCCACGTTCAGGCCAACTGATTTTTTTGACTTCGTTTCGTACTTCTTTGAGGAACTTGATAAAGTCGGTAATGAAATTACCTTGTTGTTTATTACCGCTTTTGTTTGGATCTTTGCCGGATTTGTTCGAGCCGCCACCGCTGCTTGAATTACCGCCGCCTTTTCCTGAACCTGAACCGGATCCAGATCCTGATCCTGCATTGGACTTGTCGATTGTTGCTGGAGGACTCGCTGAACTCAAGGAATTGTCTCCCTTTGCCTCTGAACCGGCTTTTTCTGAAGCGGCACCACTCATGGTATCAGGCAGATTTAAGCCGTCTTCTTTAGTTTTTTTCTTTTTTTTGCTCACTGATTCTGCCTGGCGAAATAGTTCGCGCCCTGAAGGAGTCGAACCCTCAACAAACATTTTGGAGACGTTCGTTTTACCATTAAACTAAGGGCGCTTCTTTGTTTATGTGCAAGTTATTTCTTAGTTTCTTTGTGATCGATGTGTTGACGGCAGAACTTGCAGAACTTTTTGATTTCGAGTCTGTCGGCATCGTTTCTTTTGTTCTTCATCGTAGTGTAGTTGCGACGTTTGCAAGTGCCGCAAGCCAATGTGATGATGATTCTGTCCTCTTTCTTTGCCATTTTTCCAACTCCTAGTGGCTTTCTGTCTTTTTTAAAAAAAAGACCAAAAAAAAACGCCTCCCGAAGGCGACAAAAGTCAGTATATCTAACCTTTTAAAGCTCTGTCAACCGAATTGGCGCGCCTTTGGACAAATTGAGACCTTTTATAATACGCAGATGAATTACTGTTAAGACCATTTACGAGCGTTTTAACTCAAAATTGTAGAAAATCGCCCCATCAGCAAGACTTTCGTGCTTCAAACCAAACCTAGACTTTTACTACTGTGCTCAATTATTAGCTTTGTCCTTCTTAACATGCTTAACACTGGCTGTACCAGGCAAAGCCCATGGCAACCAGGAGTACTGAGAGTTAACTTAGGAACTGAGCCACCCACTCTCGACTGGCATCTGTCAGTGGACATGATTTCCTTTGAAGTAATAGGAAACATAATGAGCGGGCTTACTCAATACTCAAATAGTGCCGATGGAGCAAAGCTCACTTGTCAGGCGGCGTGCGCTAAAAGTTGGGAAGTTTTGGATGGCGGAAAACGTTATGTATTTCATTTGCGAGATGACATCTTTTGGTCAGACGGAAAAAAATTAACCGCCAAAGATTTTGAATATGCCTGGCAGCGCTTGACAGATCCTCTTACGGGAGCGGCTTATGCTCACTTTTTGTATGACGTAACTAATGCTAGAGAAATAAATCAAGGACAAATAAAAGATTTAAATCAGCTTGGAGCAAAGGCTTTAGACGACCTTACTTTTGAAGTGAGGTTAAACAAACCGGCTGCCTATTTTATTTATTTGACTGCTGGACCAACTACATATCCATTGCGTAAAGATATTGTTGATGCGCATCCCGGGCGCTGGACCGAGCCCTCTAACATCGTCACCAATGGTGCTTTCAAGCTTGATTCATGGCAACACGAATACAAAATAGATCTGGTGGCAAATGACAAATTCTTTTTGGGTAGACCTAAAATAGACAAAATTAAAATGTTCATGATACCTGAGCAATCGACCGCCTTTTCGCTCTATCAAAACGATCAGCTCGATTTTATAGACAATCGCAGCTTCACCACATCTGATATCGAGCAGTGTAAAAAGGATCCTAATTTTAAAACCCAAGCGCTTTTGCGTGCTCAGTATCTTGGCTTGAATACTAAGAAAGCGCCACTCGATGATGTTCGTGTGCGTAAAGCATTTGCAATGGCGATAGACAAAAGAATATTTCCTAAAATATTACGACGTCAAGAAACGCCCATGTTGAGCTGGGTTCCGCCAGTACTTATTGGATTTGAGCCTGATTCAGGACTTAAGTTTGATCCCATTGAGGCACAGAGGTTACTTTCAGAGGCTGGCTATCCAGGCGGTAAAAATTTCCCCAAAACAGAAGTATTGTATGTCAGTCGCGAGGATACAAAACTTGGACTTGAGGCTATTCAAGCTGAATTGAAGAAAAATCTAGGTGTGCATATTGAGCTTGTTAATCAAGAATTCAAAGTATATTTGACTACAAGAAAAATGCATCCGCCTCATATAATCCGCGCATCGTGGAGCGCAGACTTTCCCGATACAGATAATTTTATGAGTGTGTTTACTTCTGAAAGTGGAAATAATTACACTGGCTTTAAAAATAAAGAATATGACCAGTGCGTCGAGGCTGCCCGCGGTGAGCTGGATAATGCAAAAAGAGCAAGTTTGTACAGTCGAGCAGACAAGTTGCTTTGCAGAGAAAACGCTGTTCTAATCCCGTTATACATGGCCACTCAGTGTGTTTTGTATAAGCCATGGGTGCATGGAATAGATGTGAACGCACTTGATATTCAAAATTATAGAACGGCTTATCTAGAGGGATCTAACTGATGCTTCTAAGGGTAATTGTAAAAAGATTGCTTGCCATGATTCCGCTTTTGCTCGTCATAGCTACTCTTACTTTTATGGTTATACGTGTAGTTCCTGGCGGACCTTTTGATCAAGAACGTAATTTGCCGCCCCAGATTCTAGCTAATTTAAATGCCAAATATCATCTGGATAAGCCTGTTTTAGAGCAGTACTGGCTTTATTTAGAGAGGTTGTGCCATGGAGATCTTGGTGTTTCATATAAGTATGTAGACCGCACGGTTGTAGACATAATTAAAGATGCTTTTCCAGTTTCTATTCAACTGGGTGGGGCAGGATTGTTAATCGCTGTCTTAGTGGGAGTGCCGCTGGGTACGATTGCCGCCCTTAGACGAGGAACATATATTGACCACCTGGCTATGTTTGTGAGTACGATGGGGCTGTCTTTGCCGTTATTCGTGGTCGGTGCCCTGCTCATTTTGATTTTTGCCATTTGGGGGCGCATTTTGCCAGCCGCTTTGTGGGAGTCTCCTTTGCATGCTATTTTGCCAGCACTTACAATTGCCTTTAAACCAATGGCTTATATTGCTCGATTAACTAGAGCAAGTGTGCTTGAGATTTTACAAAAAGATTGGGTGAGAATCGCCCGCTCTAAGGGACTGTCTGAGTCTGCCACCATTATTAAACATGTTTTGCGAAATGCACTTATTCCTGTAGTGACACTACTTGGACCCGTCAGCGCAGTCATGATTGCAGGCTCTTTTGTAGTAGAAATTATTTATGCTATCCCTGGCATGGGACGCTTTTTTGTCACGGCGGTGATGAATCGCGATTATGACTTAATCATGGGAATCACGCTTATATTCTCAGTGGTGCTGGTGATTACAAACACAATAGTAGACGTTTTATACATGATTTTAGACCCCAGAATTTCTTATGAATAAGCAATTTATCAAGCAATTTTCAAAAATGCCCATGGCCTGCGGGTCTCTTGTGTTCATTGTCATTATTTCTATCATTGCCATTTTAAATTCAGTAGGACTAAATTTAAGTCCTTACGCCTTTGATCAGACCACACAAGACGCTTTGCAGTCGCCAAGCTTAGCGCATCCAATGGGAACTGATGAGCTGGGGCGCGATTTGTTGGCACGTGTCTTTTTTGGATCGCAATTATCTATTGGCATTGGGATTTTTACAGCGGTCATGTCCTTCATTATTGGCACTGTATATGGTGCAATTGCAGGATATTGTCGTGGCAAAGTGGATGCGGTCTTGATGCGTATAGTCGATGTGGCGTATGCCCTGCCAGATTTGCTCGTCATGATATTAATTGGAGTCATGATTGGGCGTGGCACTCTTGGCATTCTTTTGGCTTTGGGACTTGTCAGTTGGCGAGGGACGGCACGTTTGGTCCGAGCACAGTTTTTGCAATTACACCAAGAAGAGTTTATCGAAGCTGCTCGTGCACTAGGGCAGAGCCATCTTGATATTATTTGCAAGCACATGCTGCCAAATTCACTTGGTCCAGTGATTGTGGCTGTAACTTTCACAGTACCAATGGCTATTTTGTCCGAGTCTACGCTCAGTTTTATAGGTCTTGGCTTGTCGCCGCCAGCATGTAGTTGGGGAACTCTTGCAAGCGACGGCTGGAGGTCTTTGCGCACAACGCCACATTTAATATTCTTTCCTGGAATTTTTATTTTTATGTCAGTGCTTGCGTTTAATTTCCTGGGAGACGGTCTTCGTGACGCTCTCGACCCCAGAACTAAGGCAAGTTCTAAGCAATTCTTTTAGTTTATCGGTCCTGCGCTCAGGATGTTAAACAAGTAATTGGTGGGTAAACAAATAAAGGAGTCTTTCCTTATATATAGCTCGGGTAAGCATGCGTCGGCTAATTTATCTCCAGTTTCTTTTTTTACCAGTCTTTTTTACTTGTTTTTGTCCGCCTTCAATGGCCGAATCGGGCTGGGCGCTCACTCAACGCAACGATTCTATGGGTGACCTTTATGTCTACATAGACGCCAAAGGCATGAAATGGAATATCCCTAAACAAAAAATCGGTTTCACCACCCAGGCTCCCGACTGGAAAGTGTCTTTGTTTAACGACGAAACCAAGATGTATTTTGAGACTTCGCTTGCTGATTGGCAGAACAAGTTTAGCAAAATGGGCAAAGGTGGCGCCGCTCAACTACAAAATGGTGGCTGGCAAAAGGGTAAAACAGAAAAAATTGCCGGACTTAATTGCACTAAATATGTGATGACAAATAATGCTCCTGCTGCAACTGTTAAGGGCAAACGAACACTTGCTGCTGTTCGCCAGGCGGCATGCTGGTTAGCCAATGATATAACGATGTCGCCGACTTTAAGTGATATGTTCTCCAAAACTTATGGACTTCCTGCTACCAAATTTTTCCCTGTGCGAGTTGCGTTTCTGGGTGGAGATGGGCGTCCACATCTGGCGCTTGATACTTTTAACAGTAGACCATTCAATGTGCCTGGTGGATTTTTTAACAGACCTCAAGGCTATAAGCCTGCCAAAAGCGAAACAGAAGTATTTATGGATAATGACACCAGACAATTTTTAAAAGACTTGTCTCAGTAAAGGGAGATTGGCGACTTTAGTGAATTCGATGAATTCTATTATTGACCAGATTCAGCGCCTTAACCTGAAGATTGTTCATAAAGGCGCCATACTGGTTCTCGTCCCTCTCGTTTTCGAGCTTATATTTATATGTGTGCTTACTGGGCTTGTGCAGGGCGCCGAGCAAGAAATTAAACAACAAGTTCGATCTAAAGCAATTATTTCTCAATCTAATACTCTATCCAAATCTATTTACGATGCCGGTGTGGCCTTGGTTGGATACTCTGTCACCAAGAGTGCTTTGTTTGATGAGCGATTCAACAAAGTGGTGAAACAAATTCCAGAAGACTTAGATGAGTTGCGCTCTATCGTGGGTGAAAATCCACGCCAACAAGACGTGGTTGAGAATATCAAAAAAATCACCATGAATGGTGTCGAGATGCTCAATCAGACAAAGTCTGCAATTGATAGCAATAGAGTGGACATTGCGCATTTTCGCGCCAGACACATGTATAAAGAAATGCGCAATATCGCAGACAATTTGCAAGAAGAATTAAAACAACTAACCGAAACTGAGCGTAAAATCGAGCGAGAGTCTCCCGAGAAGCAGAGCCGTTCTCGCACCATTTTGCTTGTATTTATTTTTGGTGGTGTGATAACCAATATTGTCATAGCTCTTTTACTTTTGTGGTTTTTTGCACGTTCAGTCAAAGACAGACTAGACGTGCTTACAGATAACTCTTATCGACTGGCTCAATCGCAACCGCTCAATCCACTGGTTGGTGGCAACGACGAAATCTCGCACCTGGACAGCGTCTTTCACAGTATGGCTGAAGCTTTGACTGAAGCCACCAGAAAAGAGCGAGCTGTTATTGATAATGCAGTGGATGTAATTTGTTCTATTGATACCGATGGAAAATTTGTCGCTGTAAACCCTGCCTGCTTTGAAAATTGGGGATACACCCAAATGGAAATAGTAGGCAAGAGATTTATCGAATTAATCGCTCCTCAAGACATCGGTGAAACTATTAAAGCGGTTCGAGCCATTCGCGCTCAGGAAGGCGATTTACAGTTCGAAAACAGAGTACGCAGAAAAGATGGCACCGAAACTACTGTGAGCTGGTCTGCTTACTGGTCTGAAAAAGAAAAGGCTATGTTTTGCGTGGCTCATGATATCAGTCAACGTAAAACGGCTGAAGAAGCTGTTAAAGCTAGTGAATCGCGTATTCGCTCAATCATGAATCATATGATCGTGGGATTAGTAATTGTTGATTCATCGGGGCGTATCGAGTCGATGAACCCGCAAGCAGAAAAGATTTTTGGCTTTACTACTGCTGAATTAGAAGGCAGGCATGTATTGTGCTTATTTGCTGATTCTAAATTTTATTCTGAAGCCAAAATCCAAGACACAGATACATTCTGGCAAACCCTATCTGATCAAGCACAAAACAAAATCAAAGAATACGAAGGTCTCACCAAGCGTGGTGATGAATTTCCAATTGAAGTACTTTTGAGTGAATTAAATACTCATGAAGGTGCGCGTTTTATCGTAAACGTGGTGGATGTCTCAGAGCGCAAAGAAGTAGAGCGCTTGAAAAAAGAATTCGTTGCAACAGTCAGTCACGAACTGCGCACTCCCCTTACATCCATCCGAGGCTCGCTTACGCTCTTGTCTGTAGGCGCTCTTGGTGCCCTTCCTGAGCAAGCACAAAAGGTGGTATCAATTGCCGAGCGCAATACGCTTCGATTAATCGGACTGATCAATGACATCTTAGATATTGAAAAACTAGAGTCAGGTAAGCTCGACATGGTATTTGTGAATACCGGTCTACAAGACATTCTTGATAGATCCGAGCAAGCAGTGGCCGCGTTTGCTCAGGCAGACAACATTTCAATAGACATTAGACGATCTGACCAAATTGTTTATGCTGACGCCGATAGAATTGTCCAAGTGTTAGTTAATCTGTTATCGAACGCAATTAAGTTTTCGCCTCCAGGTGGTTTTGTGGAAGTATTTACCGAAGAGACATTTGGTTTCATCACAGTCAAAGTAGTAGATAAAGGTAGAGGCGTGCCTGAGGCATTTAAGAAATTACTCTTTCAACGTTTTCAGCAAGTAGAAGCTTCTGATTCCAAAAAGAAAGGCGGTACTGGTCTTGGTCTTGCTATCTGTAAAGGCATTATCGAGCAGCACGGTGGTCATATAGGTGTTGATTCAGAAGAAGGTAAAGGCAGTACATTCTGGTTTAAAATACCAGCAATGCATACCGACTCAACTCTTGTTGTAAACGTTCAAGAGGCTGAAGCGGGTTCTGGAGCCAGCCAATGAAGATCCTAATAATCGACGATGAAGAAGATTTCAGAACAATCACAGCGAGTTGTCTTGGTCTTTTAGGTGGTGCTGAAGTGGTGGAAGCCAATTGCGGCTCAATGGGCATAAGACGTGCCGAGCAGGAACAACCTGATGTCATACTACTTGATTTGATGATGCCTGAAATGAATGGCATAGATACACTCAAAAATATGCGGAAAAATCCGAGTATTCAGGACATTCCAGTGATTTTTCTAACCACCAAAGGCATGTTCGAGGAATTTGCCGAATTAAAAGAACTGGGAGCCCTTGCTGTTCTGACCAAACCTTTCGATCCGATTACAATCGGAGACCAAATAAGAGAAATACTCGAGCAATCCAAAGTCAAAAAGGACTAAACAAATGCGCGCCCTAATAATTGACGACGAAGAAGATACACGCGAAATCGCTAAGATGAGCCTTGCCATCTTGGGTGGTTTTGAAGTGATTGATGCCGACAGTGGCAAGCAGGGCATAGCACTGGCTGAGGCAAACAAGCCTGACGTTATTTTGCTTGACATGATGATGCCATTCATGGATGGTCCGGCAACGCTTGAAGCTTTGCATGAGAACGATGCTACAAGAGACATTCCAGTAATTTTTCTGACTGCCAAAGCAATGACATCAGAAATTGAAAAATTGCGCCGCATGGGGGCAAAAGGAGTTTTAACCAAACCTTTTGATCCGACTACTTTAGCCACGCAAGTTCAAGAAATTTTGAAAAACTCGAACTGAGGCAATTTGAGGCAAAACTCTTCGATGAAATCCTGGCAAGATACTTTCGACAATCTAAAAGTCAAATATATCAAACGATCGTCTGACCGTTTGACTGAGATTTTAGAATTGCTCGATGGTATTTACAAAAATCCTCAAGACAAAGAATTGCTGAGAAAGCTCAGTCGCAATTTTCACTGGATGGCTGGATCTGGCACCATGTATGGTTTTGAACAAGTTTCAATACTGGGAGTGGAAGCAGAGCGTTACTGTGAGACTATGCTTGCCTCAGATCGAACTATTGATGTAACCACCATCGAAAAATTGCGTACACTTGTAAGTGAGCTCTCGACTGTCTTTTTCACTTCAGGCGAGTTGGAAAGTAATCGAGTTACTCAAAATCTTGATGCGACAAACGCTAGCGCACCAAGTACTGCAGGCGAAATTGTTCAAACAGAATCTGCCTTGTTTATAGATGAAGATGGAAGTACATTCAAATCCCTCAATCAAAACTTTGATGAGTGGGGGCTTACAGTCAAAAGTGTAAAAACGCTCAATCAAGCGATGCAAGAAATCTTGAAGCAGATGCCTACAGTAATTAATCTAGCAGTGCCCGTTCCCGATGGTAACGGATACGAATTTGTCGAACAAGTGCGCTCTATGCCTAAAGGTGATGAGCCTGCAATAATCATAGCAAGTAAGCAAGCCGGATTTATTGACAAAGTTCGCGCCATGCATTGTGGTGCCGATTCTTATTATGAAAAGCCACTCGATTACAAGTCTGTGACCAGACGAATCAAATATTTGCTTGATAGAAAAAAATTGTCTCCAGCCAAAATTTTGTCTGTGGAAGACGATCCAGACCAAGCAGCTTTCATACGTGCCTTTTTAGAATCGGCTGGTTATCAGGTTAAAACCTGCACCGATCCTAGACAATTTGAAGCAGCCATGTCTCAGTTTCAACCTGATCTTGTGTTGCTTGATGTTATGTTGTCTGGCATGACTGGCTTTGAACTTGCTCGTTATATCAGGCAAGACGAGCGCTATGCTACTCTGCCTATAGTTTTTCTCACCACCCAGAATCAATTAGATGCTCGCATTGAAAGTGCGCGAGCAGGTGGTGATGACCATCTTATTAAACCAGTTGCACCAGCATTGCTTTTAAATTGTGTAGCTTCTCGCCTTGAGCGCTCGCGTTATTTGCGTAGCTTGCTTTATCGAGACGGGCTTACAGCCTTGTTAAATCACACTTCGTTTATGGAGCAGATGGCTCAAGTTTTCTCTAATCAAAAAAGAAAGAATGGAGAGGCTGTAATAATAATTTTAGATCTGGATAACTTGAAAGCGATAAACGAACGCCATGGATTTCCAGGTGGTGACAAAGTTATTCAAGCTATGTCTTTGATGCTGCGCAAACGCCTTAGGCAATCAGACATCATTGGTCGAATTCAAAGTGACGAATTTGGTATTGTCGCTGAAGGCATAAGTGAAAAAGAAGCAGTGATGCTTGCTGGTCGATTGATAGACGACTTCTCGCAAATGCAGCACTCCACTCTTTCTTTTTCAGGATTTTATGCCACTTGCTCGGCTGGAGTGGCAAAATTCGATCCCAGTTCGATGACTCTAGAAAAATGGGTGGACGCAGCCTATGCCTCCTTAGCTGAAGCAAAAGCGCAAGGGCGTAATTGTGTAGTGGGTTATGGCGAAAGTAAGAGTATGCAAGTCAGTAAATGAGCAGGATGCAAGACAAAGCAATTTGCATTATCGGAGCTGGCGCCTGGGGCGGAACTCTTGCCTGGCTTTTAGGCGAACATAAATCCAAAATTTCACTTTGGTCGCACGACAAAATCAAAGGCGATGAAATAATTCAAACGCGCAAATTAAAGACACCATGCGAGCTTACTCTTTCAAATGCAGTGCATATTTACAATGATTTGGCTTGTGCCCTTGAAGATGCCGAACTTATCGTGATGGCTTGCGATTCGCAGTCTATGCGCGAAATGATGGAAAAAATAAAAATCATTTTGGACAAAGACAATCTAAAAACGCCTGTAGTCAGCGTCGCCAAGGGATTAGAGCGCGGTAGTTTGCTTAGAATGTCTGAGGTTTTGCGTCAGGCAGCTAAAGACCCAAATTATCCTGTGTGTGCACTATCTGGTCCCAATCTCGCTTTTGAAATTGCCTCAGGCAAACCGGCAGCAGCCGTGCTTGCTTGCGACGATTTAGAAGTGGCAAGGGGTCTGCAAAAGGCGCTCAGTTGTCCTACTTTTCGCGTGTATTCCAGCGATGATTTAGTGGGAGTGGAACTAGGCGGCACAATTAAAAATATAATCGCTATTGCAGCGGGTATTTCAGATGGATTAAATCTTGGTATCAACGCCAAATCTGCTCTTTTGACTCGAGGCCTTGCTGAGATGGTCCGTTTGTCAAAAGCAATGGGTGCAAAGTCGTCTACTTTGTGGGGACTATCGGGTATGGGCGACCTCTTTGCTACTTGTCAGAGTCCTTTATCTCGCAACTACAATATAGGATTGCAACTGGCATCTGGAAAGTCCGTGGACGAAGCTGTTTCGATAGTGAAGGCAACGGCTGAAGGAGTAGAAACCACTTATGCTGTTTGTGAACTTTCAAAAAATATGGGCATCGAGCTACCCATAGCAGAGCAAGTTCAAGCCACAATGAAAGGTAATATTACCGCCAGAGAGACAATAATGTCTTTGATGGCAAGACCTCTAAGTGTTGAATGAGCGTGGAATAAAAAAAGAAAATGGAGGTCTTGGATTAATTTGGCGTCCCAAAAAGTGAAAAGAGTACTCATGCTCGCCTGGGAATACCCACCTCGCATAATAGGCGGGTTGGCAAGAGTAGTCTGGGCATTGTCTCATGAGTTGGCAGAGCTTGGACTTGATGTGCATGTAATTACAGCCGACCATCCAGCTACCCCTGAATTTGAGCTTGACGGCAAAGTTAAGGTCCACCGGGTTAAAACTCAAACTGATAGTTCACCCGACTTCTTGACCTGGGTGAGTAAATTGAATTTTGGCTTTTTGCAGTATGCCATTCCATTATTTAACGAACAAAAATTTGATGTCATTCACGCGCATGACTGGATGGTGACTGATGCTGCCTGGGTGTTGAAAACTACTTATGACACGCCGCTTGTAACCACTATTCACGCTACTGAACAGGGCAGAATGGGTGGTATTCATACCGGTCTGCAAAGATATGTTCATCAAATGGAATGGCGCTTAACCTATGAGTCTTTTAGAGTAATAGTCAACAGCCAACACATGGTTGATGAATTGCGTGGTTCTTTTGATTTGCCTTTAAACAAAATAGACGTAATTCCAAATGGGGTTACTCCAGAGAATTTCAGAATAGATTTTCCTGAGAATGAAAAACGCGCTTTTCGTCAAAGTTTTGCTGGGGAAAGTCAGAAAATAGTTTTGTATGTTGGACGACTGGTTAATGAAAAAGGTGTTCAGGTCTTGATTGATGCTGCACCAAAAGTTATTCAGCAATATCCCGAAACGCAGTTTTTGATTGTGGGTACTGGATATTTTATGGAGACTCTAAAGGCTCAGGCAGCTTATTTAGGTGTGACTCAAAATGTTCGTTTTCTGGGTTATGTGGCAGATGCTGATTTGCTCAAGCTCTTTCAAATTTCAGATGCTGTAGCCATACCAAGTCTCTATGAGCCTTTTGGAATAGTGGCACTAGAAGGCATGGCCGCTGGTACACCAGTTGTGGTATCAGATGTAGGTGGCTTGCGCGACTTTGTTGAGCACATGCAAAATGGTGTTACCACTTATGCTGGTAATTCAGATAGTCTGGCATGGGGCATCTTGCAAGTGCTTAGGGATCCGGGTCTAGCTCATCATCTAAATCAAACTGCTACCAAAGCAGTGGAAGAAGTTTATAACTGGAAAATAATTACCAAGAAAACGCAAGAAACTTATGAGAAAGTTTTTGCCGATTCAAAGCAAGATGCTTTATTGAAAGGAGGATCGCGATGAAAGGGGTGATAATGGCCGGTGGTTCAGGAACCCGCTTGAGACCTCTGACTTGCAATATTCCAAAGCCGATGGTGCCAGTGGGCAACAGACCAATGGCAGAGCACGTAGTAGACCTTATGAACGAACATGGCTTCGACGATATTACTTTTACTTTGCACTATTTGCCTGATGCGATCAAAAATTATTTTGGTGATGGTTCTGATTTTAATTGCAAAATAGGTTATTCGACCGAAGAAGGAAAACCGCTTGGCACCGCCGGTTGTGTCAAAGCAATTCAAGATAAATTAGACTCTACTTTTCTTGTTATTTCAGGCGATACTTTGACCGACATGGACTTGACTGCCGCGCTCAAGTTTCACAAAGAGCGTAAATCTAAAGCCACTCTAGTCTTGAAACGAGTAGAAAATCCACTTGAATATGGACTGGTTATCACCGAGAAAGATGGTCGTATTAAGCGCTTTCTAGAGAAACCATCAGCTTCTGAAGTCTTTTCAGATACTGCAAACACGGGCACTTATATTCTTGAACCGGATGTACTTAATTACATAATTTTGGGGCAAGAACAAGACTTTTCAAATGACTTGTTTCCACTTCTTTTGTTGCGCAACGAGCCCATGTACGGTTATGTAATGGATGGGTACTGGTGTGATGTCGGTAACTTGCAAATGTATCGCCAGGCGCACAAAGATATTCTTGACGGTATAGTGAAATGTAAAATGAGTTATGCTCAAAAAGATCCAGGCAATGTTTACATCGGTCAGGGTTCGCAAATAGATCCTACTGCCAGAATTACCGGACCTGTACTTATCGGTAAAGACTGTCGCATTGGGCCTAATGTCGAAATTGGCCCGGGCTCGACTATTGGTGACAATGTTGTTGTGCAAGAACAAAGCTCTCTAAAGCAGCCGGTTATCTGGTCTAATGTTTATGTGGGCAAGAAAGCGCAATTGCGTGCCTGTATTGTTTGCAACAATGCCACCATCCATGATGGCGCCGAGATTTTAGAAGGTGGTATCATTGGCGAAAATACATCGGTCGGACAAGAATCCATCGTAAGTCCCGATGTGCGAGTCTGGCCAGATAAAGTAATTGAATCTGGATCGCGAGTTGTGACATCACTTGTATGGGGAACCAAAGCACCTCGCACCATTTTTAGTACCAATGGTGTTCGTGGTTTAGCAAACGTCGAATTGACTCCGGAATTTGCAGTGAACCTGGCAGCCGCTTATGGTTCAGTGGTCAAAAGTGGACCGGTATTGGTTAGTCGCGATTACTGGCCAGTCAGTCAGATGATAAGCCGGGCCATATCTGCTGGTTTGCAATCGGTCGGAATTGAAGTGCAAAACTTAGAAGCTTCAGCACTTCCCATCTCCAGGTATTATGTAAAAACACAGCGCGCAGCAGGACTGATTCATATTCGTTTATCGCAGCGCGAGCCTGAAAAAATAATGATTGAATTCTTCGATAATCAGGGAATTAGCATTCCCAAAAATATGGAGAAGAAGATAGAAGCAACATTTTTCAAAGAAGATTTTCCACGCAGTAAGCCAAGCGACATCGGAAGAATTGCTTATCCCAGTCTTGTGCGCGAATACTACAAACAAGACTTCCTGGAAAAAGTGAAAGGTCAGGTCTTTGAAGAGGATGCAGTTCCATTTTGCGTGATGCCGGGCTCTAAGTTTACCCGCAAAACGCGCTCTGGAAGTATCGCTACTCAGGCTCCAAAAGTTGTGTTGGACTATGCTATGTCTGAAACGGGCGTCATTCTTCCCGACTTGCTTGGACAATTGGGTGTCGAGACTGTTGTGTTGAATTCATCTATTCGCGCAAATGCTCCTCGACAAGATGAGCGCATGGCTATGCGTCGCCAGCTTGCTGATGTAGTGCGGGCTTTGTCCGCCGACATGGGTGTGCAAATTGGTCGCAACGGCGAGCAAATGACACTAGTGGATGAGACTGGACATATCATCCGCGGTGAATTGCTGCTAGCGCTTGTAGCCGATATAATTTTGCGAGACAAACCCGGTCAAACTATTGTTGTTCCGGTCAATTCCAGTTCAGTTATTGAGCGCATTGCCGATAAGCACAATTGTCAGGTTGTGCGCTGTAAAGCCTCAGACGCAGACATCGGTCACTGTACTTCTAAATCTTCAAATGTAGCACTTGGCGGTAGCGCGAACGGTTGCTTCATTTTTCCCGAGTTTCAAAATGGATACGACGCCATGTTCGCTGTGGGTCAAGTAATCGAACATTTGACCTATCAAGGCCGAACTCTTGGCGAAGCAGTAAAAGACTTGCCGCCACTCTACTATCAAGTGGGCTCGGTTCATTGCCCTTGGGAGCGCAAGGGACAGGTCATGCGATTACTGGTCGAAAAACATCAGGAAAAACCGATCGATTTGGTTGATGGAGTCAAAATTAAAACTGGTCCTGATCACTGGATTTTGATTTTGCCCGATGCAGTGGAGCCGGTGATGCATGTTTTTGCCGATGGCTCAGACTTGAGCAAAACCTCCGCAGACTTGTCTGAGTACACTCAGATGGTCAAATATCTGCAAGAGAGCTAAAAATTAACTCTGGATTCGTGGCGAAAAAAACAGGGCATATTCAAATATTATGTTCCAAAATTCTGTCCGGCAAGTTTTTTGATATGGAGTTTGGTTAGAAATGCAGAAAAAAGGCGACAAAGACGATCCTAAGAATCGGAAGTTTCTGGAGCGTCAACCTAACTCAGCTCCCTCTGCACAGCGTCAGGTGGATAGGGGTAACTACGGTCAGCAAACTGCTTACGAGCAGCAGCAAGCAGCACTGTCTAGAGGCGATTCGGGTCGTTGGCAGCAAGATACTCACATGCAGCAGCAATTTGTTTTACCTCAAGCTCCGCCAACTGATATTCCGCCTTCATGGATGGATCAGCTCAAGAAAGACTCGATGCAATTTTTGGCTGATCAAAAAGGCGTCCAGTTTGGAGACATGGCTGAAGAAACGGCTTACCGCACAGGTATCGCTGTTTTAGTAGATAAAATGTACGGACTTTTACAGAAGTACACTGCCGAATTTAACAGAGTGGCTGCTGGTACCGATTTATATATTTCTGGCACCATATCTGGTGACGTTACAGAAGTGACTCGATTTAATCGCATGCGCGAAGTTGAAGAGACCGCAACCTATTTTCGCTGCCGATTTACAACCCGCCATTTTGCCCTGGTAGTCAGAGGGCACTCAGACAAAGTCGATTGCTATTTGTTGCCAGTAAATGTTGTACTTGGCGGTAGCCAGTTCGAGAACAGTTATAATCCCTTGTGTGTAGTGCAAGTGAAAATTTCAGACCAGGGAATGATGTGGCGCATGAAAGACTCCGAACCTCCGATTGAAACTTTGGAGCAGTTGTCTATGTGGCTTTTCGGAAAACTGGTTGAAGAAACCAAGGCGTGCCTGTAATCGGAGCAACAAATGTCGCTTATTGACCCTGAGAAGGTAAAGCAGCTTCTAGACGAATTTGACGAGAAAGAAGCGGTAACTAAAGCTGAAATTTATGAAGTGGAACGGCAAGTAGCTGAGCTTGAGGCGAGAGTCGAAGAGTCGCGTAAGTTGCTTTCGGGCATTTCAGAAGACAAAGAAGTAGTTTTGGGCATGAAGGCCGAATACGGCAGTGCCGAATGGGCTTCGATAGCACTGAAAGTAGGTGCAGAACTTGCAGCACGCGGTGGTAAGCGTGGCGAATCTTTTTTGACGGGTTACAAGCCAAGCAAGTCTAAAGCGTCTGCTGTTGCAACTCAGGCTGCGCCTGCACAAGCTCCTGTTGCAGCTAAAGCATCGGTCGCATCAACTGCTGAGGCATCTGGCGCATCAACACCAGCACCAACATCAACACCAACACCTGCTCCAGCAAAAGATAAAGCGCGAGCAAGCCAGTCCAAGCTCGCTGCAATAGTCAATCGCGACTCGGAAGAAAAGGCGAAGAAAAGTCATTCCAATTTACCCGCTCAACCTCCTGCAGCCCAAGCGCCTCAGGCTTCCGCACCAAAACAAGCACCAACTGCTGCACCCTATGAAGATAGTCTGGCTTCAGTACTAGTGCAAGCTATTGGTTCAGAGCCTGTTGGTTCAACGCCTGCAGAGTCTTCAAGTGATGAAAATCCTTCGCTCTTTTTGTTTAGTCATCCCAAAACAGAAAACAAAGATGTTGATTTATGGTCGCTGACGCCAACTGTTTCGTGGGCCGATTTGGGAGACGAGATTCCACCCGATGCTCCAGCCACCGAACCAGCTCCAGCTTCCAAAGCAGCAGCTTCTGCTGACTTAGCTCCTAACGCTGTATCAGCTCCTGCACCTGCACCTGCACCTGCTCCTGCGGTCCAGCCTGAGCCTGCACCAACTCCCGAGCCAATTCCTGCCCCTTTGCCCATGCCAGAGCCGCAACCTGTAATAGAACCTGCGCCAGCTCCACCCATATTGCCTGAGGCTGGGCCTTCACCAGTCACCGCTCCCATTCCAGAAACTCTCGACGCTCAACCAGCAGCTGCTACCAATTCGCAGCCAGTGACTTTGCCCGCCTCGGCATTTGATCCCATGCCCCAATCTGGACCTACACCATTTCTTGACGATGATGAATTCGAAACTTCTGAAATGGCAGAAGAACAAGCAAAGTCGTCAGAGGTGGCTCCAGTGATTGCAAACTTGCCTCCATCTGAATTAATTGCTCCACTTGAGCCTGAAGCGACACAAGAGAAGAAAGAAGATTCTCAAGCGTCGGCGCCCGCAGAAGGCGAGGAGGATGTCAAGAAAATTAATGACGCTCTGCGCGGTTTATTCAGCTAGCGGCTGAGAAATAAGTTAAAACGAAGGTCATATATAAAGTAGATCTGGTTTGCTAACATCTGGGCAAATCAGGCGAATTACTTGGGGAGACTTAGGATTAATGAAACAAATAGCATCGATGATGGCTGGAGTGGTGATTGAAATTCTGGTCAAACCCGGACAAGTAGTTTCCGAGGGAATGGATGTCGCGTTGCTTGAATCGATGAAAATGCAATTGCCCGTACAGTCTGAAGAGGCTGGCACGGTTAAAGAAATCAAAATTGCATCAGGCGATTTCGTCAACGAAGGTGATGTAATCATCACGCTTGAATAATGTTTCAAAGTCTTCCATCCAAAGTAAAAATAGTTGAGGTCGGTCCTCGCGACGGACTGCAAAACGAACCAGAGCAAGTTGCAACTAGTCACAAAGCTGAGTTGATTGAAAAAATTGCAGCTTCAGGTCTTGGCGAAATAGAAATAACTTCTTTTGTCAGTCCCAAGTGGATTCCGCAATTGGCTGATGCGGCAGAGCTTGCTCAGCTAGTCTGTGACAAATTGCCTGCAAATATTGTGACATCAGCTTTGGTGCCTAACTTAAAAGGTTACGAGCGTTTTAAACAAACAAGTATCAAGCAAGTAAATCTATTTATGTCGGCTTCAGAGTCGCACAGCAAGAAGAATATCAATAAATCAATCGACGAAGCCTTAGTTGCACTAAAAGAAGTAGCTGATGTCGCAAAAACTGATGGCTACAGAGTGCGCGCCTATGTCTCGGTTGTGTTTGAATGTCCTTACGAAGGCAAAATCACTCCTGAGCCAGTGATAAAAATATGCGATCGTTTATTGGAGATGAAAGTAGACGAAATCTCTCTTGGTGACACCATAGGCGCCGCTAATCCGTTACACGTCAGTGAGGTTGTGGACCTTCTTGCTAAAAATGTGGGACTTGAAAAACTAGCTCTTCATTTTCACGATACCAGAGGCGGGGCTCTAGCCAATGTACTGGCTGGACTTGAGTCCGGAATAAAAATATTCGATTCAAGTCTTGGTGGGCTTGGTGGCTGTCCTTATGCCCCTGGTGCTTCAGGCAATCTGGCAACTGAAGATCTCGTTTATATGCTGCATGGCATGAAAATAGATACTGGAATAGATTTAGAAAAATTGGTGGATGCAGGAAAATTTGCTCAAAAAATATTGCACAAAGATTTGCCTGGTCGCTATTTGAAAGCGTGCCTTGGTGCTGAGCAAAAAGTAAAAGAAAAGGAAAAGCTAGCAAAATGACAGCAGAGGTGCTTGTGGATAACGATGTATTGCTTTTAGAAATCGAAAAAGATTCGCCAATTGCCTGGCTCAAACTTAATCGTCCAGACGTGCACAACTGTCTCAATACGAAACTATTGCAAGCTATTTGTAATGCATGTGCCAAACTCGAACAGAACAAAGATATCCGCGTCGTAATTGTAATTGGCGCTGGAGCCAAAACGTTTTGTGCCGGAGCTGACTTAGCCGAGCGCAAAGGCATGACACCTGGCGAGACGCTCGATTATTTATCTTTGATTCAGCGCACAATGTGCGCACTTGAAGCCTTGCCTCAGCCAGTTATTGCAGCTATAAATGGTCCTGCTTATGGTGGTGGCACCGAGCTTGCACTTTCTTGTGATTTGCGCATTATGCTTGACTCGGCTAGTCTTGCACTTACTGAAGTTACTCTGGGTATTATTCCAGGTGCTGGTGGCACTCAAAGATTGCCAAGACTTATTGGCAAATCCAAAGCCAAAGAAGCCATTCTCACAGCAAGACCCATAAAAGCAGAAGAAGGCAAAACTCTTGGACTGGTGCACCGTCTAGTTCAAGACCCCGACAAAACTCTTGAAAATGGTTATAACAAAGCTTTGATACAAGCAGCACATGAGTGGGCCAGTGAAATTGCAAAACTTGCACCACTTTCGCTCAAATACGCAAAACAAGCAATAGACATGGGCTATGACCGCGATCTTCAAGCGGGTCTTGCCATTGAAACCAAAAATTATCTACAACTACTCAACTCAAAAGACAGACTAGAGGGGCTGGCCGCATTTGCTGAAAAGCGTAAACCGAATTACAAGGGAGAGTAAAGCGAACTTGCAGAAACTGGAGATGACCGCACTGATTTTGTGCGGGGGACAGTCGAAGCGCATGGGAAGGGCGAAGGCTTTTCTGCCATACGCAGGCTCGACTTTCATTTCGCATTTGGTCGAAGGTATGGAAAAACTTTTCGACGAAGTTTTGCTCATTGCAAACGAACCAGAAACTTATCTAGATCTTGGACCAGATGTGGTGCGAGATATTTTGCCAAATCGTGGACCTTTGTGTGGAATCTTGTCTGGATTGCTTGTGGCAAAGCACGACAAAGTATTTGTCACTGCCTGTGACATGCCTTTATTCAATCAAGATTTGATTCGCAATCTAGAAAAAGAATCTGCTGGTTATGACATTACTTGTGTGGCTCACGAAGAGCGTCTAGAGCCATTGATAGGTATTTATACTAAAAACTGTGTCAAAGACTTAGAAGAATCTTTGTTCGCCTGCCAGTTGAGTTTGACTGAATTAATTGAAAAGCATCCAAGCGTACATAAATTCTATTGCAAATACGAAGACAGACTTGCACCAGATCTGCCTCCATATTTCAATGTCAATACGCCAAGCGACTATTCGAAATTGCTAGCTAAATAATAGATCTGTGTGCAACATACACTTTTTGCAAAAGTGCTGAGCATAAGTATTACGGGATGTTTTACTTATGGTTGGCCAATGAGTATTCTATCGGATGGGCGATAAGACCAAACGTCTCTGACTAGAGCCTTCGGTCAATACACAATAACCGTCGTCGACTTTGGCAACGTGAGTTGTTTCGCCATCGACAGTTAGATCATCGCCTTCTTTGAGTGTGATAAACTTGCGCATGCCTAATGCGCGTCTTAGATCTGGATCGACTAGATCAAGCACGATATTGTTATCAAAAATGGCATTGAGTCTTACTCTATTTGCAAGTATGGGCTTGTCTGGAGGTCCGGGTAATTCGCTTGTTTTAATCGTTTCAGACCAACTGACTTTGGGCTCTGGCGGAAGACTCATTTCATTATCTAGATTTAGTGCACCATCTGGCGGTGGTGGAACTTTTGATAATTTCGTTTCCTTTTCAATTGTAGTCTTGATTCTTTGTACTGTTGTAACTGTTGGAGCGAAAGGATCTACGCGCCCTGCCACTGCATGAGCCATGTCGTTTAATGCCGTTTTTGAAGTGGCTGGATAAACAGATCGTGTTTGTGAAACTGTCTGAGTAATGGTTTTTGATTTGACATTAGTGGCAACGCTGCGCATCATCTCTTGTTCTTGAGCTGTCAGCTTTGTTTCTTGATCTTTTGTGTACCAGTAAGTGCCACCAATAGCAATGGCTCCAATTAAAAGTATCATTATCAATCGTCCGCTCATGATTGCGTACCATTTGGCATGTAATAGACATTCATGATGAACGTCATCACTGGCTTGTCACCGGCAAATTTTTTCACTTTCTCGATACTGACTGATTTATCTTGAGAGTTCGAAGCGTTTGTAGCAACAGCCAAATCGCTTATATTTATGACGCGCTCGTAGTCTTCCATCTTCTTTAGGAAAGACACAAGTTCGGGATAGTTGCCTGTCAAAAAGACTCGTTTGCTTTTATGACGCAATCCTATATCACTTACAGCATCAGCCGTTTTAGCTTCGGCTGTTTTAATTGCAGGTTTTGCTCCAGGCAATTGTAATTGAGCGACAGGTAGTTTTTTGCCCATCTCTTCAAAAACAGCATCGATAGTGTCTTTGTCGCCTGTTTTTTTCTTTTCGTCGGTAAGTTCAAGAGATAATAAATTGATACCAGTTTCATGTGCCATCTTATCCATGTCAAATAAAACTACATCTATCTGATCGGTAGCAGGAAGATTTTTTTTCATTTTGGCCAGGTCTTCTTGCAGCGTGCGCGATTTCTTTTCTAGCAGACCTTTTTCTATAAGCGAATGTTCAAGTCTTGAATAATCTGCTTTTTTATTTTGAATATCGGCTTTTAATAATTCTATTTCGGCAAAGAGAGGCTGAATTTGTGCTGCAAGTAAGAATGCTCCAATTAGTGGAGAGGCAGCAATAAGGAGTTTTGTCCACCTGCTCATCTTTGTACCTCGATTTTATTGGTAGTCGAGATTGTCGTCTTGTTGTTGTCGGTGGCATTGACAGTGAGTGAAAAATCAACAGTGTCAGGCTGCTTTTCATTGCGAGTGGCATAATTTATTTCAGCGCTTTGAACAATAGATGAAGAATCAAGATTGGCAGCGAATTTAGATATGTCTGAGTAATTGTCCGCTAGTCCCTGGATTTTCATATTTGCTTTGCTAAAACTTACTTCGTGTAGTTGCACTGAAATCGGGACATTCTGCGAGACTAAATCTAAGTATCGAGATAGACGTCGAGTTTTATTTATCAGAAAATTGAATACTTCATAGCGTGCAGCAAGCATGGCATTGTCGTGCTTAACTTTAGTCATTTGTTTTAAACTAAGCTGAGCGTCGCTCACTTCTTTGTTTGCTTTTTCGAGATCGGCTTGGATAGCTGGCTTTTCAAAATTCAATAAATAAATAAATAGTCCAAGACAAAGTACAAAAGCGATACTGCCTGCAGTGAAAAGCGGTTTTAAATAATTGGGGCTTTGTTCACTATCTGGCATGACCTGAGTTTTACGATCATCAAAAAATAGTGGCAGGCGACCTTCGCGATTTAAATCAAGATCTACTGTGTAATTGGGGCTCCAGGTAGGCTCCAGAGCAGATCCAATTAAACCTGACAAAATAGGTTGCATGCGCTCGACAATAACTGATTTGTCAAAGACCATGTCGCGCATCGAATTGCCTAAAATTACTTTGCGCCCGATTCTATTAGAAATGTAATTGTCAATCTGGGGCACCATGCAACCTTGCCCGGTGATGATTATTTTGTCCAGGCTTGCTTCGTTGCCTTGCGATTGAAAATATTCAAGCGAACGCTCAAGCTCATCTGTAATATCTGAAAAAATAGTGCGTGCAACCTGGGCAGCATGTCCTTGCACTTCGTTTCTGGGTGGTGTGCCAAATACCGGTAGCTGAGGCAGTAAATCTAGAGCTTGTTCAAAGTCTATGTCAAGACTGCGCGATATAGCTTCAGTAAGAGTCTCGACGCCCACTAGAATAGACCGACCAAACAAGGGCATGGAGCTTCTGATGATATTTATATCTGTGGCGTCTTGCCTAATATTTACAAGCATTGACGTGTGGCCAGTGGAGCCAAAGTATCCGCATAAAGAAAGACCACGAATAGCAGCTAGAGATGAAACTTCTACTCGTCCCAATTTTGCCCCGGCACTGTCCGTGGTGAGCCAGCAAGATTCGATTATTGAGCGCTGAATAGCGGCTAAAATGACATCCACGCGTCTGACGCCATCTGGGTCTGTTCGCTCGGTGGCGGGCATGAGCGACCAGTCTAAATTGGCGTCTTGAATATTATATGGAATATGGTTGGCAGCTTCTTGGGTTACCACTTCGGCTAGTTCTTCTGCTGGCATACCAGTTGGTACTGGTATCAATCGAATTACTGCTGCTTGAGCCGGAATGGTCATGTTGAGCGTTGGCGCAGAGCTAGAGACTGGAATTCCTGCTTCTTGAATAAGCTCGAGTATCACAGCGCCAATAGTTTGCGGATCGGTCACAAGACCTTCGCGTACAGTGTTTGCCGGTGTTGGAGATGAAGCGAAGCGACTCACTTCTATGTGAGAGCGAGTTTTTTCAAGTTGGATCAAAGTGACGCTGTCGCTGTTGATATCGACGCCGAGCCTTGGTCCATCCTTTTTGCTAAACCCCAGGCCAAACAATTTTTATGTCCCCACTTAAAATTTCCAGAATTCGCCGGTATATTCCATCTTACTAAGATTATTGGAAAGTAGCATCACTAAAAATGCTCCAGTGGCAAGTGAAGGTCCAAAAGGGAACTTGACCGAGAAGCGTGAGCCTGTAAAAACAGCAGATACAAGTCCTCCACAAACGCCACCTGCAAGCGCCAAGAGCGCCAGATTTGGGGTGAGCCAGGTTGATGTGTCATGAGACAAAAATGCAACTGCACTAAGTGGCAAACACATTAAACCCAGTCCTATAACAAAGCCCCAAATAGCCGGTTTTATCACCAGATTAAGTGTGCCGCGACGTTTCATGTCGGAAAAGACATAGCAAGCACCCATGAGAGAGCCAACTAGAAATGCCAGTGCCACTGAGAGCAACATTTTTTCCATTCCAAGCCATGCGGCAATAACCGCTGCAAGTACTGCGTCGCCTCCGCCCATGACCACATCGTCTTCATCGTCACCAAAGAATTTCTTTTCTTCTTTTTGACTTTCAATAATATCGAAGCTTCTGTCGATACTTGGATCGAACTCCTCCAAAACTGCTTGGTCTTCACTATCATTTTTAGCTTCTTCATCGTTGGCATCAGCGCCTTGAAACCATCTGATACTAACAAGACCATAAAAGTCGATAAAATCGAACAGAACATAACTTATGCCAACACCAGCCATGGTATTAAAAAAACCGGTGCCCCAAAACGAACTGTACAAAATGCCAAGCAACATTGAAGGATAAGTAATTTCATGCGGGATGAGCTTTTCTTTCAAATCGGTCAAAGTGACAGCAATCAGCGTGCATGAAAAGAAAACCATAGCAAGACCTACAAGAGTCCAACCATAGGTTTGGCTTATCAGAAAAAAAATTAGTCCAGTGAACAATTCAGTCAATGGATACTGGATTGAAATTGCCTTCTGGCAATATCTGCATTTGCCTTTGAGCATCAAAAATCCAAAGAGTGGAATTAAGTCTAGAAATCCAAGCTTATGTTTGCAATGCGGGCAGTGCGACGGCGGATGTATCCAGGACTTTTCAGCAAGAGAGCGAAGTGCCACCACATTTAAAAAACTGCCTATACACACTCCAAGTATGGGCGCTAAAATCTGGCGCAAAGTGTTGTACTGACTCAAGGTCAGAAAATCGTTTATTTGGTCGATTAGGCTTTCCATTTAGGGGAATTCTCTCTGTTCGTTTATGATTGCTGCCAGACACAGCAAAAATAGTATGAAGGCAAGGACATAACACGACAGAAATAAAATCATCTCTTTAGAAGGATAATGCCCATACATGAGCAAAGATCTTATTCTTGTCAGGTTAGATAGATCTGGTAGAATCCAGTAGATTGTTTTCAAAAGCACGCGTGCGAACTGGTTTTCAGACATGTTTGCCAGTTCAATTAATGACGTGCCAAGGTGACCGATAAACCAAAGGCTCAAAGTGAAAATGACGCTCATAACAGGGCTACAGAATGTTGAAAAAAATGTGGCTAATGACAAAACAAAAAGCATTTCAAGCAACACTAATAAAATAGAGGGAAGAATGCGGGGTAAGTGCAATTGTATCTGGTGCATGGGATCGACTAGCCAGACGAGGCAAATGAGAAAGGCTCCCATCATTACTGTCATTACAAGAATGCACATACCAAGTCCAAGATATTTACCTAGAATAAACTGCCAGCTAGTTACAGGCTTGGTAAATATTACATAGATGGTTCTGTGCTCCAGTTCTTTGTAGACCATATTGGTCCCGGCGATAACTGTGATAACACCGCCAATGATGGCAATGACAGCCATGCCTAAATCTTCAATGATACGCAAATCTTGTCCAACAGAAAGGGAGCCAAGCAGAATGCCACCTACTGTGACTACGCAAGCAAATACAAAGAAAGCGTACAAAACTCGGTCGCGCACTGTTTCGCGAAAAGAGTTAAGGGCGATGGCACCTACTACTTCAAGTTGTTCCATGACTTGCCTCTTCTATTTTAGTCAGGAAATATTCTTCTAGTCCTAAGTAACTTCCTTCTTTAGATATGTTTTTGACTTCTTCTTCGGCAATGAGTCTACCTGCATATAAGATGCCTACTCTATCGCAGAGGTCGTTGATATCGGGAAGTAAGTGCGAGCATAAAAGTACGGTTTTGCCTTTGCATTTTAGGTCGCGCAGAATTTCGCGCACATCTTTTCGACCTATGGGATCTAGTCCCGACATCGGCTCGTCCCAGAAGATTAAGGCCGGATCGTTAATGAGCGATTGAGCAATACCAAGTCTTTGTAGCATGCCCTTTGAATATTTGTGCATGGGCTCATTTGCATAAGTCTCAAGTTTGACTAATTTCAACAATTCAACTTTGCGCTTGGTGCGCTCTTGTTTTTTGATGCTGAATAGCTGAGCGATAAAATCGAGAAATTCGCTTCCAGTTAGATGTGAATAGAAATACGGATTTTCAGGCAAGAAGCCAATTTGAGCCAGTCCCTGCAGACTGCCCACTTCTTTGCCCAAAATCGAAATCTCGCCCTGGTCTGGTTTTAGCAGACCGAGCAAGATTTTGAGTGTAGTGGTTTTACCTGCACCGTTAGGACCAAGTAACCCGTAGATTTCTCCTTCCTGCACCTTGAGTTCGAGCTCGTTTAGTACGCGCGTTTTTTTGCGCATAAGACCGCCGATGCGATCTTTGATGATGCCTCGTGCTTCAATGACCAGGTTGGCCGACATTAACTGCCTTTCTGACCGGAAATCTTTCTGTTATGGGTGATGATTTTGTGTAGTTCGGCAGTGGCTGCGCGCAATCGGCGAGACACTTGCATTTGCGAAATACCAAGGCGTCGAGCCACTTCTGTTTGACTTAAGTCTTCATAGAAAGTGAGTTGGACTACTTCGCGCAAGCCGTCACGCAACTGTTTGATGGCTTCTGCAAGCATGAAGCGGTCTTCTTTTGCCATCTGATTGTTGTTATAACGTCCATCTACAAGTGTGTCTATAAGTGATTGCTCGGAGCCGGCATCGTTTGAAAGAGCCTGATCGAGCGACACAAGTGTGCGTCTGCGGTCAACTTCGTAAGCCTCGTTTACTCGTGAAACTGGTATTTGAAGTTCAAATGCGATTTCTGAATCTGAAGGCTCGCGACCAAGGCGGGCAGTAAGATTCTGTACCAAACGATTGATGCGGAAAGATAATTCTTGCAATTCACGCGGGGCGCGAATCATTGCTGTTTTGTCTCTGAGATAATGTCTGATTTCGCCAGTAATTAAGTGAGTGGCATAAGTTTGAAACTTAGCGCCAGCATCAACTTTGAACTGGTCAACCGCTTTAATTAAGCCGATAGATCCGACTTGTATTAAATCCTCGACTGGGTCAGTCGAGCGTCTAGCCAGACCGTAGGCGATTCTTTTGACCAGAGGAAGGGCAGCTTGAATGATTGAATCGCGTAGAACTGGGTCACGCGTTGTTGCGTAGCGTGCGAGCCACTGGTGAATTTGATCTTGAGCTTTTCCTGGTTCTGGTTTGGTCATTGCCACATCTTTGGCTATTACAGTTGGTTCTGGTATTTTGGCGGTCGGCACGTATGACGAATTTGCCTGACTGGTTTTTTTTGCATGCAAGCTTTTGCTCACTTTTTTTCTCGCTTTTTTGCTTGACTACCGACAAGAGTCCTACTATGGGGCCTGCAAAGGTCATAAATTAGGAATAATGAATATTGTATGGCCTTAATTGAGAATATCCAACAGATTTATTGAAAAAAAGGACTAAGTTTGTCGATATAAGGCAAAATGTCAAAATTATAGGCGCCCGGCAACTGCCTGAAAGTGATATATCTTGATAACTGTTCGCGTCCGGAAACTTACTATCTGAGCTGGTTGATCACGGTGAAGATGGGCAAATACATACCCACGACCACAGAGCCTACAACTCCACCTATTAGCACAACCATTATCGGCTCAAGCACTGAAGTCAAAGAATCAACTGAATTTTCTACTTCCATATCGTAGAACTCGGCAATTTTTTCAAGCATGTCGTCTAGCTTGCCTGTTTCTTCTCCTACAGCCACCATTTGTGTGACCATGGGGGGAAATAACTTGTCTCTTGTCATCGGTTTGGATATCGTGCCACCTTGGCGTACTTCCTCATGAATCTTTTGTACTGCAAGCGATACCACCGCATTTCCGGCAGTATCTTTGACTACTTCAAGTGCGTTTAGCATGGGCACACCTGCCTGGATTAGAGTTCCAAAAGTGCGACTAAAGCGAGCAATGCTCACTTTTCGAATTAACTCTCCTATAAGAGGAATAGACAGTTTAATTGCATCAATGTGCAATTTGCCTTGCTGAGTCTTGTAGTAATTACGCAGAAAAACAGCACCGATTGTGCATGCAATTAAAAATAGAACCATCCAAATGGATCGTGCCGCCACCGATAAACCTATTAAAAATTGAGTGTAGGCTGGCAATTCGCCGCCGATATTTTTGAATAGTCCTTCGAAAATAGGCAGCACAAATGTAAGCATGGCCCAGAAAACACCAACTGCCACAAGCAATACAACAGATGGATAAACCATGGCGGCACGAACTTTTTGATTCAGTTTCTGGCGATACTCAAGAAAATCGGCTAATCGTTTGAGCACTTCGGACAAAATACCGCCTGCCTCGCCTGCTCTAACCATCGAGATATAGAGCGAGTCGAAGATTCCAGCCTGTTTAGTCATGGCATCAGATAAAGACAAACCTGACTCGACTAGACGCCTTACATCATCTATGGCGCGCTTCAATTTTTTATTGGGACACTGGTCGACAATGATATAAAGTGTCCGCAGCATCGACACGCCAGAGCCCACCAGAGCTGCAAACTGTCTTGAGAAGACAACCATGTCTTTTAGAGTTATCTGCTCAAATAAAGCGGCTACTTTGTCAAGCGACTCTTGAGCATCTAATCGCAAAGCTTGAGGGCGAGTTCTTTCTTTAATGTCGATTACATCGACACCCCTTGCTTGTAGTCTGATTTTGAGCACGCTAGCAGATTCAGCTTGGGCGTAAGCTTCGCTCACTCGACCTTGATTGTCACGTACCTTATATACAAATTCCATGGCAAAACTTTAGTCTTAGGTTATAAGCGTCCGAAAAGACTTTTCTTTTCTCTTTCTTTGTCCCGCTCCAATGGCGGATTCAGGGGTGGATTTTGATTTGAGTATGAATTCATCTGCGATTGAGTGCCAGCACCAGTGGTGCCAAGGCTTCCTATTAATTGAGCTAGTTCGTTTTGACGACTGGTCTTGCCCATCGCTTCGGCTTCTGAAATTGTATTTTGTTTTACTAGTCGAGCAAGCGATTGTTCAAGAGTTTGCATGCCTTGTTTAGCACCCATTTGCATAGCCGAATATAATTGCTCAGTTTTTGCTTCACGAATCAAGTTTGCTACAGCCGGAGTATTCATCAATACTTCGCAGGCAATGACCCTGCCCTTTGTTACTGGACTACCTCCTTGCGTTTCCTCCATTCTTGGTATCAAAGTTTGAGAGACAATGGCAAGCAAACTAGTCGACAGCATTACCCTTATTTGAGCCTGCTGGTCGGATGGAAAGGCATCAATAATACGATCTAAACTTTGAGCAGCCGAACTTGTGTGCACCGTGCTAAATACCAGATGTCCTGTTTCAGATGCTGTAAGTGCCAGATGAATAGTTTCGAGATCTCGCATCTCACCCACTAATATGACGTCTGGATCTTCACGTAAAGCTGCTCGTAGAGCGTTTGTAAAAGATTTGGTGTCAGTTCCTAATTCGCGCTGAGAGATGACAGATTTTTTGTCTCGATGCAAAAATTCAATTGGGTCTTCGACTGTCAAAATGTGTTGAGATTGATTCATATTTATATGATCAATCATTGATGCAAGCGAAGTTGATTTGCCAGATCCTGTGGGACCGGTGACCAGTACCAATCCGCGCGGTCTACTCGTCAGATCAATACAGATTTCAGGCAAACCTAAGTCGAGTATGGATGGAATTTGAGTGTTGATTACGCGAAAGGCGGCAGCTATAGCTCCTCGGTCCTTATATATGTTTGCTCTGAAACGACCAAGACCTTCGATTCCAAAACTAAAATCTAGCTCGCAGGTTTCGATTAAATGTTTTTTCTGGTCGTCACTTAAGTATGGATAGACTAATTCTTCCACATCTCCCTTTTGCATTTCTGGAAGCGGTGTGCGAATGAGCTCACCAGATACCCGAATAATTGGTGGCTGCCCGGGCTTTAAATGTAAATCCGACGCCCCGCGATCGAGCACTAACTGTACGATTTCGGGTAATTCAATATCTTGAGGGCTCATCTTAACTCACTTCTTTTTCTTTTTGCCGCTAATAGAATCGTAATTAGATTGGCTTGTAGTACCATTTTTTGGCGCAAAACAATATGGACAATTAGTCCAGCTTCCCATAACTTCAGCATGACAATTGTGACAGGATAATTCTTCTGATGCTTCAGCAGCAGTTAAGCCACATTTGGGACAAGAAGTCCAATCTTCTTTTTGCAATGTGCCGCAACGCAGGCAAGAAATTTTTAAATCGTGCTGACAGAAAGGACATTTTACAAAATCGTCTGTAATTGGATTGCGACACTTGGTGCACAGTTTGTCATCACCTGAATTGTCGGCAAGAGTAACACGCACGACTTCTTCAACAGTGGTTTTGCCTTGTGCCACAAGTCGTATGCTGTAATCTTTTAGAGGTACCATACCGGACTGTTTGGCTGCAAGGCGTATCATGGCTGTTGGTGAGCCTTTGCATATCAGCTCGCGAATATCATCGTTTAAGCGCATAACTTCAAACACGCCAATTCGATTTTTATATCCGGTGCCATTACAGCTTTCGCACCCTTTTGATTGTCTGAAAACGGGCATGTTGTTTTCATTCAAACGCATTTTGTAGTATGCAACGCTTGAAGCAGCAATATGTTCTTGTTCTTTATCTAAGAGTCCTAGGTAGCGAAGAGTGGCTAATTCAGGGACATAATCTTGAGCACAATCTTCGCAAATTGATCGCAATAGTCGCTGCGCAATTACACCAATGGTTGCTGATGCCACCAAATATGGGTCCACTTCCATTTCAGATAATCTGGTAATAGCGCCAGGTGCGTCGTTTGTGTGAAGGGTGGTGAATACCAAGTGACCGGTGAGCGCTGCTTCTACGGCTATTTTTGCCGTTTCTCTGTCGCGCGTTTCTCCTACAAGCATGATGTCTGGATCTTGTCGCAAGAAGTGACGCAGAATCTTGGCAAAATCAAGACCCTTTTCACGCAGAACCTGCACTTGAGTAATGCCTGACATTTCATATTCAATTGGATCTTCAGCCGTACAGATATTTACTTCAGGTGTGTTACGCTCAGCTAGAGCCGAATACAATGTAGTCGTTTTACCAGAACCAGTTGGTCCAGTTACAAAAATAATTCCGTAAGGCTTTTTGATCATCTCGCGAATCATTTCTAAAGCTTCTGGTTCGGTGATTAATTTCTCCAGTCCAAGATTGGTGGCAGACTTGTCTAATTGACGCATGACCAGCTTCTCACCGTGTTTTGTGGGAATGGTCGAAACACGAAAATCGACATCTTTGCCATTGAACCGAACACGGATACGTCCGTCCTGAGGTAATCTGCGCTCGGCAATATCTAAATCTGCCATGATTTTAAAACGCGAAATCAAGGCTGGATGAACAACTTTAGGCAAACTTTTGTCTGCATACAAAACACCGTCCAATCTATAACGCAGCGAGATTGCCTTGTCTTGGGGTTCTATATGCACATCTGAGCAAGCCTTTTGAATGGCTTTGGCTAGAATTTGACTGGCTAGTCGAACTACAGGTGCATCCTGTGCTTGTCTGGCCAGGTCCAAGTCATTAATTTCTTCAGTTAATTCTTGTGCGACATCAAGAGAACCCAAATCTACTTCTTGGTCAAGAATCGATGTGTCACCCGACTGGCGCAAATCGTCTTCCTGTTTGCGATTGGCTGCATAAACCGTTTCCATAAAATGTTGGAAATCGTCTTCGGTACAAACGGCTGGATGGACCGAAATGCCTTTGAGTCTGTAGCGCACGTCGTCTAAAGCAAGCAAGTTACTGGGATTGACCATTGCTAGAGTTAGTTTATTATCGGTCTGTCCAACGGGCACAACCTGGTGCTGACGCATCAGTTTTTCTGGCAGCATATTGAGGCAGCTTGTATCTGGACTGAGCTTGGAAAGAGAAACGTAGCCCACCCCAAATTGCAGTTCTAGAGCGTTTTTCAGGTGCTTCTCGTTGGCTAATCCCAGGCGCGACAAAATGAGACTTATCGGCTCGCCAGTTTTGAGACGTTCCTGCTGGACCAGTTTGAGCTCGTCTGAAGTAATGAGCCCATTGTCGACCAGTAATTCGCCTATTTCTTTCTTTATTAGAGCCATGTTGCCGAAAATTCCAGGAGAAACGCTAGATGTGGTCTAGTGAAAATATTCCCCACTTTCAAAGCTTAATACTGCTTACTATAAGGTATGAATGAATGCAGAGATAAAAAGCTTAAATGAGCGCTGAAGAAGAAAAGATCTATCCCGAGCTGATTGGTACATCCCTTTCGCACAAGCTCTACAGCCTGGTCAAAGTGGCTGTGGTCTTCTATGGGCTTTTATTCATCGTTTTTTTTGCCAACGATTTCTGGTTTGCACTTGATTTATTTACGCTTTCTTTTGCTCTTGCGCCGCTTATTCTTTTTTGTGCACATTTGTTTCTATCGTTTCAAGAAAGCGCATTTGGTTGTCATTTCTTTTGCCCGCTCTTTTTCGAACATCCCATCATGCCTTATAGAATCTGGCTTGAAACTTGCACCAAAGGTGGCGAATCCAATCCAATTGGCAAATATGTTCACAACGAAGGTTTTTTGCTTGGAAATCAAATGGTGCCATTTTCTGAGATAAGTTTGATAGAGCTTTCTTTTTTTGGCAATCTGATTTTTTATTCCAATTCAATTGCTTCACCCATTTACAAAAATGGCAAAGCTCGAAGCGGTCAAATATTATTCAAAGTCCCAATTAGCGCTACATCACCTGGCAATCAGCGCAAGTTTTTCAATTTGATTAAAGACCGTCAAATTAAACTTAGTCAACGACTGGAGAAGCTCATCGTTCGCCAGAATAGCTTGAGCGAAAAAAACTTTGGCCGACTTTTGTTCAGACTGGAAGAATATGTCCCGCTCATTGGTTCATGTGCATTTATTATCATATTTTTTGATTTTACTATTTCTACTTGTCTTTACTTAGATACGCACAAACACTATTTCTTGAGTCAGAAAGAAGCAAGACAAAAACATGGCGATTTAGCTAAGCGTGAATTTGCTCTGGCGGACTCAATGCAGACAAAAGCTGGACAAATGATATTCTCGCCCGTCAAAAGCGCGCTCTTTCATTCGGGTGCTGCTGCAAGCAGGCTCTGGCAGGCGCGAGCTGAGGCGCTTTATCACCAGGGTATGCACAAAGAGGCAATTGAGGCACTAGCAAAAGCCTGTGACTATTTGCCAACTAATTACAAAATGAGCTTAGAAATGGCTCGATGGCTGAGCAAAGAAGGTGATCAGTCCGGCGCTCGCACTTATGTGATGAAAGCGGTGGACGCCAATTCAGACAGTATGATATCGAGACTTTTAATTCTCAACTGGCTTTATGCCGATAAAAAGAAGATTCAAGCACAGCATATGCAAAAAATTTACCTGGATAATCTCGACCAGGATTTATTTGGCGAAGAACCGGTCTGGCCGCCAGGTGGCAGTCGAGTAGTTAAGGAAGGATGGGTGCGTGATGACCTCGATTATCTTTTGCAAGAGCTGCAAAAAGGATACTGGTCGCATTAAGATCAAAATAAAAATTGGGTATAAATTTGAGGGATTTCTGAGGTGAGATGTGTCTGATAGTTTTGATAGCTTGAGCAATCAAGAGGACATTCAAACTCATGTGATGGACGCTGCAGGCGACCAGAGCAAAAGCGGTAAGGCGAAAGAGCCTAAAGCTGCGATGGAATTTTCTTTGATGATGGCGCCGCTTGCTTTGATTGGTATCATTGTTAGTTGCCTAGGATTTGTTTCGCTTGCAAGTGCCGAAGGCGATATCGGCTGGTTGGCCGAGATGTGCGCCAGTCTGCGCTGTCAGGTGGTGATTATTCTTTTAATCAGTGCACTGCCATTTTTGTTTACGCGCTCGCTTAGACTGGTATCACTTTTACTTGTAATTTTAGCAGGGGCAAATGTAGCCCTCGTCTCGCCAATGTTGTTGCCGGTGAAACAAAAAGCTGATGCCAAAGATTTTTTGAGTTTTCAAATTCTGCAAACTAATTTGGAGAATAAAAAGGCTTACGAAGAAATCGTCAAGCAAGTGCAAGAATTGGGTCCGGATATTTTTTGCGTCGAAAATCTAGATGAAGAGTCGTCTAGACACTTGAACGAACAATTACCTTTTTATCACAGAGGTGGCGAATTTCCTGATGCAAAAGGCACCGGTATTGGTATCTTTTGCAATCATCCAATGAGCGACATGCAAGTGAAGAAAGTGGGACCAGACAAGTTCCCCATGGTTATGGCCAAAGTTAAATTCGAATTTGGCAATTGTAATGTCGTAGCTTTAAGCGCTCCAGCTCCAAGTGATGCAGCGTCCTTCAAAAAGAGAAACGCTTATTTAGATGCAGTCGGCAAAGAAGTTTCGCAATTGCAAGGACCTGTCGTTGTGACTGGATTATTCAATGTCGCACCTTATGGTGCTGCATTTGCGAATTTGATAAAAACTTACAATTTAGCAGATGGTCGCATAGGCAATGGCTTCAATCCTAACTTGCATTTTGGACCTACAGACATTGTAATCAATAGATTTCCAGTAGATCATTTTTTAGTCAGTCAAAATATCGAAGTGAAAAAGTACTCAGTCAAGCCAAACAGCCTTGGCGGTTCGCATGCACCAATCTTGGGGCGTTTTCAAATAGATGAAGCGCAAGCAACCTCATCTCAGTCTGCACCCTCTGCAACGCCAGTTTTGACTCCTGTGCTGAATGAAGAAAAGACTGACACTAAAGAGCCTGCCGAAGAACAGACTAAAAAAACGTCTAAGAAAAGAAAGTCCAGATAACTAGAGATTGTTTTGATTTTTACGCTCTGCCACTGTACTTGGTGCGCCAAGTGCTTGGGCTGTTTTCTGATTTTTTGCAATTGCATCAGCAATCGAAGTCAAAAGTTTTCTGCCTCCATGCTGATTCATGTGGACACAGTCAATATAGTCGTTGGTGACAAATAATTTGTCATCGTCTAAATGGTCTACAAAAACAGCGTCGTGTTTGAGACAAGTATCACTGACATAAGTTTTAAAAGTAGTCCAGAACGTTTCTGGAAGTAGTTCTCGGTTTGGCCACATGTTAGGCATTCCAACCACTACTACCTTTATGTTCTGTTCTTTGCAGTAAGTCAAAAACTCTTCGAAATATTTTTTCTGTGCCGTAAACATAGGCACATCAGCGCTTTTATAACGTTTACCGTATTCGCGCATATTGTCCATGAAATCATAGTACATTCCAGGATGTATTATTTGGGTCGCTGGTTTTACTTCAGAGAGCTTTCCGAAGATGGCATTAAGTATGGCTGCATTACCAGTTTTCGCTTCAACATCATCGGTGCCTTCACTTGCTTGAGTATCGTCTTTTGCGACCAAGTCTTTGTCTTCGTTTATAGTTAAGCCAAATCTGTTAAGCATTTTGTCGCCGGCAGTTTTAATGCCCTGAGCCACTGTGGTTTTGAGACGCTTTAGTGGCAGCTTTTCATTTATGGTCCAGTCCATTCTAGTGAAAATACTGTTGAAGTTGACTTCAGCAAACTTGCTCAAATCTGTATAAGGAGACAAGAAATGAAATGTCTCGGTCGATGCGCATGATGGCATGAGGTTATCGATGAAATCGCGCGGATTGACACCAAGCACTATTAACTTTGGCTTGTGCTTGTCGTTGAACAAAGTCTTGGCAATAATATATTGATCCGAAATCATTGCTCCGCCAAGAGCGAACAAACATGTATGAGTGTCTACGCCTGTGCGCTCTTTTACCAGTTGTGATAAAAAGCGGCTATTTTTGTCTGTGACACAATCTACATTTACGTTTTGCGAATCTGATTCAATTGCAAAACTAGCTGATGCCATTTGTGAGCTTCCCATCAATGCAATTTCAGCATCTGGGTGTTTGACAAGATAGTTGCGAGTGACCCACCAGATCCAGTTGCCTTCTTGTCTTTTTTCACTGGGACTGGATGTAATTGTCTCAGCCGTCATTTCTTGCTTGGGCTGGAAAATCAGATTTACAAAGAGCAGATTGACCAAAGAATAGCCAATCATGGTCGAAAGAAATGTGGTGGCATACCATTTTTTGTATTGGTTTTTTTCTTGATTCATTTTCTGGTACCTGCAATTTCAGGCGCTACCAATTCGATGAATTTCATTCCGCCGCGCGCATTCATGTGCACTCCATCTCTGAAGTCTGTTTTAGGAAATACTTTAGGATTGTTTAAATCGATGAATTTGACATCGAATGTTTTAGAAAAATCTCTAAGTGCAGTCATATAGTTTTGGTAGTGGTGCCTGGGCAGAAGCGCCATGTTCACTTCAGTGATAGGCATATTGACTATGATGAGCTTGGCTTTCTTTTCTTTGCACTGCTCAGAAAGCTGGCGCAAGAAATACAATTGAGCATCAAAGACCGCAGGATTTGGTCTTCTGTAACGCAAGAAATACTCAAAAGTATTATCAATAAATTCGTGTGGTTTTGAAAGATCCTCCGGGGCGCACATGGAGGCTCTGGGGTGAAACTCCGCACCTTTATATGCCGGCAAAAGAGCTTTCCTGTCCCAGTAATTGAAAGTAGTGTTTTCGTAATTGGGGAAAATTTTGATCAAAAAGTTTTCTAAATTATGAAACCATTTGGTTTGAATCTCTGTCGATCTATCATAGAGATAGACACATCGCTCGAGTAATGCGTTTACTTTGTCCCAGAAATACTGATGATAGTGAGAATTGACTCTTGGTTTCAGTTCGATCATGCGGCGTAGATACTTATATGATTCGGTATCAGATGCGCTTTGAAATGAACTATCAAAAAAGTCGCGCGGCGCAAGACCATAAACCACAGTAGAGCCTTCTTTTAAATGATCGCTAAGTGCCATAAAAATCAAAAGCGCATCGGAAGGCATTTGACCAGGACCGCTCAGGTTTAGGGTTTGTTGTTTAGGTAAGCCGTTTATTGCTAATTGCTTGTCCATATATTCAGATTTGTGGTGCAGAATTATGTCAAGCGATTTACCCGAACTCGTGGCATCAGCCGTGGTGACCGCTGCCACCACTACAGATGAGCCCAGTAGTGCCACGTCATATGTGGTTGTCTGAGGTTTGATGTCGTTTACCATCCACCAGAGCCAACCGCGATATGGATAAAACTCGCGATTGAACTTGATTGGATTTATAAACATCATAGAGACGTTCAAAATCGCAAATATGGCGAAGGCAACTAGAAACAGTGACCCTTTGCGATATTTGGGCGTTAGAATCTCATAGGCTTCCGGATGTACTCTGGGAGCAATGATTTGAGATTCTGGTTTCAGATCTTTTATATCTGAACTAGCCATGATTTCCCCGCTCGCTTACTTTTAGTTAGAACTGGAAGTAGATGAAGCGAGGTGATGAGTCGGGACTGAATATGGTCAAAAGACACATTAAAGCCACCATCACGCCGACTTGTACTGGCCATGCGGGTTTTTGATAGAACTGTTTGTTATTCAACCAATTCACAGCCACATGCGAAATCATCAGGATAGGCAAGAGCACGACCAATGCTGGGAATATGATTGGGTCGCGAATCTTGAGCACTTCTAATTGCGATAGGCTGAAATTCATCAATTCTTGTGGTGCCATCATCAGTTTGCCAATTATTTCAAAAGCCGATTTAGAAGTTTCAGCTCTGAAGAATACCCAACCGATACAAACTACATGGAATGTGAATACAACCGAAGCTGCGTGATAGAACTTGTTTTCCAAGATTTCTTTGGTCATGCCAAGCTTCTCGCTTACGCGCTGCCATTCGCGGTGCAAAATTAGCACCACACCCTGATAGACGCCCCACAAGAAGAAGTGCATAGCAGCACCATGCCAGAGACCACCAAGAGCCATCGTAATAAATAAATTGCGATAGACTTTGACGCGATCACAACGCGAACCACCTAGTGGAATAAATAGATAGTCTCTCAACCAGGTCGAAAGGCTTATGTGCCAACGGTTCCAGAAGTCGGCTACGTTTGCAGCAAGATAAGGCAAGTTGAAGTTTATTGGAACTTTATAGCCAAAGAGCAAGGCTGAACCGCGAGCGATATCGGTGTAACCGGCAAAGTCGAGAAAGATCTGAAATGCAAATGCATAAGTCAAAATCCACATATCTATAGATGTGAATTTTTCTGGATGGGCAAATCCTGCTTGCACAACCAGAGCCAGGTTATCTGCAATCAAAACCTTTTTAGCCAGGCCCATCAAAATGAGCTGCATACCTTCATCTACATATTCCCATTTGAATTTTGCTTTCAAATCCAACTGAGGAATGAAATCCTGGTATCTCTTAATAGGACCTGCAATTTGAGTAGGGAAGAATGAAGCAAAAAGTGCAAACTGCGGAAGACTTTTGACTTCTGGCTTACCTTTATAAACTTCAACTGCGTAGTGAATGAATTCGAAAACGAAGAAGGAAATACCTAGAGGCAAAATGATATTGAGGTGCGGTTCTTTCCAATCGATATGCATCAAATTGAGACCGTCTTTGACAGTGTCGAAGGCGAAAGTGGTGTACTTAAATATTGCTAACATAAGTAAGTTAGCGGCGACGATTAGACCAAGCCAGAGTTTTTTGCGCTCAGGCTGTTTGTTGAGTAGTTTGACCAAAAAGAAGTTGCCTATGGTCAAACCTGCGATGAGAAGACCATACATTGGCTTCCACGACATGTAGAACACGTAGCTGGCTATAAGAAGCAATGCGACGCGCGCTTTGTGAGGAGCTAACCAGTAGAGTAAGAAGACTACTGGTAGGAAGACAAGATATTGCAGGCTGTTGAATAACACTGGGTAACTCCTGAAATTTTCGCCATATCAAGTGGGACGGCAAGAATCATACAATAATAGATTCCAAGTACGCCTCTAATAAGGGGTTTGTATTAATCTAAAATGCTTTAAAAAATGTCAGCAAAAAAATAAGCTTCGTCTAATAAGCGCGCTGAAAGCTATTTACCAGTGCGATTGAAGCCTTCGGCGATGAGCTGATACCCGCCGCCATATACGGTCTTTATATACTTACGCTCACTAGTTTCTAATCTAGTGCGCAAATGACGAATGTGCACGCGAATAGTATCGACGTCATCGTCGGGAGCGTAGCCCCAGACCTCTTCTAGAAGCTTTCCTGTGCTCACTGTTTGACCGTGGTGCTGCATTAAACAATGCAATATTTCAAACTCAGTAGGGGTCAATTTGACGATACGCTCGCCAACTTTGGCTTGCAGATTTTCTGGGATTAGAGTTATCTCACCTGCATGCAAAATTTCAGGTAGTGAAGCTGAATGTAAAACAGATCCAGCTCGTCTCAATAGTGCACGCACACGCACTTGCAATTCTGGAATCTCGAAAGGCTTGACCAGATAGTCATCTGCCCCCGAATCAAATCCGGTGACTTTGTCTTTGGTCATTCCAAGGGCTGTCAACATTAATATAGGTATGCCATTGGTCTGTGGATTCTGACGAATTCTCTGGCAGACTGTAAAACCGTCCAAATCGGGCATCATGACATCGAGTACAATCATTTCGGGTAAATTTTGCTGAGCCAAGGCAAGACCTTTAATGCCGTCATTTGCGGTCTCGACATGGTGTCCTAGTAGCTCAAGGTTTATCTTGACAAGTTCTGCGATTGCGTGGTCGTCATCGATAACTAGAATTCGTGCCAATTTCTACTCCCTTTTAGCTGGTCTTAGTGACCACCAATTTTACTGGAATCTTGAGGACCTTTCCTCCCCTAACTACAGTCAGTTTAACTACTTGATTAGGTTGTTTCTTCTCAATGTATGAATATAAGTCATCTTCAGTTTGTACTTTCACATCATCAACATGGGTAATGAGATCTGCAAGCGAGGCATCGAAAATTCGATAGACCATTTCGCCGTCTTGGTAATTGACTATTTTTGGGCCTTGCAGACCAGCTTCGTGCGAAGGTCCATTGGGATCTACTTGAATCACACGCAATCCGCCTTTATCGGGCTTGGCCGTGATACCAAGCTCTGGACGCTTAACTACATGAAACTCGATTAATTGTGGCACCACTCTACTCACCACTGCACTTGGTATTGCAAGTCCAATACCCGACGAGCCTTGTGTTGCACTTACAATTGAATCGTTGATACCAATTAGATTACCTTGAAGATCGAGCAAGGGACCGCCCGAATTTCCTCGATTGATAGCAGCATCAGTTTGAATCACGCCTTTCACCAGTCGGTTTGCAGCCGTTCTCATCGTGCGACTAATGCTTGAGACTATGCCCTGAGTTAAAGTCTGGTCGATTCCATAAGGACTTCCTATGGCAAGAACTCTTCTGCCAACCTGAATTTCAGATGACTTGTCTTTTAGTTCTACAAAATCGAATACTCTTCCTTTTGGTGCCAGTAATTTAAGAACGGCAAGATCTGATGCAGGATCGCGACCGATGATAGCCGCTTCAAAAGAAGTTCCATCAAATAAAGTGGCGCGGATTTTTGCTGCCTGTGATACCACATGGTCGCATGTTACTACAAAGCCATCTTTGCTGATTAAGCATCCAGAGCCAATACCTGGATCTTCGTACATATTAATAGCGTTGGGAGTATAGATAGATAAATTTACGACCGCTTTGTGAGCCTTTTCCCAAACTCGAATATTGGCTTCTTCTTCTGGAAGCAACGGAATTTTAGGCGCTGATAGTGCCGAATCTGGTAGCACTATGAAAAGACATCCAGCCACCGCCAATAGTGTCAACTTAATTTTATGATTCAGAATTCGCTTGATCATTTGCGACCTCTTTAGGCGTATTTTCTTTACTGTCTTTGGCTTTCTGTCCGAATTTAGGCTCGGTTCCTTTCATTAGTCGTTTGATATTTTCTGTGTGGCGGGCTGTAATGTAAGTAAAAGCAATTAGAGTATAAACAATGTATGGTAAAGGCGAGCCGAATATAATCATAGTCACTATGCATGAGAAAGTGCCGATGATAGAGGCAAGCGAGACGTATCTAGTGACAAAAATCAAAAACACCCAAAGTGAAAATGCGATAATTGCTACTTTCCAGTTCAAAGCAAAATAAGTACCAAGTCCGGTGGCAACACTCTTGCCGCCTTGAAAGTTTAAAAATATGGATTTACTGTGTCCCACTAGACTTATGACGGCTGCAAATACAGGCAATAAGCCACGCACGCCAAATAGGTCGCAAGAGTAAGCAGACTCAAGATAAATGGCAATAGCAACTGCAAGATAGCCTTTAAAGATGTCGAAGAACATCACAAATGCCGCTTCTTTTTTGCCGACGCAGCGCAAAACATTAGTGGCACCAGTAGAGCCAGAGCCCTCTTTTCTAATGTCTATCCCTTTTGCTAGTTTTGCCACCCAAAAACCTGTCGGAATGGCTCCGAGTAAATAGGCTAATAAGAGGCTTGAAATGGCAATAACAATCGACATTATTGTTTCTTTTTGGGTCTGGTCAAAATCCTGATGGGTGTGCCTTCAAAACCGAAATTTTCGCGCAGTTTGCGCTCCAAGTAGGTCCGGTAATTGTCGGTCAGAAGTTTGGTATCATTCACAAATAGTGCAAAAGTGGGTGGCCCAACGGACACTTGAGTAGCGTAATAGATTTTCAGGCGCTTACCACGCTTACCTGCTGGTGGTGGCACAAGTGCCACGCATTCGCTGATAGATTGATTCAATAGACTGGTTGTAACTCGTCTGTGATTTTGAGCAAATGCAAGGCCTGCAGCCTCTATTATTTTCCCAACTCGAACCTTTTCTGTAGCGCTTGTAAAAAGAACGGGCGCATAACAAATAGCGCGAAGGTCTTGATCAACGTTTTTTTTCAGCTCATTCATTTTGGTCGAAGATTTATTTTCGAACAAATCCCATTTGTTCATAACGATCACCACACCGCGTCCTGCTTCGGCAATTTTAGATGCGATTTTTTGATCTTGATCCGATATCGGTTCTGATGAGTCGATGATTTGCACTACTACGTCGGCGTTTGAAATAGCTTTAAAAGATCGCACTACTGAAAAGGCTTCAATACCGTATTCAACTTTGGTTCGACGTCTAATTCCGGCAGTATCAATAAGAGTAATTTCTCTGCCGTTGTGTTTGATAATGGTGTGAATGGCATCGCGCGTAGTGCCGGGCTCATCTGAAACGATGGTGCGATCTGCGCCGCACAAAATATTCAAAAGAGATGATTTGCCCACATTTGGTTTGCCCACAAGGGCTAGCGAGAATGGCTTTTTAGAAAGGTCTTCCTCTTCTCCTTCGGCGAATTCTTCCTCTTCAGAGATTCTTCCTTTTTTACCTTTAGGAAGATTTTCAATCACCAGATCAAGTAAATCGCCAACGCCTCCAGATCCCACCATGGCAGACAAACTGTGAGGTTCGCCTAGTCCAAGCGAGTAAAATTCAGGTACATTCAATTCGTCTTTGGGTGTATCTATTTTATTGACTGCCAATAGAACAGGTTTTTTAGATTGGCGTAGTATGTGAGCAATATCTTCGTCGACGCCTATGGGACCTTGCTTTCCATCGACAATAAAGACAATCACATCCGACTCGTCTATAGCTAGTCGAACTTGCTTATTGACCTCTTCGTTTATTTGAGCGGAACTGTTTATGTCTGCGGCTGTGCCAGGTAAAATACCGCCTGTGTCCACAATTAAGAATTTGCTTCCTGACCATTCGGCTTCGCGATAAATCCTATCGCGAGTAACTCCAGGTTGGTCGTCTACAATTGCGCTGCGCGAACCTACGCATCTATTGAAGAAGGTTGACTTTCCTACATTTGGACGGCCTACAATCGCGACCACGCCCTTAACCACGGCTACTCCTCAATCACTATTCTTGGTCTTCCGGTTTTTGATCTTCCGGTTTTTTCTTGCCTGCAAAACGATTTACACTACCTGCTTGCGCACCAAATTTTTTGCCTAATTTTGGCGCTGTTTGATCCATGAATTTAAGCAGTGTTGCTTTTGCTAAGTTAATAGATGTGGCGATTTCTGTGTCACCACCCTGGTCAGGGTGAACTCCAGGAGCAGTAATCGCTTTTTTCCATGCATCACTAATTGTTTCTTTGGTCATAGTCTCAGGTGCAAGACCTAAAATTTGACAAGCTTTGCGTACTTCTGGTGGAAGATTGCGTACTACTGGTATCACTGGCAAATTGGTGGCACTTTGGGCTGCTTCTGTATTTGCATGCGCTCCGCGCTGTCCCACAAATTTGTTAATGCCTTTAGCACCAGCCGGGTCAGTTTGGGCTTGTGCAGGATCCACAGTGGCTTTGCCCACCATGCGTGGAACTTCTCCAGTGCTATGTTCTTGTTGGTGCTGAATTTTGTGTTGCACTAAATTGCGCAACGCAGCTTCGCTTGGTGTTGCTTTTTCGCTGTGATCGATTGGAATAATGTCGTCAGGTAATTCGATTTTTCCAAGACGCTCAAGCTCTTCGATATCTTCGAAAATGTCCATTTGGTCGAAGTCTATTTCTGCTTCTTGTGGTTGGTGTTCGAAATGTTCTTGATGCGGTTGAGCGTCCGGATAATCCCCGTGCGCTTCTTGAGCAAATTCACCCTGTTCAAATGGAGCGTATTGAAGGTCTTGTACATTTTCTTGTTCATCATAATTTTGATATGCGCCACCAAAATCATATGGAACTTCTGCTTGTGGCTGTAAATAATTTGGGTCTTGAGCATAACCCTGATCTTGTGTATAGCCTGGGTCCTGAGCATAACCCTGGTCCTGAGCATAACCCTGGTCTTGTGTATAGCCTGGGTCCTGAGCATAGCCTTGATCCTGCGTATAACCATGCTCTTGAGCATAGACAGGTTCTTGTGCTTGGGCGTTTTCAAAAAAAGCAGGAGGTTGAGTTTGACCTTGGCCTCCCATTTGATAAACGGTCTCGACATCTTTCCATTTCATGTCTTTGAGCGCGTCATATTCGCTAGAAGAGTTGCCGATTCCTTGCATCATAGAAAGATCTGGAGCTTGAAATGCTTGAGCTTGAATAGGAGCGGTGGCATCGTAATTGATTGAAGCCGGCTCAATTTCTATTTGCTCTGTTGCGGCTGATGCTTCTTCAGCGGCTTGTGCTTTGCCGTCACTCAATCCTTTTTGGTAACCAGTGTGCCAGGAGTTTTGCAATTGAGTGACTAGGGTATCCATCTCTTCTTGCATTTCGACTTGTTTTGCATCGCTATCTGCAATACGCTGTTCGAGTTCTGCTACATAAGCTTCAAGTTCAGGGTTGGGAGCCGATTGACTTGCCTCTAGCTCTTTTTGTTCTGCTTCGTTTTCGAGATCCTGAATGCGCCCGATTAGTCTTGCGTTTTCATCTTCAAAATGATTGAGACGTTCAGTTAATTCTTGCTGCGAGTTGCGCAAATATTGCAACTCTTCATTGTCACCAATGTTGCCAGGTAAATTGGAGGTGTCTGCTGGATTATTTGCATGATCTTTTTCTGCAGTCGCTTTTAATTCACGATTTTCTGCATCCAGTTCACGTAATCGGATGTTCAACGCTTCGTTGACTCGTTCAAGACCAAGCACACTATGACTGAGATCTTTGTTGTCATCTTCTACACGAGCAAACTCACTTTTAGCTGTACTAAGCTCTTCTCGTGCTTCAGCTAACTGCTTTTCAAGCTCCTGGACTTCACTTTCGCTTTCCATCTGGAGCAAATCTTTAAGTTGTTCATTGAAATCTTCACCCATCGAAAAATCGACTTCAGGTTCATTGCTTGAGCTTTTGCTCTTGTCGTTGTTCTCTTCGACAACTACCTCGACTTCGGTCGGAGAATTTGTCGGGGCGGTGAGTTTTTCTTCCAGCTCGTTAACCTGAGCGCTCAAGCGTTCGTTTTCTTCACGCAATTTGTCGATGTTGATCTCAAGCGTATTGAATTTAATGTCGGCTTCCGAAGCCGAGGGCTGAAAATGCCATTTAGATGCCTCGTCTCTGGCATCAAGAATTATTTTCATCAGACTTGGCGCACGGAAAATGTCCGAGGGAAAGACTTTTGCCTCATCAGAGACTGTGTAAGGATTGATATCGAAACCTTTGTCTTTGACCTTCTCAATAGCCGAGAGAATCACCGAATCTTCAATTTTTGGCGCCTTTTTTTGTTCCGACATCGATATCCCTAAGGTTCTGCAAGAGCCGATAGAGCAGTATAGCTTTTCTAATATCTTTTTTCTTCCACAATATAAGAAAATATTGCTCAAAATGGCGAAAACTTATTGCATTAAAAGCCGGGGGTTGTAAGACATCTTGACTTGCGTCAAATTAAAAATCAAAGGCCGCGTCCAGGGCGTTTTCTATCGGCAGTCCACTTGTAAGGAGGCCGCCGCGCGCGACCTTTTTGGTTGGGTCAAGAACAACATGGACGAGTCGGTCGAAGTGCTGGTCTATGGACCAGATGAAAAGGTGCAAGAGCTCATAGTCTGGTGTCACAAAGGTCCACCCAGTGCCCAAGTTGAATCGGTCGATGTGGAAGAAGCCGACCAAGAGCTAATTAATGAGTACTGGGGCAGATTCGTAGTGATTAGCTAATAAATCGAGAGCCGGGACCTTCGAAGAGCTTATAAGCTTCTTTGGCGTTTTGCGAAGCCGTGCCGTCTGTTTCAAGTACCATCAAGCTTATTTCGCTTGGTGCTTTGGTGCCGGTATTTGGCGCTGAATTAGTTTCTGCTTCGCTTAATAGGGGCTTAGCCCTATCATCCTCCGAGTCGGGTTTTGAGTCGCTTTGAGTTTCTTGAACTCTGGGTGTAGGGGCTTGAGGAGCCGGTTTTGGAGCCGGACTCTTAACTGCTTGCAAGCGATTACTTTCATCCACCACTTTTACTTTTACAGTGATGGTATCGCCAGTGATGTCTTTATAAGCTTGAGAAATGTGGTGCGATTTTGACTCAATAGTTTTTTGAAAGAACTCTTTTGGCACACCAAGATAGAGCACATCATTTTCGTGGTTGAGCGGAAATGCATGCATGTTCACCACGCTATATGCTGGAATATTGCGCTTCTGTAGCGCATCGAGCACTCTATCCCAAAGTACATCTAAGTCGCCGTGAGATCCGCTTTGAGCTGGTTGGCTTGGCGATGCTTGCGTGGGTTGGGGAATTGGTTGTGTTGCTTGCACTTCAGGCTCAGATTCAAACTCTTGAGTCTTTTCAGAAAGTATAATAGTCATTTCTGCCTGAGGTGTCTCTACTCTCTCCATGGTAACAACTGTTGAGGTTGTTACTTGTGCCGGTGCTGATACTTGCGTCGGTGTCGAAGTTTGCACTGGTGTCGAAGTTTGTACTGGAGCAGTTATCGGTTGTGAATATTGAGGTCTTGGACGAGTCACCACTTGTGGTGCGCTGGCGTTTGAAGGATCAAAGCCCCCTTGCATGCGGTTCTCGAGCGCTTCCAGTTTGAGCGAAAGTTCTTTCACATCTTTTATGTCGTGTCTGTGACAGATAGACAAAAGTCCGATTTCCAAAGTCATCACAGGTAAGGAAGAGCGCTTCACAGACTGTTCCAGTTTTTCTAACTGTTCAACAATTTGGACTAGTTCACAAGACTGTATTCCATCTTTGACTTGAGCAAGTATGCCCTCAAGATAAGAAGCAGATCCGCTTACATACTTACCCATTTGGGTTGTGTCTTGTACATTTAAATATGAGCCTTTGACTAAATTCAAGAAATGTTTTGCCAATTCAAGAGCAATAAGTGAGGGTTCTCTTCCTTGCCCTAAAAGTTCGTTTACTGCTTGAGTAACGCTGTAACCATCGCCCTTTACTATGCCCATGCCTAGCGAAAGGAGCAAATCTTCTTGCAGTGCTCCAAGCAATACAAGCAAGTCTTGCGAAGTGATTGGTTTTCCTTCTTGGGCTAAAAGACTGGCTTGATCAAACAGACCTAAAGCGTCTCTTAGTCCGCCTCCAGAGCGGCGACAAACAAGCTGAATGGCATCGTCTGTTATATTGATATTTTCGGCTTCGGCTACTTTGCGTAAATGTTTTTCTAGCTCAGGCTGATTGGCAAGGCGGAACATCAGGCGCTGACAGCGGCTTAAGATGGTAGGTGGAACTTTGTATTCTTCTGTCGTTGCAAGGATAAACACCACTTGCGGTGGCGGCTCTTCGATTGTTTTAAGCAGTGCGTTGAATGCCTCTTTAGTGAGCATGTGGCATTCATCCACGATATAAATTTTGTATTTTCCGCCTTGAGCCGCAAGGGGGGCTCGCTCTATCAAACTGCGAGCATCGTCTACGCTGTTATTTGAAGCTGCGTCAATTTCAAAAACAGAAGGCGAAGAAGAAGAGGCAATCTCTACACAAGATGGGCAAGTCAAACAAGGTGTTGTGGTGGGACCGTTATCGCAATTTAGGCTCTTGGCAAGGATTCGAGCGCTGGATGTTTTTCCGGTTCCGCGCGGACCAGTGAATAAATAAGCATGAGTGATGCGCGAATTTTCAAGTGCATTGCTCAGCGTTTTGACAACTGAACTCTGCCCCACAAGCTCCTGCAGAGTTTGCGGTCTGTACTTGAGATATAAAGGCTGGTACTTGGTCACTGACATGACCTATATTCTACCTGTTTGCCAGGCTCAAGCGCTTTGCTCAAGAGATATCTATAAAAACTTAAATAACAAGACGCTAGTGACTACAGGAGAGGTGCCGTTCTCTGCTCTTACAAGCTGGAAGCTTACTTGGCTCACAGGATATACGTAATTTTTTATCATTTTCTTTTCGGTCGAATTGTCTTTGACCTGAGGTTCTTCCAAAACAAAGGCAGGTTCGCCGAATCGATTTTTCATTACAGCCATAGTATCAGCCAGTCTGACATTTACTGCATCTGGAATATATCTGTCGTCAAAAATGCGTAAGGCTTCAACTTGATTTGCTCTTGAGAAAATCTGTAAAGTGGTCCGCTCGCCCTGGCTTGACGGCTCGACCAGAGACCAGACTACCCATTCTTTATATTTGAAACTCTTGAATTTACTCTTTTGACTGCCATACTGCGATTTTAGATAACTACTTACGTCACTATTGGAAGCTCCAAGCTGTAAACCAGAGATGCCAAAAACCATGCTAGGTGGATTGTAGGCAACAATCTGTTTTTGCTCTTTGGCGCTCTTTTTTTCGTCATATTCGCGAATATGTTTGTAATAAGAAGGTTGATCTAGTTTTACAACTTGACGCTTAGCTTTGGTAGCAGTTTGAGCAGTGGTAAATGAATCTTCCGAATCAGACATTCTGCTCATTTGCTCAGCTTGAGCATCTTTGATAGCACCAACTAAGGTGCGCATCGTTGCTTCATTTTTGACCTGTGTGGCGCCACCACTTGCTGCACCATACTCTGTAATGCGTGGAGCATTAGAGATAACTACGCCTCTTGATTGACCAGCAGAATTAGATAGTTGACTGGAATTAGGTTCGTACGAATTAGCAGCGCGATCTAACTCATCGATTGTTTTGCTTAGCTGATACATCTTGGTCGAACTAGCAATTAAGTTTTCAGGCTTAGCTCTTGCTTTGTTTGCCGGAGCCTGGCTAATGTAGGCTTGATTAGAAGCGCTTTGTCTGCGCATTTGAGGCCGAATAGCAAGGGCAGGGTCGGTAAGGTTTTGACCAAAAATTTGATTGGAAACGCTCTCTGCTGGCGGTGGTGGAGCATAATTTACTGACTGTTGCTGCATGGCAAGGGCCGGAACATTTCCTATGCGCTGCAAAATGCCAACCAGCAGTTTCACTCCTGATTCTGGCGATACCCTCACTTGAGGTGTTGGTGCTGACTTCTTGATTTGAATCGATTTTTTGACCGATTTGTCTTGAGCCTGAGCATTGGTGATCCAATAATTTTTCGAGCCGAGCGAAAGCACAAGTAGTGGTATCACTATCATGGTTTTCAAAAATAAATGCTCGGTCGCTCTTTTGAACATTTGTTAGTTAGCCCTTGCCTGCGAATTCAATAGCTTGCTCTCCCAGTCTTCAAGCTCGGATTGATTAATTAGTCCTCGTTGATTGGACAAATAAACCGCTCTGCATCTTTGATTGAATTCTGCTTCTCTAGACTCTCCTCTTCCTGGAATACTGAGCTTCGAATATAACGACTTTAATCTTGATTGTACTGCTTTTTCGGTCAAATAGAGTTGGCGCGCGATGGCTGAATCTGTCATCCCAAGCGCGATACAAATTAGTGCTTCATATTCGGCAGCGGTTAAACTTTGAGCTCTATTTTGAGTGCGTTGAATGACGCGAGCAATACCTGGATGAATCCAGCAATCGCCAGAGAGCACAGCGCGAGCGGCTTCGACCACTTGTTCGTTAGATGCGTTTTTGAGCACATAGCCAAATGCGCCATCGGGAGGGACTATTTTCCATAACTGTCTAACATAGACTTCGTCAGAGAAATTTGAAAGAATAATCACCCCTATTTCGGGATGTTCTTTTAAAATTTGCTCGGCAGCTTTGATGCCTGAAAGTATGGGCATTTTGATATCGAGAAAGATAAGTTGGGGACGCAGCTTGCTTGCAAGCTCCACTGCTTCTTGACCATTCGTTCCTTCATGAAAAGGACCATGAGCTGCAAGCTCATCACAAAGCAAATCCTTCAACCATTTACGGTCTCTTTGCTCGTCGTCCACTAACAGAATTGTCATTTATTTGTCCTCAACCTTTTAGAATGGGAATTTTTAGTGTTAATTGGGTGCCTGATTCAAACTTACTTGGCTCTGACCAGTCCACCAAAGCTCCAATGAACTGAGCGCGCTGCTTGATATTAAGTAGACCATGGGAATCCACGTTGATTCGTTTTTGATCCATACCGACGCCGTTATCCAATACTTTTATGACTAGATACTCTTCTTCAGGTTTGATTTCTACTTCTACCAGGCTCGCTCGCGAGTGCTTTCCAACGTTGTTCAGGCTTTCCTGAACGATTCTATATAACTGCAACTTGGTATTTTCGCTTAATTCGTTTTCGCTGTTGTCGCCAGCATCTACAAAATTGGCACTAATATTGGTATCGCGCTCAAGCACATGCAACAGATTTTCAAGAGCAGGTCTGAATCCCATCGTTTCCAAAACTGACGGGTGCAAGTCGTTTATAACCCGGCGCATTTCAACTAAAGTGTTATCGAGTTTAGATCTAAGCTCTAACGGCAAACTGTTATCTGGCATTTGTTTGGATAAATCATCAGCAATTCGTGCAGCAGAGGATAGGGCGGGAAGTGTCTCGTCGTGCAAATCTTCGGCAATACGTCTGCGCTCTTGCTCTGCTCGAAATTGCATTGTTTCACGTGCTTGGGCAAGCTCTCTATTGCGCACACGCAAGTCGGTATCGAGAAATATCACAGTTCCAAACACGTAAGCAAAAGATAAAACTGCAAGAATTGGTGTAACTACAAAATTGATTTGTAGTAATTGAAATAAGACTTGGGAAAAAATAAGAGCCGATGCACCTATGGCAAGAAAGGCATAACTTCGCCTTCCCAGCGGAAGTACTGCAGCAAGGGCGCCAAGCAATCCACCTAAGAAAACGAGCAGATGGTGATACCAGTTTTTGGAAAAACTGTAGATGATTTGGTTCTTGTGAATAGTGTTAGTAGCGTCTGCTTGTATTTGAGCGTGCATTACATTTCGAGCTAGTGGTGTGCGTACTTTGGGCGTGTTGTCTTGCTTTTGAGTGTATTTGGTTCCGATTATCACCACTTTGTCCTGGAAGGCACCCGTGGGAATTGTTTTACTGTTATTGTTTAGAATGTCCCTTGTTTGGTAGGTATCATATTTGGTGCCGCGAAAATTTATATAGACGGGCAAATTGTCTGCTTTGTATTTTGGAATTTGACCAAGTGTTGGACCTACGCCAGCTTTACTTGTCAAAAGCCCTGCGACCACCTTTGGCAGAGGTTCGTACAAAGCGATGTCGCTTTCATATTCTAAGCTTTTAAAATCAAAAGCGGAAGATTTATCAAGTTCAGAAACAGCGTCTGTATCTTGGTTATATATAGGTAGCTGACAAACCAGACCATTTGATTCTTGTACTAGAAAGTCGTAGGCGCAGGCGCTTGAAGCTTGGCGAAGTTCCATCGATGGGAAATCTGATGGATCTTCAAGATTGCCTAATAATGCCAAAACTATATTGGATCTATATTGCCTGAAAACCTTGACAAGGCGCGGATCTGCCTTACCTGCAAGATCCAGGTCTACCACAATGAGCAAAGGATCCGACTGCTCAATTGCAGGGATCAATCTGGTCAAGACTTCTTGAATTGGACTTGGTCCGCCTTCGCTCGATTCTTGCTCTAAATCGAACTGGTCATCATCGTCATACGAGACTATAACTATGTCTTGAGACTTCGGGCGCCCAAAAATGCGCGAATTGATAGTGTATGCGACCTTGTATCGCCATTCGAGCAAGCTGTGCTCAATAGTGTCAAGCACGGGTGATTCGGCTAGTAGTAAGGTGGATAAGCAGCCTGCCATGGTTCCCCAGAACAATCTTTGAAAAAGAATACCTTCCATTTGGCCTGGACCAGTAATAGTCCCAGTCCCGGGACTTTGTCCAGAACCGCTTTTCGCCAGATTCGATGATGGTCGAACCCAGGTAGACAAAGACCTCAAGATACCCATTTTTTGAGCAGACCTCCTGCTCCAAGATTAGTCTAGCTTTGCGGGGATGGCAAATCCCCAGGGGGAAACAACTAATAATACTAGGGATAACACTGAATCTAAAGCCAGGTTGCCCACGCTTACAACGAACTGCCACTCAAGTAAGCTTGGAAAGTAGGAAAGTCAAAACCCGATGCATGGAGCTTGGAGGCAGTATGCGCAAAATCCTTGGACTCGCCCTTTCAATTGGAATTTTAACCCTTCAGGCGCCAATGGCATCTGCGACCGGATTTCTATATGTAGATTCCGCTTTTCACTCACTGCCTAATGTGCGCATCGGGTTTCCTAATCCTAATCCTAATCCTAATCCCACTAATCCCCAAACTCGACCATTGCTTCACGGCTCGGTCCAGACTGGCGTTTATCTCGATGCTCAAGATATAAAAGTAGAGATTTTTGACCAGGTCGCCAAAACATATATAAAACAGACATTTAAAAATGATACTGACAAAATCTTGTCTGGAACTTATTTATTTCCGTTGCCAGACGATGCCACTTTTAGTTCTTTCTCACTACATATAGATGGAAAACCAGTCGAAGGCAAAATACTTGAAAAAGCCGAAGCTACTGCGCAATACGAAGCTATCGTGCGCAAAATGATCGATCCTGGCTTACTTGAATACGCAGACTATAAAACTGTTCGAGCGCGCATTTATCCAATTCCTGCGCATGGCTCTAAAACTGTCGAGCTTGAATACACGCAATTGCTCAAAGCCAATGGTGGCATCGTCTCTTATAAATATCCACTGCGCCAGACAAATAAAGACGCAGTTTCAGAGACCAATTTGAATGTTTCTATAAAAGGCAAACAAGGCATTCGCACTATTTGGTCGCCGACTCATCACATTTCTATGACTCGCAAAAACGAGCATCAAGCCACTGTCACTTTTAACGAAAAGAATGGCACAGACGAAAAGGACTTTTTGCTCAGCTACGTTTTGTCAGCAAGCGAACTTGCTACCAATTTGCAAGCACACAAGAAAGACAACGAAGATGGCTACTTCTTGCTTGCTATCTCCCCGCCGATTGCAAGTAAATCTGCAGTTGCAAAAGACATAGTAATAGTTGCAGATACCTCTGGCTCGATGGCTGGAGAATGGCTTGACCAGAGCAAAAAATCGCTCAAATATATGGTCAATTCATTGAATGCAGGCGACAAATTTAACATCATTCAATTCAACACAGATGCTGATGCTTTCGAAGATCATTTGCTTGAAGCTACCAAAGAAAATAAAGCCAAAGCAATTGCTTATATAGACGATTTAGAAGCACATGGTGGCACCAATCTAGCCGATGCAGTTTCACTTGGATCGTCAATGTTTCAAGCTGGCAGCAAGCGTCCTTCGTATATGATCATGATGACTGATGGTGAGCCAACTGTAGGCAAAACTGGTCACAAAGAAATCGCTAGTCTGCTTACATCTAAACCAGACCTGCGCGTCTTTAATCTTGGTATTGGATACGATATCAATACTCAATTGTTAGATAAAATCGCAAGTAATCATCACGGTACCGCACAATTTGTAGAACCGGGCGAGAATCTAGAAACGGCTTTGTCAGGTCTTTACGACAAGATTCGAAATCCAATTATGTCGGATGTGAAAATTTCATATGAAGGCATAACTGTGAAAGATGTTTATCCACGATCTGTGAAAGATATGTTCGCCAACACACAAGTGATGCTCGTTGGCAAGTACAAAGGAGTGGGCGAAGCCAAAATCAAAATCACAGGCAATGTCGGTGGTGTGCCTAAGACATTTCAATTCCCGCTTTCATTTCCAGAAAAAGATCTGGCAGCAAATTACTTGCCCAGACTTTGGGCGATGCGAAGAGTTGGTCACTTAACAGAAGTGGCAAAAGAAAACGGAAACACTCAAGAAATAGTAGACGAAATTATGGGGCTCTCTCGCCAGCACGGCATAGTCACAGCCTACTCGTCTTATCTTGTGACCGAGCCCAATTCTACTGCCATGCCTGTGCGACCAATGCCTTTTGGCCGACCGATGCCGATTTCTGCGCAAGAATCAATGGTGCGCGGCAGTTTGATGCAACGCAATGCTCCTGGACATGCAGCAGGCGGCGGAGGCTCTGATCGTGGTGCACGCTTCACATTTGCTCCAAACGCATCACCACTTCCTGAAACTTCAATGGGACGTAATGTTTCTAGGTTGGCTATGGCTAAATCTGGAGGCGATAACTTCTACATGGCTCAAGATGAGCGTCAGAAAGACGCTGGCGCCAAGCAGCTTCTCGATATGATGGCCGATAAAGAAGAGAAGGGAGAAAAGGCTGTACATTTCAAAAAGGTTCAGTCTAAACTAAAGACTGATACATATGTGGAAGGGGATGGATCCTCTATATCGGAGACAAAGATTGTCGACGATAAGACTTTTCGACTGAAAAACGGCTCTTGGGTCGATGATGCACTTGCTGTTTTCAAAGGCAAAACAGAAAAAGTCGAATTTGCAAGCAAGCGCTATTTCGAATTGATCAAAGAATTTCCTGGTATCGCCAAATATTTAGCCGTGGGTAAAAGCGTTACTCTCGTCTTTAAAGGAACTTGTTTCAAGATTTCTGGAGATGGTGCCAATCTGTCAGAAGATTCGCGTGGATAGGCAATTTCGACTGCGCGATCTTACGCACTTTGCAGATCTCTTTTTCATTCTGTTTCATTAGGTATTAAAAGCGCATGTTTTTTCTAACGAAATCGTCAGAATTTCTGTGGCTTTTTAATACCTGATGAACAATTCGAAAAAGGCTTGCACTAAATGCCGTTAGATTCTAGAACGTTTGAGTTCTATTCCTCTATCTGATTTTGATTGTCCTGCGGACTCCCGCATAATAAGTTGAAGTTATCCATTTTTGCTTTAAATTGAAGTGATGCAGATGCAGCGCGCTCACGAGCAATGAAAATTTGTTTGCGCGCGTAAGCTTCTTTTACCAGCATTTCCATATGTATTAGATTGTTTCTAATCTTTGTTGTTTCAGTTCTTTGAATAGTTAGTTGAGATTGCAATTGTTTTGCCGCATCTGCACATTCAGCTTGTCTGTCATGAGCTATTTTAGCCCAGTCGTCATGAGATTTACTGATTGCTTCTTTCTCTCTTGCTTTCCAAGTCTCTATTGTCTCTGAATATTTTTCTATGTGCTTTACTAGTTCCTTTTCGGACGCAATTCCTTCTGCGATGGCTTGCCTTATCTCAATTACTTGATTTTGTAATTCCTGATAAGTCTTTTCTAAATGCTCTCGCGATTGAGGAACTTCTTCTTTCGCGTTCAAATCAGAAAGTGTTATTTTTTCTGCGCTCGTGATTCTATCAGTCGAATATTTGTAGAGAATTACGCAACTCTCTGCATCTTTTTCAAGTCCTCGTTTCAAAAACCAGGATTGTAGCTCATCCAAAAGTTCAGGCTCTTCGTCAGGCGAAAGTCTGTCCAGCAAGTCAATTATTTCTTGGATAGTGACCTTGCCGCCAGATTTTTTTTGCATATTTACTTTGCTTCCATCCAGTTCTTGCCTGAATGGATGTCGACTTTTAATGGCACTTTTAGAGGCTGATTCATTTGCATACAGTCAACGACTAGTTTTTTCACTTCGTCGAGTTCTTCGTCTGGCACTTCAAGCACCAGTTCATCGTGAACTTGCAATATGAGCTTGGCTTTTAGTTTGGATTCACGCAATCTGCGATCCAGTTCAATCATGGCAAGCTTAATTAGGTCGGCGGCACTGCCTTGAATAGGCGCGTTGCATGCGGCGCGCTCGTCGGCACGACGCAACATATTATTAGGATCGTTTAGACGTTGGAAATAACGTTTGCGTCCCCAAAGTGTGGTGACAAAGCCGTTGCGACGCGCTTCTTCGATAGTTTGAGTAAGAAAGTTTTTGACACGCGGATAGCGGCTGAAATACTTATCTATAAATGCTTGCGCTTCTTTGTTCGAGATGCCCAAATCTTGAGCGGTGGCAAATGCACCTTGTTGATATACAAGTGCGAAGTTTAGTGTTTTTCCAGTGCCGCGCATGGCAGAAGTTACATCAGTGTGTTGGACATCGAAGATTTCCATCGCAGTTCTTGAGTGAATGTCCTGGTCTTTTTCAAAGGCGTCAATCAAGATTTCATCTGAGCTCATATGACCAAGCATGCGCAGTTCAATTTGCGAATAGTCGGCTGATACAAGAGATGAGTTTTTGTCACCAGCGATGAAAGAACGTCTTATTCGTCTTCCAAGTTCTGTTCTGATTGGAATATTCTGCAAGTTTGGATTAGAACTGGACAAGCGTCCAGTTGATGCCACCGTTTGATTAAACTCGCCATGCAGTCTGTTGTCGCGCTCTATCACTTGTTTGGGAAAGGAATCTACATAAGTAGACTTTAGTTTGGCGATGTGTCGGTATTCAAGAATTTTGGATACGATTGGATGATCGTTTACGAGCGATTCAAGCACTGAAGCATCGGTTGAAAAGCCAGTCTTTGTTTTGGTGCTAGTTTTGAGCCCTAATTTTTCAAACAGAATTTTTTGCAATTGCAGCGGACTACCGATATTGAAAGCACCATCTGCTAAAGCGAAAATCTCTCCTTCAAGTCGTGCAAGTTCAGAGGCAAGTTCTTTTGAAAAGGCGGCTAAATACTCGAGATCGAGAGCAACTCCGTTTTGTTCCAATCTGGATAGAACAGCAGATAGTGGAATCTCCATTTCGTGCAATAAATAAGTTTGCTCTTCATCCATTATTTGCAAATAGTATCGAGCAAGTTCAAAACTCACACGCGCATCGTCGCAGGCGTATGAAGCCATTCTATCGATGGGAACCTGATTTACGCTTACTTGTGATTTGCCTTTGCCTAGAATATCGACTTGAGGCACCATCTGGTGATTAAAAATGCGGTCAGCCTGCTCTTTCAATCCGTGCTTGTTATCTGGGTTAATAATATAACTTGCAAGCATTGGGTCGAATGAAACGGGACCGAAGTCTATGTCATAAAGCGAAAGCACATTTTGTTCAAACTTGGCATTGTAAGCAATTTTTCCAGTTTCGCTCGATTCAAGCACCGGTTTTAAAATAGCTATGGCTTCATCGTGATCCATTTGACCAATTGCAGAAATAGTTTGATGACCAAGTGGAATATATGCAGTCTCAACTTTTCCTTTGCCACCATCCAGCGCCCAGGCAAGAGAAATTCCGACAATGCTTGTGTTGAGGCTTTCAGAACTTGTAGTTTCAAGATTAATACTAAAATCCTTGGATGCAACAAGTTGCGCCACTAACTCTTGCAGTTCTTCTGGTTTGGAAATAATTCTTGGATCTGTAATTGGCTCAAGCTTTGGTGCGGGTGGAAGTTCTTTAATTACAAGTACGTTGGTTACAACTTCGACTGCTTCTGCCACTGCAACAGCTCCGGTGCTGCCAAGGGGAGTTGAAGAACCTGAGCCGGTTTCGGAATCGGAATTAGAATTGGAATTCGAAGCATTGAGCGTTAGCTGTCGATCTTTTTTTATTTTAGTAGTGTGTGGAGGACCGTCACCGTCGTCTAGCATGCCAACTTCGGCTGGTGTGATTGGTGGCACATCAATTTTGTTTAGGGCTTCGGTATATTTAAGTTCCAGAGCGCCATGTTCTTCTACAGATATAGGAGCAAGCTTTACTAGCGCGCGCGGGATGCGCTGAACAAGCGACTTAAAAGCAAGGCTTTTGAAATATTTTCCAGCTTCGTTGATGTCGGGTTCGTGCATAATTAGCTCGCCACCTTTTAATTCAAGTGGCACTTTTAAATCAATGGTGGCAAGTCGCTGGCTCATATAAGCTAGATCTTTGCCTGTTCTCAATTTTTCGTTTAAAGCTTTTGCTGTCACTTTATCAATGTTTTCGTAGATACCATCGATAGAGCCAAAATCGCTCAATAATTTTTGCGCAGTCTTAGGACCGATGCCTCTTATACCTGGAATACAATCTGAGGTATCGCCGCAGAGTCCTTTGTAGTCTATTATCTGCTCGGGCCAGACACCTAGTTTTTCGAAGACTTCGGCGCGTTGATACATTTTGAGACCGGTTTTGCCAGGCATCAAAACTTCGACCGAACCACAGGTAGTGTCAACTAATTGAAAAATGTCCTGGTCGCCTGTGAGCACCACAACGCGTTTTCCCTCGTCGCAATAACGTTTGGCAAGTGTTCCAATTATGTCATCGGCTTCAAAGCCGGGTAGTTCGAGAACTGGAATTCCCAGTACTTCGACTCCTTTTTTAATAAGCGGCCATTGAATTGCCAGATCTGCTGGCATTTCCAGACGATTGGCTTTATATCCATCGTATTCGTTGTGACGAAAAGTTGGGGTAGACGTGTCAAAACACACAGCAATTTTGTCTGGATGCTGACGTTCTATTAAGTCAAAAAATGAATTGAAAAATCCAAGAATTGCCCAGGTTGGCACACCGGTTTTAGTTCTAAGTCCACTTGTGAAAAGGGCAAAGAATGAGCGAAAGGCAAGAGAACTTCCGTCGACTAAAACCAGTGTTTCTATTTCTGCCATTTTATTGTGCCTGAATTATGCGCGGACGAGGAGGACCGTAAACTTGATTGATAGCTACATCAAGCGGGTTTCCTTCGCATGAAGATGGCATCTCAATTCCAAGTATTGAAGTTACAGTTGGAGCGATGTCGCAAAGCGATGAGTGAGACGCATATTTTCCACCGCGTACACCAGGTCCGCAAATGAGCAACGGTACTTGCGAGTCGTAGCTGTAGTGCGAGCCAAAGCCTGTACCTGTGGTATCACTGCAAAAAACATTACCTGGTTTGGTTAGAACAAATAACTCACCGCTACGACCAAAATAGTAGCTGCGACGAATTTTGTCCGAAACTGGAGTGCTGGGCAATTGGTTTGAATAAAGCTGCCAGGCTGTGAAAATTTCGCCAATACCCGGAATTGAACGAGCAGCGCGTGCGGCTGTTTGCTCAACGTCTGGCTGGCGCAATTTTGCTTTATCAATGGCATCAAGATTCAAATATAAGTTAGGTGGATCAAAAGATTCGACCCAATTGTCTTCGCCTAATCTTTGATCGAGTTTAGTCTTTATCTGATTTGCCACCACTTTAGGATCAAGTCTACCTGCTTCCATACCGCGCTCGTCGAGAAATTCTGGAATGGCTGGAGAGCCGTGGCTAGCGGTGAATATTACAAGTGTATTGCGCAAGCCAACTTTGTCGTCGATTGCTTGAAAGAGTGATGATAAGCTCTGGTCCATTCTCAAGATCAAGTCTTGGCACTCTTGCGAGTAAGGTCCAAAGAGTTGAGTTAAACGCTCGCCTGCAGACAATCCCAAAACGAGTAAATCGGCATCAGAGTGATTGCCAAGCTGTTCTTTATCGAGAGCGTCTTTAGCCAAGTCACAAATCATTTGATTGGCAAATGGTGTCATAGCGAAATTGTCATAATAACCTTCGCCATCCTTAGCACCACCAGCAATTATGTGTGGGAACTTCCGTCCGTCGCTTGCCATTGTTGCTTCGCGCGGATAATCGTCGCGAGTGGAGGCACCATATTCGGTTTCAGGCATCAAGCGCTGCCATGGTTTGCCAATGTAGCGCTCAGCAAAATGAGTGTCGTTGAAAGCGCTTATCCAGGCAGGAATGGAAGAGCCGTAGTGAGACGAGGTTACCATGTTACCTGAGCGTTTATCGAACCAGAGCGAGCTTGTGGCAAGTGGTCCGGCTAAAAGCAGTGCTGCCGATTCGTCGCCGCACAAGCCAATTACTTTGGATCTGCCGTTGCTTGAAAGCTTCATCTGGTCCCCAAGAGTGGTGCCAATTAAAGCTTTGGTTCCGCCAGCAACGCCGTTTGCACCGACCATTCTATTAGATGAGTCTTGAATGGCTGAGCGATAGTCTTTTTTACCGCGGTCATACCATTTGTTGCCTACAATGCCAGTAGTCCAGGGATAAGCTCCAGTCGATATAATTGAGTATCCGCTTGCTGCATTGGTTGATGCACTGCGGTTTACACAATTGGTAAATTGTGCACCATTCTCCATCAAATAGCGAAGTCCAGACGAGCTCAATTTGTCGCCATAGCGCGATAGATAGTTGTATGAAAATTGATCTGCCACTATTAATAAAACCAGTTTGGGCTTAGCCGATTGGTCCGCTTGCGCTAAAAGTGGCAGTGTTGATGTCTGCATCAGACAAAAAAGTAGTAAGAAAAAGAGTCTCGCGATTGTCAAGAGAGTCCCTCCAGGGCATCAAGTTGGAATGCGTTGAACCAAGCATTTTAACTGATTTAACCATGTTAGTTTCTACCTTAAATCAGCTTCAAATTACTTTGGAAATGCTGAAATATCGATATATCCTTGATATCCTCGAAGTCCGTTGTGTAAAAGCGGAGTACCGTTTTTATGAGTGGTTGGGCGAATAGCCCGCCGCCAGCGTAATTAGAGATTATATTGGAGTGTAACTATCATGGGCGAAGCAACAGCGCTTATCAAAAAAGCAGTATTGACCAGCGTAGGAGCCACTTCTAGTCTTGACCGTATTAAAGGCGCTCTCAACAACGCAATGCAAGATGTAGTCAAGATTGGACAGGACCTCGTTGAAGAACTGGAAGAGCAAGGCAAAGTTAAAACAGAAAATGCTCAAAGCTTCCTGAAGAACTTGCAAGATGAAGCCGGCAAAAAGACCGAAGTAATCGAGCAAAAGGTATCCGGCACAATGAGCGGTTCAGTAAAGAAAGTGGCTAAAGACGTTGGTCTGGTCACAAGAGAAGAGTACGAAGAATTGCTCGAGCGTCTTGAAGCAGTCGAAACTTCTTTGAATATCACACACGAAGAAGGCGAAGACAAAGCTAAACGCTCAAAATCGAAAAAATCCAACAACAACGCTGAGTAATTTCTAGAGCAATCTAGAGCATATCCAGCGGAATAGGCGGAATTATAGGGGACTCTTTCTTCCAGGAAGAGTCCCTTAATACTATCCCGCTCATGTTTTGAAGGTCTTTGACAATTGGTCTTCGCAACTGGAATTCGCCTGCCATCAAAGGATAAGAGCCCTCGGTCAGATTGAGAGATGGGTAAAAGTCTGCTTTGACAAATTGTGCCTGACTTCTGGGTTGAAGTGGTTGATTAGGTCTGGATTGGCAAACCAGGTCTCGAACACTTGCCGACCAGAAAACATTCTTTTGTTTTGTCAGGCTCAAAGGAGCATAGTAAAAAAGTTGGTCTTCGCTTACGGGCAGTCCCGCATATGCATAGAGCGATGCGTAACTTGTGTACAATCCATTGCAATCTAAAAGTATAGTCACCGGCATTGGGCAATTAATGTTTTCCACTTCGGCTAAGACCATATCAAGTGGTTTTTGATCTATCGTGTCGTTTGAGCTTAGAGTTTGCCATGAGGCAAGCACATTGAAATCTCGCTCGAGCCAGCGACCACCATCTGATTCGCTGATTTTTTTGGTGGTACTTTCAATCAGCTTTTGATCAGATATAGGATACTCACAACTGCGAAAAACATCTTTGCGACTTAAAAGAAATTTTCCAGATTGATTGTTGATTCTATGCAATCCCGCCCTGCAAGTCTTTAGATTGTGACTGGCTAAATCAAACGTGCGAAGAATGGCTATTTGTGCGTTGCGCGACGCAAGTCTAGCTGCTTTGAATTGTTGCTCTAACTGATCGATATTTTCTTTGTCATGTTTTATGATTGATTCAATATTTTCCAGACGAACCTGCAAATCCTCGCTCAAGTCTCGCTTCAAGCTAAGCGCCTTTAGCTCTTGTTCTTTTTGTAAGAGTTCCATTTTTAGGCTTTGCAAACGCCCGGCAGTGTTGCCCATGACCAAGCGCGAAATCTCAAAAGTTTCAAGTGCTGCTAAATTTGTCTTATATAAAGAATCCAAATAGTCACTGACCAATTTTTGATCGTATGTATTTCTACCTGCGATATTGGCAGTCCCATTTGAATCTACAATTATCGGGAATGCGTCGCCTGGAAGTTCTGCTAAGTTTTCTTGATACTCAAATAAGTCGTACAAACCTTTCTGCCATTCTTGTTTAGTAGAGTCCTTTTTTAGTGGCAGCAAAGCATCTGTCAGAATACAGCTATTTACTTGAGCTTTTTGTTGGTGGTCTCTTGAGGCGGGTCTGATTTGACTGGAAAGTAAATTTTTCAACTTGTCTGGGTCAATATTTTCTCTGCAATGATTTTGTCTTATCCAGTGATAAAGAGCTACTGTAAGGGCTTGAGCCGGCGTTTGATTATTGAGCGAAGTGTTTGTTGCTGGACCTAGATTACCTCT